>Ga0207864_1002144_pt1 | contig 19368 bp, 16 predicted proteins | sample HigsolmetaAR202D_FD_184834 | JGI IMG/M metagenome (GOLD analysis project Ga0207864, IMG submission 184834) | Ionic liquid and high solid enriched microbial communities from the Joint BioEnergy Institute, USA - AR20-2-D (SPAdes) (version 2) ... | reverse complement strand
GGCCCCGCTCCCGTGCCGGGGCGAGTTGGCGCGGCCGGGCCGGAATTGGTGTCATGGCAGCCGTGGAAGCCAACAGGGAACGCCCGAGCGTCGACGAGCTGCTGGAGGCCGTGGACGCCGTCTGGAACGACGTCGACCGCCTGCGGGCGCTCGTCCACGGCGCGCTGGACGCGGGATTCGGTCCGGAGGTCCTGCCCGCGGCGGAGCGGGTGCGCGTCCTCGACCCCGACCTCGACCGGGGCGTCGTGCTGTACGCGCAGGCCCTGTCCGCCTGCGGCCGGGACGACCGGGCCGAGGAGGAGCTCGTCCGGCACATCAGGGCCCGCGGCGGGCACGCCGACACCTGGTTCGCGCTCGCCGGGCTCGCCGACCGCCGCGACGACGACGAGGACGTCGCCACCGCCCTGGACCAGGCGTTGCGCTGCGACCCCGACCACGCGGACGCCCTGGTGTGGGGCTGGCGCCGCCACGCGGAGCGGCACGGTCCGCAGCAGGCCGACGCCTGGCTCGCCGAACTGGCGCCCGGGAGCTGGCGCGCCACGGTGATGCTGGGGGAGCGCGTCCTGTACCGGGACGACGTGGCCCAGGCCGTCGAACTGTTCGGCGCCGCCTGCGCCCGCGCGGGCCGCCGGGGGGAGGCGCTGCGGCGGGCCGCCCGGGCCCTGGCCGCCAGGGGCCACGACGCCGAGTGCGTGGCCCTGGTGACCGCCCACTGGAGCGCGTCGCACGGTCCGCTGCCGCTCGTCGAGGCCATTGAGGCCCAACTGCGCCTGGGACGGGTCTCCGAGGCGGTCCTCGGCCTGGCCCGGCTGCGCGGGCTGCGCGACGCCGAAGACCACCCCGAGGTGGCCGACCTGTACCGGCGGGTGGAGCACCTGCGCGCCCAGCACGGACTGTGAGCCCGGGCGGCGGCCGGGCCGATCGTGGTGACGAGGCGGCCGCCGCAGCCGTCTAGACTGGGCAGCGTGGCAGAACTAGACCCCGCAGAGCAGATCAAGGAACTCTCGTCCACGCTGGAGAGCATCGAGGCGGTCCTGGACCTCGACGCCAAGCGCACGGAAATCGAGCAACTGCGGGAGCAGTCCGCCGATCCAGAGCTGTGGAGCGACCAGGAGAACGCGCAGAAGGTCACGCGCCGCCTGTCCTTCCTGGAGTCCGAGATCACCCGGGTCGAGGGCATCCGCAGCCGGATCGACGACATCGGCGTGCTCTTCGAACTCGCCGCGGCCGAGGACGACGCCGAGACCCTCGCCGAGGCGCGCAGGGAGCTGGAGGCACTGCGCAAGGACGTCAGCGAGCTGGAGGTGCGCACCCTGCTGTCGGGGCCCTACGACGAACGCGAGGCCCTGGTCAGCATCAACGCCCAGGCGGGCGGGGTGGACGCGGCGGACTGGACGCAGATGTTGCAGCGCATGTACCTGCGCTGGGCCGAGCGCCACGGCTACCCCACGGAGATCTACGAGACCTCCTACGCCGAGGAGGCCGGGATCAAGTCCACGACCTTCGTGGTCAAGGCGCCCTACGCCTACGGCCTGCTCCGCGGCGAGCACGGCACCCACCGGCTGGTGCGCATCTCGCCGTTCGACAACCAGAGTCGGCGCCAGACCTCCTTCGCCGGCGTCGACGTGGTCCCGGTCGTGGAGCAGAGCGACCACATCGAGATCGACGAGAGCGAGCTGCGCATCGACGTGTACCGCTCCTCCGGTCCGGGCGGCCAGGGCGTCAACACCACCGACTCGGCGGTGCGCATCACCCACCTGCCCACCGGAATCGTGGTGTCCTGCCAGAACGAGCGCTCCCAGTTGCAGAACCGCGCCACCGCGATGTCGGTCCTCCAGGCCAAGCTGCTGGAGCGCAAGCGCCAGGAGGAGGAGGCCGAGCTCGCCGCGCTGCGCGGGGAGTCCGCGGGCGCCTGGGGCACCCAGATGCGCAACTACGTGCTCCACCCGTACCAGAGCGTCAAGGACGTGCGCACCGGGGTGGAGACGGGGAACACCAGCGCGGTCCTCGACGGGGAGATCGACGAGTTCATCGACGCCGAGATCAGATGGCTGCGCAGCCGGGAGCGGGACCAGCAGCAGGCCGCGGGGTGACCGGGCCCGCAAGCGGCACGGCCCCGGGCGGTCCGGCGCAGTGTGTGCGGAGTAACCGCCATGTCCGGAAGAGTCACGTATATGTGAATGTTATCACTGCTTGACAATTCCTCTATGCTCTTAGTAGCTGATTGGTGTTGCCCCCGAACCCGCAGCGCCGTGGGGGGCGGAAGACACTTCGGCACCGGGATCGAACGGTGCACTCCGTGAGATTCCCGGTTCCCTGCGGACCCGGACATTCCGGGGTGCTTTCCCCCCTACACTGTCGATTGGCCCTGTGGCCGCGGTACTGCTTCGAGCGGACCCACCCGCTGTGGGCCCCAACCTTCGAGATCCTTGTGATGCGCCCGTGATTCAGTTTGAAAACGTCACCAAGGTCTACCCGACCCAGAAACGCCCCGCCCTGAACGGCGTTTCCGTCGACGTCGACAAGGGAGAGTTCGTCTTCCTTGTCGGACCGTCCGGTTCGGGTAAGTCAACGTTCCTGCGTCTCATCCTCAAAGAGGAAAAGCCGACCAAGGGCCGAGTCCACGTCGCGGGCAAAGACCTCGCGCGACTGTCCAACTGGAAGGTCCCGCACCTGCGCCGCCGGATCGGGTGCGTGTTCCAGGACTTCCGGCTGCTGCCCAACAAGAACGTCTTCGAGAACGTGGCGTTCGCGCTCGAGGTCATCGGAAAGCCCCGCCGGTTCATCCGCAAGGTCGTCCCCGAGGTCGTCGAGCTCGTCGGACTGGAGGGCAAGGGCGACCGCATGCCCGACGAGCTGTCCGGTGGTGAGCAGCAGCGCGTGGCGATCGCGCGGGCGTTCGTCAACCGGCCGCAGATCCTGCTGGCCGACGAGCCCACGGGAAACATCGACCCCGCGACCTCGATCGGCATCATGAAGGTGCTCGACCGCATCAACCGCACCGGAACCACCGTCGTCATGGCGACCCACGACGCCGCCATCGTCGACTCGATGCGCAAGCGCGTGATCGAGCTCGAGGACGGCGAGGTCATCCGGGACCAGTCGCGTGGCGTCTACGGCCAGGCGTACTAGGTCCCGATTTTTCGTGAATCCCGGGCTCGCAGAGCCTGTAGCGGAACCCCGCCCAGCGGCTCTGCTCGCACGCCCCGAAGTGGCGCGGAGCCCCACAAGGATGGACCTTTGACACATCATGCGCGCACAGTTCGTACTCTCTGAGATCTGGATCGGCCTACGGCGCAACCTGACGATGACCGTCGCGGTCATCACCACGGTCGCCATCTCGCTGGCCCTCTTCGGTGCCGGCATGCTGATCAACCAGCAGGTCAGCGCGATGCGAGGGTACTGGGACGAGCGGATCTCGATCACGATCTACCTGTGCACCGAGAGTTCGCCCAGCAAGCACTGCATCGAGAACGGCCCGGCCACCGACGAGGACCGCAACTCCCTCCAGGCGGACCTGAAAGCCATGCCCGAGGTCGCCAGCGTCGAGTACGTCGACCAGGCGGCCGCGTGGGAGGACTTCCAGAACCGCTTCTCCAACCGGCAGGCCCTGGTCGAGGCCACCCAGGAGGGAGACATCCCGGACAACTTCCGGGTCCAGTTGGCCGACCCCTCCAAGTACGAACGGGTCCAGCAGAGCGTCCAGGACCGCCCCGGCGTCGACATGGTCTCCAACGACAAGGACGTGCTCGACCGGTTCTTCGAACTGTTCGACGGCCTCAAGTGGGCCGCGCTGATCGTCGCCGTCGTGCAGTTGGCCGCCGCCGCGCTGCTCATCGGCAACACGATCCGCCTGTCGGCCTACAGCCGCCGCCGCGAGACCGGCATCATGAGGCTGGTGGGAGCCTCCAACTTCTACATCCAACTGCCGTTCCTCCTGGAGGGCGCGATCTGCGGCCTCATCGGCGGCGTCATCGCCTCGGGCTTCATCGTGGCGACGCGCTTCTTCCTGCTGGACAAGATCCAGGACTGGTTCTACTCCGGTGTCGAGTTGAGCACGGGCGCGCTGCTCTCCGTGATCGGCATGTCCGTCATCCTGGGTGTCCTGCTCTGCACGATCGCCTCCTTCCTGACCCTGCGGAGGTACCTGCGGGTCTGAGGCGGCAAAGCCGAAAGGAGCAGGCCACATGCCACGGGAAAAAGGACAGAAGCTCATCGCGCAGAACCGGCGCGCGCGGCACGACTACCACATCGAGGACACCTACGAGGCCGGTCTCGTGCTCACCGGCACCGAGGTGAAGTCGCTGCGCGCCGGCCGCGCCTCGCTGGTGGACGGGTTCGCCCAGATCAGGAACGGCGAAGCCTGGCTGCACAACGTGCACATCCCCGAGTACACGTTGGGCACCTGGACGAACCACGCCGCCCGTCGTCCGCGTAAGCTCCTGTTGCACCGAGAGCAGATCGCCAAACTGGACGCCAAGACGCAGGAGGCGGGGCGCACCCTGGTGCCGCTCTCCCTCTACTTCCGCGACGGGCGGGCCAAGGTCGAGATCGCTCTGGCGCGAGGCAAGCGCGAATACGACAAACGCCACGACATCGCCGAGCGCGAGGCGAAGCGCGAGATGGAGAGAGCGCTGCGCCGTCGGCGTTGAAAGGACGACTAGGGTGCCCCCCCGAAACAACCTACGGCGACTCCTTGCCGCGACCACTGGGATGATCGTGGTCGCGGCCACCGCCGCGTGCGCCGCAGAACCGAGCCCCGAGGTGGCGGTCCGCAGCTTCCTGCTGAACTGGCAGGAAGGCGACTACGAGAGTGCGGCCCGACACACCGACGGCGACACCGCCCAGGTCGCCGAGGCGCTGCGGCAGGCGCACGACCAGCTCGACCTGGCGGCCCTGCGGTTGAGCCTGCGTCCCATCGAGATGGACGGCGACACGGCGACCGCGGAGTTCGGGGTCGAGGCGGACCTGGGCATCGGCGACCCGGTGTGGCGCTACACCGGGTCGATGCCGCTGACCCGCACCTCCAGCGGCTGGGCCATCAACTGGTCGCCCGCCGTCATCCACCCCGAACTGGGGGAGGGCGAGCGGCTCGCCGTCACCTACGACGTGCCCGACCGCGGCCAGATCCACGACCGCAACGGCACCGCACTGGTCAGCGAGACCGAGGTGACCGCCTTCGGCGTGCGCCCCGCCGACATGGCGGACATGACGGAGGGCATCAACAGCCTTGCCGAGCTCCTCGGCGAGGACCCCGAGCCGCTGCTCAACCGGGTCCGCTCCGCACCGCCCGAGGAGTTCCAGCCGCTGGTCCTCAAGCGCACCGCGGACGTCTCCTCCGCACTCCTGAGGGACGTCTCCAAGATCCCCGGGGCGGAGACCGAGGAGCGGAAGATGCCGCTCATCCCCGACCTGGCCGCCGGGGTCGTCGGCGAGGTCGCCGGAACCGCCGAGCACAAAGTCTCCAACCGCGTCTCCGGCCCCTACCAGGCGGGCGACACGGTGGGCCTGAACGGCTTGCAGAGCAGCTTCCAGCAACTGCTCGCGGGCACCGCCACCACCCGGATCGTCACCCTCGACGCCTCGGGCCAGGAGACCGGGGTCCTGGCGACCTGGACCGGGGTGGAGAGCGGCTCGCTGACCACCACCATCGACAGCACCGTGCAGGAGACCGCGGAGCAGTCCCTGGCCACGATCGACGGCACCGCCTACCTGGTGGCGGTCGACGCGCGCTCCGGGGAGATCCTCGCCGCGGCCGGACAGCCCTCCGGGACCGCCAACGACGGCGCGTTCACCAAGCAGTACCGGCCCGGAGAGGCGTTCACGATCGTCTCCGCCGCGGCGATGCTGGCCGGAGGCACCACGCTGGACACCACCGCGGAGTGCCCGCGGGAGACCAAGGTCGGCAACCGGACCTTCACCACCAACGGCAGCGGCCTGCTGGGCACCCCGGACCTGCGCACGAACTTCGCCTACAGTTGCACCACGGCGTTCGCCGAGCTCGCCGAGTCGGTGGACGGCGCCCTGCTGGCCAGGACGGCGCAGCAGTTCGGCATCGGGCAGCCGTGGCGGCTGCCGGTCCCGGCGTTTTCCGGCGAGTTCGTCGAGGTGTGGGACGCCGAGTCCGTGGCCGCCACGGTGGTGGGCGTCGACAACGTCACGGTCAGCCCGCTGGGCATGGCCCTGGTGGCCGGGGCGGTCGCGGACGGCCGGTGGCACGCGCCGCGGCTGGTCGAGGGCGAACAGGTCGACGTCGAGGACATCGCCCTCGACTCCCAGGTGCTGGACCCGCTGCGGGAGCTGATGCTCACCCCGGTGCAGCAGGGCAGCGCCGGCGCGCTCAACATCGACTACCTCAACCCGGTGCGCGGCCAGACCGGCACGGTCCAGCAGGAGATCGACGGGGAGGAGAAGACCGTCCAGTGGTTCGTCGGCTACCAGGGCAACCTGGCCTTCGCGGTGGTCGTCGAGACCGAGCCCTCCTACACCTACCAGTTCGCGGTGAACTCGGCCCTGTCGTTCCTCCAGTTGCTCCCGGACAGCTACACCGCGGCCGACGCGGCGGAAAGCGAGGGGAACGCCTGAGTTCGTCCTGAAATTTCCACTAGGAGAAGCAACCTGGAGCCTCCGCCGAGGCGTCTTCCTGGGTGACTGGTCCGTGATGGGGGGTCGCGGACGACAGTCTGGGACAGGACCTCGTCTCGGGGGAGGCCCTGTCGTCCGAGGCCGGCCCGACCCTGCCGGCCCGAGCCCCCGCGGGCAGCGTTGACGGCTCTCGTCCGCGCCCGCGGGGGCTTTCTCCTGGGCGGGAGCGCCCTCCCAGGGCGGGAATCAGGTTGGCCCCGCCGGTGTTGAACGAGTAACCTGGAAGCAGCGGAAGCGCTTCCGCGTGCGGGCCGCAGAGCCCGTTGACAACTGCACAGGGGGTGATCGGTTTCGACTTCGGTGGTTGTTGTAGGGGAAGCGGGCCGAGGACGGCGGACGCAGCCTCGTAAAAATGCGACCGCAAAACAATAAGTGCCAACTCTAAGCGCACTGAGTTCGCTCTCGCCGCCTAAGCGACAGCGACTCTGTCGGCCTGGGGGTGTCTCCGCTCCAGTGTCCGGCATCGTTGAGGAGACTCACCGCTCGGACCAGGCCACAGGGTCCGTTCGGGACATTCATGTGGCTGGGCCTGTCGGCGACTTGTCTGCGTGAGCGCCGGGGCCGAGTAGAACGCTGAGCAGACTGCGCCCGGAGAAGCCCTGCTGCAGCACTGAAGGACGCGGGTTCGATTCCCGCCACCTCCACTGTCCGGCAACGGCCCGGCCCGGCGGACACTGTCCGCCCGGCCGGGCCGTTCCGTTGTCTGCTGCCCGGGGCTGCTCCGGTACGCGTCCTCACCGGGAGCGCCCCGAGCGCGGTCGGCCGCCGGGGCACGGGCGTATCGGGAACCGCGACGGTCAGGCGGTCTCCTGGCTGCTCGGCCGGTCCGTCGGCCGACTCGGCTTGGTGGCGCGGACGATCGCGCCGTGCATGCCGGGGGCGACCTCGTGGGTGAACCGGACCTCGGCGTCGACGAAGCCTGCGGCGGCCAGGTGGGCGAGGTACTCGGCACGGGAGAGGGCGCCGGCGATGCAGCCGACGTAGGAGCCGCGATCGACGCGCTCCTCGGGGCTGAGGCGGTCCTCGGCGACGACGTCGGAGATCCCGATCCGGCCGCCCGGGGTCAGGACGCGGAACATCTCGGCGATGACCTTGGGCTTGTCGACCGAGAGGTTGATGACGCAGTTGGAGATGACCACGTCGACCGACGCGTCGGGCAGGGGCACGTCCTCGATGGTGCCCTTGAGGAACTCCACGTTGGCGGCTCCGGCCTTGGCGGCGTTGGCCCGGGCGAGGTCGAGCATCTCGTCGGTCATGTCGACGCCGTAGACGAATCCGGTCTCACCGACGCGGCGGGCGGACAGGAGCACGTCGATGCCGCCGCCGGAGCCGAGGTCGAGGACCCGCTCGCCGGCGCGGAGGTCGGCCACCGCGGTCGGGTTGCCGCAGCCCAGGCTGGCCGCGACCGCCTCGGCGGGCAGGGCGTCCTGCTCGTCGCTGCTGTAGAGCGCCGCACCGAAGGACTCGTCGACCGTCCCGGCGCTGTCGCTGCCGCAGCAGGAGGAGGCCTCTCGGCGGTCGTCGAGCTCCTGAAGCTGGTCGTTGAGCTCGGTGTTGGCCGTGCCCGCCGCGACCGCGGCAGCAGCCTGGGCGTAGCGGTTGCGGACTTCCTCGCGTACCTCGTCGGGAGTCTGCGTGCGGGGCTGCGGGCTGCTCGTGGTCACGGCGGTACGCTCCTCCGGTTTCGCATCGACGGGTTTCGATGCATCGAGATTCTTCGATGTATCGACGATTGTCAATGGGTTTGGCATCATGGGTCCATGGCCACCCGAACAGTGCTGCCGGTCCTGGACGTCCAAGCGGCCGCGGCGGCGTGCTGCTCGCCGGTCACGGGCGGCGTCCTCGGCGTGGAGGAGGCGCAGCGGCTCGCACGCGTGTTCAGGGCGCTGGGGGATCCCACCCGGGTCCGCCTGCTGTCACTGATCGCCGCGCGGCCCGACCGTGAGGCCTGCATCTGCGAGCTCACCGAGCCGGTCGGGCTCGCGCAGCCGACGGTCTCCCACCACATGAAGCAGTTGGTCGACGCGGGACTCGTCGTCCGCGAGCAGCGCGGGAGGTGGGCGTTCTACCGCCTCGTCGAGGGCACCCTCGCGGCCCTCAGCGAAGCCCTCAAGCCCTGAACCGGAGTCAGGGCGTCGACCGCGTCAGGGTGGGAGACGGGCGGCGTGGGCACAGCCGAACGCCTGCGTGTGCCACCCCGCAGCCCCGTGTGGCGCGGGATCTGATCGCCGCCTGAGACGCGATTTCGGCAGTCCCCGTTTGCTGACCCGGGACCGTTCCGTGTCCCCGCTCCGAGGCGCGGCGCTCCGGAGTGCCTACTCCCGGCGACCTAGACTGGCGGCATGATCGTCGCTTTCTCCGTGACTCCGATAGGCGTCGGCGAGTCCGTGGCCCCCGCTGTGGCCCGTGCCGTCAAGGTGGTCCGGGACAGTGGGCTGCCCAACCGCACCGACGCCATGTTCACCAGCATCGAGGGGGAGTGGGACGAGGTGATGGACGTCGTCCGGCGCGCCGTCGAGGCCGCCGCAGAGGGCGCGTCGCGGGTGAGCCTGGTCCTCAAGGCCGACATCCGCGAGGGCGTCACCGACGGCCTGACCCGCAAGGTCGAGGCGGTCGAGACCCTGCTGCGGGAGGAATAGGCCGGGCGGCCCGCTCAGGACAGCTCCACGCCGAGCAGGCGGGCGGTCCGCTCCACGCTCTGCGCCAGGTCGTCGCAGTCGCCCAGGTACATGCCGAACGACGTCACGAAGACGTGGCCGTCCTCGCGCCGCTCGCAGAAGACGTCCTCCACGGCGAACTCGGACCGGGGGTTGCTCACCCGCAGGAACGGCGTGCCGTCCTCGATGACCCGGGCCCAGATCCCGTGCGGGGCGACCGCCTCGGCCAGGCGGGCGAGCCGCCGCCGCTGGAGGGAGTGGGTCAGGATCGTGGCCGGCGCGGGGGCGCGGCGGCTGTGGGTGGAGTGGGCCATGGTGGTGTCCTCACAAGCTGGGTAAACTCCAGTTCGCTTTCACGTATTGTGAACGTGGGGCCACCTTCGATCACGTATTGTCACCGTGACACGCCGCCCGGCCGTCCGGGGCGGGGCACGGTCAGCGCAGTCCGACGGCCCTGCGCACCGCGGAGGTCAGGCGCACCGGGGCCACGGTGAGGAAGACTCCCCTGCGGTCCGCCCACAGCTTGGCGTAGACCGGTCGGCCTCGCCGCCACCAGCGCCGCCCGGTCGCGCTCAGGGACCCCCGCAGCGCCAGCCCGCGAACCTGGTCCCCGCCCGTGGCCGGGACGAGGGAGAACGACCATCTGCCGAAGGGCAGCGCCTCCTCGCCGTCCAGCAGCCGCAGGAGGCGGGTGAACGAGCCGTCCTCGGCCGCCTCGACCGGCAGGTCCACGGTCCGGCCGTCCCCGTCGCGGGCCCGGAGCAGGAAGGGGCCGACGGCGTCCACCGAGCCGCGCAGCAGCAGGGCGGCCCGCTTCTGTGCGGCCCACTCCGCGGAGCCGACCTCGGCGGAGGCGGGCGGCTTGTGCATGGCCCCGTCCACGTCGAGGGTGAGGTTGCTGTACGGCTGGGTGTAGTAGGCGGTGACGAACCCGCCGAGGGCGGGGACGACGCGGTGCTGCCGCTTGGCGGAGACCTCCGGGGAGCGCCGCGAGCCGATCCGCACCTCCCGGGACACCCCCTGCACCACGACGTTGAGGGAGACGTCCCACAGGCCGCGGGGGAGCGGTGCGCCGTCGGCGGCGCGGGACAGGTCCACCACCGTGTCGAACTCCGCGGGCACGGTCCCCCCGTCCCCGTCCACCGGCTCCGCCGCGGGGAGCGGCGCCACCGGAAGGCGGTGCTCGACCCGGCTCTCCCGCTCGCGCAGCACCAGTTCGCTGCCCTCCGCCAGGCCGCCGAGCCGGTCGAGGGCGGCCCGCCCGCGCAGCCGCAGCCGCGGGCCGTTCCAGGAGACCTCGTGGACGTGGTGGTGGACGGGGAGCTCCCCGGTGACGTCGAAGACCTCGTCGGGGACGGACAGCTCCGGGTCCCGGAAGAAGGGGTAGGCGCCGTAGACCCGACCCTTCTCGACCACCAGGGGGGTCGTGCGCCCCTCCAGGGTGTGCCGCATGACCTCCAGGGTCTCCTCGAGACGCCCGACCCGGATCAGCCACAGCCGCAGCCGGTCCGCGGCGGGCATGCCCTGCTGGACCCCCTCGGAGCACCAGGCGCGCACGAAGCCGCGGAACTCCTCGAACACCGCTGCCCGCTGCTCGGGGTCGGCCTCGGCGAGCAGGTGGGTGAGGAACTCGCGCTGGTCGCTCTGGAAGTGGCGGCGCAGCAGCCGGTCCCGCTTCGGCCCCTCCTCGACCTCGCGGGTGAGCAGGTCGAACACGGCGCGCAGGAAGGGGAGTCGCCGCAGCGCCCCGTCGGGACGGGAGGTGTTGTTGCCGCCGTCGTCCCGCAGGACGGCGTAGTAGCAGTCGTAGTCGGCCACCACCGAGATCACCGAGGCGTTGAGGTAGGCGGTGGCGGTGAACGGCTGGTCCTGGCCGACGGTGAGGCGCGGGTCGAAGCGGAGCCCGAGGTCTTCGAGGAACGCCCGGCGGAAGAGCTTGGTCGGCCCCAGCGCCCAGTAGACGTTGGAGTCGAACACGGTGGTCTTCGGCTGGTTGTGGCGGAACATCGAGACGGGCACGGTCCGTCCGCCGACCCCGACCATCTTGCCGAGGACCACGTCGGAGCCGTTGGCGTCGGCCATGGCGACCATGCGCTCCAGCGCCTCGGCGCCGAGCCAGTCGTCGGCGTCCAGGAAGAAGACGTAGCGGCCGGTGGCCAGGTCCAGCCCGACGTTGCGCGGTTTGGCGGGGCCTCCCGAGTTCTCCTGGTGGACCACCCTCATGCTGGGGCAGCGCGCGGCGAAGCGGTCGAGTTCCTCTCCGGTGCCGTCGGTGGACCCGTCGTCGACCGCGATGACCTCCAGCCGGTCGACGCCGATCGACTGCTCGAGCACGGACTCGACGCACTTGACCACATACGGCATCGCGTTGTAGGCGCCGATGACGACGCTGACGTCAGGTTGGGACATCGAGGAGACTCCGACTTGTCGCTGGTGGACCACGGACGGATCGGGGTGGTCCGGGCTGGGCGTGCGGCGGGGGACTCCGGGGTGGCGGGTGCCGTCCGACAGCCTGGGATTTCGGGACTGTTTCGGTGGTGTTTCGGCAGTGTTTCGGCTCACGTGCTTCCGGCAATCTACCGAAAAAGCCCGAAATAGGGAAAACATGGAGTAGTGGGGATGGATTGCCCAAGGTTTCCCGGGGCAGTGCAACGGCGGACAGCCGGGGCCGAATACGCCGGGGCGGTCCCGGCGGACCCCGCTTCCCACGGGGATCCGCCTCGTCCTCCTCTTTTCCGCCGCGGCTCCCGACGGGCAGGACCCGACTCGGCAGAATTTCCTGAAGAGAATCTCCGGTTCTTTCGGAAAAGGACCCGGTGCTCCGCGGTTTCCGGAAAGCGGTCCGGGCGCCGCCCCCGGGACCGGAACCGGGGACTCCGCGGCCGTACCGCGCCCGCTGCGAGACCCGCCCGCGGCCCCGCGGCACAGACGCCGGACAACGCAAAGGGGCGGCGGTCCGGTGGACCGCCGCCCCTTTCACGGGCCGGAGACGATCACAGCGTCACAGAGGACTTCTCCCGCCGGGCCACGGCCTCGCGGGCCCGCTCGTAGAGGTCGTCGACCGCCTGGGCGAACCGGACCTGGGAGGGCGGCTCGTCCGGGCCGAGCAGGTAGGTCTTCAGCTTGCGCCGCTCCTCGGCGAAGGCGTCGGAGAGGGGGTTCTCCATCGCCTCCAGGGCCTGCTCCAGACCGGTGCCGTCGGGCCGCAGCAGGTAGGCCGCCCCGGCGGTGGGGTTCTCGATCCGGAACTGTTCATCGGAGATTCCCACGCAGTTGGTGATCGCGTAGGGCTTGCCGCTGAAGATGAAGTCGGCGACCACGCTGGAGATGTCGCTGATCAGCAGGTCGCTGCGGTTGAAGCAGGAGTACAGGGTGGGACGCGGACCCTGGATGACCAGGTGGCGCTGCTCGCCCTGGTCGGCCCAGTACACCTGGTGCCACTCCTCGACGAGCCGGTTGAGCTCGTCGAGCAGCGCCGGGTCCAGGCGTCCGTTGTCCCGGGAGCGCTGGGCCTCGTCCACCCGCTCGTCGAAGGTCCCCACCTCGGCGAGGCGCTTCTCCAACTGGGCGAGCCGACGCCGGGCCTCCTCGGTGCCGGAGGGGTAACCGGCACGCTGGTTGGCCTCGTTGATCAGGGCGGTGATGCGGTGGTGCGCGGCACGGGCGCGCGGGTCGCGGATGCCGGTGAAGGGGTGCGGCTTGTACATCACCCTGATGCCCGGCACCTCCAGCAGCTTGGCGATCAGGGTGGGACCGGCCGCCATCAGCGAGGTGTTGCCCGGGTCGTCGGTCCAGCCCTCCCAGGTGGGCGCGTAGAGCACGGTGCGGACCCGGTTGTCGGTGGGACCCACCCGGATGGGGTCGAGCTGGGGCCGCCCCACCTCCACGATCTCGTCGTCGCGCACCCCGACCTGGGCGACGCGATAGCGGTCGCGCCCGGCCTGGCCGGCGGTCCAGACCTCGTCGTAGACCTTGCTGTAGGGGTTGACGCTGGCGATCTTGTCGCTGTCCCCGTGCCCGATGAACACGTGCTTGATCTTCGGGTTGCGCAGCATGTGGATGTTCTTGCCGGTGTTGGCCGCGTACAGGCAGACCCCGGCGGGCTCGAAGTCCAGCGCCATCAGGTCGTTGGCCTTGGGAACGCACAGCACCGGGATGGAGGTCAGCCCGAGGTTCGCCGCCACGGCCCGCTCCCGCAGCACGATGAGGGAGCGGCGGGGGAGCTTGGCCACGGAGTCCAGCCACATGTTGATCTGGTAGGCGGAGTCGGCCGACCCCGAGAAGTACAGGATCACCTCGGGCCGGTACTCGCGCAGCCACTGCTGGACGTACTTGAGCACCTTGCCGGTGCCGGGGATGCGGTTCGAGCTCAGCAGGAACGGCGCCAGCACGACGGCCGCGACCAGGATGCCCGCGACCGACAGCAGCGCTCCTCCGGCGGCGTAGACCGGATCGTGGGTCGCCGCGAAGCCGATGCCCCCCGCGACCAGGGGGGCGTCCAGCAGCAGAACCCGGTTCATCCCGTTGCGGGCCAGCCAGTTCGGCGGGCCGTCGGGGATGTTCAGCGGACCCAGGTCGATGTTGCGGGTGACCACCGGCAGTTGCCGGACGCGGCGCAGCCTGCGCAGCATCAGGTCGTAGCCCGTCTGGAGGGTGAACAGCGCCACGGCGCCGCCGACCATCCACCAGAAGCCCGCGACGGAGGGGGAGGCCAGCAGGCCGACGAAGCCCACCACGAGCAGTTGCCGCAGCAGCGCCCGCGTCGTGCCGCCCAGGCGGAACTGCGTCAGGTACTTGCCCAGGTCGTGGCTGGTGGCCTGGACGAACGCGTCGGCGCCGTAGGCCAGCACCGCGCCCAGGGCGAACAGCCACACCGACAGGGTGAAGGTCCCCGCGACCAGGGCGAGGTAGCCGACACCGATCAGTGCGAGCAGGACGAGCGTGCCCGTGCCCAGTCGTTGGATCAGTTGTGTCAGGTTCACTCGGAGCCCTTTCCGGTGGATTCGGCCTCCTGGCGACTGGCCGCGACCGGGTCTTCGCGGCGGACGTCGATCACGTGGCCGGTCAGATCCGACAGCAGGACGTCGAGCGAGGTGCGGGCCACCTTCTCGGCGCTGAGGAGGGTGTGCGCGGGCTCCTCGCCGAACGCCTGGGTGCGCATCGGGGTCTGGGTGCGCTCGGGGTTGATGCAGTTGATCCGGACGCCGTCGGCCGCCCACTCGTCGGCGAGCGCCTGGGTCAGGTTGACCGTGGCGGCCTTGGCCGACGAGTAGAGGCTGTAGTCGGCCCGGCCCCGGGTGTAGGAGCTGGAGGTGTAGAGCAGCAGTTGGCCGCGGGTGCGGGAGAGGTAGGGGAACGACGCCTTGGCGATGTGCACGGGGGCGAGGTAGTTGACGCGCAGCGCCTCTTCGATGGTCGCCTCGTCGGTCTGGTCGAGCCGGCCGATGCGCAGGACGCCGGCGGTGTTGACCACGTAGTCGATCCGTCCGGTGGCGGAGTACGCCTGGGCCAGTGCGGCGGCCACGTCGGCGGGGTTCTCCACGTGTGTGCGGGTGGCGCTGCGGCTGTAGCGGAAGACGCGCGCGCCGTACTGCTCGGCCAGGTCGGCGACGCCCGCGCCGATGCCGTAGCTGCCGCCGAAGACGACCATGGTGCTGCCGGTGAGCCGCTGCCGGTAGTCCTCCTCGCCGAACTCCGGCGTGGTGCTGGAGGCGAGCTGGAACAGCTTGTCGGCGATGAAGATGTCGACGGGCTGGGTGACCTTCATGTTGTGCTCGTCGCCGGGGACCACGAAGATCGGGGTGCCCGGCAGGTAGCGCAGCACGACGGTGCAGTCGTCGGTGGCCTCGAAGGCGGGGTCCTCCCACGCCTTGGCGTAGGCGTCCTTGATGGTGCCCAGTCGGAAGCCCTGCGGGGTCTGGCCGCGGCGCAGCCGGGAGCGGCGGGGCACGTCGGTGATGATGTCGTTGTCGTCGACCTCGATGATGGTGTCCGACGAGGGGATGGCGACGTCCACCGCGGAGTAGTCGTCGAGGGCCTTGACGCAGTCGGCGATGATGCGCTGCGACAGCAGCGGGCGCACCGCGTCGTGGAAGAGCACCTTGGTGGTCGGGTCGTAGTCGGTCAGCACGTCGAGGGCGAGCTGGGTGGTGGCGTTGCGGGAGGTGCCGCCCGGCAGCACTCGGGAGACCTTCGTGAACCCGGCCTTGCGGACGATCTCCTCGGCGTCCTTGACGAAGCCGGGGTTCATCATGAGGACGATCTCGTCGACGTCGGGTGCCTCCTCGAAGAGGGCGAGGGTGTGCTCCAGGATCGGCTTGCCGGCGATCTTGAGCAACTGCTTGGGAGTGCTCAAACCGATGCGCTGGCCGCTGCCTCCTGCGAGGACCACGGCGACGGTCCGGGGATGGGACCCGGACTGAGCTTTCTTAGGCAATCTCTCTCCCGATGGGTGAAGACACCGGATGTTCCAGACGTCGTGGCTCAGGACCGAGCCGTGACAGGAGGGTCACAGGACCCGCGGCGGGACGCGGTGGTGTGGAACAGCCTCGAACGACCGAGACCGGGGGATGTGACTCGCACCGGCTCCTGGAGCACCCCGGGGACGCCGTACCGTCTCCGTCCGTCCGCACCGGCGAGGTGTTCCCGGAGCGCTTTCCAAGGCCGTATCCAACTTTAAGCTGACAGAGTGAGTCAGTCGGCCGGAAAAGGCGAATCCGGCTCGTAGACGGCGGTGGCGTCGTGAGGGGCCGCAACCGGGCGTCCCCTGCGGTACACGGAGGTGACGGCCAGGGAGTCGTCGAGCACGACGAGGTCGGCGTAACGGCCCGGAGTGAGCTCCCCCACGTCGGCCAGGCGCAGGGCCGCGGCGGGGACCGCGCTCGCCGCGCGCAGCGCCTCGTGCCGGGGCACGCCGAGGTCGCGGACCGCCCGGCGGACCGCCTCGGGCAGGGTGACCGTGCTGCCGGCGATCGCCCCGGTGGCGGCCAGGCGGGCGGTGCCGCCGGAGACGCGGACGGGCAGGCCGCCCAGGAGGTAGTCGCCGTCGCCGAGCCCGGCCGCCGCCATGGCGTCGGTGACCAGGGCCAGCCGCGCGGCCCCGGCGGCCCTCCAGGCCATGCGGGCGGCCTCCGGGTGGACGTGCACGCCGTCGTTGACCAGCTCCACCGTCACCCGGTCGTCGTTGAGCGCGGCGGCCACCGGCCCCGGGTCGCGGTGGTGGAGCGGGCGCATCTGGTTGAACAGGTGGGTGGCCACGGTGGCCCCGGCGTCGAAGGCGGCGCGGGTGGTCGCGTGGTCGGCGTCGGTGTGCCCCACGGCCGCGACCACGTCCTCGGCCACGGCGGCGCGGACCAGGTCGAGGGCCCCGGGCAGCTCCGGGGCGAGGGTGACCATCCGCACGTGCCCCCGCCCGGCCGCCAGCAGGCGGCGGAACTCGGCCGGGTCGGGCAGGCGCAGCAGCGCCGGGTCGTGCGCCCCGCACCGGCCGGGGGCCAGGTAGGGGCCCTCCAGGTGGATTCCGGCCAGCTCCCCGGCGTCGCACAGCTCGGCCAGCGCCGCCACCTGGCGCAGCAGGTCGGCGGGGGCGGCGGTGACCAGGCTGGCCACCAGGGTCGTCACCCCGCGCCGCCGGTGGAAGGCGACCGCGGCCAGCGCGCGCTCGGGGTCGCCCTCGTCGAAGGAGACGCCCGCGCCGCCGTGGACGTGGACGTCGACGCAGCCGGGCGCGAGCAGGCGGCCGCCCAGGTCGACGGTCTTTCCGGGGGAGGACGGGGCGGTGCCCGGGCCGACCGCGGCGATCCGCTCGCCCGCGACGCGCAGCCAGCCCTCGACGGTTCCGGAAGGGGTCACCAGACGCGCGTTGGTGAACGTGGCCACCGGGACATACCCCCTGTGTCCTTCATCACCCGTTAACACAGAAAAACCGTCGATCATACATTGACGTTATCCTTGCCTCCGCTTCATCATGGTGTACATGTCTGCCGGTGAGCTGCTCGTCCAGCGTCTGCATGTCGATCTGCGGCAGCAGGCGAGTGCACTCTGTCGTAGCTAGCGCCTGTTGCGGGGCCGCTGCCCCCGCTGCTGTTGTCGCGGTTTCCCTACGCGTGCGTTCGAGCCCCCGGCCCCTTCTGGATCCCCGGTGACAGGAACGTACGTCTGCCGTGCCCGGGAAACCCTCCGTCGCCGTCCCGATACCGACGATTCCCTCGCGCTACGTCCCACGCGGCTCCCGCGGGCCGCAATCACCTGGAGATCACCACATATGACTCGCTTCACCGTGCTCGTCGCCGCTCCTCAGACCCGTTCCGCCCTTCGCGCCGCGGCCGTCCACACCGCCGACGCGATCGCCGCACACACCGGCCTCGCCGCTGACATCGACACCATCGACCTGGCCGAACTCGGACCGGAGCTGCTCGCCGAGGAGGTGACGGACGGCGTGGCCGACGCGCTCGCCACGATCGCCGCCACCGACGTGCTCGTCGTGGCCACCCCCCAGGTGCACGGCAGCTACGCGGGCCTGCTCAAGGTCTTCCTGGACCGGCTGCCGGAGCTGGGCCTGGCCCACGTCATCGCGCTGCCGCTGGCGGCCGTCGAGGACCTGCGCAACGGCTACAACATCGAGAGCGACCTGCGGGTGCTGCTGTCCGACCTGGGGGCGTGGGTGGCCGAGCCGGGCCTGGTGCTGACCGGCACCGAGGTCACCGAGCCGCTGAGCGTCATCGACGCCTGGGCCGAGGTCACCGCGCCCGCACTGCTCCAGGCCCTCAGCGTGGCCGTCTAGGAGACGGCGGGCAGGGCAGTGGCGCGCTGCCGCGCGGTCTCCTCCTCCACCCGCCCGGCGGCCCGGTGCACCAGCGCCACCACGGCCAGGGTCAGCGCGAAGCCGAGGGCGCGCAGCGCCAGCGGCAGCGGTTCGGCGGGCAGGGACTCGGCGAAGACCGCGGTCCCGGCGACCACCATGAAGACGTTGCCGACCACGTTCGCGGCGGGCGCGGTCACCGAGGCGCGCGAACGCTGCATCGAGGTCTGGAAGAGCGCGATGCCCACCGCCCAGCCCAACGCGTACAGGTAGGGGAAGGGGGAGAGCAGGACCGGTCCGACCGCGCCGACGACGCCGTGGTCGGCCAGCAGCCCCCCGATGCCCTTGCCCTGCAAGCCCGCGACCCCCTGGGCCAGGCCCGCGGCGCTTCCCATGACCGCCGCGGGCGCGTTGCCGCCGCCCGCCACGGCCATGCCGCCCGCACACACCACGAGGGTGACGGCGCTGACCGCGAGCAGGAGGGGCAGGTCGGCGGTGGTTCCGGCCGCGGCGTCCCGCGGTCCCAGGGACAGGGCCAGCAGGAGCAGCGCCACGGGCATCGCCCCGAGGGCCGCGAGTTCGCCGCGGCTGATCCGCTGGCGTTGCAGGAGGGCCACCACCAGCAGGGTCAGGGAGATCCCGCCCGCGAAGGCGGGCTGGACCACGGAGACCGGGGCGAGTCCCAGCGAGACGACCAGCCCGACGCTGCCCGCGGCCGCCAGCGCGCACCCGCCCAGCCAGCGGGGGTTGCCGAACAGGACGCGCGCCAGGTGCAGGGGGCGGCGGACGCTGATGGCCGCGCAGCGGTGCAGGGCGCGCTGCTCCACGGCCAGGCCGAGGCCGTAGACCACGGCCGAGGCCAGGGCGGCGAGCAGACCGGTCACGGGCGGACCGCCTTTCCGGGGACGGGGGTGCGGGGCGTGCGCCCCAACGCGGGTTACCCAAGAGTAACCCCTTGTGGGGCAGAACACGAGACCCGGATCACATCCGTTCCGGCGGGCCGCCCCCAGCGGCACCCCCGCCCTTGACCGCCCGGGAACGGCAGGTCCTAGGCTGTCCGGTGTGGAGGAGGCAGCCACCCCGCCGCAGGGGGAGACGGACCGCGACGCCCGTCGCCGGCGGGTGCGGATCCGGCTGCCCGCCACCGGGCTGCTCGCACTCGTGGCGGCCTCCACGGCCCTCACCCTGCTGCTGCTCCAGCCCCTCTGGGAGGGCTTCCGGGTCGACGGCGACGCGCCCCCCGCGCCCCGGCCGACCGGCGGGGGG
>Ga0207864_1002138_pt1 | contig 19411 bp, 12 predicted proteins | sample HigsolmetaAR202D_FD_184834 | JGI IMG/M metagenome (GOLD analysis project Ga0207864, IMG submission 184834) | Ionic liquid and high solid enriched microbial communities from the Joint BioEnergy Institute, USA - AR20-2-D (SPAdes) (version 2) ... | reverse complement strand
AGGGGGGACGAGGGGGCGGGCCGGCGCAGCCGTGGGCGTGCGGGCGGGAGGAACCCTTCCCCCGTCGTTGCAGGTTTCGCCCCAGGAACCTGCGACCAAAATGCAACTGCCGCCGGAACCCGTTGCGGTGCAACGGCTTCCGGCGGCCCATCCACTCCCGCGGCAGGACTCGAACCTGCGACCCGACGGTTAACAGCCGTCTGCTCTACCAGCTGAGCTACGCGGGATCAGTCAGAGAATGAAACGTAACGAAACGCGGCCGCGCGGTCAACTGGTAGGGGCCTCGGCGCCCGTCGCGGGATCCGCGGCCGGGGCATCCGGGGCGGGGGCCGGTTTCTGATCGATCGGCCGGACCTCCAGGATCCCGATCAGGATCGGCTCGCTGGCGGGGGGCGGCGAGGTCGGGTGGTCGCCGCGGATGCGCTCGAGGGCGGCCAGGAGCGGCGGGTCGTCCACGGGGGCGGGCGCTTCGGAGGTCGGATCCCCCGGGCCGGGCGCCGCGGCCCGCAGCGCGTCGGCGATGGCCGCTTCGGTCCCGGCGTCGTGGGGGCGGGCGAGCCACTGGAGGACGGCATCGGCCCGGGCGCAGAGCGCCGGGTCCGGCCCACCCGGGATACGACTCAGCTCGGCCATGAGGCGGCGGGCGGCGCGGGCGCCGGGCGCGTACGGCGAGAGACCGCCCACGGTGCGCGGATCCCGGTGCGCGACCCGCGCCCAGACATGGCGTCCGGCCACGGCGATGGCTCGTAAGATGTTGGCGGACTGTACGCAGGCAGTCGTCGCGGCCGTGTTTGGGGGCGACGGGGTCCCGCCCGGGGCCGGTCGCTCCAACGCCGCGACCAGGATCTCTGCCGCCCGCGTCTCGCCGTCCGAAGCGATCTGACCGTTCTCGTCCACCACGACCCACACGGCCTCCGGGCCGACGGTGTAGCCCACCAGCACGGCCGGTCGCAGGCCGCCGGCGGCATCGAGCACGCCGACAGGAACCCCTCGACTCGGCTGAGTACGAGGAGCGTCACGGCCGGTCACGGCCACGGGCTCCGCCGAGGCTCCGGGGCGCTCGTTCGCTGCCCGATCTGTCGGTCCCGCTGCGCGATGCACGATCGCCGCCCCGGCCGCGAGGGCGTACGCGGCCCGCAGCCGTTCCTCGGCCTCGAACGGCGCGGCCTCCCGGCGCTCGAGCTCGTCCAGCACGTCCGGGTCGCCGGCGGCCAGCCGGTCCAGCAGCGTCCGGTGCTCCTCGCCCGCCGGGTCGAGCACCGCCGCCTCCGTGCCGACCGAGCGGCCGATGGCCGCGAGCTTGGCCCGCAGCAGCGCGAGGAGCCCGAGCAGCCGTTCGAGCCCGGCCTCGGGGAGGAAGTGGTAGGGGTAGACGACGTCGTGCCGGGAGCCGATCCGGTCCACCCGCCCCACGCGCTGGATCAGCCGTACCGGGTTCCACGGCAGGTCGTAGCTGATCACCGTGTCCGCGTCCTGGAGGTTGAGCCCTTCGGCCAGCACATCGGTGGCGATCAGCAGGTCGATCCGCTCCCGGGCCGGTGGCTCCTCCACGCCGTTCGCGAGGGGCGCGAAGCGCTCGACGATCTCCCGCCTCCCGCACGGCGTGCGGCCCATGAACGCGCCGGCGCCATCGATCAGGGCCACGCCGCCGCGGGGCGAGAGCGCCCGCCAGAGCGCCCGGGCGGTGTCCCGGAACTCCGTGAACAGCAGCACCTTGCGGCCGGCCAGTTCATTCTCCAGGAGAGCCCTGAGCGCGGCCAGCTTCGGGTCGGACGACGCCGCATCGGCCACCCGCCGGCGCAGCGCACGGAGCCGGTCCAGGTCCCGGCGCGTGTCCTCCGCGAGCCGCGCCACGTCCACCGTCGGTCCCACCGGCCGCAGCGCGAGCTCGTCGAACACGAGCTGGGCGACGTCGCCGTCCCCGCCTCCGTAGAGCGCGCGATGATCCGCGGCGTCGAGCAGCCGTCCGCGGTCCAGCGCGCTGAGGAACGACTCGTAGAATCGGCACAGCCGGACGATGCTGGCATGGAACGCGGGGAGTCCGGACTCGAGCCGCTTGAGGAGCATGAGTTGGAGCAGTTCTGCGGCCCCGGCGCCGCGCCTGCCGGACTCGGCGTCTCCGTACTCGCCGAGCCGGTAGGGCGCGACGGTCAGGGCATCCAGCGTCTCTGCGATCTCGTCGAGCAGCCCCGGGTCGGCCGCGTCCAGCGCGTAGCGCACGGGGATCGGCGCGGCCCGGCGGGGGAAGGAGAGGATGCGGCCGCTCGCGCCGGGAAGCCGCACGCCTTGGAAGCGGTCGCGGATGAACGGCCGCGACCGTCGGATCATGACCGCGCGAAGGATCGGCATCAGGGACGGCGGGACCGGTCCGCCGGGCGACTCCATCGCGGCGGCGGCCGCGTGGAACGCCTGGCCGAGGTCGGGTACGCCGACATCCCGGAAGTCGCCGTCCCCGCAGAAGAGTCGTAGCTGGAAGTACAGGTCCATCAACGAGTTGTTGACGGGCGTGGCGGTCAGGAGGAGGACGGCGGCGCCGCGGCAGAGCTCGGCCAGCGCACGGTAGCGGCGCGTGCCGGGCGAGCGGAACGCGTGCGCCTCGTCCACGACCACCAGGTCCAGCGAGCCGAGCTGGTGGGGGGAGTGCGTGCCCCGGCCGAGCCGTGTGTGGGAGACCCAGGCGAGGAACGGGCGGTCGCCGCCGGGGGCGGGGAGCGTGCCCGCGGGACGGTCCGGGGCCGCACCGCCGCTCGGGTCCGTGAGCCACGCCGCGGACCCACCCCATGGCACGGCGGTAGCCGATTCCGCGGACCCCGCTGTCGCCGCGCCCACTGGAGCGGGCGCCTCGGCGAGGTCCGGGCCGGGGTGGAAGCTGCCGAGCCCCCAGCAGCGGCGGACGTGGCAGGCGCGGGCGAGCCGGCGAAGCCGGGGCACCCAGTCCCGGCGGAGCGAGGCGGGGGTGACCACGGCCACCCGGGCGCCGCGGCGGAGGGCCCGATCGATCAGTCCGAGCGCAACATAGGTCTTTCCTAACCCCACGCTGTCCGCCAGGATCGCTCCTCGCCGGACCGCGATCATCGCCTCGGCGCGCCGGACCGCGTCCTTCTGGAACTCCGCCAGGTCAAACGCCCGCGGTTCATCGCCGGGCGGGTCCGCCGCGCGGGGCGGCCCGAACCGGCTGGCCAGGAGAGCCAGCGCCGCATCCCGGGGCGTTGCCGGCGTCCACTCCACGAGCCGCTCCCGGACGGTCCTGGGCTCGGCCCGTGGCGGCATGGCGTACCGGTGGCCCCCCGGATCGTCGGCCGCTGGATCCGGGGACAGGTCTGACGCCGGAGCCGGACGAACAATCGGCGGACGCGACGCCGGATCCGACGTCGCGTCCGGGGCCGCGGCACCGAGCGGATCGCGCGCCCGGTCGGGGCTCGGAGCGGCACCCACAGCTGCGGGGGGCCACGCTGCACGAGCCCGCTCATCCGGGACCGCGACCGGGTCATCGGCGAGGACGGGGTCGGATCCCCGGTCCGATGCCCGAACCGCATCCGTGTCGCTGGCGCCGGCAGACGTCACGACCCGGTGGTACGCGCCGCCGGGCTCGCCCACGAGCCGGTCCAGGGTTTCCCGCACCACGGGGAGCACGTCGTACGACCGGTCCCAGAGCTCCTCGAAGCGCCGGAGCGCCGCGGTAGCGGAGCGCGGGTCTGTAAGTAGGGTCGTAAGCGCCGGCCCACCAACGGGATGGGGTCGGGCGAAGTAATGGGCGCCGACGAGGGTCACCGCGGTGGGGGCGCCGGCGCCGTCCGCGCCGCCGGGGCCGAACCGTCCGCGCAACACCGAAAAGTCCGGGGCCCATGCCTCCCGGCCGGCGGCGCGCACCTCGAGCCGGCCGCTGGACGCGAAGCGGAGCAGCGTCGCAAGACTGCGGAGCCGTGCCGGGTCGCCGACGGCCGCCTCGGCCGCCTCGGCGAAGGTATCGGCGTCGAGTCGTCCGAGCAGGACGCGGCAGCGGCGGACCGAGGCGAGCTCGTGGGCGGTCAGGTCGATCCCGGCAAGCCGCACGCGAGAGATCGCGAAGCACGCGTCGAGGGCGCGGGCCAGGAGCCGGCCGAGCACCTTGCGGAGTGAGGGCTCGCCGCGGTCGTCGAGGAGGATCGGCTCCGGTCGTGCCCGGCTCATGTCGGCGCGACTCCTCTCAGCCATCGGTCGAATTCCCGGAGCGTCTCGAGGTCGCCCGGCCCGAGGCCGTACAGTCCGGCGACGATCCGATCCAGCTCGCGTTCGGCCTCGGGCGAGATCGCGCCTTCCCGATGCGCGGCGCGGGAGAGCTCGAGGAGGCGGCGGCCAGCGTCGGCCCGGTCCCAGCCGTCGGGGATCGGGAGCACGGCGATCGTCCAGGCCAGGAACCGGAAGCGCGCGTCCTTGGCGCGTTCCGCGATGGCGCGGGCGAAGGTCCTCACCGGCAGCGAGTTGAAGAGCGCCGCGAGCCGGAGCGCCCGGTCCGGGTCCTCGACGGGGACGAAATAGACGGTGTTCAGCGGGATCAGGGGACGCTCGGCCCCGTCCACTCCCCGGACCGTCGCGGGGAGCGCCACGGCCTTGAGCGTGTCCGACAGGTCGTGCCAGGCGACCTTGGGCCGGAGTGTGGCGGCGGAGAGGCGGAAGAGCGCGCCGTCGGGGAGGCCGGGGCGCCATCCGGTCCGGGCGCGGAGCCTCGCCGTGTGCCGCGCCAGGTACCGGGCGGTCCGGGGCGGCGGCTGCGTGGGCGCGCCGGTCGCGGGATCGTGGCACCAGATCACGTAACCCGCGGTCCGATAGGACCATGCGCGGATCCCTCCGCCACGCACGAGGGGCGCGAGGGCGGCGGATTCGACGAGGGCGCCGTACCGGGCGACGTCGCCTCGGGAGCTCCCCGCGCGCCGCGCGGCTCCGTGGCCCTCGGCCCGGATCCACGCGAGCCCGCCGAGCTTGGCGCGGGCCTCCGGCACGACCAGGACGTCATTCGCGCCGGTCACGACGCCGCGGTGCACGCGGAGGCCGGGGATCTCCCCCAGCGGCGGGCCGGCCGCCTGCATGCGGCGGAGGACCGCGTGCACGGCCGGGGGGACCAGGAGCCAGGGCGCCTCGGGGTCGCCGGGGAGGATGGGCAAGTCATCGGCATCCAGGGTGAAGCGGAGCGGCTCGACGCCGCGGCGGACCAGGGTGATCCGGACGGGCGGGGCGGAGGGCCGGTCCCCCGCATCGGCCGTATCACCCTGGCGGACCGTGTTTTGTGCCGTGGTTCCCCGCCGCCGGGCGACGAGCACCGAGGCGAACGCGTCGGCCCGGAAGATGGAGCGCTGGTCGAGGCTGTGGTCCTCGAGCACGGCGATGTCCAGCTCCCGGAGCAGCATGCGCCGCGCGCCGGCGCCGTAGAGGGAGCGGAGGACCTTGGCCGGGAGCACGAGGGCGAGCACACCGCCGGGCGCGAGCAGCCGGATCGAGCGTTCGAGGAAGAGGAGCGACAGGTCGACCTGCGCGCCGACGGCGCCGGGCACGCCCGCCAGCGCGGCGCCCCGCCGCCAGCCCGGCGAGCGGCAGACCTCGAAACGGGCGCGGAGCAGGGCGCGGGAGGGCGCGGGCCAGCGGTGGGCCCGGACCCAGGGCGGGTTCGCGACGATCAGGTCGAACCCCTCGGCGGCGGCGTCCGCGAAGTGCACGCCGAAGCTGAAGAAGGGGAGCGCCCCCGAGTCCTCCAGGGCCGCGGCCACGCGCCGGAGCTCGGCGAGCCGACGCTCCGCCTCCCGCCACGCCCGCGCGGCCTGGGCCGCGCCGGCCGGCGGCTCGCCGAACAGGTCCCGGGACTCGGCCAGGGCGCGCAGCTCGGCCGCATGGGTGGCGATCCGTCGTTCCAGTGCGGTGATCCAGCCGCGGGCGAGATCGGCCTCCGCGTCCGCGAGCTCCCGGGCGAGGGCGGGTCGTTCGTCGGGGCCCGCGCCCACGTACCGCTCCGAGAGCGGGCCGATCCGGCGAAGCGCCTGGCGGACCGACGGATCCGCGACTGCCACGTACGCCGGGAGCCCGCCGGTGCCGGTGGACGCAACCGGGCCCGTGCCCAGATCCAGCGGGTCGAGGAGCGCGTCACCCTGCCGGATCCTGCGGTCCAGGTTCGGCAATGGCTGGACCTCGCCGCCGGCGTTTTCCACTGCCAGAGCGAGCCAGAGCCGGAGCGCGCAGAGGAGCGCCGCGTCCTCCTGGACATCCACGCCGTGCAGCGTGCGTCCCACGATCTCGCGCCGGACCTCCGCTACGTCCGCCCCGGGCCCTTCGAGGGCGCGGCGCACCCGGGCGAGACGGGAGAGCATGCCGAGCAGGAACGCGCCCGAGCCGCACGCCGGGTCCAGGACCCGGACCCGGGCCAGGTCGTCCGCCAGCGCCCGGCGCGTCCGGGGTTCGATGAACCGGGCATCCCCATGGCGGACCAGAAGATGGGCGTCGCTCTCCGCCAGCCCGGAGCGGTCCGCGAGGTACGTGGCCAGGGCCTCCCGGACCACGCGGTCCACCATCTGCGCGGGCGTGTAGTAGGTCCCGGTCAGCCCCCGGCGGTCCGGCGCCATGAGTCCCTCGAAGACCCGGCCGAGCATCTCGGGGGCGATGCCGCCCGCGTCGTCGGAGGCGGCGTCGTGGCGCGGCGCCGTGCCCGCCACGGAGTCGGCCCGGTCCAGGGTGGTGAACCGGTAGCGCTCGAGCAGCTCGTCGAACACGCCGGCGATCACGCGGTCCGGCAGGTCCAGCTCCGGGAAGCGGCGCTCCAGGGCGTGCCGCTCGAACAGTCCGCCGTTCAGATATGGCAGTCCGCCAAGGGCTTGCGCCTCCGGACCCCGGGCCTCCGGGCGGGTGTTCAGCGCGCCGAAGAAGAGCGGCTGGAGGACCCGGCGGAAGAAGGTCGCACCGGCGCGCGGTGCGCGCCGCCAGCGGTCGTGCAGCCTCGGGAGGTACCGCTCGTCCCCGCAGAGGTGGCCGCCGCGTTGGAGGAAGTACAGGAACATCAGCCGGCAGAGGAGGAGCAGCGCGAGCTGCTCCCGCTCCGCGACCATCGCGTCCGGGATCCCGGACCACGCCGCGGCGACGTGGGCGCGCCACGCCTTGAAGTCCGCGAAGAACTGCCGGGTCACCCGGGACCGGTCGAGGGCCCGGGCGTGGCGCAACGCGAGGGCGACGCCCCCCTCCCCCGGCCTCGCCGCCATCTCCTCCAGCGCCTCGACGTCGGTCCGCCGGGGCCTCGACCGGTCGATCAGCAGGTGCCGCAGCGCGCCGTCCAGCCCGAGGGACGCGAGGGCCAGCCACGCGTAACGCCGGTCCGCGAAAAGGAAGAGGTACGGTCTCGCCGGGTTCCGGGCGCGCACTCGCCGGGCGAGCCGGTCCATGGTACCGGCGTCCGGCCGGTCCTCGAGCTCGACCAGGAGCGCGAGGAGCCCGCCGCGCTCGCCGACCACGGCCACGTGCACCACGCCCGGCTCACCTTCGAGCCCGAAGGGGTCCGGCGAACCGTAGACGTCGGCCGGTGGCACGGGCGGCCAGAGCGCCCCGCCGGACCACCCGTTGCCAGCCGCCGCGCCCGGGCGCTCGGAAGCGCCTGCGGCGTCCGGGGTCGGCCCCTCCCCCCGCCCGCCCGACGCGACCGCGCCCACGGCCGGGGCCGCGGCCCTCCCCACGGACCCGGCAGCGCCCGCGAACGTTCGGGCGGCGACGTCGCCTCTCGCCCCGACGTCGCCCACGAGAGGCGACAGCCCCAGCGCCTCGACCAGCGCCGGAACCCGGTCCCGCCCCGACAGCCCGCGGAGCAGCGCCTCGAAAGACGATCCACGGTCGGCCACGGCCGGGAAGAAAACACCGTGACCGGGGCGCCTCCATGGTGGGATCGGACATCTTGCGCTACGGGCCGCCGGACTCAGCTATGACGGAGCCCGGAGGTGAGCCTGCAGCGCCGCAGCGGTGCCATTGCCCACAATCTGCTCCTCGGCAGGGCCCGCAATTCAATGGCGATAGAGTCCCAGACTCGGATCGGGCCGACCCATAGCCATCTTGTCCGGGCTACGTGCAAGGGGTATTATCCGCCCGACACCAACACAGCACTTCCAACTCTTCTGGCTCCGGCTCTGAACCTGTTGCGATGCACGACACTCTAGCCCAGCGCAAGGCTCGAGGTGCGTACTTCACACCGCCGGCGATCACAACCTTTATTGCGTCTTGGGCGGTTCGGACAGCCAAAGATCGAATCCTTGAGCCCTCATGCGGGGAAGCGGACTTCTTACTAGCCGCGGGTAGCCGACTCCGTGCGTTGGGCGCGGGCCTCTTTGCGGGCGAGGAACTCCATGGCGTGGAAGTGCACGAACCATCCGCCCGAATCGCAGAGGCGCGAATGCGCGCTGCCGGCCTCGTAGCGAACATCCGGGTCGCTAACTTCTTCGATCTGGCGCCCGTGGAGACTTACGACGCGGTAATCGGCAATCCGCCCTACATCCGATACCAGGCGTTCAGCGGGGAAGCGCGGGCTAAGGCGCTGCGCGCCGCTCTCCGGGCCGGGGTACGGCTGAATGGTCTGGCGAGCTCCTGGGCGGCATTCGTCATCCACGCTACTAGTTTTCTGCGCGAGGGTGGCCGACTGGGACTGGTGCTGCCAGCCGAGCTCTTAACCGTCAAGTACGCATCTCAGGTTCGGCGATTCCTCCTCCAGCGGTTCGGTAGCGTAAAGCTGGTCATGTTCGACGAACTGGTGTTCCCAAATGTCCAGGAGGAGGTGGTCTTACTACTCGCAGAGGGTACAGGACCAGCACCACACTTCGAAGTCTACCAGGCGCGCGATGCCTCGGAACTGACGACCGTTGACCGAGCCCACTGGGTTCCCTACGCCCCAGATGCTGACGATAAGTGGATCCCGGCGGTGCTTGATTCCGTGTCAATGGAGATGTACCTCACCATTGCGGGCAGCAATGGGTTTGAGCTCCTCGCCGATTGGGGGGATATCTATCTTGGCTGCGTAACGGGGAACAACGGGTATTTCACGCTGACCCGGACGGACGTATTCGAGCTACGGATACCGCCTGAAGAGCTTGTTCCGATCTCGCCACCGGGATCTCGCCATTTAAGAGATCTCTCGTTTACCGGGGAAGCGTGGGAGCGATTGTGCAGAGAAGGTCGGCAATGCTACATGCTGTTGCCGGACACCGCGAGCCCGTCGCCAGAAGCACTGCAATATATTTGGGCAGGAGAGAAAGTAGGCGTTCACAAAGCATATAAGTGTCGGATCCGGTCACCGTGGTGGCGCGTGCCCATCGTCCCGATTGCTGATCTCTTTATGACGTACATGGACCGGGACCGGCCGCGATTAATCACCAATGCCGCGCGCGTCCATCATCTCAATTCCATTTATGGCGTAACGCTCAAGCCGGATAGGCGAGACGTCGGCATTAATCTCTTGCCGATCGCCGTGATCAACAGTGTCACTCTGCTAGGTGCGGAGCTGGTTGGCCGAGCATACGGGGGTGGGCTCTTGAAACTCGAACCGAGGGAAGCGGATCGGTTGCCCGTTCCTTCTGTTGCCCTTGTTGAGGCAGCCGCTGAGGGACTGCGCGGGATCCGCCTTGAAGTATCCGCAGCGCTTATGGGCGGAAATCTCCATAAGGCTGTCCACCTCGTAGACCAGGTCTTGCTCGTCGAGCAGCTCGGCTTGGCTCAGCGACAGATCGATACCATTAGGCGAGGTCGGGAAGCCCTTTTTCGTAGGAGAGCTCTACGGGCATCGAAATCGAAATGAAACCACTTGAGCAAAGGCTAGGGGAGGCGTTAGCCACGATAGGACCTAAACCGCCGGACAGCGCTAAGGCGTCCGAGAAAAAGCGGTACTCGGAGCGAGTCTCTCAAGTAGTGGCCGAAGTACTTGCAGATGAGCTTCGGCGGCGAGGTTTGTCTACTGCGCGCCCCGGGACAGTGGGCAACGTAGACCGTTCCGGCGCGGAGCGGCGCATGAGTGGCGGGATCGGGGCCAAGAAGGTAGATGTCACATGGGCGACTGAAGAATCAGGCCTGCTACTCGGTATATCGATTAAATCCATCAATTTTCGGGACGCGAAAAGCGGTAACTACCAAAAGAACCTGACGAACCGGCGTGGTGATATGCTCTTTGAAGCGGTGACACTTCACCGAAGATTCCCATACGCCGTATTAGCGGGCTTCTTCATTCTTGACGCCGAAGCTGCCGACGACCACCACGGGGGTCGTCGTAAGTCCACCTTCGAAAACGCACATGATCGTCTCAAGCTGTTTACTGGTCGAAATGACCCTGCCGGGCGCGACGAGCAGTACGAGCGACTCTACATTGTGTTGCTAGACTCGAAGTTACCCGTGCCGAAGCTAACCGCGTACTTGGCCGGAAATCCATACGGTCCCGTTCCGTTCGATCGAATCATGGACGAGTTGATCGATCTGATCGCGGAGCGGGATCCGGATTTCTACCAGTCGGACAGTGGCAAGCTCCTTCGTGTGTAAGTCTTGATCGCAAACATGGCCGGTTCATAACCAACGCGGTAAGCATGAAGCCCACAGGCGGGGAAAATTTCCAGGGCATCGCCCGATCATGATAATTGCGTCCCAGGGCGCTGCGGTGTTGGAGGATCCTGTGTAGAGCAATGGGCGTGGCTTCCCCTGCAGGGGTATTCGACCGGCCCGCCACGCCACCACCTTGTCCAACAACGCTCCCCGCCCCATCTTCCGGCGGCGGTTCGCCGTCGATCCACAGGGTCCGGACCCCGAACGGAAGAGCATCCCATGAAGACCGACATCGAGATCGCCCAGTCGGCAAAGCTCCGTCCTATCCGTGAGATCGCCGAGGCCCTCGGCCTGGGCGAGGACGATATCGAATACTACGGCCGCTACAAGGCCAAGGTGCACCTGAGCGCCATCGCGGAGCGCGCCAAGGACCGGCAGCCCGCGAAGCTGGTGCTCGTGACCGGGATCAACCCGACGCCCGCGGGCGAAGGCAAGTCCACCATGGCGGTGGGGCTGGCCGACGCGCTCCGGCGCCGCGACCGCCGCGTCGTGCTCTGCCTGCGCGAGCCCAGCCTCGGCCCGGTCTTCGGCATCAAGGGCGGCGCGACCGGCGGCGGGTACGCGCAGGTGGTGCCGATGAAGGACATCAACCTCCACTTCACCGGCGACTTCCACGCGATCACGTCCGCCCACGCGCTCCTCAGCGCCATGCTGGACAACCACCTCCAGCAGGGGAGCCCGTCCGGCCTCGATCCCCGGCGGGTGACGTGGCGCCGCGCCGTGGACATGAACGACCGCGCGCTCCGCAACATCGTGATCGGGCTCGGCGGCCCCGGCGACGGCGTACCTCGCCAGGACGGCTTCATGATCACCGCCGCGTCCGAGGTCATGGCCATCTTCTGCCTGGCCAGCGACCGCAAGGACCTGGAGGAGCGGCTCGGCTCGATCATCGTCGGCTACACCCGGGACAACCAGCCCGTCCGAGCGCGGGACCTGAACGCGGCCGGCGCCATGACGCTCCTCCTCAAGGACGCGATCGCGCCGAACCTCGTCCAGACGCTCGAGGGCACGCCGGCGTTCATCCACGGCGGCCCGTTCGGCAACATCGCCCACGGCTGCAACTCGCTGATCGCCACGCGCGCCGGGCTCGCGCTGGGCGACATCGTGGTCACCGAGGCCGGCTTCGGCGCCGACCTGGGCGCGGAGAAGTTCTTCGACATCAAGTGCCGCACGGGCGGGCTCGAGCCCGCGGCGGCCGTGGTCGTGGCCACCATCCGCGCGCTCAAGCTGAACGGCGGCAAGCCGCTCAAGGAGCTGGCGAACGAGGACGTGGAGGCGCTCAAGCGCGGGATCCCGAACCTGGAGAAGCACGTCGAGAACGTGCGGAAGTTCGGAGTGCCGCCGGTCGTGGCCATCAACCGGTTCCACACCGACACGGATGCCGAGCTGGCCACCCTCCGGGACGCCTGCCGGGCCATGGGCGTGGCCGTGGCCGTGGCGGAGGCGCACGCGAAGGGAGGCGAGGGCTCGCTGGAGCTCGCGGACGTGGTGCTCGACACCGTCGCGCGCGGATCCGCGGACTTCAAGCCGCTCTACGAGCTGGAGCAGCCGCTCGCGGCGAAGATCGAGACGATCGCCCGGGAGATCTACGGCGCAGACGGCGTGGACTACACCACCCAGGCGCAGCGGGACATCGCCCGCCTCGAGGCGATCGGGCTCCGGGACGTCCCGATCTGCATGGCCAAGACCCAGTACTCCCTGTCGGACGATCCGACCCGCCTCGGCCGGCCGACCGGCTTCCGGATCACGGTCCGGGAGGTCACGCCCAGCGCGGGCGCCGGCTTCGTGGTGGCCAAGACCGGCGAGATCATGACCATGCCCGGGCTGCCCAAGGTGCCGGCGGCGGAGGGGATGCGGATCGAGGAGGACGGGACGATCGTCGGACTGTTCTGAGCTCGGCCGGTGGGTGCCCGCTCGTCGAAGCGGGCCCCGCCAGCGGAGCACAGTCAGGAGCGGAGTCGAGGGGCATCCCGGCCGGTCGGCCGCGGGTGCCCTTCTTGGTCAGCAGTACAGGCGGGCCGGCGTGTGCAGGGGCGTCGCCTCGAGCCCCGAGTCCTCGGGGCGCGCGGCAGATGCACCCCGGGAGCGCGGACGATCGTGCCACGGACGCGGACGCGCCGGGCCGCTCGTCCCTTCGGCGCTCGTCGGGATCCACAACCCTCCGGGCGGTATGTTGCCGGGGGAGGTAAGCGACGTCGTGGATCCCCCTCCGCGGCGCGAAGCACCCTGTCGGGCAAACGCAGGGTACCCCTGGGGATCGGGAAGGCGCGGGCTGCGAACCCGCGGCGAGTGGTTCGCGCCCGGCCGTGATCCGGCGGGCCGAACGACCGGGGACCGGCCGCCCGCCAGGCCGCACGCGCTATCCTAAATGTAGGCCGGGGCGGACGAGCCCCGTCGACGCCGGTCGTCCTGCGTTTGCGGGAGGAGTGACCGCCAGGCGAAGCCAGCGCCCGATCATGCAGGACGCCACTTCGCCTGTCATCAGGGGGAGGGGGCAGGTGACGAGCAAGTATACAATTATCGCAATTATTCATTTCGCCAATCGCGCAGACTGTATTCTTGTTCGTCGCTCGCGGTTCCGATTTCCTCCCCGCCGTCAGCGACCGGCTTTTCCGGGACCCGTCACGCGCGCGGAGCGGCCTCGGCATGTCGCGTGATCGATCGGACAAAGGGAGGCGACGATTTCCCTCCCGGAGGTCGGTGACCGGGCATCGCCGCGCGCCTCGCGGATGGACGCGCCGGGGCGACATGCGTCCGGACCATGGTGAGCGCCGTCGGCCTCTCGCTGGCGTGCGCGGGCGACCGCGACCCACCCTCCCCCGCCACCTCCCCCTATACGGATCCCGCGATCCCCGAATGGACGCTGGATGTCGGACCGGGACGGCAACGTCTGGATCCGCGCCTACCCGCTGCCGGCCGATGATTCGGTACGCCGGGTCGTTCTGGATCCGGGGCGCGGGCCGGTTGGCAGGATCCGGCTCCCGCGGGACATCGAGATCCTCGACGTCGGCGCCGACCGACTTCTCGTGAGGGGCACGGACTCGTGGGGCGCGGAGACCCTCGAGGTCTGGCGCGTGCGGAAACGGTGGAGGAGGCGGGCCTGAGCGTCGATACGCCGGCCGGGACCCCCGGCGGATCGCGGCCGGGCGGCGCGCCCCCGGCGGCTAGAGGCGTCGAACGGAAACCGGATCGTGTCGCCGGGCTTCAGCCGTGGCGCGCTGGAACGGGCCGCTCACCCCAGCGGCCATCCCTTCACGTCCGCCACGTCCGGCCGGACGAGCACCACGTCCCCCGGGTCGTCCGGGTTGATCACGCCCAGGATCAGCACCTCGCTCTCGAACCCGGCGATCCGGCGCGGAGGGAAGTTGACCACGCCGAGCACGGGGGTGCCCACGAGGCCCTCGGGCGTGTAGCGTCGCGTGAGCTGCGCGCTCGACCGCTTGATCCCGACCTCTTCGCCGAAGTCCACCCACAGCTTGATCGCGGGCTTCCTGGCCTCGGGGAATGGCTCCGCGCGCACGACCACGCCGGCGCGGATGTCGAGGGCGAGGAAGGTGTCGATCGACGTCGTCGGCTTCATGATGCTCCCGGGTAGTCAGAACACGAACGCGAGCAGGATCTCCAGCACGATGAGGATGACGATCGCGGCCTCCAGGATCTCGGTCCTCGCCGTGGCCGCCTCGTCGTAGAGCGCCTGGTAGGTATCCCGGATGATGGCCAGCTTGCGGTCCACGGCCGCGGCCCAGACCGGGACCCGGAACAGCTCGATGGCGGCGCCGTAGACCCGGGCCAGGTACACGTCGCCGGTGACCTCGAGCGCGTTGTCGACCTTCTCGGTGATCTCCGTGACCTCGGCCACGAGGGTGTGGAGGTCCCGGGCCAGGTCCGCGTAGCGGCGGCGGGCGAGGCCCCGGAGCGTGCGGCGCGCGTCCTCGACCCGGTCGTACATGCGGGGCAGCTCCTCGTCGAGCAGCTCGTCGTAGTAGCGGAGCTCGAGGAGCTGCGCGTTCGCGACCTCCAGCACGTCCGCCACGTCCCGCTCCCCCGCCGGCTCCAGCAGGAACGCGTGGTCCCAGGTCAGGACGGCCAGGTCGTCGGCGTGGTAGGAGAACGTGTAGCGGAGCACGTCGCGGCGGGCGGACTCGGAGAGCGGCCGACGCTCCGCGGTGAGGAGGGCAGCCAGGTCGATCTGGCGCAGCACGTCCTCACCCGTCATGGGCCGGTCGAAGCGCCGTACGATGCTGAGCAGGTAGTCCTCTTCGAGGCCGGCGGCGGTCGGCCGGTCCAGCGCGGCCCGGATCGGCTCGCGGACCCGGTCGAGGAGCGTTCTCCAGAGCGACGTCGTGGCCTCATCCCCCGCGACGCGCTCCAGCTCCGTCGCGACCTCCACGTACTCGTCCCAGGAGAGGTCCGAGACCGGGAGGCGGAGCGCCACGGAGATCACGCCGAAGTCGTAGACCCGCGCCACCGCCTCGAGGGTGCGGGTACGCCCGGCCACCTCCAGCTCGACCGGGCCGAGCGCCACCTCGAGGGGCGGCACGTCGAACGCGATGGCCCGCGGCTCCGCCCGGGCGATGAGCCGGATCCGGGCCACGCTCGCGGGCGCGCGGTCCGCGATCAGGGATTCCGCCAGCGCGAGGTCGATCTCGTAGGCGACGTCGAAGAGGCGCAGCGCCACGACGGCGCCGGCCTCGACGCGCGGGGCGCCGAGCCCGGCGGGCGTGCTCCGCGCGACGTCGCCTCCACCCCCTGCGCGGGCGTCCGGCGCGGTCACGGGCTGTCGAGGAGCGAGGTCTGGGCCAGCGCCTCGGACGGCACCTGGTGGCAGCGCCGGCAGCGGGCCTCGTAGGATTCGAGCCCGCCCACCTGGATCGTGGGGCCTTCGGCCGGCGCGGGCCGCCCGTCGATCAGCCGCTGGTTGCGCGTGGCCAGATCGCCGCACTGCACGCAGATCGCGTGTAGCTTGTCGACCCGCTCGGCCACGGCGAGGAGCGCGGGGATGGGGCCGAAGGGCTGGCCGCGGAAGTCCATGTCCGTGCCCGCCAGGATGACGCGCACGCCCCGGTCCGCCAGCTCGTTCGCCACGCGCACGATGCCGTCATCCAGGAACTGGACCTCGTCCACGGCCACGACCTGCGTGTCCGGGCGAACTTTCTCCATGAGCTCCGTGGAGGACTGGATCGGCTCGGCCCGGACCCGGCCGCCATCGTGGGAAACCACCTCGCCGAGCCCGCCGTAGCGGTCGTCGAGGCAGGACTTGAAGACCTGAACCCGTTTCTTCGCGAGGATCGCGCGGCGCACGCGGCGCATCAGCTCCTCCGACTTGCCGCTGAACATCACGCCGCTGATGACTTCGATCCAGCCGTCGAACATCCCGTGGTGCATGGCCGGGATTCTACCGCTCGGGAGCGGGGGATGTCCAGGGGTTGGGGGTGCTGACGATCGCCGTGGCCGGTCGGGGCTGAGGCCCGGGGCGGAGCGGCGATCATTTCGGTTCGCGTCGGCGGAATGCGGGGCTCGAGGCACTGCCGCGGGGAGCTGGGCTCATCACCAGCGGGCAGAGCAATCACTTCGAAGAATCTCGAGCGAAGCCTGGATCCCCAGCCGCCTTTCCAACACGCCTTTGGCCGCGCCGTGTCGTGACGTAACCGGCGAGGTAGCAGGACGCCGAGTAGACGATCGGCACAGGTCGAGGCCGCCGGCGCCTACCGAGCGCGGATTCATTGCCTGGAGCCGTGGCGGATCCGACCTCATGCGCGGGGACGTTCCGACGCGCCGCGAGCTGGTCGCCGGACCCGACGATCGCGACGGTCGCGGCGCTGACGAGGCCGCGATCGTGGCTCAGTTCATGCGATCCGGCTTCGCGCGCACTCCGGGGACGTGCCGCACATCGGGCTCCGGTCGTATCGTTCGGGTTGTGCTGTAACAATGCTTTCCTCATCGGTGGCTGACCAGATCTGTACTCCGGCGATAATGAGCGGGTACTTTGCTTGTCGCGGATGGCGAAATCGGACATCCAGTGAACGGGCGGGTCGACAATGCCACGATGGCGCATTCCATTGGGTGTGCTGCCTGAAATCCCGTGGCCATGGCCCCCGCTGATCGTGGCGATCGCCGGTCTGGCCCTGCTGGCGGGATCCACGCGGGCGGAGCCCGGCGCACCGGCCTGGCCGGCTCCGGCGGCTAGCCCCGCTTGCAAGGGGGTATCGGACGATGCCTCCACAGCGGACACCGTCCGCTGGACCGTGTGCGAGGACCTGTCCATCGGCATGATCGACGGGCCGGAGGCGTACAGGTTCCAGCGGATCCGGGGCGTCCTCGTGAGCGACCGCGGCGAGATCGTCGTCCTGGAAGCCGGGGACGGCACGATCCGGGTGTTCTCACCGGAAGGGACGTTCGTGCGCCAATTCGGGGGGCGTGGCAATGGTCGGGCCGAGTTCCAGACCATGATTATGGGCGTCCTGAAGCAGGATACGCTGCACGTTTTCGACCTCGCACACCGTAAGGTCGTCCGGTTCGACCTCGAAGGACGACTGATCGATACCGTAAGACTGCCTCTCGCCATCTTCGACCATGGCATCATCCTGCGCGCCGGCCCGCTCCCGGATGGGAACTACCTGCTCCAGTCCCTGATGGGGTGCGGTCTGCCTCTGAACCCGGAGAGGCACAATCGGCGGTACCTCCTGCTCCTCTCCGCGGATGGCGCACGGCTCGAGAGCGTGCATTCGGCGCCGATCACGCCGGAGGCGAAGCTGGACGCCCAGGACTTCTGGCAGTGCATCAGGGCGCAGCAGCCATACGGCCGGTACCCACGGGCTGGGGTGGCGCCGCATGGGCGCGTCGCGTACGGGGACGCCGAGCGCTTCGAGATCTGGCTCTACCGGATCGATCCGGAGCGGCCGGGGCTGGGAGAGCCGGAGGCGTGGATCCGCCTCGACCGGCCGGTGGTTCCGGATACGGCCGCGGACCGGAGTGCGGCGCGGGAGCCGACCCTGGAGAGGGCAGCGGCGCTGGATGCCCGTGCACGGGGCTACGCTCGCGCGGTCCGGGACGCGCTGGACCACGACGATGGCGATCCGCGCACGTGGTCGGCGTACCTGGACCTCCGCTTCGATGACGCCGGCCGGCTCTGGGCCCAGCGTCCGAGAAGTCCGGCCGATCGCGACTCGTTGTGGGAGCTCTTCGACGGGGACGGCCGGCACCTCGGCACCGTGGCGATCCCGGTCGGCCTCGATGTCCAAACGATTCGCCAGAATGGGATCTACGGCGTGGTGCGGGACGAATACGGCGTATTGTACGTCAAGCGCTACCGGCTCTGCGACCCGCCAGGGCGTGCGACGCGGCGGTGAGGGGCGGCTGGCTAGGACCGCCGTACCCTGCCGGCCGTTCGTCATCCGGTGCGGCGAGGAACCGCGGCAGCCGCCACCCGGCGCATCACGATCGGCGTTGCCGCCACCCGCCGGCGCCGGATTCACGGCCGCACAGGGCGGTCCACCGGGGTCGAGGCACGGAGGCGCTCCGGCGACCCGGATCCACGACCGCGCGGGGCGGTCCCAAGACAGCCCACTCCTTGCAGGCCGCGCCCTACCGCGCCGGATCAGGCCGCACAGGCGGCGCGCACACCGCTCCCCTCGCATCGTTCGCATGCCCGGGAGCTCGCGGGGTTGTGCCGGGGTTCTCGCGCGCGGCGCGACAATGCTCTGTGGCAACGCCGCCCGTCCCGGGCGGCGCTCACCGGGCCCGCGGGTCATGGATCGCAGCCGACCGTGAACTGCCATCGCCGCGCCTCGGGTCGCGAACGGCGGGGCGACCCGATCCGCGTCGTGCCGCCGCCCTCACCCATTCCGAACTCTTCAACCGGCGTCCGTCCCTTCGCCGCCCGCTGCTGGGCGCGTGCGCCACTCTCCAGAACAAGCCGGCCGTACCCTCGCCACGGCCCACGAGCCGGGTCGTCTGACACCATGCTCCCGCACTCTCCGTAGGGGGCCGGTACCGGCCGGGCGTCCGTGGGCCGTGACCCCACGGCCGGAAGCGCTCGAGGGGGCGTCCGTGCGACCCCGCCGGGCGAGCGCGGCGCGCGCTCAGCCGTCTTCCGGCGCCGCGAACGTCTTCGGGATCTGCACCGCGACGACGCGGCCGCGGGCGCACACCTCCCCGTTCGCGCTCAGCGTGGTCTGGACGATGACCTTGCGTTCGCCGACCTCGACGGGCACGGCCTCGAGCTCCAGCTCGACGCCCGCGGGCGTGGGGCGGACGAAGTCCACCTGGAGCGACGCGGTCACGTAGCGGGGCGTGGGGTCCCGGCCCGGGACCCGGCCGGCCGCCGCCATGGCCGCCGCCGCGGCGGCGCCGATCGAATGGCAGTCGATGAGGGACGCGATGAGCCCGCCGTAGATGTAGCCGGGCATCGCGATGTGGTAGGGCTCGGGCGTGAACCGGGCGACCGCCCGGTCGCCCAGCCAGTGGCTGCGCACGTGCAGGCCGTGCTCGTTCAGCCGGCCGCAGCCGTAGCAGTGCGCGAAGGCATCCGGGTAGAGGTCCTGGATCGCTTTCATGCCCGGCAAGCTAACGCGTGCGCCGGCCGGCAGCCACCGCGGCGGCCGGAGGACGGCCCGGCGGGGGACGATCGGGGCGACGGGCGGGTGGCGTGGACGACGTCGCCCCGAACCCTCCGCGTCCCGGTCCGGGGCCGCTCCGTCCCCGGCGCGTCCAACGTTTTCGCGGGGCAAAGCGTCTTAATAGTGGGCTCGTCGCGCCCGCCCGCGCCGGCCGCCGGCGTGAGCGGGCGCGGATCCATGTTCCGGCACCGATGAACTCCACGGGACCGAGGTCC
>Ga0207864_1002136_pt1 | contig 19422 bp, 22 predicted proteins | sample HigsolmetaAR202D_FD_184834 | JGI IMG/M metagenome (GOLD analysis project Ga0207864, IMG submission 184834) | Ionic liquid and high solid enriched microbial communities from the Joint BioEnergy Institute, USA - AR20-2-D (SPAdes) (version 2) ... | reverse complement strand
CAAATCCCGTCCTGACCGTGACAGCCCGCTCGGGGACGCCCCGTCCGCGCCCTCACCAGGGTCTTTCCGCGGCCCCGACGTGTTGCCGCTTCTTCGGGACACCAGGGCGTTGGGACAACCTCACTGCTGATACGGCTTTTGTGAGGGTTCAGCCGTGGGTGTTCGCCGGTGAACCTTTCTCAGCACGTGGCCTTAAACGCCGGAGACGGGGCATCGAGGACGCCCGGTGCCGTGGCGTCTCAGGTCACGGCATCGTTCTCAACTGCGATCCACCCGTCTCGGCCCGGGAGACGGTGTGTTGAAAGGATTCGGCGGCGTTGTAGCGGTGACCGGGCCGGGAAAAACAAGCCCGGGGAAGAAGAAGCCGACCGAAGGCCAGGATGTTCCGAACCGGGACGCACAGGCCACCCATCACCACGCGGTTTCGGGCGCGGGCAGCGGAAGTCCTCGGTGGCGCCCGCTGGGGGCGTCACAGTCGCCCTTGACTGTGAGGAACCCGCTTGGACCCGCAGGAACGGCGTGCTGAAAAGCCCTGCCCGGTGGGTGCGAAGCGGCCTTCCGCCCGGGGAGGGGTCAGGGCAGTTGCAGCGGGAGGTTCATGCCGTCCAGTGCGTGAGGGCAGGGGCAGTCGCGGTCGGCGGGGAGGGCCTCGACCACGGCGGTGACCAGGGAGCGCAGCCGGTTGACGTTCTTGGCGAAGACACGGAAGACCTCCTCCATGGTGACCCCTTCGCCTTCCTCGATGCCCGCGTCCAGGTCGGTGACGAGGCAGATCGGGGTGTAGCACAGGGCCAGTTCACGGGCCAGGACGGCCTCGGGATGGCCGGTCATGCCGACCAGCGTCCAGCCCTGGGCGGCGTACCACTGCGACTCGGCGCGGGTGGAGAAACGGGGACCTTCGATGACGACGAGGGTGCCTCCGTCGACGGGCTCCCAGTCGGCCTTGCGCGCGGTGTCGAGGACGACCCGGCGGCCCACCGGGCAGTACGGGTCGGCGAAGGAGACATGGATGGCGCCGCCCTCTTCGTAGAAGGTCTGGACGCGCCCGTAGGTGCGGTCGACGAGCTGGTCGGGGACGGCGAGGGTGCCCGGACCGTACTGGGGCACCAGCGAGCCGACCGCGCTGGGGGCGAGCACCTGGCGGACGCCGAGGGAACGCAGCGCCCACAAGTTGGCGCGGTAGGGGATCTTGTGCGGGGGATAGCGGTGGTCGCGTCCATGCCGGGGGATGAAGGCGACCGTGCGGCCGGCGACCGTGCCGACCGCTATCGGGTCGCTCGGCGGACCGTAGGGGGTGTCGAGGCGGACCTCCTCGATGTCGTCCAGGAACGAATAGAAACCGGATCCGCCGATGACCCCGATCGTGGCGGTGGAGGTAGTCATGGCGCCGACCTTAACCAGCGGCCGGACCACACGGGAGCTTCCCCGCCGATTGTGGATAACCGCACGATCCGTGCGGAGCGCCGCTCTTGCGGCCGGCGGCGGACGAAAAGGCCCCCGCGAGCGGCGCCGGCACCGCTCGCGGGGGCAGGGACGCAGGTCAGGCGCGCTGCAGGACCCGCTGGGACTCCGGCTCATCCGGCCCGGCGGGGGGAGCGGCACGACCCAGGCGGCTGGGGAACCAGATGCGGCGGTCCAGGTCGTGGCACAGCGCCGGCAGGAGCAGGGACCGGACGACGAAGGTGTCCAGCAGCACCCCGAACGCCACCACGAAGCCCATCTCGACCATCATCACCAGCGGCAGGGTCAGCAGCGCGGCGAACGTGGCGGCCAGCACCAGGCCGGCGGAGGTGATCACGCCGCCGGTGACGGTCAGGCCGCGCAGCACGCCGCGGCGGGTGCCCAGGGTCTGCGACTCCTCGCGGACCCGGTGCATCAGGAAGATGTTGTAGTCCACGCCCAGCGCCACCAGGAAGATGAACGCCAGCAGCGGGAATCCCGGGTCGGTGCCCTCGAAGCCGAAGAGGTGCGTGAAGACCAGCCCGCTGACGCCCAGGGTGGCCAGGAACGACAGCAGCACGGTGCCCATCATCAGCAGCGGCGCCACCAGCGCCCGCAGCAGCGCCACCAGGATGCCCAGCACCACCACCAGCACGATCGGGATGATCACCAGGTTGTCGCGGACGGCGGCCCGGTTGATGTCCACGGTGGTGGCGGTGACGCCGCCGACCTTGGCGTCGGCCCCGGGGACGGCGTGCACCGCCTCGCGCAGCCGGTCGATGGTGCGCTGAGCGGCCTTGCTGTCGGCGGGGTCGGCCAAGGTCACCTCGTAGCGGACCAGGCCGCCGGCGGTGACCGGCGCACTGACCTCGGCCACGCCCCGCGTCTCGGCGATCGCCGCGTCCAGCAGCCCGGAGGCGGCGGCATCGCCGATGACGATCGCCGGGTTCCCCGCACCCGCCGGGTAGTGCCGGGCGAGCGCTTCGGCACCGGCGATCGAGTCCGGCTTGCCGACGAACTGGCCGGCGTCTGAGACGCCCTCGGCCTTGAACGAGCCGAGGCCGAAGGCCGCCCCCACCAGGACGAGCGAGATCACCGCGGCCAGCATCCGGGGGCGCCGGCCCACCAGGCGGGCGATGCCCGACCAGAAGCCGTGCTCGGTCTCATACGCCTCAGGCGCCAGGTATTTGGCGTCGTAGCGGGGGATCAGCGGCCAAAACAGCCACCGGCCGAAGATGACCAGCAGCGCGGGCAGCAGCGTGGTCATGGCCAGCAGCGCGGTGACCACTCCGGCGGCGGCGACCGGGCCCAGCCCGGCGGTGGAGTTCAGGTCGGCGGCCACCAGGCACAGCAGCCCCAGGCTGACGGTCCCGGCGGAGGCCACGATGGCCGGGCCGGCGCGGTGCAGCGCGAACGCCATGGCCTCGTGCCGGTCGCGGTGGCGGTGCAGTTCCTCGCGGTAGCGGGCGACCAGCAGCAGCGCATAGTCGGTGGCCACCCCGAACACCAGCACGGTCAAGATGCCGGCGCTTTGGCCGTTGACGGTCAACCCGGCGTGCTTGGCCAGCAGGTAGACCAGGCCCTGCGCCAGGCCGAGGGCGGCCAGCGCGCTCAGCACCGGGATCAGCCACAGCACCGGGCTGCGGTAGATGAGCAGCAGCAGCACGATCACCACGGACCCGGCGGCCAGCAGCAGGAAGCCGTCGATGGTCTCGAACACCTTGATCATGTCGCTGCCGGCGCCGGCCGGGCCGGTCACGTGCGCGGTCAGGCCCGGCGGGCCGCGCTTGACCAGTTCCCGGGCCTCTTCGACGGCCTTGACCTGGTCGGCGTCCTCCAGCGGGAGGAGGGTCTGCAGCGCCTTGCCGTCCTTGGCGGGGATGGGGCCTTGGGGCTGCCGCGCGCCCGGCAGCCGGCTCAGCGGCCCCAGGTCGGCCTGCGCCTTGGCGTGGTCGGCGGCGGTGATCCCCGAGGGTCGCTCATAGACGATCACCGCCAGCGAGATCTCCTCGTCGCGGAAGCGTTTTTGCAGCTCGACGACCTGGGTGGACTCGGCGCCGCCCGGCAGCCATGCGGCGGCGTCGTTCTTTTCCACCTCCGACAGCCGGCCCGCCAGCGGGCCGACCAGCGCCAGCAGCACGATCCACAGGGCCAGCACGGCCCACTTCGCCCTGCCGCCGACGGGCAGCGCGGCGAGCCGGGCCCACCGTCCCTGGGGCGGCGTCTGACCTGGTGCGGTCATGATGTCCCCCATTTGAGATATGTCGTGTCTATGGGCAGCAGACTGTCTCGACTTCGGAGGTATGTCAAGTAATATCTCGAAGAAGCGAGGGGTGAGCCGCCTCACCCGGCGCCCTCCCACGGTCCGCCTCGGCCGTGCCGGGGACTCCACCGGCATGCGGAACGCGCCGCCCGGGAACCTGCCGCATGAGTCGATGGTCGGGCGGCGGGAACGGGTGTGCATCGTCCCGCAGACGGGGATGGCGGCTGCGCCCCGGGAGGGAGACGACGGCGAGGCGGTCCACCCTGGGGAGGAGACCGCCTTCGCTCCGACCGCCAGGCCTTACCGATTTTTCTGCAGGCCGAAATGCTGAATCAATCCCATGAGCCGGGATGAGGCGAGCCTCCCATTGTTGAGGAATTTTTCGGCCTCCAAGGACCCACCTCGAAAGAAGTGGGATGCACGGAGAAGAAGCGTCCGCATGCAGCGGTCTTTGCCTCTTGAGCCCGTGCGGACGCGCATGCACAAGGCCCCGGTGACCCTCTTCGTCACCGGGGCCTATATGAACGTGCCCGGACGGCCGCAGCAGGCCTTTCCGCATGCGTAGCTTCAGGTCTTGGGACGCCGGGACCCATGAATTCGGCGTCGCCTCATGTCACGGCATTGTTGCCCATGGCGATGCGCTCGTCTCGGCTGTGAGACGAGGGCACGGAAAAGCACGGCGCGGCGTCCGCGGCCGGGTGTCCTGCGGCCGTGCCCTCAGGACCTCCGGTCGCCGTCCAAGACGGATGAGGCGGGCGGCGGTGGAGGAGCACCCCAAGCCTCGCGTTCCAAGACCGCCGGTCCGGCCGGCACCGGACCCCGAAAGCCCGCGGGCGCGTGGCGCCGATGCCGTTCCGGAAGGCCCGAGCGGCCGGGCAGAGGTGATCGTCCGTCCGCCCGCAGGGGACCTGGACGGACGAGATCAGGCGACCTTGGAGCCGGAGTCGGAGGAGGACGACGTGCCGGAGCTGCTCGAGGAGTCGGACTTGCTCGAAGAGTCGGACTTGGCGGACGAGGAACTCGACTTGCCGCCGCCGCTGCGGCTGTCGGTCCGGTAGAAACCGCTGCCCTTGAAGATGATCCCGGCCGCGGAGAAGACCTTGCGCAGCCGGCCCTTGCACGACGGGCACTCGGTCAGCGGGTCGTCGCTGAACTTCTGCACGACCTCGAGGCGCTCGCTGCAGTCGGTGCACACGTACTCATACGTCGGCACGGGTCTCCTCCTTGCCGCCACAGCCCGCGGAAGATCCGCAGACTGGCACTCTCATGACACGACTGCTAATAGTACTGCTCACGCAACCCCGCACATCCCATCGGCCCGGCTGCCCTCCGCCGAAGGGGCGCTTCCGCCACAGCGCCCATGAGGGCCGCCTGACCAGGAGAAACCCGCTCCGATGCGGGGGGAGGGGGACCTGCGTGCCCCCGTCCGCAAGGGCGACGGGCCGCAACCGGCCGGACGCTGAGATCCGGCCCGCTCCCTGCGTCCGGCATGCGGCGGCCGCACCCGCGCCACCGGAAATGTGATGTCAGTCACCTTTTTCGCCGAACCATCCGGCCAGCTTGCCGCGGCGGCTGACGGCCCGCAGCCGCCGTTCGGTGGCCTCGCGCACATCGGCGGTGGCCACGACCAGCAGCACGTCCCCGCCGCGCAGCACGGTGGTCGGCCCGGGGACGAAACTGCGGCCGTCGCGCACGATGAGGGTGATGGACGCCTTGGCGGGCAGCCGCAGCTCGAAGATCTCCACCCCGCTGAGCGCCGAGTCCTCCGGGATGCGGACCTGCAGCAGATCGGCCTGCAACTGCTCCAGGGGAGCGGCCTCGACGTCCAGGTCCTGAGCCTCGCCCTCGGCGGAGATGCGCAGCGCGCGGGCCACCGGCGGCAGGGTGGGGGCCTGCAGCAGGGTGAAGACCACCACGATCACGAAGACCAGCGCGAACAGCCGGTCGGCGCCGGGCACCCCCTCTGACAGCGGCACGGTGGCGAACACCACCGGCACCGCCCCGCGCAGCCCGGCCCAGGACAGGAAGATCCGCTCCTTGCGGGAGACCCCGAAGCCCAGCGTGGAGGCCCACACCGACAGCGGCCGGGCCACCAGCACCAGCACCGACCCGGCCACCAGCGCCGGGATCACCTGGGCGGGCAGATCCGACGGCTCGGCCACCAGCCCCAGCATCACGAACAGCCCGATCTGCGCCAGCCACGCGATGCCCTCGGCGAAACCGCGGGTGGCCGGCCGGTGCGGCAGCCGGGCGTTCCCCAGCGCCAGGGCGCACAGGTAGCAGGCCATGAAGCCGCTGGAGTGGATCAGCGTGGCCGCCCCATAGGAGCCGACCGCCAGCGACATCACCGCGATCGGGTACAGGCCCGAGGCCGGCAGCGCGGCCCGCCGCAGCGCGAAGATCCCCAGCCAGGCCGTCACCAGTCCCACCGCGGCCCCGGCCGCCAGCTCGTAGGCCATCAGCGGGACCACCAGCCACGGCCCGGGCCCGTGCGCGTCGGTGGTGCTCAGCAGCACGACGATGAGGATGACGGGGGCGTCGTTGAAGCCGGACTCGGCCTCCAGGATCCCGGCCAGCCGGTGCGGGATCGGCAGCCGCCGCAGCACCGAGAACACCGCCGCCGCGTCCGTGGGCGCCAGCACCGTGCCCAGCAGGAACGCCAGCCGCCAGTCCAGCCCCAGCAGCCAGTGCGCGGCCACCCCCACCACCGCGATGCTGACGCCGATCCCCACGGTCGCCAGCGCCAGCGCCACCGGGACGGCGGGTTTGACGTGGCGCCAGCTGGTGGTCAGGCCGCCCTCGACCAGGATCAGCACCAGCGCGGCCCAGCCCAGCGTCTGCGCCAGTTCCGCGTCGTGGAACTCGATGCCGATCCCCGGCAGGCCCAGCAGCAGCCCCAGGCCCAGGTAGGCCAGCAGGCTGGGCAGCCCTATCCGGTGGGAGATCCGTACCGCGATGATCGCGCACAGCACCAGCGCGGCCCCGACCAGCAGCCATATGTCGAGCCGCACATTCCACCCTTTGCGTCTCGTCCGAGTGATTCGTGTAGGGATCCTACAGAGAGAGTCGGGTAACTGCGCACATACGGTTAACTCAAAGCGGCGCGGCGGCACGCAACGGCACCGCCGCGCCGACCAACGCGGGCTTCCCCGCCTCACCGCGCTCACCTGGGACGAGGTCCCGGCGGCGAAGGAACCGGCCCCCGGCCTCCAGAAGGGCTCAGGAAAAGCGCACCAGCCCCTGCGAAGGGGTCACGACGGCCTTCAGCCGCTGGTCGTGCGGCTCGGCGGGAAGCTCATCGACCAGCTCGTGGTCGTACACCAGCCCCACCGTGAGGATCCCCGGCTCCACCCGGGCCAGCGCCCGGTCATAGGAACCGGCGCCCCGGCCCAGCCGCACCCCCGTGCGGTCCACCGCCAGCGCCGGGACCAGCACCACGTCCGCCGCCTTGATCGCCTCGCGGCCGCGCGACGGCTCGGTCGGCTCCAGCATCCCCGCCGACCCCGGCCGGGACGCCGGGGCCATCGAGTCCGGGCCCTCATAAGAGGCCCAATCCAGATCGCCGTCCGGCAGCAGCCGCGGCAACAGCACATACGTTCCGCGCTTCCACAACGCGAAAATCAGGCGGTGGGTCTCCGGCTCACTGCCGAACGACATGTAGGCGGCCACCGAGGCGGCCATCTCCACCTCCGGCAGCCCGAGCAGTTCGTCGCGCAATGCCCGGCCGGCGGCGGCCCGTTCACTTTCGTCCAAAGCGGCGCGGGCGGCCAGAAACCGCCTGCGGAGCTTAGATTTCGACTCGGTATTCTGCACGCTGGGGTCCTCACAAAGCGGTTAGGGTCTGTTCATGCCTGACATGAAACCTGTGACGAAGGCCGTCGTCCCTGCGGCCGGCCTCGGTACCCGATTCTTGCCCGCCACCAAGGCCACCCCCAAGGAGATGCTGCCCATCGTCGACAAACCGGCGATCCAGTACGTGGTCGAAGAAGCGGTGGCCGCGGGGTTGACCGATGTGCTGATGATCACAGGGCGCAGCAAACGTTCTATTGAAGACCATTTCGATAGGGCTTACGAACTTGAGGAGGCGCTGCGCGCCAAGGGCGACGAGGAGCGGCTGGCCTCCGTCCGGCAGTCCAGCGAGCTGGCCACCATCCACTATGTGCGGCAGGGCGACCCCAAAGGGCTCGGCCACGCGGTCTACTGCGCACGCCAGCACGTGGGAGACGAGCCGTTCGCGGTGCTGCTCGGCGACGACATGATCGACGCGCGGGACGCCCTGCTGACCCGCATGATCGAAGTCCGCCGGCGGTACGGCGGCAGCGTGGTGGCGTTGATGGAGGTCGAGCCCGACCAGGTCTCCGCCTACGGGTGCGCGGCCATCGAGCCGACCGATTCGGAAGACACCGTGCGCATCACCGACCTGGTCGAAAAACCCCCCGCCGACCAGGCCCCCAGCCGGTGGATCATCATCGGCCGCTACGTCTGCGACCCGGCCGTCTTCGACGTGCTGGAGAAGACCCCGCCCGGCCGCGGCGGCGAGATCCAGCTGACCGACGCCCTGCTGACCCTCGCCCACATGCCCGCCGACCAGGGCGGCGGGGTGCACGGCGTACTGTTCCGGGGACGGCGCTACGACACCGGCAACAAGCTGGAGTACCTGCGCACCGTGGTGCAGTTCGCCTCCGAACGGGAAGACCTGGCACCGGAGTTCATGCCCTGGCTTCGGGAGTTCGTCAACAAGCACGGCTCGTGAACGATCACTTCGATTCCCACGCCCACCGGCCGCGGCCGCAGGAGCTGCGGTCGGTGGACGAGCACCTCGACCAGATCCTCAAGACGGTGCCGCTGCTGGCACCGCTCGACCTGGCGCTGCCGGAGGCGCAGGGGGCCGTGCTGGCCGAACCGGTGTCCGCACCGGTCCCCCTGCCGCCGTTCGACAACTCCGCCATGGACGGGTACGCGGTGGTGGCGGCGGACGTGGCCGCCGCCTCACCGGCCGCCCCGGTCACCCTGTCGGTGATCGGGGACGTGACCGCCGGCGACACCGGCATCTGCGCGATCCGCCCCGGTCTGTGCACCCGCATCATGACCGGGGCGCCCATCCCCGCCGGAGCCGACGCCGTCGTCCCCGTGGAGTGGACCGACGGCGGCACCGTCACCGTCCGCATCACCCGCCCCGTCCCTCCCGGCCGGCACATCCGCCGGGCCGGGGAGGACGTCCGGGCCGGGCAGGTGGTGCTGCAGCCGGGCGTGCGGCTGGGCGCCACGCAGCTGGGCATGCTCGCCGCGCTCGGCCGCGCCCGGGTCAGCGCCCGCCCCAAACCGCGGGTGGTCGTGCTGTCCACCGGGGACGAGCTGCGCGAGCCGGGCACCACGCTGGCCCCCGGCCAGATCTGGGACTCCAACGGCTTCATGCTGACCGCCGCCGTGAACGAGGCCGGCGGGGTCGGCTTCCGGGAGACCTCCCTGGCCGACGCCCCGGAAGAGGTGCTGACGGCGCTGCGGGAACAGCTGACCCGCGCCGATGCGATCATCACCACCGGCGGGGTGTCGATGGGCGCCCGGGACGTGGTCAAAGAGGCGCTGAGCGGCACCCTGACCTTCGCCAAGGTGGCGATGCGCCCCGGCAAGCCCCAGGGCTTCGGGCTGCTGGACGGCGTCCCCGTCTTCACCCTGCCCGGCAACCCCGTCAGCGCCTACGTCTCCTTCCAGGTGTTCGTGCGCCCGGCGCTGCAGGCCATGCAGGGACTGCCGCCCCAGCCGCCGCCGACCGTCACCGCCGCGCTCACCGAGGACGTCCGCTCCCCGGCCGGGCTGCGCCACTACCTGCGCGCCCGCCTGACGCACGGCCCGCAAGGGCTGTCGGCCGTCCCCGCCCAGGCGCAAGGATCGCACCAGATGAGCGCCCTGGCCTCGGCCGACGCACTGATCGTGGTCCCGGAGGAACGCGACGTTCTGCGGGCGGGGGAAGTGGTGGAGGTCTGGCCTCTGCCACGATGAGACTCCGCAAGATCCGCATCGACTCCGAAAGCCACGATGAGAGCGCGTCAGCATTTCTCCGTCCCCGCAGGGACGTCCCGGAAAGGCAGGGGACGCCGAGGTGAATGAGCCCGCATCCCCGCAGGGGTTCTCGCACCTGGACGAGTCCGGCCGGGCGCACATGGTCGACGTCTCGGCCAAGGAGGTGACCGCCCGCACCGCCACCGCCAGTGGCTTCGTCCGCCTGTCACCCGAATGCGTGGCGGCCCTGCGCGCCGGGGACGTCCCCAAGGGGGACGCGCTGGCGGTGGCCCGCATCGCCGGCATCCAGGCCGCCAAACGCACCCCCGACCTGGTGCCGCTGTGCCACCCCATCGCCATCCACGGCGTCCGCGTCGACCTGGACGTCCGCGACGAGGGCGTGGCGATCGAGGCCCGCGTCCGCACCGCCGACCGGACCGGGGTGGAGATGGAGGCGCTCACCTCGGTCACCGTGGCCGCCCTGACGCTGATCGACATGGTCAAGGCCATCGACCCGGCCGCCACGATCACCGACGTGCGCGTCGAGGAGAAGACCGGCGGCAAGAGCGGCACCTGGCGGAGACCGGCATGATCCGGGCGATGGCGGTGACGGTCTCCAACCGGGCCGCGGCGGGCGTCTACCCCGACCGGTCCGGGCCGCTGCTGGCCGAGCTGCTGGCCGAACTGGGCTGCCGGGTCGACGGCCCGGTGGTCGTCCCCGACGGCGAACCGGTCGCCGAGGTCCTGTCGCAGGCGGTGGCGGCCGGCTACGACGTGGTGGTCACCACCGGCGGCACCGGGCTGACCCCCACCGACCGGACCCCCGAGATGACCCGGAGGGTGATCGAACGGGAGGTCCCCGGAATCGCCGAGGCCATCCGGCTGCAGGGCCGCGACAAAGTGCCCACCGCGATCCTGTCGCGCGGGCTGGCCGGGATCGCCGGGCGCACCCTGATCGTCAACCTGCCGGGCTCCACCGGTGGGGTCCGCGACGGAATGGCGGTGCTGGGACCGGTGCTGGTGCACGCCGTCGAGCAGATCGCCGGCGGCGATCACCGGCGAACCGATGATTCACCCGTCACCAATTGATGACCTCAGCCAATGGCGCCGGCACATCCGGCGAGGGATTATTGAGGATGTGGAACACTTGCGAGGTTGGCCGGTCACCTTGACCGAAGGGCCGGTCGGCCTTCGGCCGTTGCGGATGCGGGACGCGGCCCGATGGCGGGATCTGCGCGTCAGAAATGCCGACTGGCTGCGTCCGTGGGAACCGACCAACCCGGAGACGCCGCTGTTCCGGACCGGGTTGGGACCGTACCTGAGCATGGTGCACACCATGCGCCGGGAGGCCCGGCAGGGGCTCGCGCTGCCCTGGGTGGTCACCTACGAGGGCGAGTTCGTGGGACAGCTCACCATCGGCGCCATCGTGTGGGGTTCGGCCAGGTCGGCGCAGATCGGCTACTGGATCGACCGCCAGGTCGCCGGGCGCGGGGTGATCCCCACCGCAGTGGCCATGGCCGTCGACCACTGCTTCTTCACCGTCGGGCTGCACCGGCTGGAAGCCAATATCCGCCCCGAGAACACCGCCAGTCGCCGTGTGGTGGAAAAGCTGGGTTTCCGTGAAGAAGGAATTCGCCGCCGCCAGCTGCACATCGACGGAGCCTGGCGTGACCACATCTGTTACGCCCTCACCGTCGAGGACGTGCCCGGCGGACTGCGTTCCCGCTGGCAGGCCACCATGAAGCAGACTTTCCCCCGATCTTCTTCCTGACCGTGGATTTCCTACGACACAGAAAGCGCCGGTAAACGGCGGGCAACGGCGTTCGCGATCTCGCGACACACCGCCTCTTATGCTCGTCAAGCGCTGACAGTGAGTCCTACCGTGCGGGACGTGAACATGCGCGCGCCAACGGTCAGCCCGCGTCCTTGGCGTGCAGTCGAGGAGGGCCCTTGAGCAGCACCCTCCTCTACCTCGCCATCGTCGCGGTCTGGGCCGTGGTCCTCGTCCCCATGTGGCTGCGCCGCGACAACGACGGGTTTTCCCGCATCCTCCACAAGCGTCCCGAGCCCATCGACGAGCTCGACCTGGACGAGCCCGACCTGGAGGACCCCGCCGTGGAGGAGGACGACTCCTCACCCTACGACGAGCCCGCGCCGGTCCCGCCGCCACCCCCGCCCCCGGTGCGCCGCCGCTCCGGCCGCGCCGCGGTGATCGCTCGCCGCCGCCGCCGCACGTTCGGCCTCACCCTCCTGCTGATCGCCGCCATCGCCGTCACCGCCACCGCCCGCGCCCCCTGGTGGACCGCCCTGCCCGCCGCCGTCCTCCTGGCCTGCCACCTGGCCCTGCTGCGCGTGGCCGCCGGCATGGACGCCGCCCGCCGCCGGGCCGAGGCCCGTGCCCGCGCCCGCGCCGCCGCGGCCCGCCACGCCCGCCGCACCGCCCCTCCCGCCCACCACGCCGAGGTCATCGACCTGCCCGCCGGCCGCGAGGTCTTCGACCAGCACGCCGACGAACGCCGCGCCGTCGGCGACTGACCCGATATCGGTGCGCGAAGCACTCCCGGAGTTTGCTAATCTTGCGGAGTCATTGTTTGGGGCTGTAGCGCAGTCCGGTAGCGCACCTCGTTCGCATCGAGGGGGTCAGGGGTTCAAATCCCCTCAGCTCCACCGCAGGTCAGAGGCCGGTTCCGACTCCCGGAACCGGCCTCTTGCACTGTCTGGTGTCCGTTTTGGGAGCGGATTTGGGAGCAGAGCCCGCCCGCCCTGCTGTGCGGGGGCCGGGGCCTCCCAGCCGCTCGGTGGCCTGCTGCACCCACCGGTACACCGTGCACGCTCACCGACAGCCGTCCTGGATACTCGTCAGATCCGCCGTACCGCCCATGGCCCGAGCCGCTCCGGCAACCTGCGATCCGCCCGGTAGGCGTCCAATGCGCGGCCGACCGGACAGGCCACCCGCTTCGCTGGCGTTGAACCGGGTGATCCAGCGTCGCACCGTACTCGGATCGCCCCTCAAAAGCACGGCGATCTGCGCTGCCGGCGACCCGTGCAGCGACGACAGCCCCGGCATCGCCCGCGCGACCGGCGGATCTGGGAGTCAGAGCGGTTGGCGAACACGCCGAGCGGACGCATACCGACCACGACCTCACCGGGTGGGATGGACGCTGGGGGTGCAACTTCGATGCACCCCCATCGGTGCGCTGTCAGCGTCCTTAGGCTGCGGTGACCTGGTTCCGGGTTAGGTGCAGAACTTCTAGATAGGCGCTTAAACCAGGGGCAAAGGCTGCAGCCGCGGTGCAGGCTGCGGTCCTCAGGGGCATAGGCTCCCTTTCAGGCGGGCACCATCGCTCGGAATAAAAGCGGGAACGGCGCGCGGGATGTCCGACGCGTCGGTCTCGGCAGCACAGCGAGGAATTCGCACGGCCACTGTTAGCGAATCCCGTCCGCACCGTTGGGGCTGGCTGACAATGAGCGGCAGAGGACGACAGACCCCGGCGGCTTTTGACAGCAGGTCCCGGCTTGGGCCGGTGGCCGCCGAAGTGAAGGCGCAGCTCATGGGTTATGAGACCACCCCGGTGGTGCGGGCGCGGTTGCGGGCCGAACGCAAGCGGCGGCGTTGGGATCCGGCTCGGCTGGCCCGGGAGATGCCGGCGGTGATGGACGACACTCAGCGTCCGACCGTTGCGAGCCTGGCCCGCAGTATCGAGCGGTGGGAGAAGGGGCAGGTCACCCGGACCACCGAGCGGTACCGGCTGGTGTACGCCGAGGTGTTCGGCATCCCTGAAAACGATCTGTTCGGCCTGGCTGTGGCCGAGGCGGTCAAGGCATGCCCTTGCGGGAAGACCTCGATCAGCTTTCCGAGCAGCAGAAGACTTCGATCGGCAGCGCATTGGTTCCCGACATGAACGAAGACCGCCGGCACTTCCTGGCATCACTCGGACTGCTCGGCCTCGGCGGCACCTCCCACGTCGAGGCGCTCGAGCACCTGCGGGCCGCCTTCACCCAGGCGCTGCCCGGTGATCACCGCGTCGAGGACTGGGAAGAGATCGCCTGGGAACACGGGCTCGCTTACCTGACCAGCCCTCCGGAGGTGGTCCTGCCGAACCTGGCCGCCGACCTCACCGCGATTCAGGCCGCCATCCGGCAGGCCTCCGATGAGGCCCTCCGGCGGAGGCTGTGCTCACCGGGCGGCAGGCTCGCCGCGCTGGTGGCGATGACGACCGGCGCTTTGGGTGATCACCGTCAGGCCCGTGACTGGTGGGCCGCCGCACGTCATGCAGCCGACGCATCTGGCGACCGGGACCTGCAGGTATGGGTGCGCGGTTATGAGGCGATGAGCAGTCTGTATGCGCGGCGGCCTTTGAAGGTGGTCCTCAAGCGCGCCGAGGAGGCCATCGCCATCGCGGGAGACCGGCGTCCCGGCGCCGCCGTGCTGGAGGCCATGGCCGCTCGCGCTCAGGCCCTCGCGATCGGAGGCGACCGTGCCGCCGCTGAGAAGACCGTGACGGCCATGAACCGGCTGTTCGAGGCGTTGCCCGCGTCCTCCGCCGATGATCGGCTGTCGGTCACAGCGTGGCCGGAGACCGCTCTGCGGCACACCCAGACGTTCGTGTTCACCCACACCGGCCACATGCGCGCCGCCGATCAGGCGGCGGCCGCCGCGCTCTCGCTGTATCCGGACTCCATGCCTCGCCAGCGCGCCCAGATCCGCCTGCTGCAGGCCGTCGCCCTGGCCCGGCAAGGCGATGTCCGGGCCGCCTTGCAGCACGCCCATCAGACCCTGGACGGTTTGAACGCCGACCAGCAGACCACCGGGATCCGGCGGGTGGCGGCCATGGTCGCCGATGCCGCCCCTGCCGGGCGTGCCCACGCCGCGGCGGTCGCCGAGTATCGCGAACGGCTGGCGTTGCCGGCCACGGGTTCCTGGATGTGACATGCCGGACGTCACCTGGGCGCGCCTGGACGGGTTTGAGGCCATCGAACTGCTGGAAGAGTGCGCCGACCTGTATGTGCAGGTGTATGCGGAGCCGCCCTACAACGGCGCGCCCAAGTTCAGCCGGGACCGCTTCCTGTCCCGCACTCGCCGGCAGATGACCTCCGCGGGGTTCACCATGGTGACCGCTCGCCGGGACGGTGTTCTCGTCGGCTTCGCCTTCGGGTTTTCCATGGCGGCGGGAAGCTGGTGGGCCAACGCCTCCCCGTGCTTAAGGGAGGACCACCTCTCTAGCGCCCTGCCTTTGCGGCGGGACGTTCGTCTTCCCGGCCGGCTGGAGCGTGTCGGTGGATGTCCGTGACTGCCGGCTGGATTGGCCGGCACACGCAGGGTTTCACTGGACGTGATCGTTCACTTACGAGTCCGTTGCCGTGGGCGTCTTGTCCGGGGTGTAGCCGACTCGCCTCAGTTCCTTCGCAAGAAAGGGAGCAGCATGAGCGTCCTGACCCAGCAGCCCGTCCGGTCCGCAGGCAGGAGTCCTCGTGAGTTGATCCCCGCCTGGGCGTGGGATCTGCTGGCAGCGGACTTCCGCAAGGCCCACCACACCACTCACGCCTACACCGACCGGGCCCTGGGCCAGTGGCTGATCTACATGACCGCCGCCGGGAAGATCCTGCGAGCCGCCCGCCGGGACCCGGCCGCCTATGTTCGGATCGTGCCGACCCCGCCGGTGGACGCGGTGTGGCACACGGCGCTGCAGCGCACCGAGGTGTACCTTCCCTTGAGCCTGGCCTTGGCGGGCACGATGATCCACCACCGGCCCGTGATGGACGACGACATCCGCTCCGGCGCGGCGCTGGCCCGCACCATCCCGCACCTTCAGGCCACCGGCTTTGCCGTGGACCGGGAGTTCTGGGATGACGAGGCCGCCGCTGGCTGCTGCCCGCCCGAATGCGCAGGCATGGGCGGCAGGGGCGGCTTGTCGGGCTGGGAGAAACACGGCCTGGGCCCGGACACACCATTGACCGTCCCGTTCTGACCGGCCCTCGAGGAAGTGCCCGTGCGCTGCGACTGGACCGACCTGCCCGGAGAAATACGAGAGGAGATCGAGGCCCGCACCGGCCCGGTCGGCTCGATCACCCCGGCGCCCGCCGGCGACCACGCCGACTTCGCGGCCACCGTGCACACCGCCGGCGGACGGACTTTCATCAAGGCCGCCCGCAAACTCGCCGGCAGGGACGGCCCGGAGGTCATGTCGCTGCGCCGTGAAGCGGCCGTCCTGCCGCACGTGGCGCGGTTCGCCCCCCCGGCTGCTGTGGCAGGCGGAGGCCGGGGGATGGCTTGCCCTCGGTATTGAGCACATCGACGGTCGGCGGGCCGACTTCTCCCGGGGATCACCCGACCTGGAGGTGCTGGCGGAAACGGTTCACCACCTGCAGAGCACACCCTGTCCCAGTGCGGTGACGCTGTCGGCTGAGCGACGCTGGGGCAAGTTCACCGGCGAGGCGGGCTCGCTGTCCGGGGACACGCTTTTGCACACCGACCTGAACGAGGACAACTTCATCATCACCCCGGACGGCCGCGCCTATCTGGTGGACTGGGCGTTCACCACCCGCGGCGCGGCCTGGCTGGAGCCGATGATGCTGCTGCCATGGCTGATCGACGCAGGCCACAGCCCGCAGGAGGCCGAAGAGTGGGTCTGCCGGTTCCCGGCCTGGCTCCAGGCGCCGTCCGCCGCCATCGACATGTTCACCGCCGGGTTCGCCGCCTGGTGGCAGGACGCCGCCCGAACTCGGCCCGAGGCGTGGATCGCACGCCGCGCCGACGTGGCAGGCCGGTGGGCGGCGCACCGGCTCAAGGGGCCGCCGGGCGGGGGCGGCCGAACAAGCCTCTGGATGGAGCCAGACCGCCATTGACGGTGTTTCGCCGAATTGGTGCTTTTCCGCCATGCGGCCCAAGAAGTCGGGAATAGAGGCTTCGAAGGTCTTCGGTACCAAGACGCCCCCGTCTCGCCCTGCGGAGACGATGCGTTGGGCCTTTTCAACACGCCGTTCCCCGCAAGTCGCATCCAGGGATGAGGCCGTGACCTGCAACGTCACGGCCTCGAACCCCTCAAGGCTTCCATCCCAGGCTCCAAGAGCACATGTTGAAGAGGCTCGGTCCCGTCCATGTGGCCCTTGCCGGCGAACACCCTGCATGCCGTTAGAAGCGAGCCGACAATGAACAGCGGGGAGCGGTAAGGGCCCCGGTGGCTTTTGACGGCAGGTCCCGGCTTGGGTCGGTGGCCGCCGAAGTGAAGGCGCAGTTCATGGGTTATGAGACCACCCCGGTGGTGCGGGTGCGGTTGCGGGCCGAGCGCAAGCGGCGGCGTTGGGATGCGGTTCGGCTGGCTCGGGAGATGCCGGCGGTGATGGACGACACTCAGCGTCCGACTGTTGCGAGCCTGGCCCGCAGTATCGAGCGGTGGGAGAAGGGCCAGGTCATCCGGATCACCGAGCGGTACCGGCTGGTGTACGCCGAGGTGTTCGGCATCCCAGAGGCTGAACTGTTCGCCCCCTCGCCTCAGTCGGGCCCCCCAAACCTTGGAGGACAGCAGTGCCGTGGGGTCTGCCGGCCGTTACTGCCGTCAGGGACCTGTCGCCCCGGAGCTGGTTGTGTACTTCCTGGAACAGTTGCCCGGCCACTACCGTGCGGACATGTGGCTTGGACCCCGCCACCTCATCCCCACCGTCGCCACCCAGGCCCAACTCATCGAGGAGCTGAGCCGTGCCGCCGATGCACCCACCCGGCAAGGTCTCCTCGGCGCCGGTGTCGCCTACTCCTCCTTGCTGGGCTGGCTGTACCAGGACGCCGGTGACGTAGAACGGTCCGGCCACTGGCGTGCGGCGGCCCTGGACATGGCGCACCGCTCCGGCGACCTGCAACTGATCTCCTATGCGCTGACGAACAAGGCGATGCTGGCCATCGACCTCGGTGACGGCCGGGCCGTCTTCGACTACGCCACCGCCGCTTTGGCCGATGAGCACCGGCTGTGCCCGAAGGTGCGGGTCTTGGTGCTCGTCCACCAGGCACACGGCTGCACCATGCTTCCCAGCGGAGACCGGGACACCGTGGACCGGCTGCTGGACCGGGCGGCCGATCTCGTCGACCAGGTCGATGATGACTACCCCTGGGGCAACGCCTGCCGAAGGACCGGCGGCTACATCGACGTCCAACGCGCCACCGCATACCTGCGGCTGGGCGCCTACCAGGCCGCCGCCGACCTGTGGGACCGGCTCCTGGGGGAGGCGCCGCAGTCGGCACGCCGCGATAACGCGGTGTTCTGGGCGAGATGGGCCGGGGCGCTGGCCGCCGTGCCGGAACCGGAGCGGGTGGTCCAGATCGCGGCAGCGGCGGCGCCGATCGTGGAGAGCACCGGGTCGGCGCGGCTGCGGCGGGAGCTGCCGGTGCAGCCGCTGCCGCCCGGCGAGTGGACGCGGCGCCCGCTGGTCGAGGAGGTCCTCGACCACGCGCCGCCGGAGAAGGTATTCGTGATCGACCCGAAGAGCCTGATTCAACCCCGGAACGAAGAAGCCCCACTCTTTGCGGGGAGGGTGGGGACGCTGGGGCAGGTGCCGGGAAATGCGATCCGCTGCGCCGCCGGCCGGCCTCCGGAGGATTACGCCCTGCCCTGCCGACTTTAGGGCGCCCTGGCCCCATCTACCTGGGGCCAGGGCGTTGCATGCGCCGCGTGTCCCGCCGCGACGGGCCTACGCTACAGGCCAGGTGAGACAAAGCCCACCGGTCACCGGCCGGTCGGGCTACTGACGCTCAGCGCCGTCCGGCCACACCACATCGACCGGGACGCCGATCTTGCGTGCGTGTTCCACCACGTCGCCGGTCCCGCCGTACCCGCCGGCCGGAAGCCCGTCCCACACCGCGACCAGACGATCCACGCTCTCCAGCAGCATCTTGCTGGCCGCCATGTACGCCTGCCGCCCGGACGTGGCGTGCCCCGTGTACCGCACCGACGACGCCCGGCCCAGCAGGTCGTCGAACTCGGCGAGGTTATCGGGCTTGACCTTTGCGTCCCGGTAGTCGGGAGCGGGCAGGATCACCTCGACCCGTCCACCGGAGTCCAGGACGGCGCGGGCGAAGATCTGATCGGCGCCCCGCGCCAGGCACGTCACGCCCACCAGGTCGCCGTCGTATCGACCGAGCAGGTCCCGCAGTGCGTCGTAGACGAGTTGCTCGGTGGCCTCAGTCAGGTTCGAGTGCCCGGTGACGCCGACCCTCACGCATGCTCCTTCATGTCGTTGTGAAACCGGTCTTTCAGCTCTGCCCGGACGTCGGCGATCACCGAAGCGTCCGCGTACCGCGCGGACTCTGCGTAGAAGTCTCCCAGCCGGCGGCGCACCCTCCCGGACCGGATGGTGCCGCAGATCCGGGCGGCCTCCCGGACTGCCTGAGCGGCTTGTTCACGCTCGTCCACCAGCAGGCACGCCCGGCCCAGCCCCACCAGGTCGAAGGCCCGGTTCCGCAGCCGCTGCGGCGGGCGCAGCTGCAGCGCCGTGGTGATGTACTCCACCGACCGGCGGGCGATGGCGCGATGATCGGCCCCGGCCCGGGCTCTCGCCAGGGCCAGGTCCCGGTAGCGGGCGCCGATCACCCCGGCCAGCTCGGCCTGGTCGAACCTCGTCACCCAGTACGGCATCGGCCTGCCGCTGTCGGCGCCGAATTCTTCCTCGGCTATCGCGACCGTCCGGTGGAACGCCTGGACGCGGCCCATCTGGGCATACGCCCACCCCTC
>Ga0207864_1002135_pt1 | contig 19439 bp, 15 predicted proteins | sample HigsolmetaAR202D_FD_184834 | JGI IMG/M metagenome (GOLD analysis project Ga0207864, IMG submission 184834) | Ionic liquid and high solid enriched microbial communities from the Joint BioEnergy Institute, USA - AR20-2-D (SPAdes) (version 2) ... | reverse complement strand
ACCGAACAGCTGGTGCCGGGATTGCCGCACGCGTACAGCGGGGCATGGCGGCATGCCCTGACGGTGGGGTTCATCACGACGATGATCCTCGGCGTCGGCCAGCGGATCGTGCCGATCTTCATCAAGTAGCCGCTGGCGTCGACGCGGCTGATGCTGGTTGGTGCGGGGCTGATCCTGGTCGGCAACGCCGGGCGCGTGGGGCTGGAACTGGCAACCATCGGCGGCTGGCCGTGGAGCTTTCGCCTGATGGGCGTGACGGGCGTGCTGGAATTGACGGCACTGGTGCTGTTCACGGTGAACCTGGCGTGGACATTGCGCAATCGCCATCACGTCTACCGGGCTGGCGAGACGCTTACAGCCGACACGCGCGTGCGGGAGGCGGTCAATGCTCGACCGTCGCTTCAGAGGCATTTCAACCGGCTGGGCATCACCATGTTCGACCACGCGCCGTTCATTGCGCCGTCAATGACGATGGGGGCGTTGGCTTTGGCGTCAGGCTATCAGCCGGGGGATCTGCTGGCTGAACTCGCAAACGAAAACGAAACGGCCGCAGCGCCGGCCAAGGCATCGCACGGCGCGGTGTGACGGAGGTATGCCGCCGGCTCGAAGCCTGCGCCGCAGGTCTTGCAATTTCGTGCACTGGTACTAATATAGTACCAGTGGCAACGCAGCTGAACAACAGCCTGATCAACGGCGTCACCTGCCTGCAACTGGTGACCAGCGCGGATCGTCCGGTCGGTTCCCGCGAGCTGGCGCGTCAGCTTGAGATGACCCACACGCGCGTCAACCGCCTCCTGAGCACGCTGGTGCGGATCGGGTTGGTCGAACAGACGCCGCAGCGCAAGTATCGGCCGGGTGCGGGGATACATGTCCTGGCCGCCCAGAGCATCAAGGGATCGCGTCTGCTGCCGGCGGCCATGCCGCATCTGCTGGCGTTCCGTGCGGAGGGGCTGACAGCCGCCCTGGGCGTGCTGTGGCGGCGGCAGGTCTGCTACCTCTACCACAAGCGTCCGCAGCAATCGCTGGAGACGGCGATCGGCGTGCACGAGCTGTACCCGGCTGAGCGGTCGAGCCTGGGCGTGGCGCTGCTGGCGTCGTCGATGTGCACGGACGATGCCGAGCCGCAACTGCGCACGGCGATCGAGCACGTGCATCGCAAAGGTTACGCCGTGCTGCGTTATCCGAGCGGCGAGGTTTCGGTCGGTGTCGCCATCGGCACGCCGCCGATCGCCGGCATCGCCGTCTCCGGCCCGCAGTTGGACGACGCCCGTGTCCGCCAGCTCGCCCAGCGTCTGAAGGAGATGTCCGCCCGGATCGCCGCCGCCATCCACGGCGATCCCCCGGCAAGCAGGTGATCACGATGGCTCACCCCCCGTCCAACAAGCCGTTGATGTGGATGCTCCTGTCGGACACCAGCCGGGCGGACCTGCACCTGGTGATCCCCAGCCTCGCCTGGATGGCTGAGGATGTCGGCGCCGTCTTCGAGTGCTATCTCGAATCGCCGCGATCGGGCGAGCTGTTCGCCCAGACCGGCAGCACCATCCTCGGCGGCTACCACCATCACGCCTTCAACTATCTCAACGCGGCGTTTAACGTCCAGTACATCCTCCTCGGTTCGCCCTCCGTCTTTGCATCTACGATCAAAGCATTTGGCGCAGCCGTCCTCGCGCAGGCGGAGACGCCCTGCGACCTGTACGCCGCACTGCTGAAGCAGCCGGGCGTCAATCAGCCGAAGGCCGTCATCGCCGCACCCACCGAACCCGTCGCCGTTCCCGGCCAGAGGGAAGAACGGATCAACGTCGGTGCGTACTTGTCTCCCGAGATCCTCTTCCGTCGGGCATTGGCGATCCCGTCGGCGCAGGTGCCGCAAGCCGAGACGCTCATTACTGGCATGCCGGATATCGAGCGATGCAGCCTCTTTCTGCCCGACACGCAGCAGAAAGAGCTTGAGGCCACGTGGCCGGAGGCGCGCGAGATTGACCGCATACAGACGGGCGACGACATCGGCGCCATCACACTTCGCATCGCCCAGCGATGGAAGCACGCAGCCGGGGGCGTCGTCTTCGGCGATCCGCCGGTCGTCCTGTCACAACTGGCGGCCCACTGCCGCGAGCGAAAAGTGGCTGTCTTCGCCCCGCGCGCGCCGCTGCCGCCGGAACAGGTGCATGTCTCAGCCTACACGGAGGCGCACTCGCCCATCGCCCGGGCGGCTGGACAGATTGCCAGTGAGATCGGCAATCGCGTCCTCGTCGGCCGGCAGACGGCTGACGGCGAGCTGTTCGAATGGTCGAAGCAGGGCGTCTGCATTCAGATCGTCGATCCCAACCGCCCAGCTTTTCCGTCGGTCGCGGCTGTGCATCACGCATGGGCGCCGTCCGATCGGACGCTGTTCGATCTCGAGCCGGACGATGCGCAGCTCCGCCAGTGGATGGACGAAGGCAAGGTGCTGGCGACGCTGATCTGGCATTCCGGCGAGGTCGCGCACAACGAAGCCATGCTCAACCTCATTGAGCTGGCGGGTCGAACGGGCGTGAAGATGGGCATAGGCGTGCACGCCCAGCGGTATGAGAGCTGTCCGCAGCTCTGGGAGCTGATCAACGTCCCGCGCGAAAGGGGGGGCGCACGGGGCCTGATCGAGCCCGTCCTGCACAGCGGCGGCCTGGGCGTGCTGGCGGAGTGCAACTGCCCGCCCCATGCGCTCGCCGCCCACTGCCAGGAGGCGCTTTCGCGCATTGAGAAGATCACCGGACGCGCCGGGCGGCCCCTGGGCTATTACGCCTTCATGGATAGCGATCTGGCGACGCTGACGCGCATCGATCCAGCCATCTATCAGGCGATCGAGTTGGCTGGGCTGGAGTACGTCATCAGCTCAGCCATGCCCGGGCGCAACCGCATCGTGCATCGCACGAGCGGCTGCGTCGTGATCAACCAGTCGTGCCGCGTCGTGCACGGCGCGTCGCCTTTCGTGCGCATCACGACAGCCGATGACCTGAACACCAGCGGCCACACCCAGCCGGGCTGGCTGATCGGCACGCTCGACGCGCCCGTCGTCGCCTTCATGCCGTACATCTGGCGACACGGCTGGAAGCTGATGCAGATCATCGAGCGGCTGACGCGCTCGCCGCAGTTCGTCAACGTGACGCCGCGGACGATCGCGCGGTACGCCCGCATGCTCGCCGACCGCGGTATCGTGCCGATCGCCTCGCCCAACCCAGCACCCAAGGACTGATCAGCCATGAAGACGCAACGCAAGGAACCGGAGCAACTGGAGTTCGACCTGGTGGTCGTCGGCGGAGGCATGGCGGGAGTGTGTGCCGCCGTGGCTGCGGCGCGCAACGGCGCGAAAGTCGCCATCGTGCAGGACCGGCCCGTCTTCGGTGGCAACGGCTCCAGCGAGATCCGCGTCGTGCCGTACGGCTGCGCGCACAGCAACGCCTGGACAGCCGAGACGGGCATCGTCCACGAGATCATGCTCGAGGACCGCACGACCAACCACGAGCACTTTTTTGATCACGGCATCATCAACAGCCATTTCGATCTGGTCCTGCTGGAGACGCTGCGCCGCGAGCCGAACATCAGCATCTATCTGAACACCAGCATCCGCGGCGTCGACAGCGAAGCGCTCGACCCCAACGAGCGGGCCAACCCCCAGCCGACGCGCAACGGCCTGGGCCGGATCGGTGGCGAGCGGCGGCGGATCACGTCGGTCTACGGCAGCCAGCTCGGCAGCGAGCGCGAGTTCCGCTTCGTCGCACGCCAGTTCATCGATGCCACGGGCGACGGCACGGTTGGATTCCTCGCCGGCGCCGATTTCCGCTACGGCCGCGAGGCGCGCGAGGAATTCAACGAGAACCTCGCGCCCGTGCGGTCGGACGATGTCACGATGGGCAGCACGATCACCATGCGCGCCCGCGACATCGGCCGGCCGGTGCCGTTTGTCCCGCCGCCGTGGATCAGGGAGTACAAGTCAGCCGATGAGCTGGGATTCGACCGCAAGCTCTATCACATCAGCCGCCCGAGCTATGGCGGATACTGGTGGCTGGAGGTGTGCAACCCGTATCACCAGATCCACGACAATGCCGCGATCCGCGACGAGCTGCATCGGCATGTGCTGGGCGTGTGGAACTACATCAAGAATTACAGCGAGTTCCGCGAGCATGCGGCGACATACGTGCTCGACTGGGTCGGCATGGTCCCCGGCAAGCGCGAAAGCCGCCGGCTGATGGGCGATGTGATCGTGACGGAGCACGACTGTCACGTCGATCGTCGCTGGCCGGACGGCGTCTGCTACGCCGGCTGGTGGATCGATCTGCACATTCCCGGCGGTGTGTTGAATCCCAACGGTCCCGGCGAGCGCGAGAACATCGACGCCAACTACAAGCACTGGATTCGCGTCTCGCCATTCAGCCTGCCGCTGCGGGCGATGTATAGCCGCAACGTCGAGAACCTGTGGATGGCCGGGCGATGCTACAGCCTGACGCATGTCGGCCTGGGGCCGGTGCGCGTGCAGTTGTCGCTGGGATTGCAGGGACAGGCTGTCGGCACGGCGGCGGCGTATGCGCTTCGCCACAAGCTGACGCCGCGCCAGACAGCCGATCCCGACGGCCCGCATGTTCAGAAGATGCGTCAGCAGCTTCTGCGGGAGGATGTGCATGTGCTGGGATTGCGCAACACGGACGAGCGCGATCTGGCGTTGCGTGCCACGGCATCGGCCAGCAGCGAGATGCCGCTGAATTTCGGCCAGCCACATCCACAGGAGGCACTGGCGCTCGACAGAACGGTCGCGCAGGTCCTGCCGATCACGGCTGATCGCGTGGAGACGGTGTCGGTCTATCTGCACAACAGCGGATCGGCGCCTGTGCGCGTGCGGGCGGAGCTGCAGATGCTCGAGCGCATCTGGGATCGCACAGCCGGGCAGATCGTGGCGAAAACGCAAATCGAGGTACCGCCTGGCAACGCCGCCTGGCGCGAGATCGCGTTCAACGCGCCCGTCATGCCGAACCGGCCGTATCGGCTGATCCTTCACGCGGCGCCCGGCGTGTCGTGGCACTACACGACACTCGACTGGGCGCCGGTGGGAACGGTGATCCAGTATCTGTATCGCTCACCCGGCGGGCCGGAGGAGAAGAACCGGCACATGCAATGCTTCAGCCAGGACGAGATCGACCTGCCGGCCTACGAGCACTGGCGGCAGATCCGCCGGCGCTCGCTGGCTGTGCGCGTGATGCCGGAGTCCCGGCCATACACAGCCGGCGCCGTCAACAACGGATGCGCCTGGCCGGAGGATATGCCGAATCTCTGGATCTCCGATCCAACCCAGGCGCTGCCGCAGTGGGTGCAGCTCGCGTTCGATCAGCCGACAGCGTTCAACACGCTGCAGGTCTGCTTCGACACGCAGCTCGACCGCACGACCGACCAGCGGCCGGAGCTGTGGCGCGAGCCGGAATGCGTGCGCGACTGGCGCGTGTCGGTGCGTGAGGGCGGCGCGTGGCGCGTCGTGTTCGAGGAGAAGGACAACTACCAGAGGCGGCGGATTGCCCGCTTCGATGGCGTGACGGCGGACGCGGTGCGCGTGGAAGTGCTCGCGACGAACGCGACGTCAGCCGACGATCCGCGCAGCCGCCAGGCGCGCATCTACGAGATCCGCGTGATGGATGAGTCATGAACCTGCAATACGGCGCATCGTACTATCCGGTCCATCGCGACCGCTCCTGCTGGGCTGGGGACCTGGATCTCATGCGCCAGGCCGGTTTCAACGCGCTTCGCGTGGGGGATTTTGCCTGGAAGCGTCTGGAGCCGCGCGAGGGGGAGTATGACTTTGCGTGGCTGGATGAGTTTATCGAACTGGCCGCGAGCAGGGGGATTGGCATTCTGCTGGTTTCGCCGCTGCGCTGTGCGCCGGCATGGATGGTTGCGAAGGATCCGGCGATCCAGGTCGTCAACGATGCCGGCGTGCGCCTGGAGTTTGGTAGCCGCTACACGTTCTGCATCAATCATCCGTGGCTTGTCGAGAAGGGGCTGATGCTCGCCGAGGCGATGGCGCGGCGGTACGGCGCGCATCCGTCGGTGATCGGCTGGCACCTGGACAACGAATATGGCGATGAGCCGGATTGCCACTGCGAGATCTGCCGGCGACGCTGGCAGCAGTGGCTGGGTGATCGCTATGGCACGATCGAGGCCCTGAACGAGCGGTGGGGGACGGTGTTCTGGGGGCTGGAGTTTGACGCATTCGAGCAGGTGCCGACACCGCGGGTGACCAAGACGTATCACCACCCGGCGCTGCTGCTGAACTGGCGGCGGTTTCGCAGCGATTGCACGGTGGAGATGGTGAAGCAGCATGCCGATGTGATCCGGCGTCACAGCCGTTTGCCAGTGACGACCAATCTGCAGAACCTGTGGAACGATCGGACGGACTATCTGGAGCTGCGACCGGCGCTCGATCATGTCGGGATGAACTACTACCCGCCGTTCGGGCGGCCGTGGCATGCTGCGAGCATGGGCATGGCGCTGATGCGCACCTGCAGCCGCCCGGGACGCGGGTTCGACATCCACGAGCTGCGCAATGGACCGCACGCCGTCCCCGGGCGGGCGGACAACACGCCCCAGCCGGGCGAGATCGAGCGGCTGGTGCTGCACTGCATCGGCCATGGCGCGCAGGCGATCTACTTTTTCCAGTGGTCGGCTGTGCCGTTCGGGCCCGAGCAGACACACGGCGTGCTCGTCGGCTACGACGGCAAGCCGAAGCGGGCGTGGCATGAATGCGCCCGGATCGGCAGCAAGCTTGAGGTCCTCGATCGCATGCTGGCCGGCACGCAGGTTGAAAGCGAGATCGCCGTACTGCACGATTTCCCGACGCGATGGGCGATGCAGGGGGGAGAAGAGTGGGTCGGCCCGCGGGGATTGGCGCTGGAGCTGGGGCGTTCGCTGTATGCGTCTGTGCGCCGCTGCGGGCATAGCTGCGATGTGGTCGGTGCGGGCAGCGATTGGGCGCGTTACGGGTTGCTGATCGTGCCCGTGCTGAGCTGTGTGGATGAAGCGCTGGCCGATCGACTGGCGGCGTATGTCGAAGGGGGCGGGACGCTTGTGTGGCATCCGCTGAGCGGCTGGAAGGATGCGGATGCGAAGATCTATCCGCGTCGTCTGCACCCCCGCCTGGAGGAATTGTTCGGCGTGGACGTGCGCGAGTATGCGACGCTTGGGCCGGATGAGCGGTGTCGCTTTGCGTGGAATGGGCAAAGTTACGCCAGCCGGCTGTTCGTCGATCTGCCGCAAGCGCACGATGCCGAGGCGGCAGGGCGATTCGAGGACTGCTGGTTCGCCGGCTCACCGGCGGTGCTGCAGTCCCGCCGCGGCGGGGGACGGGCGATCTACGTCGCCGGCTTTGCGGAGGAGTCGTTCTACATCGATCTGATCCGTCACCTGCGCGGCGAGATCGGGCTGACGCCGATCCTCGACGATTGCCCGCCCGAGATCGAGCTGATCGAACGCCGCGACGGACAGGGCAAGCGCGTGATCTTCCTGATCAACGCCAGCCCGGCTCCTCAGCAGCTTGCGATTGGTCAGCCAATGGAAGATGTGTGGAACGGGCAGATGCTGAGCGATCGGGTCGACTTCACTCCGTGGCAGGTCCGCGTGTGCATGCTCCACAGCGCGTAACCGGTCTGCTGAATCGGACCCTACAGATGCTCACCTTCGTCGCTCTGCCGCTGTGAATTCACTTCAACGGCCAGTCGTCCGTCCTGAACGGCGATGCAGGCAGATCCGCACTGTTGTACAGGTTTGCATCGACAGGATCATCCACCCAAGCGTATCGGGCGGCGACGGGCGACGGAACCTGCTCTGACCAGACCGCCACCGTGTCGGCGGATATCACCTCAGCTTTCGCCGGGACGAATTGCTGATCGGATCCGGCGATCTCAAAGCCGCCCACCGGCTGGCCGTCCTTCGCCTTCAGCCCGTCATACACATGTTCGAAACGCACCAGGAGCCGCGATCCGTCGGTCGTCGCCTCGCGCAAGATGGGACTGTGCGCCTGGATGCCGCTGCGGCCATAGGTCTGCGACATCGCGAGGTTCGACAGGCGCGTGGCGACGGGGCGCTTGTCGGCATAATGCAGGTACTGGCTGTGGCCGAGGTCGATGGTGACGACCATGCCCGTGTTCGGCTCTTTGAGACCGTAGGTCTGCGCTTCGCGAATGGCGGCCAGGAGTTGACGATCCGCGTCTTTGCCGCGCGTGGCGAAGTTGGCATGCTGCACGAAATAGAAGGCGAAATCGCCCTGGTCCCAAAGCTGTCGCCAGGAGCGGATCAGCAGGGGGAAAAGCGTCTTGTACGCCTCTGCCCGGAAGCGGCTGCTGTAACCCTGGTACCACAGCACGCCGCGCATCCCGTACGGCGCCAGGGGCGCGATCATGGCGTTGTAACGCGATGCCGGATACCACGACTCCTGCGTGGGGGGGACGGGGGGCTTGGGTTCCTCCGGCGGTTTGCGGCCTTCGGCTTGTGCCTGTCTGGCATCGTGCTCCCACCTGGCTCGCTGTTGCTGATAGCGCTGCATCGCCCGCTCATGGTTATAGCCGGCGGTCTTGCGCTTCCACTCCTGGAGGATGCTGTCGGCTGCGGGCGTGGATTCCAGCACGTCCCAGCTCATCCACACCTCGATCGGCGTGCCGCCGATGGCTGACTGGATCATCCCGACCGGGACATCCAGTTCGCGGCGCAGGTCGCGCCCGAAGAAATAACCGATCGCGCTGAAACCGCGCCAGCCAACCTCCGAGACGTTTTGCGGCGTGCAGACTAGCCATTGGCCGTCGATGTCGGCTTGCGGCGTCTGGGCCTGGGTGCGCGGCACGACAAACAGGCGCAGACCCGGATCGTCGGCTTGGGCGATGTGCGTGTCCTTGTCCTTGATCGAGCGCATCCCCTGTTCGATCTGCGACTGCCCGGCGCACAGCCACACTTCACCCGCGACGGCGTTCTGGATGGTGATGGTATTGCGCCCGCTGATGGTGACGTCCAGCGGCGTTCCGGCGGCGATCGGCTGGAGCTTGACGCGCCAGGCGCCGCTGCCGTCGGCTGATGTCTGGTGGACCTGGTCATTGACCTTGACGGTGACCTGCTCGCCGGGCTCAGCCCAACCCCAGATCGGCACGGGGATGTCAGCCTGCAGGACCATGTTGTCACTGAATAGCCCCGGCAGGCGGACGTCCGCAACGGCTGGGCTGATCCACGCGCAAAGCGCAGCCGCGACGCACGCGATCCGCAATCTTGCCTTTTTGAAGCACATGAAGCGTCTCATGGTGATTTCTGATCGGTATCAAGCTCAAGCCAAAATGCACCCGACCCGGCTGTGCCGACGATCAGGCGATTGCCCGCAAAGCACAGAGGCAAGCGCGCCACGCGGTAGGGCAGTCGCTTGTCCAGCTCCTGCCAGCTTTGCCCGCCATCGGTGCTGAGAATCACGCCGTCGTCCGTCGATGCTGCCAGACGCCCGGGGGATCGGGGATCGACAGCCACGTGATAGACCGTTTGCTCGTAAAGGCGCCGCCAACTGCGACCGTGATCATCCGTGCCGTACAGGCCGCCTTCGCGCATGGCCAGGTAGAACTGCCCGGGCTCGATGCCCGCCACCAGATCATGCGGGCGACCCTGCCCCGGCGATGCACAGGCCTGCCAGGTTCCGTCCTGCGCGTCGTCAAGCCGATACACGCCGCCTGCCGAGTGGCTGGCGCACAGCACAGTTCCATCGACGCCGACGGCGATCTCGCGCCCGACGACCCAGATCTCCGAGCGGAAAAGCGCCTTGCCTTCCGGCAGGCCGCGGCTGGCCCACGCCCACGTCTGTCCACCGTCCGTGCTGCGATAGACGCCGCCGCCGTTCGGCTGAATGGCGCCGGAGACGGCCAACCACACCACATCGGCGCTGCCGACCCCCGCAGCCACGGTGTTGCAGCGATGCCGGCTCATGTCCGGCAGGCCCTTCATCGCCGATCGCCGCCAGCTTGCGCCGGCATCGTCGCTGATGAACACCTGGTTGGCATGCCAGCCGTAGTTGTGCGGGCCGACCGCGTACACGCGATCGGGATTCACAGGCGAGACGGCAATGTCCTTGATGTTGTTGCCGATGTTCGTGGCGACGACCTGGTAAGTCTGTCCTCCGTCCGTCGAACGGAAGTAGCCGTTGTCGCCCATGCCCAAGTGCACGAGCATCGGATCCGCCGGCGAGCCGCGGACCGCATGGATGACAGTCGCCTCGATCCCGTCGATCGTCAGATCCCAGGTTCGCCCGGTATCCCGCGTGCGGTACAGCGCATACCAGTCGGTGAAGACCCAGTGATTGGGATCGCGCGGATCGATGGCGATGTACCCCATGGCTGCGCCGAAGCGCCGGCTCATCGGTTCGACGGAAGGGGAGAACCAGCCGCCCACTTCCACCGACTGCCGCTCGATCAGCCGCCACTGCGCCTGCTGGGCGTCGAGGATGTAGATCGAGCCATTGGACGCGCCGGCGAGGATGAAATCGGGTCCGGCCGCCAGAGCACGGAAGATCCCCTGATCGCGGGCGTCCGTGGGCTTTTTCACCGGCGGCAGGCCTTCGTTGAAAGGCGTCCACGTGCGGCCGTCGTCGAGGCTGAGCTGGATCTGCTCGCTGTCAAAGATGCCGTAGAGGCGGTCAGGATTGGCCGGATGCTGCACGAACTCGCGCGGGGCGATGTCGGTGACCTTCTCCCATGTCACGCCGCCGTCACGGCTTTCAAACAGGCCGCCCTTGACGCTGAATGTGCCTCCGGCAGCCGTCGTGTCGCCGCGCGTCGCGGCGCACAGCCACACACGGCTGGAATCGCGCACGTCGAAGACGATAGCTGTCGGGTAGATTTCCTTGAGGCCCACAAGGCTCCACGTTTCGCCGCCATCGGTGCTCCGGTAGACGCCATTGCGGATGCTGCCGGCGATCAGGACGGCGGGATCAGCCGGGCTGCGCACCAGCACCAGGCCGTCGGCGCGGTGGGGGCCGTCAGCCATGAAGCGGGCGTTGTCGAGCGTCTGCTTCCACGTCTGCCCGCCGTCGCGGCTGAGGTAGATGCCCTCGGACGCCGCCCATCGGCTACCCGTTGCGATGACCAGCTCGTCGGCGTTGTCCGGATGGACGGCGATGGCGGCGACGGAGTAGTTGCCGGCGCGGGGCGGCAAGCTGCCGTGCAGCATGTGCCAGGTCTGCCCGCCGTCGTCGCTGCGGTACAAGCCACCGACGTCGACCGCGACGTACATCCGATCCGTGTCTGAAGAGCAAAAGACGACCTGCTGGAGATAACCGCCGCCGCCCATCGCTGACGAGCGCCACGGGCCGTAGACGCGATGGGGCGGCGCGTCGTCAGCGGGGGCTGCCGCTGGCGCCGCGCAGGCGATCAGACCAGCCAGCAGGACAGCCAGATGGCGCCTGCCCCCGTGGCTGCGCATACGGCGTGCTCGCGGAACGTTACCACCAGATCCACACATTCGGAACGGCATCGTGTCGGGTTTCCTGTTCATCCAAGGCTGCAACGTGTCCATCGACAAAGGCGAACTGTGCCCGGCGGTTATGGCGGAACTCCGGACCGGCGTTCCAGCCGGGATAGTTCCACGAGCCGGAAGGCAACTGGCGGTATCCATCACTGGTCAGCACGTAGTCCAACTGCGTGACCACGGAATCGCCCACCAGGACAATCTCGGCCGGTCGGCGAACCCTGTCGCGCCGATGGCCGAACCGCTTGTTGAACATCGCGTGGGTCAGCGCGTAGGTGCTCATCTTGAAGCCGTCGGCGGGGTTGTACAGCCGGCTGCTCGACATCGGACAGTTGCCCAGCTGCGAGAGATTGCGCTGGCCGTTTTCGATCATCCGCATCAGGTAGGGCTCGAGGCGCTTCTGGAACGGCGTGGTCACACCGTTGTAGCCGTTGTACGGCGTGAAAAAGCCGTCATTGCTATCGGCGTACATGTGCTCGCCCAGGGCAAGCTGGCGGAGGTTACTGGCGCATTGCACCGCCATGGCCGCTTCCCGAGCCTTGGTCAGTGCGGGCAGGATGATCGCTATCAGAACGGCGATGATCCCGATGACGACAAGCAACTCGACGAGCGTGAAGGCCGGGACGCGCCGCCGCGCCTGCACCGCGGCTGGCGGTGTGACTGTCGGATATGTGGATGGAAGTACTGCCATAGAGCCTCCGTATTGTGATGTTCGCGTGATGCGCGTGAATCGCCCCTGGCGAGTGGCGGGCTTTACCACCACTTGACGCGCACCTCTTCCCAGAACCACGGATTGGGTACGGCGTCGTGCGTTGTCTGTTCGGCTGTCATTGCCTCGACGTGGCCGTCGACGAATCCAAAGTTGGCTTTCCTGTTATGCCGGTAAGCCGGTTCAACGTTGGTCCAGGAGTCGGTCTGCCATACGCCGTTGGTCGGCGAGGTGGCGGAGATGATGCGATACTTGTCGCTGGTGAACATGTAGTCGAGCTGCGTCACCTTCGCGTCGCCCATGAGGATGATTTCGGACGAGCGCTTGACCGCGCTGCGGCGATAGAGCCACTTGCGATGGACCATGGCGCTGGTCAGGGCGTACGTGCTCATCTTGAATCCGTCATCCGGCTGGTACAACCGCGCTTCGGAGGCTGGACAGTTGGCCAGCTCAGAAGTGTTGCGTGCGTTGAAGTCCTGGTGGTCCTTGTCCATCAGCCTCATCAGATAGGGCTCGAGCTTCTTATTGTAGTAAACCTGCCAGGTCGGCGACCAGTAGTTTGTGAAATGGTCCTGGTTGTCGTCGGCATACAGGTGCTGGCCGAGGATCATCTGCCGCAGGTTGCTTGCACACTGGGCGGCGACGGCTGCTTCACGGGCCTTGTTCAGCGACGGAAGCAGAATCGCAATCAGAACCGCGATGATGCCGATTACTACGAGTAGTTCGACCAAAGTAAATGCCTTAGCCAGGCGGGCCGGAGCTGGCATCCTGGTTGCCGTTGGCCGCGTGTGTTGAGGTGTTTTCATGGGACCTCCGCGTTGTGGTTCCCTCATACCATTCCGCCTGGACAGTCCTGGAGGGCGGCAGCTTTCCCGTCTGCAGCGCGCTCATCAGCATTTCGCCGGCTTGCAGGCCGACTTCCGAGCGATCGAACATGGCGCGGCTTAGTGTGGGGAAAACAGCCGCCCTTTCGTTGGAATGGTCACAGGCAGCCAGGCCGAAATCCCTGCCCGGCGCCAGCCCCAGCGGCTGAACGAGATTGGCCAGCGACTGCGCGAAGTGCATGTTCTCGGTCAGCACAGCCGTCTGCGGATCCAGCAGCCTGGCCCAACGCGAATTATCGTCATCGATCCACGCTCGGCGGGCGTGCACGGCTTCGACGGAAATGCCGTGGCGCTGCGCTTCCTGTTCGATGCCTCTGCGGCGGTCGCGGCTGCTGTAATGCAGGTTGGGTTCCGCATAGGTCAGCCACAGGATCCGCTTGTATCCCTGTTCGATGACCTTCTGCGCCACCAGCCGGCCGGCATGAAACTCGTCGCGGCGGATGCAGCCCTGCGGGCGGTCCGCATCGGTGTCGCACCAGATGCACACCGGCGCCACCTCCTCGACGAACTTGGCAACGGAATCCGGAACCCAGCCGATCACGACGACGCCGTCGAGCATCTGCTCGCGGAACGCCCGCGACCCGCTGTGCCCGGCTTCCAGTTCCCGCACCGGGATCACGCTGGTGACGTAACCTTCCTGCGCCAACCGCTGGTTCATGCCGAGCATCGTCTCGAACACGTCAAGCTGGAAGAACCAGCCATGCGGGATGATCGGCACGAGCACGCCGATGATGTTCGATCGACGGTTAAGCATCGCCCGTGCCGCCGCATTGGGGCGATAGCCCAGCCGCCTGGCGGCCTCGATCACGCGTTGCCGTGTCTGGGGGTGATACAGCGACCGGTAGCGCGCATTGAGCACCTGGCTGACGGTCTGGACCGACACGCCGGCTGCCTGGGAAACGTCTTTGAGCGTTACATGTGCCATGTCTACCAGCTTGCCACCGCTGCAGTGCAAACGCCAGCCGATCGGCGGGTCGCCTAGCGCGACCGGCGCCGTCGCAGCAACGTGCCCAGAATCAGGACACTCGCACCAGCCGCCGGCTCGGGGACGACCGAAAACGAATCCCAGCTCATGATGACTTCCGCGCCGGCGTTGGCATTCTGGTCGCGCATGCCGAAGTAGCTGCCCGTGAGCGGCGACTCGTCGGTGAACTCGAGTGTCCAGCTTTCGCTGCCCCGAGATACCGTACCGACGAGTTTCAGGGCGTCATTGACCTGGTCGTTGTCGGTATCAATGTAAGTGCCTGTCAGTGTGATCGTATAAGGCGTATTGACGGCGATATTCTCCGCGGCGATGCGGATCAACCGCTCCGAGTTGCCGCCCGCGATACGGTAGAGCTCCAGTTGCTGCGACTGGTTGTGGAGATGGCGGAACATGTAGAAACTGTCAGTTGAGGAGTTGAACCCGTCCGCATTGCTCAACGCCACCACTGAGTAATAGTCGAACGACCCGACCAGCTTGCCGGCTGAGAATGTCCCCGATACGACGAAGTCGCCAGCCTGGTCGGCGGGGCCGCCGAGGCCGTCCACCTGCACCGCGGCTGCAAACAGCGTTGGCCCTGTTCCGTTGGTGTTCTGATGCCCCAGCGTTCCCGAATCGCTGGTGTCGAGCGTCCAGCCGCCGCCGGCCTGGCTGAGCACGAAATCGTCAGCCGACACGGTGAAATCATTGACGTATGGCGCCACAACGGCCGCGCTCGCCGCCGGAATCGCCGCGGCAAGCAAGCCTGTTACCCCAACAAACGCCGCATATCGTCGTGTTCCAGACATCGCTATCTCCTCCAGAAATATGGGTTTGAGGTGCAATCGGTTCCGCCTGATCCACGGGCTTCACCACGTATCATAAGGTTATGATACAGCAATATCAGCGATTGTCAACTTTTTTTTATGTCCGGCGCGGCGAATTGACGGGACCAGGACCCTCGCCACCGTGCGCGGAAAGCCCGCGGGCTTGATGGAATGACTTTGGCGGTTGAGAATCGCTGCCGTGGGAATGGGCCGACTGATCTTATCTGTCGTTGTGTTGCTGGCTGGGCTGTCGTGCGAGCGCGATCAGCCGGCAGCGGCGGACGATCACGGGCCGATCAAGGTCGCGTCACTGGTGCCCGCCGCGACAGACTTGATCGTCGGCATGGGGGCGGGGGATCACCTGGTCGCCGTCAGCAGCTTCGACACCGATCAGCTCGAAGCCATCGCCGGTTTGCCGCGGGTGGGGGACTATCAGAACATCGACTGGGAGCGACTCCAACAGCTCCGGCCGGACGTGCTGGTCATCTTCCAGTCGCCCGATCGCGTTTCCCCGGGCGTCCGCCAGCGGGCGGAAGCGCTGGGGGTGGAGCTGGTCAATGTCCGCCCCGAGACGCTGGCCAACACGCTTGATGAAATCGACCGCCTGGGCCGGCTGATCGGCCAGGAGCAGAAGGCCACGGCGCTGCGGGCGTCGATGGAGCAGCGGCTGGACGCCGTGCGGCAGCGCGTCGCCGGCAAGCCGCCCGTGCGGACGCTGATCGTGATGAACGAGCAGGCGACGTTTGCGGTCGGGCGCAGCACGTTCCTGAACGATCTGCTGGAGATCGCCGGCGGCGTGAACGTGATCGAAACCGACGGCTGGCCGACGATCGACCGCGAGCAGCGGATGGCGCTGGCGCCGGAGGCGACGATCGTCCTGCTGGCCGGCGTGCCCGAGCATGTCGAGCAGACGGCCCGCCAGCAGATCGACGGACGGGTGCTGATCCTCAACGCGTGGTACACTCAGCAACCCGGCGCCCGCCTGCCGGAAATGGCTGAAAAATTTGCGGATTTCCTCCATCCGGAGGAGTGAGCTGCCAGTTGCGAGTTGCCAGTGACCAACAAGTAACAAGTAACCAGTAACAAATAACCAACCCCCGTGACCCGCTGGACACTCCCGCAAATGATCCTGACTCTCGTCGCCGCAGCCGCGGTATGGGCGCTGGTGGCGGGGGTGTGCCTGTTTGTCGGGTCAACGGGAAACAACTGGCCGACAGACGAGCAGCTTGCGTATCGCCTGGAGCGTGTGCTGACGGCGTCGCTGATCGGCGCGGCGCTGGCGGCGTCGGGCGTGGTGTATCAGGCCATCCTGCGCAACCCGCTGGCCGATCCGTATCTGCTGGGGGTCAGCAGCGGCTCGGCGCTGTTTGCGTATATCTGGCGCCAGCCGATGGCTGCGGCGATGCTGGCAGCCGTGGGGCTGGCACAGACCGCGGTCAGCCAGCAGGTGTTCGCCTTTGCCGGCGCGCTGGCCGCGGTGACGATCGTCTTTGTCCTGTCCATGCGCCGCGGACGGCTGGAGCCGTTGACGCTCCTGCTGGTGGGGGTGATCGTCAACGTCATCGCCGGGGCGCTGTTCCTGCTGATCAACATCCTCGCCCGCGACACGACCACGCAGATGACGTTTTTGGTCGGCAGCATTCAGGACGTCAGCGACCGGCAGTTGTGGACGGTGGCGGTGCTGGTGGCCATCGGCTGGGTGCTGCTGATGCTGATGAGCGCGCCGCTGAACGTGGCGCTGCTGTCGGAAGGCGAAGCCGCGTCGCTGGGCGTTCGGATCCATCGTTTGCGATGGGCGGCGTTGGTGACGGCGTCGCTAATCACGGCGTCGGCTGTGGCGATTTCCGGGCCGATCGGGTTTGTCGGGCTGATTTGTCCGCACCTGTCTCGGCTGATCGTGGGCAACGATCAGCGGCGGCTGCTGCCGGTTGCGACGGCGGCGGGAGCGGCGCTGCTGGCGCTGGCGGACGGGATCGCGCGCATGTTGGCGCAGGGGCGATTTGCCGCGACGGTGCTGCCGGTGGGAATCCTGACGGCCCTGATGGGCGGGCCGTTTTTCCTGCTGCTGCTGTACCAAAGCCGAAAGCGCAGGGAGCTGTGAGCGAGTATCTGCTGCAAGCCGATGAGCTTTGCTTCGCGTACAACGGCGCGCCGGCTGTGGAAGGCGTGTCGCTGACGCTGCGCCCCGGCGAGGTGCTCGGGATCATCGGCCCCAACGGCTCGGGCAAGAGCACCCTGATCAAGCTGCTGATGGGGCATCTTTCGCCGCAGGGCGGGTCGGTGCAGTGGATGGGGCGCGATCTGAAAAGCTGGTCGCCGCGGGAGCTGGCGCGGCAGGTGGCGTATCTGCCGCAATCGCCGACAGCCGATCCGGCGCATCGCGTGATCGATGTGCTGCGCCTGGGGCGGGCGCCTTACCTGGGCGTGCTGGGGCTGGAGTCGCGCGATGATCTGGAGATCGTCAAAGAGGTCGCGCAGGCGCTGGAGCTGACGGATCTGCTGGAGCGGCCGATGGACGGCTTGTCCGGCGGGCAGCGGCAGCGCGTTTTCATCGGGCGATGCCTGGCGCAGCAGCCGAAGGCGATGCTGCTGGATGAGCCCAACACCTTCCTCGATCTGCGGCACCAGGTCGAGCTGTGCCGCTGGCTGGTGCAACTGACGCGTGCGCTGGGGATGGGCGTGCTGATGAGCGTGCACGATCTGAACCTCGCTGCCATGTTTGCCGATCGAATCCTGCTGCTGGATCGCGGGCGGCCGGCGCGCCTCGGGCGGGCGGTGGAGGTGCTCGAGCCGAAGCTGCTCAGCCAGGTGTACAACATCGCGCTCGAATCCGTGCCGCATCGCCTGCACCCGCTCATCGTGCCGGCGCTCGATGAGATGTGACTATTGGGCATTTGCATCGCCGGACGCGCCGTCAGCCTCAATTCATCAGCCGCGGCGGTTCCTGTTACAATGTTGCGGGCATGCACAGCACTTCTGCCTCGATCATTGAACTGAACGACAACGGCGCCTGGTCCTGTTTCAGCGATCCGCGAGCGGTCGTGCATGGCGGTCGGCTGCTGGTGGGATCGGTGCGATGCGGCCGGCGGCGCGGGGCACTGGACAAGCCCGCCATCGGCGCGGGCAACTGCGAGCTGATCATCCATGACCTGGCCAGCGGCAGCACGGATGTGATTGTGCTGCATGCGGCACTTGGTGCGGAGGCCGACGCCTCGCCGGCTTTGCTTGTGCGGCCGGATGGGCGCGTGGTGGCGCTGTATGCGAAGAACGCGCAGGAACGCTGCGTCTACTGGCGAATCTCCGAATCGGAAGATCTGCTGGAGTGGACCGGCGAGCAGCGGCTGATCACGCCGGGAGAGGATTCGCCGACGGGGCGCGATCATGTGGCGTTCGGCCATGCGATCCTGCTGCCGGGGGAGAAGGGGCGGAGCTATCACTTCGTGCGCGCTTTTGCGCGCCAGGCGTGCTGCCTGATCAGCGAGGATCACGGGGAGAGCTGGCGGTTTGGCGGTGCGCTGCTGCGCGCATCGGGCGATGCGGAGTTGCGCGTCCAGTATGCGTCGGACGGGCGCGAGACGATTCACTTTGTCGTGACGGAGGGCGACGCCGGCGGCTGTGTGTATCACGGCGATCTGCGTGATGGCAGGATCTTCGGATCGGATGGGACGGTCATCGCGCATCTGAGTGAAGCGGGCGAGGCGCCGGTTGAGGTGTCGCAACTGACGCGCGTGCTGGCCTGCGAAGCGGGCAGTGTGGCCAGCGTGATCGATGTGCGCGCCGATGCGCAGGGGCGCGCATACGGCCTGCTGGCGGTCCACAAGGCCAACGGGCAGGAGATGCGATACCACTATGCCCGCTGGGATGGCGCACGGTGGGTTCAGGAGGCGATCGCGCATGCGGGCCAGCCGCTGGGGGCCGGAGCCGGAGTAGCTTGCGGCGGGGCGGTGATCGATCCGCAGGATCCGACGATCGTCTACATCTCCACCAATGCCGATCCCGTCAGCGGCCAGGCGCTGACCAGCCAGGCGGATCGCAAGCGGCATTACGAACTGTTTCGCGGCCAGACGGCTGATGGCGGGGCGACGTGGGCGTGGTCAGCCATCACGGAGAACTCGTCGGCTGACAATCTCCGCCCGATCATGCCGCCCTGGGACGACCCTCGCGGCGCCCTGGTATGGCTTCGCGGTCGGTACGATGCCGAAGCAAGGCTCTGGCGGACGGAGGTCGTCGGCATGCTCGAGTCCCGCTCGGGATAGTGGGTTTGGGAATTTCGCGCGAGATGCGAAGGGGAGATAGCGACGAAGCGACGGAGCGACGAAGGGGGATAGTGGCGCGTTTGTGGGGGCACGTGGCAATGTGCCCCTTTTCGCGCTACGGGGGGCATTGCCATGCACCCCTACAAGATCTCTTCGCGTGAGGCCAACTCAAGATATCGGCGGATGTTAGGAGGACGGAACCCCAGCAGGCGGGGAAGGTGCGTTTCATCGGCTATAGCGGCGACAACGAGGCCCTGGCCTATGCCGCGTCGCTGCCGCAGGTGCAGGTGGTGGAAACGT
>Ga0207864_1002132_pt1 | contig 19456 bp, 21 predicted proteins | sample HigsolmetaAR202D_FD_184834 | JGI IMG/M metagenome (GOLD analysis project Ga0207864, IMG submission 184834) | Ionic liquid and high solid enriched microbial communities from the Joint BioEnergy Institute, USA - AR20-2-D (SPAdes) (version 2) ... | reverse complement strand
AGCGGCGCGGCCGATGTTCGGGCTTGTGTCGGCAGGCTATGCCAATAGCTACGGCGTGCCCCATCGTGCCGTCCTGGAAGCGCTGCGCGAACGCGGCGTGATGGTCTTCCGCACGGATGAGGATGGCCTGATCACCATGCGAACGGATGGAGAGTCCGTCGACGTCGACACAATGCGTTGGAGGCGCCAGCGGGGCGTAGCCGATTAGACCTCCGGGTAAAACTCGAAGTACGCGTCGAGAGAGTGATTCAACTGCCTGCGCAGTTCCTCTTCGTTGTTGCCTTCGATCAGATGCATGGTGACGAATGTCTTGCGTCCGTTCTTCAGCGTGATTTCAGCCGGGTCAACCGACTCAACCTCGTCCTCGGGCAGCAGGCGCAGCCCGTACACCAAGGCGAGCTTTCTCATCGGCGGTCCTCCTGCTCCGAGATTCTTTCATTCTCGGCGCGCTGCTCCTCCTCCACCGCGTTCCGGCCGACGATACGGGCCTCCGTGAGGATTCGCCGGGCCTCGTCTACCCGCTCCCTGGGTACTCTGACGTCGAACATCAGGTTTGGAAGAGCGGGAGCGCCGACGATGAAAGCCGGAATCCCGGCTGCATTCAGAAGGCTCTTTACGGAGAGCGCTTCTACCTCAGTGACGGTGGTCCCAGGAGGCGACTCAAAGACCGTCACCTGGTCGAGGTCAGAGGACGGATCCACCTCCTCGCCCGGGGACGCAGCGTCAGGCTGAGTGACGGCCAGCACTTCTCCCGCTGCGGCTAGCTGATCGTCCGGGACAACAACCTCCCAGCCTTGGTTGTCAGCGGTTTGCCTAAGCCGGGCATCGAGCCCGGCGTTGACGAGTTGGTTGCGAACCTCTACCGCGTCTTCTCGCGCGTCAGCGTCGTCAATCCGAAAGACAACTGCAAGCCCAGGCGAGCGTTCCATAGTTCGAGGATACCCCCTAAATCCGCATTCCGACAGGACGTCAACATTCACCCGGCTTTCCTGGCCCCCCGGACTCCGGAACGGTGGATAATTTTAGTAGGAAGGATACCCACGCCATGGCGGACGAAAGCAGCGAGAACATTTTGTGGTTCATTGCGGGAGCGGCTTTGGGCGCCACGATTGCGCTCTTGTATGCGCCAGCTTCCGGCGCCGAAACGCGGCGCGCGATCGGCAGGAAGGCCTCGGAGAGCCGTGAGAAGCTTGCCGGGAGCGGCCGCGACGTATTGGAGCGCGGCAAGGATTTGTATGAGAAAGGCAAGCAGATTGCCGAGGAAGCGGCCGACCTCTTCGAGCAGGGCCGCAGGATGGTCGAAGGGTAATCAGACATTCCACAGTTGGGGGTGCTCATGAGCACTACGCCCCTTTCCCTTGAAACGTTGCCGGCGTTCCGGAACGAACCGTATCTGGACTTTTCGGTTCCGGCGAACCGTCAGGCAATGGAACGGGCGCTCAGAGAGGTGCGCTCGCAATTCGGCCGCGAGTACGAGCTGCTAATCGCCGGGGAGCGGGTCCGAACCGGGGACTTGCTTCCTTCTATCAACCCCTCCCGGCCGAGCGAAATTGTCGGCCTGCATCACAAAGCGACCCCCGAGTTAGCGGCCCGGGCAATTGAATCGGCATACGACTACTTCGGAGAGTGGTCTCGCACTTCGCCCGAATCGCGGGTGGAGATGCTGCTGCGGGCGGCCGAAATTATTCGGCAGCGCAAGCTCGAGTTCGATGCCTGGCTGGTCTATGAAGCCGGAAAAACCTGGCCGGAAGCAGAGGCCGACGTCTCCGAGGCCATCGATTTCTGCGAGTACTACGCCCGCCAGATGCTGCGGCTTGCCCACCCGGAGCCGCTCCTCCAGTTGCCCGGCGAAAAGGACCGCATGGTTTACTTGCCTCTGGGAGTGGGCGTCGTGATCCCGCCCTGGAACTTTCCCCTGGCGATCATGGCCGGGATGACGACTGCGGCGCTCGTAACCGGCAACACCGTGGTCCTCAAGCCTTCCAGCGATACCCCGACGATCGCCGCAAAGTTCGCCGAAGTCCTGCTGGAAGCCGGCTTCCCGCCCCGGAGTTTCTCGCTGGTCACAGGAAGCGGCGCAGCGATTGGCGACGAGTTGGTCCGGCATCCGAAGACCCGCTTCGTTGCTTTCACCGGTTCACGCGACGTGGGCCTCCATATTAATGAACTGGCCGCCAAGCCCCAGAAGGGGCAGATCTGGATCAAGCGCGTCATCGCAGAGATGGGCGGCAAGGACGCCATCATCGTGGACGAGGAGACCGACCTCGAGAAGGCGGTCCAGGGGGTGCTGGTCTCCGCCTTCGGATACCAGGGGCAGAAGTGCTCCGCCTGCTCGCGGGCCATCGTTCATGAAAAGGTCTACGACGAGTTCCTGGAGAAGCTCAAGGAGAAGGCCTCCACTCTGAAGGTCGGTCCGGCCGACGACCCTGAGAATTACATGGGACCGGTGATCAACAGCCGCGCCTGCCAGTCGATCCTGGATTACATCGAGATCGGTAAGCAGGAAGGGCGATTGATCACAGGAGGGGGGCCAGCGGACGGAGAGGGTTTCTTCATCCGCCCAACGATCATTGCTGACATCGAGCCGGATCGGCGGATTTTCCGGGAGGAGATCTTCGGCCCTGTCCTCGCCGTAACGAAAGCCCGCGACTTCGAGCACGCGCTTGAGCTTGCCAACAATTCGGAGTACGGACTGACCGGCGCCGTTTACTCCAGGAATCCGGAGAAGATCCGGCAAGCTACAGAGTGCTTCCATGTTGGGAATCTCTACATCAACCGGAAATGTACCGGTGCGATGGTCGGCGCTCATCCTTTCGGGGGATTCAACATGTCGGGTACCGACTCGAAGGCGGGCGGACCGGATTACCTGCTCCAGTTTGTGCAAGCGAAGGCGATTGCGGAAAAAGTGGACTAGTCCGGTATAATCGAAAAAGCCCCGATTCGAAGGGGACCAAGAAGTCACAATTCCAGGGTCAAATTTGATCGACGCGGCGAAGGGGCGCTTCCGGCGCCCCTTCTCATTTCCAGCACCACGCCCGCGCAGGGAAACCATGCCCATCGGCGCGAGTCATACATGACGGAAGGAGTCAGGAATCCTCTGCAAGTCCTGGAACTGCAGTCGGGAGTCCCTCTCGCCGAGGGCGATGGAACGTAGTACAATGATCCGAGCGGGAAAAGTGTATTTGTTTCCGAGAAATGATGGACACGCGCGCGTAATCCATCTAAACTGGGGCTAGACTGAGAAGCTTGCCTAAAGTCGATTTTTCACCGAAGGGATGCTGGGCGATCGTCTTGCATCCCTTCTCGCCTATCTGCAGAAATTCAGCACTGCAACGGTCCGGTCGTGAGGGAAAGGAGGCTCGACTCAGGACCGCATACCCAATCGATCGAATAGAGTAATGTATCCACCGAGAAACCTACCCCCCCGCCGTCCCAGGATCCGGGAAAACGTGAATGAGGCCATTCGCGTTCGTGAGGTTCGCGCAGTCTTTCCCGACGGCACTGTTGAGATCATGCCGACGCAGGCCGCGATCCGCAAAGCCCAGGACATGGGATTGGACCTGATTTTGGTTGCTCCGACGGCGGAGCCGCCAGTTGCCAAGGCCATGGATTATGGCCAGTGGCAATACGAAAACAAGAAGAAGCAACACGAAGCGAAAAAGAAGCAGCACATCATCCAGGTGAAGGAGATCAAATTCCGTCCCAACACCGATGATCATGACTACGAGTTCAAGAAGAAGAACGCTGAGCGCTTCTTAAGGGAAGGCAACCGCGTCAAGGCAGTAGTGCAGTTTCGTGGACGCGAGATCGCCCACGTTGATCTTGGCCGGAAGCTGCTGCTTCGGTTTGCGGAAGATTTGAGCGGGATAGGAACCGTGGAAGGACAACCGCGGCTCGAAGGCCGGAATTTTCATCTCATTATCAGTCCGGCAAAGCCAACTTCCAAGGACAAGGCAAAAGAAAGCCAGCCGAAAGAGCAGCCGCGGGCTCAATAGGAGCCGTTGGGAAGCGTCTTCCGGCGCAGATCCTGTCAGTAGAACAGGTATTTGCGCCACTGATCGTCACTCTTGCCGAGCAGACGCATCAGGTGGCGGCTCGTATGGAGGCTGAACGGTCTCGGCTGGCGCGCCAGCTTCATGCCGGCCTCGTCCGGCGTACGGTTACCCTTCTTGTTGTTGCATGGATGGCAGCAGGCAACCAGGTTTTCCCAAGTCGTCTCCCCCGCCCTGGACCTCGGAATCACATGGTCGAGGGTCAGTTCCGACGATGGCAACACCTTCAGGCAGTACTGGCAGGTGTAGCGGTCGCGCATGAGGATATTCTTGCGCGACAGGGCGCGAGTCTGATGGGGAATCCGGCGGTATTCAAGCAGCCGGATCACTGACGGCAGGCGAATGGCAGTGCGGCTGGAATGAACGAGAGTGTTGGCGTGTTCTTCCGCCGCCGCCACACCCTTTAGCACCAGCACGAGCGCACGGCGCGCGGCGCAGACGTTGATGGGTTCGTAACTCGCATTCAGTACAAGAACCGGCTTCTGCAATCCATCCAGACTAGGCATCTTTCAGACTCCGGGTGGAAGGAGTACGGTCGGGCTGATTGACCGTTTGGAGAAACAAACGTCGATCCGCCCTCGCCAGAGTGATTACAGTCACGTGCTTGGCTCCGCCGCGTTTCAAGGCGGAAGCACAGGCTGAAACGGTTGCGCCGGTGGTCATCACGTCATCCACCAGCAGCACTCGAAGCCCCTCGGCGCTCACACCGTTCCGGACCCGAAACGCGCCCGCCACGTTAGCCCGCCGGGCCGCTCTGGTCAGGCCGGCCTGCGAGGGCGTCGGACGGCAGCGCTTCAGCAATGGCTTCACCGGGATATGGAAATGGCGCCCGATCTCGGCGGCCAGCAATTCCGCCTGATTGAATCCCCGCATCCAGCACCGCCGCCAGTGCATTGGGACGGCGGTGACGACATCAAAACGCTGATGCCGGGGGAGCGCTCCAGCTAACAGTTGTCCAAGCGGTTTCGAGAGCGAGCAGATTTTCTTGTACTTGAGGAGATGAATGAGACTTCGGAGGGTTCCTTCATAGCTGCCGAAAGCGTAGGCGGCGTCAAATCCTGCCAAGCCCCGGCGGCACAGGCCGCAACGGCCATCTGCGTCCAGCGGAAAGGCGTTGAGAAACGGGCTTCCGCAGGTGACGCACCAATGATCCGCCTCCAGCGGTTTAGGCTGGCTGAGGCAGCTGCGGCAGACGGGAATCCGCGAAAACTCCCGGAGGGGAAGACCGCAAATCCGGCAGTCATCCGGCAATATCAGATTCAGTGTGGACGCGAGGGATTGCTTGAAGAATGAAGGAACGGCGAAGGGCAGGACTTTTGCGAGGCTGAAGCTCGGGAAGATCCACCTCCAAGTTCTTAATTGTACACCAAAAAATATGCTTCCGGTAAGACCCTCCAAACGGCACGACAAAGCGGGCAAGTAAGGTTATCCTGATGGATATTTGATGCCGGAGAGGGACCGCCTCTAAGAGAGACTGCGAATCCAGGTCGTGGGAAGCGGAAATGAACCGGCAAGTTCTGATCATGACCGCGCATGAGCTGCCGGTCGTGGGAGGTAAGCGCGTCTCGGATACTTGCTGCTTACTAGGCCAATTCCGATCCAAAGGCTTCTGACACATGCACGAATCGGTTCCATCGCCCAGTTGCGATCTAAGAACGACGAAAGGCGGCACGCCCGATGCCCTCCTTGACCGCGCGATTGCGCTTGAGCGCGTTGACGGCGACCTTGAACTCCTGCGGGAAGTTGTGAAGCTGTTCCTGGATGAGACTCCCGCACTCATGCGTAGCCTGCGAACCGCTATCGAACGGGGCGACTGCAAGGCAGTGGAGCGCGTGGCGCATAGCTTGAAGGGCTCAGCCGCCAACTTCGGGGCTGCCGGAGTGGTCAACGCCGCGCGCCGGCTGGAAGAGCTCGGGCGGTCGGGTACTACGGAAGGAGCATCGGAGCTCCTTCAACTGCTCGAAGCCGCGCTGGAGGAGCTCCGGCCTGCTCTGCTCGACCTGATCAATGAAGGCAAAAGGGCTGCATCTGCGGCAAGATAGCGGAAGGACCTCCGCCGTCTGCTATATTAGTTTCCTCGTATGACACCATCAGAAGCAGCAGAGATTGTCTGCGCTCACAGCCCGGATTCGGACGACGCCTACATGTTCTACGGACTGGCGACGAAGAAAATTCGCTCGCGCCTGGTCTCCTTCCGGCACGTCCTCGAGGACATAGAATCACTGAATCGAAAGGCAACAGAAGGGATTTATGAGCTGACGGCCGTTTCCTATCACGCCTATCCGTACGTTGCCGACAAGTATGTCCTGATGACGAGCGGCTCCAGCGTCGGCGACGGCTATGGTCCGATGGTGGTGGCCCTGTCGCCAATGGCACCTGAGGAATTAAAGGGGAAACGCATCGCTATACCAGGAAAGATGACGACCGCGTTTCTCGTGCTGAAGCTCTTCCAGCCGGATTTTGAGCCCGTTCCGACTCCCTTCGACTGTGTTCTCGACGCGATTCGCGAAAAGACCGTGGATGCCGGCCTTGTCATTCATGAAGCCCAGCTGACCTACGGAAAGAGCGGATTCCACAACGTAATCGAACTGGGACGGTGGTGGAAAAAGCAGTTCGACCTCCCGCTACCGCTCGGAGCAAACGCGCTGCGCCGCGATCTTGGCCCGGAAATCCGGAGCGAGTGCTGCCGGCTTATGAAAGAGAGCATTCAGTATGCCCTCGATCACAGCGAGGAGGCTCTGAACTACGCGATGCAGTTCGCGCGCGATATGGAGCAGCCTCTGGCGGAAAAGTTCGTCGGCATGTACGTGAACCACTACACCCTCGATTGCGGCGATCTTGTTCCGAAGGCGGCTCAAAAGCTGCTCGATATGGGGCACGAAGCCGGACTCATCCCCCACAAGGTCGAAGTGGAGTTCGTGCGCTAGTCGTATCTCGAATCCCTCACAGTACAATAGGGGTATGCGACTCTCCGGACTTACCGTCGTCTTGGCAGTGTGTCTTCCGTTGCTGGCGCAGAGCGACGAGAAGGAGCGGGTACGGGCAGTACGGGATCTGGGCAAACAGGGATCGGAAGCAATCCCGAAACTCCAGGCTTACCTCTCCGACGCCAGCTTGAACGTCCGGATTGAGGCGGTTAAGGCGATCGTCGAAATCGGCACGCAGCACAGCCTCGATCCGCTGATTCAAGCCACGCGAGATAACGATCCGGAGATCCAGATTCGCGCCACGGACGGCCTCGTGAACTTCTACCTGCCTGGTTACGTGAAAACCGGGCTCACGGCACGCATTCGCCGAGCCGGTGATCGCATCTCGGGAATGTTCACCGACACGAACGACCAGGTGATCGACCCATATATCACTCCGCGGCCCGACGTGATTGAGGCGCTCGGGAAGCTGGCTCGCGGCGGAATCAGCATGGAGTCTCGCGCGAACGCGGCGAGGGCCGTCGGCATTCTTCGCGGAAAGGCTGCGATACCCGATCTGGTCGAAGCGATGCGGTCGAAGAACGACCAGGTGATTTACGAGAGCCTGATCGCCCTTCAGAAAATTCGCGATCCTCAGGCGGCGCCCCAGATCACGTTCTTACTCCGCGACCTGAGCGAGAAAATTCAGATCGCAGCCATCGAGACGACGGGAATTCTGCGGAACGAGGAGGCGTTGCCCGCGTTGCGGGACGCATTCCAACGGGCGAGGAGCAAGAAGATCCAGCGAGCTGCGCTCACTGCCATCGCGATGATTCCCAAGGAGGAAAATCGCGACCTGTTCGTGAAGTTCTTCAACGACAGTGATGCGGAAATCCGTACGGCCGCTGCGGAGGGCTTCGCGCGGCTCGGAAATCCTAATGATCTGGAGCAGTTGGAGCGCGCCTTCAACGACGAGCGGAAAACGGGCCCGCGCCTGGCCCTGGCCTTTGCTATCGTGGGCGTGGGTAAGACGGAAGTCTCCGAATTTAGCGCACTTCAGTATCTGATCAACAATCTCAACTCCAGAGCATGGCGGGGAGTCGCACAGCCTTACCTCACTGAGCTTTCCAGAAAGCCGGAGGTACGAAAGGCCCTGTATCCGGCCCTACAGAACGGGACACGCGAGGAGAAGATCGGTCTTGCGCAGATCCTCGCCCGGACGGGAGACTCCGAAACCGTGCCCTATTTGGAAAAGTTATCCTCGGATGAGGATCGGGAAGTAGCTCAGGAAGGGTTGAGGGCCGTTAAGACTCTCAAGGCGCGTCTCTGAAGAGCGCACCCAGAAACAAGAAAAGGGCGCCCAACGGCGCCCTTTTCTTGCATCAGAGATATTACTTCGCCTTCTTCTGCTTCTGCTGACCGACGCGGACTTTGAACTGCTTCTGCTGAGCTTCTGCCCAGGCCTTCCAGTCGAAACGCTTGGCCGCTTCCGCGAGATAGGCGTCAACATCCGCTTCCTTCGGCAGGACGGCCATGAGAGTAGCCACCTGTCCTTCCGGACCCGTGATGCGATACCTTTTCACGTTCGGGATTGCCATAACTCCCTCATGATAACACGGATAGGGCCCGGGATCGCCGCGTTATCGCAGCTCCGCGAGCTTCTCGATGACTGCGCGAGTGAACTGGGATGTCGAGCAGCTGCCGCCTACGTCGCGCGTGAGCCGCGTGCCTTCCTGGTAGACACGCTCGATTGCGGTTTGGAGGCGGCGCGCCGCGTCCGTTTCGCCAAGATGAATGAGCATCATCACCGCGGATGACATCAGCGCGGTCGGGTTTGCCAGCCCCTTGCCGGCAATGTCGGGAGCGCTTCCGTGGACGGCTTCGAAAACAGCGTACTTTTCACCCATATTGGCTCCCGGAACGATTCCCAGACCACCTACGAGACCCGCGGCAAGGTCCGAAACAATATCGCCGTAAAGATTCGGAAGCAGCAAGATGTCGAATGTCTCTGGGCGCATCACGAGCTGCATGGACGCGTTATCCACAATCAGCTCTTCGTACTTGATCTCCGGATACCGCTCGGCCACCTCGCGGCAGCACCGCAGGAAAAGGCCGTCGCTGAGCTTCATGATGTTGGCCTTGTGGACAGCCGTCACCTTCCAGCGGCCGTTTCGCCGGGCATAGGCGAAGGCGTAGTTGGCAATACGCAGGGAAGCCGCCCTGGTGATGATCTTCAGGCTCTCCACCACATCCGGCACCACTTCATGCTCGAGCCCCGAATACAGATCCTCGGTGTTCTCCCGGAAAATCACCATGTCGATATGCACGTCTTCGAACCTCGTTCGAAGACCCGGGAGCGTTCGCACCGGCCGGACGTTCGCGAACAGGTCGAGCCGCTTTCTTAGCGCGACGTTCACGCTCTGGAAGCCGCCCCCAACCGGAGTCGTCACAGGTCCCTTGAGTCCGACGCGAGTCCGTTCGAGCGAATCCACCACCTTTTGCGGCAGCACCTTCCCGGCCTCAAGAATGATGTCCGCAGTCAGCTCGACACGCTCCCACTCGATCGAAACCCCAGTCTCTTCAAGCACTCTCACAGTGGCGTCGGCAACCTCAGGACCGATGCCGTCTCCAGGGATCAGGGTTACTTTATGGGCCACGGCCTCATTATAGTGGGACAATACAAGTTCATGTCGAGAATGCAACGAGTTCTGCTGAGTGTTACTGATAAGACAGGCATTGTAGACTTTGCGCGTGGATTGGCCGAGTTAGGGCTGGAACTGGTCTCAACCGGAGGGACCGCCCAGGCTCTACGCGAGGCGGGCCTGAAGGTGCGCGACGTCGCGGAAATTACCGGATTTCCGGAGATGCTGGATGGCCGCGTGAAGACAATTCATCCGCGGATCGCGGGCGGGATCCTCGCTATCAGATCCAAACCGGAGCACATGGAAGCCCTGGAGAACCATCAGATTCCCACGATCGACATGGTTGTCGTGAACCTGTATGCGTTCGAAAAATACGCCGAAAAAGAGGACGCCACTCTCGATGAGCTGATCGAGAACATCGACATTGGGGGCCCGACGATGATCCGGGCGGCGGCAAAGAACTGGCAGGACGTCGCCGTTGTCGTCCAGCCCTCGGACTATCCCCAAATCCTCGAAGAACTACGGAAAAACAACGGAGTCCTGTCCCGAAGCACCCTATGGGAGCTGGCGAAAAAAGCTTTCACCCTCACTGCCAATTATGATCGGGCAATCAGCAGCCGCCTGGCGCGTATCCGCGTCGAGGACGGCTCCATCCGCGATGAACGCCCCGATCTCGCCGCGACGCTCGACATCCGGGTTCCCCAAACTCTCAGCCTGCGCTACGGCGAGAACCCGCACCAGAAGGCAGCGCTCTACGCCAGCGGCAAGAGCGGGATAGCGGGCGCGGAACAACTTCAGGGGAAAGAACTGTCCTATAACAACCTGGTTGATCTCGACGCCGCCTGGCAGCTTGTTTTGGAGTTTGACCACCCCGCGAGCGCCATCATCAAGCACACGAATCCCTGCGGCTGCGCAGAGCAGGACACACTCGCAGCGAGCTACCGCAAGGCGTTCGAGGCGGATCCAGTCTCCGCATTCGGCGGCGTTCTCGCCTTCAATCGGGAACTGGACGCAGAAACGGCTCAGGAGATCGTGAAGACCTTTATCGAGGCGATCGCGGCGCCCGGTTATAGCCCGGAAGCTCTCGAAATTCTCGCGAGCAAGAAGAATCTGCGCCTTGTCCGGGCGACTCCTCCCGGAAACGAGCTCGTCGTCAAATCGATCAGCGGCGGCTATCTCGCGCAGACAGCCGACACGCACCGGCTGGAACGGGCAGCCTGCAAGGTGGTCACCCAGCGCACGCCTACCGAGGAGGAATGGCGGGGCCTGGAGTTTGGCTGGAAAGTCGTAAAGCACGTCAAGTCGAATGCGATCGTCTATGCGCGGCCGGGACAGCTGGTTAGCGCTGGCGCCGGCCAAATGAGCCGTGTCGATTCAGTCAAGGTGGGCGCGATGAAGGCAGTACTGCCGCTCCCCGGCACGGTTTTGGCTTCAGACGCCTTCTTCCCGTTTCCGGACGGGCTCGAAGAGGCAGTGCGCCATGGGATTACGGCCGTGATCCAGCCCGGCGGATCCGTCAGAGATGAAGAAGTGATCGCTGCGGCGAACCGCCTCGGCGTCGCTATGGTTTTCACCGGAATCCGGCACTTCCGCCACTAAGAACATTCCGGGTGGCAGACGCGGCCAGGCCTGGCTGGCCGGTGATTTGAAGAGTAAGTTAGAACGGAAGTGCTAGTCATATCCGGGTTTTGTACTCGTTGCGACCCGTGTCATTCTATGGTCAACTGGTTCAGTACAACCGGGGCTAGAGCACGTATGAGGCCGTTGACAAGCACTTTCCTGATCTTCGTGTTGGTTGCCGGGCTTGGCTGCTCCCGCGATCCTGAAGTTCTCAAGAAGAAGTACGTCGAGAACGGCAATAAGTATTTCAACAACGGCAAATATAAAGAGGCTTCCATCCTTTACCGAAAAGCGCTCGGCAAAGATGCGCGCTATGGCGAAGCATACGCGCGGCTGGCGGAAGCGGAAATGCGTTTGGGCCGGACCGTGGAAGCGGTCCGAGCATACCAGAGAGCTGTAGAGCTGCTACCAAACAACACGGAAGTTGCTGCAAAGCTCGCGAATCTGTACTTAGCCGCGTTTCTGGCAAGGCCGAATCGCACCTATCTGAGGGCCGAGCTCACCTCCCTCCAGGAGATCCTGAAGAAGCGGGACCCGATGTCTTACGAGGCACTGCGGCTCGAGGGCTACGTCGCCATTGTCGACAAGAACTACCGCCTCGCGATAGAGAAGCTGCAGGCTGCGGACCGCGTTAAACCGGGCCAGCCCGATGTTGTCGTGGCTTTGGCCCAATCAATGATCGCCATTTCGCAAAACAAAGAAGCTGAGGAGCTGATCCGCCGGAACATCGAGAAGAACAAGAATTATTCTCCGATGTATGACCTGCTGACGGCCGATCTCCTCCGCCAGGGACGGATAGCCGACGCGGAAGAAGTACTAAAGCTGAAGATCAGGAACAACCCGAAACAGCTTTCCTACCGCCTGCAATTGGCCGGTTTGTACGCCGGGACCCAGCGCGCGTCCGAAATGGACAATGTCCTGCAGGAGGCCTTGGATAACTCCAGCGATTTCCCGGATGCGCATAAGCGAATTGGCGAGTTCTTTGTGAGAATCCGCCAATTTGACCGCGCCAAAAAGTTACTGGAGCAGGCGATTCAGACTCACCCTGAGGATAAGCTTGCTTACCAGAAGATGATCGTCGAAGTGCTCGCGGCCCAAGGAAAGCCTGCTACGGCGATGGACCTTGTGGACAAGCTGCTCACCGAGCACAAGGACGACGCCGACCTTCGCGCAGCCCGCGCAAGTCTCGTGTTGCAAACCGGCGATCGGGACCAGCTGCAGAGAGCGATCGACGATCTGGTGACAGCCGCGCAGAAATCGCCGCACAACTTTGTCATCCGGCACAATCTCGGCCGCGCCTATATGGCGAAGGAGGAGCTGGAAGCGGCTCGCATCCAGTTCCAGGAAGCATTGAAGAGCAGGCCGGACTATCTGCCTTCAAAAATTCTGCTGGCGCAGGTTCATCTCTCAAAGAAGGAGTATGCGAAAGCGCTCCAGTTTGCCGGCGAAGCGCTGGATATCGATGAGAGGAACCTCCACGCGCGGCTGATCCGCTCAGCGGCGCTCATGGGCAGCGGAGAGCTGAGCCAGGCGCGTAAGGAACTTTCGGATACGCTGCAGATGCATCCGGGAGCCAGCGACGCAAAGTTCCAGCTGGCCATGCTGAATCTCAGCGAGCGTAAGCTCAAGGAATCCGAAACCCTGTTCCGCAGCATCCAGGCTGCGAATCCGCAGGATCCGCGGGGTGTTCTGGGTCTGATCGAGACCTATATGGCCCAGGGCAGGCACGACGAGGCCAAACAAATTCTGCAGAACGAGCTTGCCGCTGCCCCGGACCGTGACGACGTCCGGCTGGCGCTCGCAAATATCATGTTCCGCTCGCAGGATTACGCGGGCGCCATCTCGCACTACCGGACACTTCTGGCGAAAAAGCCGGAGGCTCCCGACATGATGGTCAGGCTTGGAATCGCGCTGGCGCGCAACAAGCAGTATGGCGAAGCCGAAGAGACGTTGAAGAAAGCTGCTGCTCTCAGCCAGGGCAATCCGGCTGCGTTGATTGAGCTCGGAATGCTGTATGAAGCCCAGGGGCGGCGCAACGATGCCCGGCCGCTCTACGAGCGCGTCCTCCAGATCCAGCCGGATAACCCAATCGTCCTGAATAACCTCGCCTATATCCTCGCCGATGAGGGCAAGGATCTCGACCTGGCGCTCACCTACGCTCAAAGAGCCAAGCAGAAGCTGCCGAACAACACCAACGTGGCAGACACCCTGGGATGGATCTACGTCAAGAAAAACCTCAGCGACAACGCCATTCAGATATTCCGGGATCTGACAGCAAAGAATCCGGACAATGCCGAATTCCGCTACCACCTTGCCATGGCCCTCCTCCAGAAGGGGGACAAGGGACAAGCGAAGAAGGAACTCGAGGTGGCGCTTCGCGCAAAGCCGAATAAGTCCGTGGAGGAGAAAATCCGTCAACTGATCTCGCGAATCGGTTAACCAAGGCGGCTTCCTCGCTCCTCGCCCAAACTGCTGTCGCCGGGCTGCGCCCATGAATCTTCAAAAGTACCCTTCTGCGCCTTACGTCGTCCCGTTTTTTGTTTTTCTGCTGTTTCTGGGCATCGGTCCCCATTTGCCCATTGCCGAGCAGATCGAGCACCCGCTGCGGTTCGCGATTCTCTCGGCCGTGCTGTGGGTGTTCTCACGCCAGGTAATCTCCTTCCGAACGACCCGCGCGATTTCGAGCATTCTGCTGGGTGTCGCCGTGTTCATCCTTTGGGTTGGGCCGGATCTTTTGATTTCCGGTTACCGGGAACACTGGCTGTTCCAGAACCCGCTCACAGGAACCCTGAAAAGCTCCCTCTCGGACGAAGCCCGCTCAAATCCGTGGATTCTGTCCATCCGGTCGCTCCGGGCCGTCGTGCTCGTGCCGATTATCGAGGAGCTGTTTTGGCGCGCGTGGCTCATGCGATGGATCATTTCCAGTAATTTCCGGAAAGTCCCGCTTGGAACATACTCGGCGTTTTCGTTTTGGGTGACGGCCCTTTTGTTTGCTTCCGAACATGGGCCATACTGGGAAGTTGGACTGCTAACCGGGGTCGTTTATAACTGGTGGATGATCCGGACGCGATCCTTAGGCGATCTGATCCTCACCCACGCGGTTACCAATGCCTGTCTCTGCGCCTTTGTGCTGGCTACGGGCCGGTGGGAGTACTGGATGTAGCCGTGGCGGGAGGGGCGCGGACGGGAAAGCTCGGGAAGAAGAAAGAATGGTCGAACAAATCGTGAAGGGCGTTACCGCCGCAAAGGCAAGGGTTGTGCTCTTCGACTTTGACGGGACTCTGTCACTGATCCGTGCAGGCTGGATGGATGTGATGGTCCCCATGATGGTCGAGATCCTGAGCGAGCTCAAGACCGGCGAAAGCGAGGGCGAACTCGAATCCGTGGTTCGGGAATGGGTTGGCCGCCTGACTGGCAAGCAGACCATCTACCAGATGATTGAGCTGGCAAGCCAGGTGGAGAAGCGAGGCGGCAAGCCTCTGGATCCGCTCGAATACAAGCGCATGTACCATCAGCGCTTGATGAACCGGATCGAGTACCGCTTGAAGGAGCTGCGGAACGGGCATGCTTCGCCGGAGAAGTATCTGGTGCCCGGATCGCGAGCCCTGCTCGAGAGCCTCCGCGAGCGCGGGCTGAAGCTGTACCTTGCCAGCGGCACCGATGAAGCCTACGTCCTCGACGAGGCGCGCCTGCTCGATATCGACCGGTACTTCGACGGCGGGATCTATGGCGCCCAGGACGACTATAAGAGCTTTTCGAAGGCCCTGCTGATCCAGCGAATCATCTCCTGTGCGGGCTATCGCGGAGAGGAATTCCTCGGTTTTGGCGACGGCTACGTGGAAATCGAGAATGTGAAACAGGTAGGAGGAGTCGCGGTAGGTGTCGCCACGGAAGAACCGGATTGCGCCCGAATTGACGAGTGGAAGCGGACGCGTCTGGTAGGCGTGGGCGCCGATTTCATCGTTCCCCATTACGGAATGCTGCCGCAACTGCTCTCGACTCTCTTTCCGCAGTAGAATCGAGTCTTGCCGCTACAACACGAATGACATCGAAGTACCGAACTTTTGACCGTTCGCGTCTGCGGATCCGGCCGCTGGCGGAACGCACCCATGACCTCGAGCTCAGCCGGTGGCTTTCTCTGGAAGACGAGACACCGCCCTTCTCTCATCCCCAGCTTCCCGAAGTAGCGCAGCGTGTGGTCGCAGCCCGCACCGCCGGCGCTTCGCGCATTCTGATGATGGGAGCGCATTTGCTGCGCGCCGGCGTGAATCGCCACATTATCGACTTGATGCGGCGCGGGTTGATCAGCCACATCGCCATGAATGGCGCCGGCATGATCCACGACTACGAGTTGTCGCGCATCGGTGCGACCACCGAGAGCGTCGCTCGCTACATCCGCTCCGGCGAATTCGGGTTGTGGCAGGAAACAGGGGAACTGAACGATTGGATCGCAGAGGCAGCGCGGCTTTGCCTGGGACTCGGCGAGAACATCGGCCGCCGTCTTGCGGAATCCTCGTACCCGCACCGGGAACTGAGCGTGCTGGCCGCCGCCTACGAGCTGTCCGTTCCCGTGACCGTTCATGTCGGAATTGGCTACGATATCTTACACGAGCATCCAAACTGTGACGGCGCTGCCTTGGGCGCCGCCAGCTACCGCGATTTTCTGATCTTCGCTGACGCGGTGGAACGTCTGGAAGGAGGGGTCCTGCTGAGCTTCGGCTCAGCCATTATGGCCCCGGAGGTGTTTCTCAAAGCACTGGCGATGGCCCGCAACGTCGCCCATCAGCAGGCCCGCTCCATCCGGAGGTTCACCGTCTCGGTATTCGACCTTGTGCCGATTCACGGCGACATCCATCGCGAACTGCCGAAGACCGATCCGGGCTACTATTTCCGCCCGCATAAGACGATGCTGGTGCGGACTGTCGCTGATGGCGGGGAGAGTTTCTATTTCTGCGGTGAGCACCGCGCCACCTTCCCTGCCCTCCGCCGCGCCCTTCTGGAGCACGAATGACGACCGCTGAAATCCTCGCCGCTTTCCCCAGGATGTCGGCGCTTGTCGTGGGCGACATCTGTCTGGACCGCTGGTGCGTCTACGACCCGGCGCAAGCGGACCCGTCCAGGGAGACCGGAATTCCGCGCATCGGCGTCGTCTCCACGGAAGTGACGCCTGGCGCCGGAGGCACCGTAGCCAACAACCTCGCAGCTCTAGGGTGCGGCAGAGTGTCCGTACTCGGCATCGTTGGCGACGACGGCTTCGGCTACGAACTCAGGCAGGCGTTGAAGGCGCGCGGCATCGAATCGGATCTCCTTGTCAATACAGCCGGACGTCAAACCTTCACCTACACCAAGCTGCTCAACGCTTCCACGGGGGAAGAAGATCAGCCGCGCGTCGACTTCATCTGCACCGAACCCGTCCCCGCCGAAACAGAGAAGCAGTTGATCGAGAACCTGAAGGCATCGTGGGAGGCTTTCGACGTCATCCTGGTGTCGGATCAGGCAGAGACGGAAACGGGCGGCGTGATCTCGCCCGGCATGCGTTCGGTCATTAACGACCTCGGCGCAGCCCGGCCGGATAAGGTTATCTGGGTCGACTCGCGCCTCCGGGCCGAGCATTTTCGTCACGTCATCGTCAAGCCGAATCAGCGCGAGGCCGAGGAAGCATGTCTCCGAGCCTTCGGCAAGGTCGATTTCGTCCGGCTGCGCGAGCGGTTGCAGTCGAAGCTGCTCCTTGTGACCCACGGTCCCGATGGCGTGCTACTGGTGAGGGACTCATGCGAACCGGTCTGGGTGCGAACGCGGCCGGTCGAGAATCCGGTGGACATCTGCGGCGCAGGAGATAGCTTCTCCGCCGGCGCCGCTCTGGCCCTTGCGGTTTGCGGCGACCCTGTTCGCGCAGCCGCCTTCGGAAATACCGTCGCTTCCATCACTATCATGAAGAAGGGTACGGGAACGGCCTCGCCCGCGGAAGTGCTTGCCGCTACGGTCGACGAATGAATACGCTCGCCATCGATATCGGAGGGACCAAGTTCACGGTTGCTCTCTTTGAGGGCGAACGGATGGTGCGCAGGGAGTCCCGTGCAACCAACCGCGAAGGCGGCCGGGTTTGGATGATGGAGCAGTTGCTCAGCCTCATTTCGGCTTGGCGGACAACGGCTTCGATCGACCGCTGCGGGATCGGCTTCGGAGGTCCGGTTGATTACTGCGCGCAGCGCGTGACCCTGTCCACACACGTCGGCGGCTGGGAAAATTTTGATCTCGTTGGAGAAATCCGAGGCGCGCTCGGCGTGCCTGTCCTCATGGACAACGACGCCAATGCCGGAGCGTTGGGCGAGGCCTGCTACGGCGCGGCGGTCGATTGCCGTCCGATGTTTTACATGACGCTCTCAACCGGCATCGGCGGAGGCATCGTGACGGAAACAGGCGTCTACCGGGGCGCAGACTCTTATGCAGGGGAGATCGGGCACCTTACGGTTCGGCCGGATGGCCCGGACTGCCTCTGCGGGGCTAAAGGATGCTTCGAGCGCATGTGCTGCGGGCTCTGGCTCGAGCGGGACCACGGCAAGCCCGCAAAGGAGCTGCTGACGGATCCGGAATTTGTCGCCCGCTATGTCGTCGACTTGGCCTTGGGGCTGAAGGCTTGCATTATGCTGCTGAACCCCGTGCGTATCGTTATCGGCGGCGGGATCGCCAAAGCGGGTGACGCGCTGTTTGAGCCGCTCCGGAAAGAATTACGGCGGCAAATCACCATCTGGTCCCGGGCCCGAATCGACGTCGTTCCGGCGGCGTTAGGCGATGACAGTGTTCTATACGGAGCTCTGGCGCTCGCCATGGAGAAGAAATGATGAACTTTGCAGAACTTTACAAGTCGGAATTGCTGAAGGCGATTGAGGCGATCGACCTCGAACAGGTGAACCGCGCGATCCAGATCCTGGCCGACGCACGCGACAAGGGACAGGCGATCTATGTTTGCGGAAACGGCGGCAGCGCGGCGACAGCTTCCCACTTCGTCTGCGACATGGTAAAGGGCGCCAGCTACAAGCGTCCGTCGCGCTTCCGCATCATGGCGCTGACCGACGCGATGCCGACCATCACCGCCTATTCCAACGACGTCACCTACGAGTGCGTCTTCGTCGAACCGCTACGGAATTTTGCCAAACCAGGAGACGTCGTGATGGCAATCAGCGGCTCTGGAAATTCTCCAAACGTCCTCCGGGCGGTGGAATACGCCAATGAAGTCGGCTGCCGCACAATCGCATTGACGGGCCGTGACGGCGGGAAGCTTGGTCCGATGGCCTCTCTGAACATCCAAGTCCCTGTCCCTCACATGGGCCGGATCGAGGACGCCCACATGATCGTGTGCCACATGATGGCCTATTACTTTATGGATTGCGAGAAGTAGCGTCCAACGAAGAGTCTGCTAAGCGAAGAACCCGCCGAAGCGACGTTCCGATTGCCTCCGCAAACACCGGGTTCTAGACTGGTAGTAAGGAAGCTCTTCTCCAACCGGGCCCTTAGCTCAGCGGTTAGAGCAGCGGACTCATAATCCGTTGGTCGTAGGTTCGAATCCTACAGGGCCCACCAGTAACTCCTTCCCCTTCAACAACTCCCCGGGAACACGGCGGCGAAGCTCCGAAACAACTGTAATAGAGATTACGTCCTACGAGGGGGATAGTTTGTGCCTTACCTCGCGATTCTTGGAGTTGTTTCGAAAAACTGGTGGATGCTGGCTGTTCGCGGCGTGATCGCTATTCTTTTTGGTCTCTGTGCGTTCCTCTGGCCCGGGCTGACGCTGGCGGTTCTGGTCATGCTTTGGGGGGCTTTCGCTCTGGTCGACGGCATCCTCGCAGTCATCACCGGAGGAGCGGTCCGGTGGTGGTCGCTCCTCCTGTTCGGCGCTGTCGCGATCGCTGCCGGATTGTTCGCGCTGTTTTGGCCCGGCATCACGGCGGTTGCCTTGCTGTTCGTGATCGCTATCTGGGCGATCGTCCGCGGAATCACTGAGATCGCCGCGGCAATCCGCCTCCGCAAGGAGCTGGCAAACGAATGGCTGCTGGTCCTGAGCGGCGTGCTGGCGGTCGCCCTGGGAGTGGTGCTCATGATGTCACCAGCCGCGGGCATTCTTGCTCTGATCTGGTTTCTTGCCGCGTATGCAGTCGTTGTTGGCGTCCTCCTGCTCATCCTGGCGTACCGGCTGCGTGGCGTGCACAGGCAAATGCAGCCAAGGCTCGCAACCTAG
>Ga0207864_1002131_pt1 | contig 19457 bp, 14 predicted proteins | sample HigsolmetaAR202D_FD_184834 | JGI IMG/M metagenome (GOLD analysis project Ga0207864, IMG submission 184834) | Ionic liquid and high solid enriched microbial communities from the Joint BioEnergy Institute, USA - AR20-2-D (SPAdes) (version 2) ... | reverse complement strand
AGATAGCGGTCGGCGGATTCTGTATCGCCGAACTGCTCTACGAGCGCCTTTGCGAATGGCGCGGAAGAAGCGGCCTGGCCTCCGAGTGGCTGAAGCACACGCGTCCTACCTGCCGGTATAGCTGACTTGCGGCAGGCCCTTGCCCCAGGCACGCTCTTGAGAGCAGCCGTTACCAAATTCTTTCTTGCGCTGTCAGGCCACACCTCATAACAAAGGTCCGATCCGCTGCCCCGAACCTGTCCTCCGTCGAGAACGTCTGCTTCGACGCTTCGCATCGCTTCCCACAACCGCAGCTCCAGTTCGAGCTCATCCTGGCCGGATTCCTCTCGGACGGTCCGCTCTGGTTCACTCTGGCCGGCCGGCGTGCTTGATTGTGCTTGCACGGGAGACGTTTCGGGAACAAGAACCTCCTGCACCTCAATTGGCTCCCGGTCGCGGAACTCCACGCTGCGTGCGAGAGGGCGCCAGTCGGGCTGGCTGATCGTGATCGTGGCGGAGCGTACCGGTCCTTCGCCGAGGACCGTCGTAGTCAGCCGGATCCAGGCTCGATCGCGGGTAATACTGTCCGTCTTATTTACCTGCTCATCCCGCCATCGGGCGAAGTCATTGGGATTCAACGGATCTTGCCAGTCGATGCGGGCGAGCGCGAGGGCCTGCGCCAAGTGCGGTTCGGGAGAATCGGCCGCCGCTCCGTCGAGAAGAACCCGGCGAAAGACCTTCTGTCCCGTACGAATCTCGATTGTTCTCCCGCGGCTTCCCCTTTTGGAAGCCTTGGAATGCTGAACGTGTGCCGCCGCCTGACGCAGAACCTCGGAAGCCTCTACGGATGCCGGCTTCCATGGGTTGCGGACGTAGACAACTGCCACGAGGCATGCTGCAAGCGCGGCTGCAGCCAGCATCCGTCCCTTCCAACCCAGCAGAATCGCCTTTCGCGACTCATCCGCCCGGAGACGCCTCTTGAACTGTTCTAGAGAAGGGGGCTCGGGTGTGTACGCCGATTGCGCCCGCCAATAGTCCGCGATGTTCCGCTCCGTAGATTCGAGCTCGGCGATGCGCTCCCGGCACTCCGCGCAGACTGCCAGATGCGCGAGGGTACGCTGCGACTCGGGAAGCGACTCTTCCTCCCGAGCTAGCAGCAGCTCAGCCGGGGTGGGGTGGCGCGGGTGGAGTTGCTGCTCATTCATTGGTCAGCTTCCCAACGCGCTCAATCGCCCGTGCACAGGTTTCGGCGACGGACTGTATCGTTACTCCGTGGACTTCGGCAATCTCCCGGAATGTCAAGCCCTCCGCCCGCAGCAGCAAGTATTGATGCTGGCGTTCCGAGAGCGCCTGCATCGCCTTTTCCAGACGGTCGAACCGTTCGCGATGAAGCACCGATTCCTCGGGACTCGGAGCATGACTCGCCCAGACCGGAATCTTCTGTTGCATCTCTCCCTCCTCAGCTGAGCCATACACCGATTCTTTCCGGGCTTTATCAGTCCTCAAATTTTGGAGGACCCGGACGAGCCACGCTTTCGGCGAGTCGATTTTTTCACCTTGCCGGAGCGCGCGAAAGAGGCGAAGAAACGCTTCCTGCAACAGTTCGTCCGCGTCCGCAGGCTGGCACCGGCAAACCAGCAAATACCGGTGAAGGCTGGCGGCATGCTGGGCGTAAAGCCGGGCGGCGATTTGAGCCGCATCGTCACTTGCACCGGCAGCAGGCTCCGCGTCCAGCACCAGGGGGACGGCTGTGCCATTGTTTACTCGTACCACTCGCACCTCAAGCGGCGCTCCTTTTGACTGCCCTCAGAATAGACGGGTGAAGCTCGCGGGATTCAGGGCCGGGTCTGAAAAATATTATGCCGCACACCCTGAATTTTCCGGGACCCGGCCGTCAATTGTGCATGCACGTCCTCGCGAAACGTTTCAGTGGTCTTGTTCCATGGTTTCGGTCCGCGACCATGAGGCCCGCGGCCCCCGTCTGGCTTTCTTTACTGCTAGTGCTTGCGCTTTCGCCCCGAGCTTCCGCCCAGGCGACAGCTCGTATCACAGGCACAGTCCGGGACAGCTCCGGCGCCGCCATTGCCGGGGCAACTGTGAAAGCCACCAACGTCAACACGGGATTTGAGCTCAGCCGGCAAACGCTGGAAGACGGCACGTACACCCTGCCGCTCCTCCCGGTCGGCGAGTATCGTCTCCAGACTGAGGTCGAGGGCTTTCAACCTTTTACGCGTACCGGTCTGGTCCTGACGGTCGACGCGATCGTAACGGTCGATATCACGCTGCAGGTCGGCAAAGTGGCAGATGCGATCTCCGTCACCGCCGAAGCGCCTCTGCTGGAGGCTCAAACTGGCTCTCTGCGTGGCGTGATTGACCAGCAGCGCATTGTGAACCTTCCGCTGAACGGACGCGACATCACGCAGCTCGTTGCGATTCAGGCCGGAGTCGTTTTGCGCAGCAGCTCTTCCAGCGAAGGCAATGCCTACTCGGTCAATGGCAGCCGCGGCAACGGCGTCTATTACATGCTCGATGGCGGCATGAACACGGATTCCTACCGGAATTACAGCGGCCTGTTCCCAAACCCGGACGCCGTTCAGGAGTTCGCCATTCAGAAGAATAATTTCACGGCTGAGTACGGCAACGCGACAGGCGCAGTGGTCAGCGTTGTCACCAAGTCCGGTACGAACGAGTTCCACGGATCTGCTTTCGAATTCCTTCGCAACGGCGCGTTCAACGCGAGGAATTTCTTTGCGGAAAAGCGGGACAACTTGAAGCGCTCGCAGTTTGGCGGCACCATCGGTGGCCCGATCGTCCGCAATAAAGCCTTCTTCTTCTTCGGATACCAGGGAACGCGGCTCAGCACGGATCCGCAGACGACGCGTCAGTTCCTCCCTACGGAAGCGATGCGCCGCGGCGACTTCTCCAACCTCTCGAAGACCATCATCGACCCCCTGACACGCCAGCCGTTCCCCGGAAATCAGATTCCTGCAGACCGGCTGAGCCCTGTTTCCCAGGCGCTGCTCCAGTACATCCCCGTGCCGGCATCTCCAACAGGCGAGCGTCTCACCGGCTTCCGGAACAATCCTTCGGAGGATGAGTACACGGCGCGCATCGACTACAACCTTGCCAGCCACCGCTTCTCGGGCCGCTACTTCCGCCGCAACTACACCCGCCCGTTCTCCGGCAATGAGCAGGATCTCGCTTCCATGTTCACGTCGGACGTGGGCCGGTCCATTCAACCTTACTCGCACTGGACCTTTAGCGATGTCTGGGTCATCTCCCCGAGCCTGATCAATAACGCGACCTTCGCCATCCGCAGCCGCGACACGCACAACGACTGGTCGTCTATCGATTTGCCCATCGACTTCGCTTCGGCGGGCGTCAAAGGCATTGCCGTCAAGGATCCGCCGTCGATTTACGTCAACGTCTCCGGCTACTTCCTGGCGCGCCCCGGCTGGAACTATAAGAAGAGCGATCGAGACTTCCACGTCTCCGACACCTTGACGTGGATCCTCGGTTCGCACCAGCTGAAGATCGGCGGCGAGTATATGCACATCCGAAACGACATCCAGAACGACTTCCGGACTATGGGCAACTTCGACTTCAATGGCTCGATCACGGGAGACGCCATGGCCGACTTCATGCTCGGCGAGGTGTACCAGTTCTGGCAAGGCGGCGGCGAGTACAAACAGCTGAACGGTCATCGCATGGGCTTCTTTGTTCAGGACGACTGGCGCACGACGCGGAACCTGACGCTCAACCTGGGTTTGCGCTGGGAGCCTTTCCTGCCATATAAAGACAGTCTTGGCCGGACCCAGTGCTTTGTACCCGGAGTGCAGTCCACGCGATTCCCGAACGCGCCGCTTGGCTATCTCAATGCCGGGGATCCGGGCTGCCCGGAGGGAGGTTTCGAAAGTTATATGAAAGCGCTCGCGCCGCGCTTCGGATTTGCCTACCGGCCCGGTGGTGGTCGCACGGTTGTTCGCGGCGGCGCTGGTTTGTTCTGGAATCCGCAATTCACCGTCCTATATAACGGCTTTGTGAACTCCGCACCCTTCAGCCCGCAGATCACGCTGAATGGGGTCAGTTTCAGCGATCCTTACGGGTCTGTTCCGAATCCGTTCCCGGCATCGTTCGCGCCGTTCGATCCTCCGGCGGATGCTACCTTCGTCCTGCCGCTCGGCCAGTTCGGCGCCTTTTCCAGCGGCTTCAAGCCAAGCTATCAGGAATCGTTCAACCTGACGGTTGAGCACGAGATCAGCGATGGGCTTCTCGCTCGCGCGAGCTATGTCGGCAACCTCGGCCGGCGCCTGTCTTATAACTACAACCCCAACTACGCTCGCTATGCTCCGGGCGCGACAACGGGAAATATCCAGCAGCGCCGTCCGTATCAGGACTTCTCGGCAATTCTTGTCGCGGATTCCGGCAGCACATCGAGTTACCACGGCCTTCAGTTGTCGATTGAGCGGCGCCTCAGCCGGGGAATCAACATCGAAGCCAACTACACCTGGTCCAAGTCGATTGACGAGTTCAGCGAGGATACGACCCCGGGGCAGAGCTCGTCGATCCGCATCCCGTATGACCGGCGAGCCGGGCGGGCTGTATCCGATTTCGATACCACCCACCGCTTTGTCGCTTCCTGGGTGTGGGCGCTTCCAAAGCTTGAATCCAGCCACCCGTTCGTGCGTGGGGCGTTCGGAGGATGGGAAACGTCAGGTATTGCGACGATTCGCAGCGGCATGCCGTACTCCATCCTGTCCGGAAGCGATCGCTCCTTGAGCGGTGTCGGCGGAGATTACGCTGATGTCATCGGCAATCCGAATCTGAGTGGCGACCGGTCGAAGCAGGAAAAGCTTGCCCGTTACTTCAACACGCAGGCGTTTACCGTTGCTGCGCTTGGCACGTTTGGCAATGCGCCGCGAAACTTCCTCCGCGGGCCGGGCTCGGTGAACTTCGACCTCTCTGCGGTGAAGAGCTTCCCGGTCCACGAGAGGGTTCGGATGCAGTTCCGCGCCGAGGCCTTCAACGTGTTCAACCGGGCAAACTTTAGCAACCCGTTTGCCACGGCCAACAACGCAGCCCGGTTCGGTCGCATTGAAAGCGCGGCCAGCCCGCGAATCATGCAACTGGCGCTGCGCTTAACCTTCTGATGCAGGAGTTACTGTTGCGACGTGCTTTCCTCGTGTTCCTCACGGCGGCTGCCCTTGCGGCGGCCGCCGATCTCCGCGTCGTTGCTGGCGATCAGTTACAGAAGGAGCTGAGCGAGTACCTCCTCGGCGAGGCGCGCAAGCACTGGAATGCCCGTAGGGAGAAAATTGCCGCGCTGCGCACTCCGGAGCAGGTGGCGGAACGCCGGCAGTACGTGCAGAACTGGCTGAAGCAGGCTCTCGGTCCCTTTCCCGAAAAAACCCCGCTCAATGCGCGGATCACCGGAGGCTTCTCCCGCGACGGCTACCGCGTCGAGCACCTCGTCTTCGAGAGCATGCCGAACTTCTACGTGACGGCGAACGTCTACGTTCCGCTCAATGCCAAGCCGCCGTTCCCCGCCGTCGTCGGCACCGCAGGACATAGCCTCACCGGCAAGGCCATTGATACTTATCAGTATGCGTGGATCGGGATGGTGAAACGCGGATTCCTGGTGCTCGCCTTCGACCCTCCCGGACAAGGGGAACGCAGCGAATACTTCGACCGCGAGACGGGGAAGTCGTTTGTGCCGCTTGGCACGCGGCAGCACGATATGGCGGGAACGCAGTGCCTTCTCACCGGAACGACCTTTGCGCGCTATGAGATCTGGGATGCGATCCGCGCCGTCGACTACCTGCTGACTCGATCCGACGTGGATCCGAAGCGCATCGCTGTCGCGGGCAATTCCGGTGGCGGAACGCAGTCTGCGTATCTGGGCGTGGTTGAGCCTCGGCTTGCAGCCGGCGTCATCTCCTGCTACATGACGCGGTGGGAAGAGCTGTGGCAGGGGCCCGGCCCTCAGGATGCCGAACAGGATTTCCCAGGCTTCATCGCCGCCGGTCTCGATTTCGGCGACTTCATGATTGGCATGGCTCCGAAGCCTGTGACGATGCTGACCGGAATTCGGGACTACTTTCCGATCCACGGAGCACGCGAGACGTACGCTGAAGTGAAGCGCGTGTTTGGCATTCTGGGCGCCGAGGATCGGGCCGGCTATTTCGAGTACGACGATGAGCACGGTTGGCACAAGCCGCGCCGCGAGGCGACCTACCGCTGGCTGGAGAAGTGGCTGCAAGGGCGCGAAGTCGATGGTGCGGAGCCAGAGATCGCGCCCGAGCCTGAAGAGAACCTCAACGCAACAAAGACTGGCCAGGTGGCGACATCGCTTGGTGGTGAAACCGTGCACTCCATCAATCGGAGTCTGGCTGAGAAACAGTTCGCTTCCCGCAAAGCGCTCCGGTTGTCTCCCGCGCAGTTGAGGCAAAGCGTGTCGAAGGCGATCCATCTGCGGCCGCGCTCGGGCGTTCCGTCTGTGACCGAAGTATCTTCCGAGCAGGAGGCCGATGGCAGCCGTGTCCTGAAGCTTTTAATTCAGACGGAGCCTGGTTTGAGGGTGCCCGGCGTTTTGACCCTTCCAGCCGGTAAGGGGAAATTCGCGGCGGCGATTATGATCGACCACCGCGGAAAGGCGGAAGCTGCCGATCGCGTGGCGGAGCTTGTGAAAGGCGGAACCGCGGTGCTCGCGATCGACCCTCGCGGTTGGGGAGAAAGCGCTTCGGCGAAGGGCGCCTCCGGATATTCCCCGGATTGGCAGCTCGCTCAGCGTGCGCTGCTTCTCGGTAGACCGCTCGTCGGAATGCAGGTGTTTGATGTCCTGCGTGCATTCGACTACCTCCGCACTCGGAAGGAGATCGACGGATCGAAGATTTCGATCATCGGCGTGGGCAATGGCGGTGTTGTGGCTTTGTACGCAGCCGCGCTCGAGCCGCGCATCACTTCTGCAGACCTGTATGATTCCGTAGCTTCGTACATGGCGGTAGTGCGAAGCCGGACGCATCGCGACATGATCGGCATCGTCGTTCCTGGCGTGCTGTCAGAATTCGACCTGCCGGATCTGGCGAAGGCGATTGCTCCCCGTCCCCTGCGAATCCATTCTCCGCGCGATCCGCTGGGCAATGCCCTCGATGAATCCGTTGCTTCAACGGAGTACGGGCCAGCTAGCTCCTACTACGGGTCACGCGGGCGGAGACAGCAGTTCCAGCTTCTCGTCGCCGGGCACTGAAAGGAACTTCCTCTCGCGGCAGCCCTGCCTCCCTGGAAACGGGAGCGCCGGGCTGCCTTTCTCCTTGATCGAAAGACACGGCGTTCGTATCATAGGTCAGGAGTCCTAGACGATGTCGACGGACTTTGACGGGCTGAAAGAGCGCCGAATTGTCAACCGAAGGCGCTTCCTGGCTTGCCTGGCGCTTCCCGCTCTCACGCCCGGCACCACGTCGGGGCAAGAGGAAACGGTCCTTTCTCCAGATCAGTCAATCGATATTGCCGCTTTCCCGCAAGAAGTTTTCCTAGGTATCTCGGCCGGTTCGAACGCTTTGTTCGGCCTTCATCGGGACAAAAAGACAATCTCCGGTACGGGCTGTCACGCTGGCGAACGGACGGTCACAATGAACCGCCGCAGGATCTTCCCGCTGACCGTCATTATTCTCAAATCCGCGCGACTCCCTCTGGAGAATGTGTCGTCGTTGGTACGGATCCCGCCAGAAATGAAGTTTCCTGTTGCCGCTTTGATCGCAACCGGACGCTAGTTGGTACGACACCGATGGGTTCGGTCACGCCGATTGCTTCCTGTGTTATCGGTGACAAGTTCGTTGCATATCACGGAAATGGATCTGTCGAGATCACGGATCTCAGCGGTTCTGGAGAGAAGAAAGAAATTCCCGGCGTTCTAAAGCCTGTAGCGGTCGCCGATGGGTTTGTTCCAACGATGCTGATGGTGTCAACGGAGCCTGTCGGGCCGAATGAGGTTGCAATTCTGGATCATACTGTGGGCCGGATTGCGCTTGTCGATGTTTCCAAGGGTACTGTCAGTTACGGGAAACTTGAGGACCCGGTCGTGGAACTGGCGCTTCAAAGGGGCAGAAAGTATGTAGAAGCGGTCAGGCAAGCCGCCGCGAATTCTTCGCAACCGGCACGTCCGGCTGTACCTCGAGTTCTTCAGGCTTCCACTAGTGACCAGCGGGGAAATATTGTTTGTCTTCCGGGTTTTGTCAATCCGAGTGCTCCACTGCTTCTCCACTTGTCGCCCACGGGAAATGTGCTGAGGCGGCTTCGCTGCGCATTACCCCATCGTGCCGGGAAGCCGGATAAGGTTCCATTCCACATGGCGTACCTTTCTCCGTTTGTTCTGCTGGCCTTTTTGGATGGAACCGTGTCCTTCTACCGGTTCGAAGCGTGAACGGAAGATAGAATCCCGCCGGGGCTCGTTTCCAGTCGACAAACAGTAACCCCGCCGCTCTCACTTTTCTCTTGATCGAACGGTGTTGCGTCTGTATTATTAGTTAGGAGTCCTAAATAATGTCGACAGACCTTCACCTGCGGATCGTGCAGGGTTTGAATAAGGTCGGGCTCGCCATCAAGACGAACGGCTGGAACGAGGCTGCCAGGCAGCGCCTCTCTCCGGCTCAGGCGCAGATCGTCTCCCTCCTTTTCGCACGCGGCCCACTTCGACTGGGGCAGATTGCCGAGGAGCTTGCCGTGACACCGGCGACGGTTAGCGATGCGGTCTCGAGCCTGGTGAAGAAGGGCTTGGTAATCAAGCAGCGCGCTGCCGACGATGCCCGGGCGTTGTCCATTCAACTGACGCGGGCAGGACGGGCGCAAGCTGCGAAAACAGCTGCTTGGCCGGACTTTCTGCTCGAGGCCATTGGAACGCTCTTACCGGAAGAACAGGTTGTGCTTCATCGTGCCCTGGTGAAGATGATCCGTATTCTGCAGGAGCGAGGGCGGATCCCGATTGCCCGCATGTGTGTCAGCTGCCGCTTCTTCCGTCCTGGAGTCCACCAAGACCCCGAGACTCCCCACCATTGCGATTTTGTCGACGCCGCCTTCGGCGATGGCGGCTTGCGCATAGACTGCACGGACTTCGAGCCCGCGCAAACATCGGAAGCCTGGCAGGAATGGCTGAGAATCCTTCCGGGCAGTCAGCGCCGCTGTTCCGCAGACCTGATGCGGCAGACGCAAATGGAGAATGAAGATGCCAGTAATGCCTAATACTGCTACCATTCCCGGCTATACCTATGGCCAGCCCCAAGTGGCCCCTTCCCCGATCACGCTTCAGGAATTCGAACTGCTGAAGGAAACGGTTCTGTTTACGGACGAAGACGCGCACTGGCTGCGCGTCTCGCACGACGTGTTGAAGGATCAAACGGAGCAGGTGCTGGACGTCTGGTATGGATTCGTAGCCTCCAAGCCGCACCTGGTCCGCTTCTTCAGCAGAAAGCAGGACGGCCAGCCCGATCCTGCTTACCTCAACGCCGTGCGGCAGCGATTTGCGCAGTGGATTCTGGATACAGCGGCCGCTAACTACGACCAGCCATGGCTCGACTACCAGCATGAGATCGGACGGCGGCATCATCGAATTGGCAAGAACCGGACCGATCAGGTCGACGCGGTAGACCACATCAACTATCGCTATCTTCCGGCGCTGCTCTACCCGATCACGGTGACACTCAAGCCGTTCCTCGCGAAGAAGGGGCACAGCGCGGAGGAGGTCGAAAAGATGCACCAGGCCTGGATCAAGTCAGTCCTCCTCCAGGTCATTCTTTGGAGCCATCCCTATGTCAAGGACGGGGATTTTTAAGCGGGACCACGCATTGCCGCGGCGCTGGAATCAGGCCGCCGCGGCATTCCGCTTCCGATGCACCAGATAAAAACCCGCCGGGACAATGAAGACGGTGCAGGCAACTGAAACCGTGAGGCCGCCAATCAAAGCCCGGGCGAGTGGTGCATAGGCCTCGCTACCTTCGCCAATCTTCATCGCCATTGGCAAAAGGCCGATGATCGTTGCCAGCGAGGTCATCAGCACCGGCCGGAGCCGGACCCGGCAGGCCGTTACGATACTCTCGGCGATCGTGCCGCCTTCGCTGATGAGGTGGCGCGCAAACTCAACGATCAGGATGCTGTTCGAGACGGCGACTCCGGCAAGCATCAGAACGCCCATCAACGACATCACGTTCAGAGTCGTGCCCGTGAGCCACAAAGTCAGCAGCACGCCGGTGATGCCCGGCGGCAGGGCAAGAAGAATGATGAACGGGTCGATGAAAGATCGGAACTGAGCGACGAGGATGAGGTACAGAAGCAGGACCGAAAGCAGAAGGCCAACGGCGAAGCTCATAAAGGACGCGCGCATGTTCTGAACCATTCCGCGCAGCGTGATCTCTGTCCCTTTCGGGAGCTCTAGCTGTGCCGTAAGCCTGTCGATCTGGCGGGCGATGGCGTTCAAATCCTCGCCGAGCGGCCGGACGAAGATGTCAAGAACGCGCCGGATCTGATAATGATTCACCTCGGTCGGGCCCTCGATGCGCTGGATCGTGCTGACCATATCGAGTCTGGTGGGCTGCGTCGAAGACGCTCCTCTGAGTGGAATAGAGCGCAGATCTTCGATGCTCTGAACCTGCTTCTCGGGGTACTGCACCGCGAGGTAATAGGGATTTCCGTTTCGTGGATCCAGCCACAGGCTTGGCGCAATCATCTGGTTTGACGTCAGGGCCGTGATGATATTGGAGACGACTTCTCGCTGGCTCAGCCCAAGCTCGCGCGCACGGACACGATCGATGTCAACCTTGAGAGCAGGCTGATCCAGATCCTGCGGAATGAAGACGTCCGCAACTCCTTCCATCTTCCGAATTTCGTTCGCCAGATTTAGCGCAAGCTTGTAGTTGCCTTTCAGGTCGGAACCGACAATCTGCAGATCGATGGGGGCCGGGAGTCCCATGTTCAACGTGGACTCGACCAGGCTGCCGGAGGCAAAGAACGAGGCCAGCTGCGGCAGTTCCTCCCGCATTGCGTTCCTTACCCGCTCCATGTACTCGTAGCTGCTCACGCGGCGCTCCGGCTTGAGCGCAACCTGCACGTACGCCGTGTGCGGCGCGGCGTTGGTGGTAAAGATCGCGGAGAAGCCTGGATCGACGCCGATATTGGACACAATCATGTCCAGTTCTTCCTCGGGCACGATGCGGCGGATGAGATCTTCCAGTTTCTTGATGTCGTTCTCGGTTTCTTCGAGGCGGGTGCCCGAAGGCGCTTTCACGCGAATTACAAACTGGCCCGCATCCGTCATCGGGAAGAAGGCGAGCCCGAGCAGCGGCGCGATTGCGAGGCTGAGCGCGAAGACAACGCCGAACGCCGCAAGAGTGGCTTTGGGACGTGCGACCGCGCGGGCCACGATCCGGTTGTACCGATCGAGGAAGCGATCGAACAGGCGATTGAATCCGCGGTTAAACCTGCCTCCCAGACTGAGCCCCTTTTCAAGCGCCTGATGGGCTCCCGCGTGCGTCAGAAAGCGCGCGCAGAACAAGGGGACCACCGTCATCGCGACCATGTAAGAAGCAAACAGCGAAAGGACCACGCCGAGAGCCAGCGCAGAGAAGAGATATTTGCTCACGCCGTAGAGCAGCGTCACGGGGAAGAAGACGACGACGGTGGTCAGCGTGGCTGCAAGAACGGGCAGGGCGACTTCCCGCCCGCCTCGCTCCGCAGCCACAGCAGGAGGCTCCCCCATTTCCAGGTGACGGTAAATGTTTTCGAGCACGACGACCGAGTTGTCGATCAGGCGGGAGAGCGCCAGCGCAAGTCCTCCAAGCACCATCGTGTTGATGGAGGCGCCGCCGAGCTGCAGCGCGATGAATGTAGCGAGAGCCGACAGAGGAATCGAAAAGAAGACGGCGATCGTCGCGCGCGTGCTGCCCAGGAAGATGAGGATCATGAGGGACGTAAGGAAGAGGCCCAAACCGCCCTCATGCAGCAGCGTCCGGATCGCGCTCTTGACGAATTCGGACTGGTCGAAGACGACAGAGGTTCTCAGCGCGTCGGGGATGTCTGCCAGCTTTCGAACTTTCTCGCGAATCCCGTTAACCACTTCAATGGTGTTGGAGTCGCCGCCTTGCTTGAGAATCGGAAGATAGACCGAGCGCTGTCCATTGACTCGCACGACGTTGTACTGAATCATCTGCGCGTCCCGGGCTTCTCCGATATCAGCGACCTTGACAGGAGTCTGCCCCACCATTTTCAGCGGCACCTGATTAATGTCGGCCACGCCGCCGAGCATGCCGTTGGTGTAGATGTTGTAGTCCAGCCGGCCGATCTGGACGTTACCCGCAGGGAGGAGGATATTCGACTCGCCGATGGTGCGCACGACGTCCATGAGGCTGAGCTGGTGAGCTTCCAGCTTGTAGGGATCTGCGTATAGCAGCATCTGACGATTGCGGCCGCCGAACGGCTGCGGCACGGACGAGCCTGGGACGCCAGCCAGTTGGTTTCGAATGACGTTCTGCGCGATGTCTTTGAGCTGCGTCTCCGACAGGTTCTCGCCGCCCAGGGTCAGGAGGCAGACAGGAAGGCTGGAGGCATCGAACTTCAAAACAACGGGCGGCAGCGTCCCGGGTGGGAGCCGGCTCATTTCCGCCATGGCAAGACCACCGACCATGGCCGCGGCCGCATCAGGATCGGTCCCCGGATGAAAGAAAACTTTGATGATGCTGACGCCGGTCAGCGATCTGGATTCGATGTGCTCAATGCCACTGCCAAGCGTCAGGAACCGCTCCAGCCGGTACGTAATGCTGTTTTCCACCTGCTCCGGCGGCATGCCGGAGTAGAAAGTTGCAACTACGACGACGGGGATGTTGATGGCCGGGAACATGTCGACCGGCATCCGCACCACGGCCACCGTGCCGAGAATGGCGACGATGAGGCACGCGACCACGATGAAATAGGGAGTCCTGATTGCGAATGTCGACATATCCGTGCTGTTACTGCTCCGGAGAGAGGATCTTCGGCACCACCTTGTCGCCGGCTTTCAGCCCTGCCCGCCGTCCCGTGATGACCAGATCCGATTCCCGTAGTCCGGCTACGATTTCAACGCGCCGCGGGTCCTCGATTCCAAGCTGTACCGGCTCAACCCGAATCAGACCGGATTCATCTACAACAAAGGCTGTGGCAGACGCGCCCGAACGTTCAATCGCTTCCACGGGGACAACCAGCGCGTTGTCATGCCTCTTCGTTTCCAAAACGACTTCCGCGTACATCCCTGGGAGAATCACGCTCTCCGGGTTGGGAACATCCACTTCGGCGATCATCGTTCGGGTTGACGGATCGACCTTGTACGTGCATCGGGCCACACGTCCTGCGAAGCTGCGGCCGAGCGACTTCACTCGAACCTCGGCAGGCTGACCGACACGTACGGAAGGCACAAGCGACTCCGGCACCGGTAAGCTCAGACGGAGTGTGCTGATCTGCGAGAGCCGGACGACCGGCATCGCCTGCGACTGCGATGAGATGCCCGCCTGAATCATGGAGCCCACGTTTGCGTAGCGCTTCGTGATGGTCCCGGCAAACGGGGCAGTGATCGTGACGTAGTTGCGCAGCGTGCGAAGCCGGGCCTCTTCGGCCTTAGCAGCGCGGAATTTGCTCTGCTGAGCTTGCAGCTTCGATCTCGCGGCGGCAAGCTGGGCTTCTGCGACCAAGTCCCTCGACTGCGACTCATCCAGCTCCTGCTGCGGAATCAGCCCCTGCTCCCGCGCAGCCACTTCCTTCAGTCGCTGATATGAAAGATGAGCAATCTGATGAGCCGATTCCACGCGCTTCAGCTCGTCTTCTGCCGCCGTTATCTCGGAAGCCGTCTGCTCGACAAGGGCTGCGGCTTTTGAGAGCTCGTCGTTCATCTCCGGGATTTCCAGTTCGGCGAGCAGCTCTCCTTCGCGCACGCGGTCACCGATATCGACCCGGATGGAACGGACGTAGCCGGCCACCTTGGCCATGACATCGACTTCCTGAAATGGCTGGAACTCCGCCGTCAGCACAGTTGTGCTGGCGATGGCTGCGCGTTCCACCCGCACAACGGGTACGACTGCCTCCGGCCCCTGTGTCTTCACGCTACTGGCCTGCATCGGGGTTTCGGCAGGAGAGCAGGCAATCTGGGTCAGAGCCGCGACCCCGGTGGCAGCCATCCCCACTGTCCGCCAAAGAAGATTCAGTTTCAATGCAGTGCTCCTGTTGCATAGTTCAGATTGGCCAGCTTGGCGAGATACTCGTACTTCGCGTTTGCGCTGGCAATCTGCGCCGTCGTCAGTGAAAGCTGCGCCTGCGTCAGCTCGAGGATTCCGCTGAGGCCGATGTCGTAGCGGGCCTGGGCAAGACGGAGCGTAGTCGCTGCCTGGTCGACGAGCCTCGCAGTCACGCCGAGCTTCTGCCAGGCATTGTCGGCCTCGATCCAGGCGACACGGACGTCAGCCGCGATTTGCAGGGCCAAAGCCTCCGCGTCTTTCGCTGTTCCGCGCGCGCGAAGCTCGGCTTCCGCGTGGCGGGCTGCATTCAATCCCCCATTGAGGAACGGTATCGAAACATTCAGGCCGACTGCGCTGTACTGGCTCGCCAGATTCCCTTGACGAACTGGAACCGCCCCAAGCACTCCCACCGCGCTGATTGCCGGATAGCGCAGCTTCTTTTCCGCTTCTGCAAATCGCTCGGCGGCCGACTGGCTCAGGTTCAGGGCCGCCAGATCCGGGCGCCTCCGAAGGGCTTCTTGCACAAGGCTTTCCAAATCTTCAGGAATGCGATCCGGCATTGGCACGTCCACTACCTCAAAGTCGGCCGCTTTCGTTTCGCCCATCGCTGCGGCCAGCTGTGCACGGCTGGCCTTCACGTTGTTTTCGGCCTGGTAGAGCGCCAGTTCAGCTTCCGACACCGCTACTTCAGCAAAGCTTACATCCAACGTGGATTTAAGGCTGCTTTCTGCGAGTGCCCTCACCTGCCGCAAAGTGACCTGCTGCATCTCCAGCCGGGCCTGCGCGACCCGCAGTACGGCTTCAGCGGCCAGGACGGCGTAATAAGCCTGATTCACCCGCAGCAGGATCTGGGCCCGCGTCGCGTCGACATTTCTGTCCTGCGCGGCGTTTCGGAGCCGGGCTGAATCGGCGAGCTTCGAGGTGCGGCCGAAATCGGTTACGAGCTGGCTGAACCCCAATCCCGTGGCCGCCCTGCTCGTGAGCCCGGACGTCTGGATAGTTCCGGCAGCGATTGAAGTATTGCTATCCGCCCCGACCGTTGTCAGACTGCCGGTCAACACGGGTTGGAACGCGGAACGGACTTGCTTTACGACAGCGCCGGATGCCTCTGCGTTGAAGCGCGCCGAGGCGAGCTGTGGATGATTCCGTAGAGCCAGCTCTTCCGCCTCCTTCAGGGTAATCGTGCGAGGCTGTTGCGCAGGAAGAAGAGCCGCAAAGAGGCCCAGCAGCAGCAACCGGACGTTCAGCCGAGAATTCCACCGCATCAGCCGGCGGACTCCTGCCTGTGTCTTGTCGTGAGGAGGGCGCCTGCAACTCCGCAGGCGAAGAGAAATGAGACAATCTCCTTGTGGAGGAAGCCGTATTGCGCCCCTACTTCCTGGTTCAAGCGCGTGGCGACTCTCATTTCGGGTCCGGGGTTCAGCATTCCGGTGATAACCTGATGCAGCTTTGGTGAAATTGACTCGTGCTTCCTCTAGTTCTATATTTCGCGCACAGCCTGTGCCACTTAAGAGTTTCTGAACATTGCCTTACAACGGCGTCAGAAACTCTTCATTTGGCGGTGCGCCAGAATCAGGCTATATGAGAAAGCAGGTGCACATCCTCGTTGTCGAAGATGAACCGAAGCTTGCGAACGCCCTGAAAGACGGGCTCGAGGATGAGAAGTATCGTGTTTCGGTAGCGACTTCCGGCGAGGAAGGATTCTATCTGCTCCACTCCGATCAGTTTGACCTGCTGATGCTCGACGTCATGCTCCCCGGCAGGAGCGGCTTCGAAATTCTCGCGAGGCTGCGGCAAAACGGGATGAAGATACCGGTCCTGCTGCTGACGGCTCGCGATTCCATCGATGACCGTGTCTACGGGCTCGATTTGGGCGCTGACGATTATCTGGTGAAGCCTTTTGCCTTCCCGGAGCTGCTCGCGCGCGTCCGGGCGCTGCTGAGGCGGGGCGGTCAGGAGAAGACGGGCCGGATGAGCGTCGGCGACCTGGTGATTGACCCGGCCGTGCGCTCGGTTTGGCGAAACGGGCAGCTCATCGAGCTCACCGCGCGCGAGTATGACCTCCTGGAGTATCTGGTCCGCAACCAGGGATCCGTGGTCTCCCGGGAGATGCTGGCTCGCGACGTATGGAAAGAGACGGCCCGGGCTACGCCCATCGACAATGTCATCGACGTCCACGTCGCCCGGCTGCGCCGCAAGATCGATGACGGCTTTGAGCGGAAGCTGGTCCACACCGTGCGCGGGGTTGGTTTCATCGTTCGCGAGGAACCCGAATGTTTTCGCTAAACCGCCGGCACATCCGCACGCGCCTGACGATTTACTTCGTCGCAGTGCTGGCCGTTATACTGCTGGTCTACTCGACAGCGGCGTGCTTCCTCCTGCTGCGGGATCTGCGGTCGCAACTTGTCCGTTACGCAATCCAGGACCTCGAAACCGTTGAAGGTCTACTCTACTTCACGCCGGAGGGCAAGCTTCTCCTTCGCGACGACTACCACAACCACCCGGAATCCAAGGAAGTTCTGGAACGGCTGGTGGAAGTACGGTCGCCGGAAGGGGAGGTGTTGTTTCGAAACGAGCGGCTAGGCAACCGGTCTCTCGGCGATACTCTGCTTCCCAACGAAGGCGTGGGGGGGTATTCGGAGCGGGAGTTTGTGCTGAGCGACGGCTTGCGCGTAGAGCTTGTAAGCCGCAGGCACGCGATCGAGGGGCGACCGACGATCATTCGCGTGGCCTACAGCCAGGAGCCAATGTGGAGGCAGTTTCGGGCGAACCTGATTTCGCTCGTCCTGCCGCTGCCTTTGGTCCTTATTATCGCCGGCATTGGGGGCTACAGCCTCGCGTCGAGAGCGCTTCGTCCGATTCAATTGATGGCGAGGAAAGCCGAGCAGATCACGATCGACCGGTTGCATGAGCGGCTGCCGGTCAATCCCTCCGACGGAGAAACGGCCGATCTCGCCCGTGTGTTCAACGCGGTCCTGGTGCGTCTGGAGGAAGCGTTCGATCGGCTGCGGCGGTTCACATCCGATGCCTCTCACGAGTTAAGGACCCCGCTGGCTGCCATACGGAGCGTCGGCGAAGTTGGATTGCAGCGCGGCTCTACCGCGGAGCACTACCGGGACGTCATCGGCAGCATGCTGGAGGAGGTGAATAAGCTCACCAGGCTGGTGGATCATCTCCTGATCATTGCGCGCGCGGATGCCGGCGACATTCAGCTCAATCCGACATCGTTCTCCGCCGTCGATCTAGTCCAGGAGTGCGTGGCGCTGTTTGAAGTCCTCCTGGAGGAAAACGGCCAGTCGCTCCATATCGAGGCTCGGGTCGACGGAATGATTCACGGTGACAGGCTCCTGCTGCGGCAAGCGCTGGTCAATGTGCTTCACAACGCCATTAAGTACACGCCTCGCGGCGGAACGATCACGATTCGCGTGCAGTTTGGCGCGGGCGAGGTCGTACTGGAAGTGGAAGACACAGGTCCGGGGATCCCCGAGCAGCATCTCTCGAAAGTGTTTGACCGGTTCTACCGGGCCGAGGAAGGGCGCTCGTCGAGCATATCCGGAGCCGGGCTGGGACTTGCGATCGTGCGATGGAACGTTGAAGCCCACGGGGGCTCGATCACGGCTCACAGTGCCAAAGGGCGCGGCTGCACGTTCCGCATAACGTTGCCCGCCGCGCGCTCTGCCGTTGCAGGAACAAGCGCAATGGGCGCAGGCCACAAGTCGAAGAATCTCGCGAATTCAATGCGGGATATGGCCGCCGTAAGTCCTCGCGGCGGAATGTAATCGCAGCTTACGCCCCCGTGTTGCAATGAGAACAGATCCGGAATTCAAGGCCCTGCTCAGCGGTGGGGATCGACGCTCCATTGCTGGCGCCCGCCGTGTGGTCGAGCTGGTGCTGGAGCAGCCGGAGCGGGTCAGGGAAGTGGCTGCCCTTGCGCAGGACAGGGACTGGCTCGTCTCGTTGCGGGCAATGGATGTGCTTGAAAAGCTGGTCCGCAAGCACGCAGACTGGGTTCAACCCTACAAGAAACTGTTCATCGGTCCTCTCGCCGAGCGCGAGGAATGGGAGATGCGCCTGCAAATCGTCCGTGCGCTGCCTCTCCTTGCCTGGACCAGCTCCGAGCGGAAGCGAGTGGTTGAGATTCTGCTCCGTGACGTGGAGCATCCGAACAAGTTCGTGCGAGCCTGGGCGCTGGACAGTCTGGCGCGCTTCGCTGAGCAGGACCCGGCGCTTGCGCCAGTGGTGCGCGAACAATTGGAGGCCTTCGAACATTCCGGAAGCGGCGCGCTGATTGCCCGGGCAAAAGCGATTCGCGCCCGCCTCCTCAGATTGTCACGCAACAGACAGCGCCGCAAACAACCCGCCTAAGCGATTCGTGTCCTTGTGAGCAAAGGGATGTGCTCGAGAAGCCGGCCCGCGAGCGGCTGTAGGGATGCTCTTGTGAGCGGGCCGAGATAAAATCGCCCTGAGCCGCGCCACGGCTTTTCGTCAAGGAAGCTGCAGTAACGCCTGTTCGGAAAGGATGGTTTCACATGCCGCTATCGAAACGGTTATCCGCGGAGTTCCTGGGCACATTCTGGCTGGTCTTTGGAGGCTGCGGCAGCGCGGTTCTGGCTGCTGCTTTCCCCGAACTGGGTATAGGTTTCCTGGGAGTCGCGCTGGCTTTCGGGCTCACTCTCCTCACGATGGCATACGCAATCGGACACATCTCCGGCTGCCACATTAACCCCGCGGTCACTGTGGGTTTGTGTGTTGGCGGACGTTTTCCTGTCAGGGAGGCAATCCCGTACATGGTGGTTCAAGTGATCGGAGCCATTGTGGCTGCGGCCGTTCTCTTCGTCATCGCGAGCGGGAAGCCGGGGTTTGACGTTGCAGCGGGCTTCGCTGCCAACGGATACGGAGCCCACTCTCCCGGGGGCTATTCGCTGATATCAGCGCTGGTGGTGGAAATTGTGCTGACCTGCTTCTTTATCCTGGTGATTCTGGGAGCCACAGACCGAGAGGTGCCATCCGGATTCGCGCCGATTCCGATTGGGCTGTGCCTGGCACTGGTGAACTTGGTCGGTATCCCTGTCACCAATGCCTCCGTCAATCCCGCTCGGAGCACGGGGCCGGCTGTTTTCGCGGGCGGCTGGGCGCTCGAGCAGCTTTGGCTCTTCTGGGTAGCGCCGCTGGTTGGAGGGGTGCTCGGCGGGGTCATCTACCCTTTCATTGCGAGCAGCGGAGTTGTGTCGAGAG
>Ga0207864_1002121_pt1 | contig 19528 bp, 13 predicted proteins | sample HigsolmetaAR202D_FD_184834 | JGI IMG/M metagenome (GOLD analysis project Ga0207864, IMG submission 184834) | Ionic liquid and high solid enriched microbial communities from the Joint BioEnergy Institute, USA - AR20-2-D (SPAdes) (version 2) ... | reverse complement strand
CCTTCGGGATAACTGGCTCTTCATCGACATCGGGTAGAGCGACCAGCAATAACACACCCCGGACGGGGACCACCCGATTATGCCTGCCCCAACCGCGTCCATTCGGTACAATCACGACGGCCCGTGACTGCAACGTTTCTGATTGAAAGGCGCAACCATGAAAATCGGATTCAATCTGCTGCTGTGGACGACACACGTGACCGATGAGCACCTGCCGCTGCTGGCGAAGCTCAAGCAGGCGGGGTACGACGGTGTGGAGATCCCGATTTTCGAAGGCGATCCGGCCCATTTCGCGAAGATCGGCCAGGCGCTGAAGAACGAGGGGCTGGGCTGCACCAGCGTCACCGTCATTCCCGATGAGGCCCACAGCCCGATCAGCCCCGATGCCCACCACCGGGCGGCGGCGGTGCAGCACATCAAGTGGGCCATCGAATGCTCGCACGCCCTGGGCAGCGAGGTGCTGTGTGGCCCGCTGCACCAGCCACTGGGCGTGTTCAGCGGCACCGGCCCGACTGAGCAGGAAAAGAACTGGGCGGCGGACGTCCACCGGCAGACGGCTGAGTTCGCCAAACAGGCCAACCTCACCATCGCGATCGAATACCTCAACCGATTTGAGTGTTACTTCCTCAATACGATGGCGGATGCGGCCAACTTCGTGAAGCTGGTGAACCACCCCAACTTCGCGACGATGTACGACACCTTCCACGCGAACATCGAAGAGAAGGATCCGATCGGCTGCATCGCGCCGGCGGCAAAGGCAATCCGGCACGTGCACATCTCGGAGAACGACCGTGGCACGCCGGGCCGGGGTCACGTGCCCTGGGCGGCGACGTTCAAGGCGCTGCGAGCCATCAACTATGACGGCTGGATGACGATCGAGGCGTTCGGCCGGGCACTGCCGGCGCTGGCGGCGGCGACGCGCGTCTGGCGCGACCTGTCCACGTCGCCCGAGGAGGTCTACACCGAGGGTATCGCGACGATCCGCAAGCACTGGCAGGCGGCTGCAGCAGCTCAGGCGTCAGCGTAATCGTCGGAACACGTTCGAAATTGGCAACGCCGCGGATGCGAAGGTCCGCGGCGTTGTTGTTTTTGCAAAGGGGTGAGGTTGCGTGGTGTGGAGAAAGGATTGGCACCCAGCCACTGCGTGGCTGGGCTTCGGGGGGAGGAAGTCCCAACCACGTCAGTAGTGGGGTATGGGGTGGGTAATTCTCTGTCTTTTCGTCAGTTCGGGTGTCCGCGATTGGCGCGGCAAGGGTCTTGCATGGGTCAGGGAGGGTGCGGCTGTGCGTGGCCCACCTCATCACAGGAGTTGACCGATGATGACCACACGCCCGTCCCTGCACATCCTTCTCATGGGTGCGATCGTCAGCTTCGCCCTGATCGCCTGTCAGCAGGATCGCACCGTGCGCGACGATCTGACCGTTGATGAGCTGCGCGATGTATATGGATTCGCTCCGCCGCGCGACATTCGCGATCGCCTCCATTTCGGCGCAACTGATCAACTGGAGAAGCGCCACGCCGATCCACTCGCCGCCATCACCAGTGAAAATATCGCCAACCTGCGGCTGGCATGGTTCATCCAGACGCAGCATCCGGTGTCGCACCAGCCCCTGGTCGACGGCAACCGCGTCTACTTCGCCGACTGGGGCGGCACCGTTTACGCGGCCGACCTGCGCACGGGCGAGATCATCTGGAGCACGCAGGCGGAACTGTCGCCGCAACTGGGATGGCCGATCCACGGCTTTGTGGGCACTGGTGCGATTGAGGGCGATGTGCTCTTCCTGGCAAGCGTGGAAGGTACAGCCTACGCACTGGACAAGAACACGGGCGAGGTGCTGTGGGATCAGCGTCTGACCGATCAGCCGATGGTAGGCAGCCTGGGCAGCATTCTCGTGTATGACGGGCTGGTGTACATCGGCCTGTCCTCGGTGCAGCCGATCATTGATGGCAACGCGGAGGATGCGAGTTTTCAGGGCCGGGTGATCGCGCTGAACGCAGCTGATGGAACGACCGCGTGGGAGCAGATACTCGTCGAGAAACCCCACGAAGGCGTGGGCGTCCACGGCGGGTTCGCCATCGACACGGATGCGGGCGTGCTCTACTTCACCACCGGCCGCAGCTATCGCGGGGGTGTGGCACCGCTGGCCAACAGCCTCGTCGCGGTAGATGCACGACAAGGCTCGCTACGCTGGGCATACCAGATTCCGGTCCATCAGGCGATCGATCGGGATGATCCAGTGGCGGACATGATGGGGCCGGAGGATGAGTTCCAGGCGCCGCCGCAGTTGTTCCAGGCGATGATCGGTGGGGAACACTATTACGCCGTCGGAGCCGCCCACAAGAACGGAACGTACTACCTGTTCGACCGTGACACGGGCGACCCAATCGGCTCGCTGCGGCTGGGCATGGCTGGCCCAGGCGGCGGCATGACGGCGGCGGCCTCCATCGGGCAGAATCAACTGTTCCTCTGGAGCAACAACACCTTCCCCATGCAGAACCCGGCCCAACACCCGATGGATGTGGCCGCGTTTGATCTGTCGACTGGCGAATCGATCTGGCGACGGCCCGGAGCGCAGCCCGCGGCATACAACACGCCCGGATTCCTGACTTCAGACGTCTACCTCGTACCGTCACTCGATGGGACGGTGCGCGGCTATCGGGCAACAGATGGCACAACAATCTGGGCCAGCGATCAGCATGGTGGGATTAACTCGGGACTGACGGTGGCGTCGGGCACGCTGCTTTTCGGCACGGCCGTCCCACCGCCACTGAGTGAAGCGGGCATGTCCAACGGTTTGGTGGCGTATCGGCTGGACATGCGCGGCGCGGAAAAGCCACGAGTGATCATGCCGCCGCTGCCGAACCTACCGCATACCCTGCCCGATCCAGAGTCGCACGAGGTAGACACTGCCCCGCCCGCTCGGGAACAACGCATGCCACCACTGCGTGCGAATGCACCGGATCAGCCCGAACGCGTCGTGGCGCGGCACCTGCCGTAACGACAGCACCGCGACCACTGCCACACCAACACGCGTTCGTCCTGCCATGGGGACACAACGTGCTACGGGTCCGTCATAGATGTCATGCCCTTTCTGCGTCGTCGCCACGCCGGGACGGCGCGATCGGTGTGCACCAACGCTGGGAAAGAGTAACAAACGCATGAACGAGGCCGTGGAGCCGATGATCGGCTGCGACCACGTTCCTCATGGGGAGAGAAGGACATGAAAGCTCGCCACTATGTATTGAGCCTGAGCCTGGCTATCGCGATGACGGGCGCGGCTGTTTGGGCAGAGGGTCTGAAACCGGTTGTGCCAATCCCGGTTTTACGTTACGCCGTGCAGCAACAACAGCAACCTCAGGCTCCGCAACAACCACAGCAGCCCGCCGCACCCGCGCAGCCTCCCGCCGAAGATGCGCAGCAGCCGGAACAGGCGACCATCACACCCGAAGCGCGGCAGGTGCTCGACAAAATGCGAGAAACCTACAGCACGCTCAAAACGCTCGAACTGCAAGGCACGATCACAACGGAACTGAATATCGGCGGTCAGGAGCAGCGATCGGACCAGAACTTCGTTGCTTCGTTCCAGTCGCCCCATCGCTTCCGCCACGATTTCAACGAGCAGATTCTGGTCGGCTCCACAGGCGAGAACACCTACGTCTACAGTCGTCCCGACAATGTCTATCTGCAGTCGGAGATCGACGCTGACCGCCCCCTGGCTGAACAGTTGCCGCGACCGGTCACACAGGTGCTGCAATCGCAGAATCCGTCGCTTCTGCTGGCGATCCAGCGTGATCCTTTGCGCGACATCAACGAAGCGGGCGTAAACGTCGAAAAAATCGACGATGTGATCTTGGATGGCAAGCGTTATACCGCGCTGGAGCTGCGCGGCGATGAAGACTCACCGCGTGTGCAGTTGCTCATCGACCCTGATACGCATCTGATTCGTCGGCTATCAACAGACATTCGCGAAAGCCTGGAAGCAGGCGGCGCGGAGGATGTGCGTGTAGCACGATTCCAGATCGACTATACGCAGGTTAAGTCGGGCGTCCAGTTCGATGCAGCGCACTTCGCGTGGACACCCCCGGAAGGTGCACGTGACATGGCACAGGTGATTGAGGAAGGCCCACAGGCGCTGGGACTCATTGGTCAGCAGGCCCCCGATTTCACGCTGCGCACGCTGGACAACAAGGAGGTGAAGCTGTCGGAGCTGCGCGGCAAACCGGTGCTGATCGACTTCTGGGCGACCTGGTGCCCGCCATGTGTGGAATCGATGCCGCATCTGGAGTCCCTCTATGAGGAACAGCGCAACACGCTGCACGTATATGCGGTGAACCTGCGCGAAAATCGCGAGAAGGTGCAACAGTTTCTGCAGCAGCACGAACTGGATCTGCCGGTGTTGATGGATGAGCAGGGCAAGGTTGCCCAGCAGTATCACGTGCGTTCGATCCCTCAGACGGTGCTGATCGATGCGCAGGGCGTGGTGCGGCAGGTGTACATCGGGCTGGCACCGGATACCTACGCGCGAATCCGCCGTGACCTGGAGCAGTTGCGCCAGGACGCGCAACCCGTCGCACCGAATGAAGCGCAGCCGCAGGCCGAGCCGCGTGCCCCGATACCTCAGGCGTCACGCTAATGTATGGGAAAGGAGGGTGGAACCCGGGGCGCGGAGCGCGAAGGCGCTGTGTGCCCCTTCGTGCGTTCAAAGTGCAAAGTTCAAAATGCAAAATTAAAGGTATTGAACAAGGCTGGTGGTGGTACCCGACCAACTCCCGTTGTGTCTCAAATGTGCACTTTGAACTTTGCACTTGAACTTTTCCTCCCCTCAGGCCTTCCCATTCTTTCCCACCGCCGACTCACTTGAGGGTTCGTAGCCGAAGCGGGTTGAGATAGCCAGGGCACCGGTGCGGACGATCTGACCGACGCGGTCGAAATCCGTGTCGCTGAACCGGTAGCTTGGTCCGGTCACCCATAGTGCGCCGACGGGATAGTTGTGGTGGTTAAGAATGGCTGCCCCCACACAGCGGATGCCCAGATCATGTTCGCAGTTGTCCACGGCATAACCGCGCTGGCGGGCAATCTCCAGGTGCTCCAGCAACACCTTGCGTGAGGTGATGGTGTTCTCATTGAACCGCGTCAGTTCCAGCCGCTGCACAATGTCCTCGCGTTCCTCCTGCGGCAGCCGCGAGAGGATCGCCTTGCCCGGTGCAGCGGTGTGCAGTGGGAAGCGTGTACCCACCCCCACGAACACCTTCACCTGCTGATGCGAGAGCATGTCTTCGAGCACGATGCCCGACAGCCCGTCCCGAATGCCCACACAGACCGTTTCGTTGGTCTGGTCGCGGACCTGACGCATCACGTCCATCGACCTTTCCACCAGATGCCCCTCCTGCACCGCCGCATACCCCAGCGCCAGCAGCTTTGTACCCAGCGCAAAGTGCTTCGTGGCCGGGTCGCGTCGCAGATAGCCGTGGGCGTGCAGCGTGGAGACAATGCGAAAGACGCTGTTCTTGGGGAACTTGAGCGCCTCGGCGATCTCGCTGATACCAGCCCCGGGGTGCTCCGCCAGGTATTCCAGGATCACCAGCGCCCGCTCGAGGTTCGGAACGTGGTAGCGTTCCGTTGACAGCACTTCATGGCGGGCTGAACCATTACGGGATTCGACTTTTTTCATTCGCATGGAAATTGGGGTGGGTTGGGCGGCCCGTTCGGCCGCGTGCAGGCTGTCATGGTATCGCAACTGTGACGGTGCTGACGGTTCCTGCCGCTGGACCGTCAACGTTTTACCTCATCATGGGATACCGAAGGGCTTGAACTTCGGCCCCCTTATTTTTATACTCATGTTTGATATGTAGAACAAGTGTCTTTTGACGGGCGTTCGTCAACCAGAGCATTTTTCGTGCAAAGGGTTGGGGCCATGTCGGAAAGTCAGTTGAGGCGACAGTGGGGCGCAGCCATCCTGCTGCCATTCGTTACGGCGGCGGCGCTCGCACTGGCGCTGGGGCCGCGCGGTGAAGCAGCCGATGCACCTCCCGCAACTGTGGAAGCCGCCATCTCCCCCGCCGATGAGGCCTTCTTCCAGGAGAAGGTACTGCCCATCCTGCAGGACAACTGCTTCCAATGTCACGGCGGCGAACGCATCCGCGCGAACCTGATCCTCACGCGACGCGAGGGGGTATTGAAAGGCGGCGATCACGGGCCGGCCGTGTCGCTGGATAATCCCGACGAAAGCCTGCTGCTGGCGATGATCAGCTACAAGGATGATCGCCATCAGATGCCGCCGTCGGGCAAACTGGCGAATGACCAGATCGCGATCCTGACGCAGTGGGTGCATCGGGGAGCGCCCTGGCCGGCAGAACTGGACTTCACCACCGCACAGCCTGAACAGGAAGTCGACCTTTTCGAACAGGCACAGGGGTTCTGGGCGTTTCAGCCGGTAAAGCGACCGCCCACCCCTACAGTTGAGAATCGGGACTGGCCCACCAATCCGATTGACGCGTTCATCCTCGCCAGGCTGGAAAGCGAAGGTTTGCATCCCGCACCAGAAGCGGATCGCATCACACTGGTGCGTCGCGCCTACTACGACCTGCTGGGCCTGCCCCCCACACCGCAGCAGGTCGATGCATTCGTCAACGATACACGGCCCGATGCATGGGAACGGCTGGTCGATGAACTATTGGCAAGCCCGCACTATGGCGAGAAATGGGGCCGGTTCTGGCTCGACCTTGTCCGTTATGCGGAAACGAACAGCTACGAGCGTGACAATCCCAAGCCGCACGCCTGGCGCTATCGCGATTATGTCATCCGCTCGTTCAACGCGAACAAACCCTACGATCGCTTCATCATCGAACAACTGGCGGGCGATGAACTGCCTGATGCGACGGCTGACACGTACATCGCCACCGGGTTCTACCGATTGGGCATCTGGGACGATGAGCCGGTCGACCGCGAACAGGCCTTCTATGACGGGTTGGACGACATCGTCACCACCACCGGCGAAGTTTTCCTGGGCATGACCGTCGGTTGCGCCCGCTGCCACGACCATAAGATTGACCCGCTGCGCCAACGCGACTACTACAGCCTGCTGGCCTTCTTCCGCAACATCAATCACTTCCGCAATGGCGGGCCGACCGATGAGCGCATGATCTTTGAAAGCGAGGCAGCCAGGGCGGAATACGAAAAGCGCGAAGCCGAGCGTGTGCAGCGACTGAATCAGACGCAGCAGGAATTGATAGCGATCGAGAACCGCTTCCGCATGCTGGCGAGCGACAGCGAGTTGCCGCAGAAGGATCTGGATGACCTGCACTACCGCTTCTATCGCGATACGTGGGACGCGCTGCCTGATTTCGACACGCTCAAGCCGGAGGACACCGGCCGGATCGAGAATAACCTCTTTGACATCCGCCTGCGCACGCGGGATGAAGCGTTCGGATTTGTGTTCGAAGGCGACCTGATCGTACCGGCCGATGGGCAGTATGAGTTCTTCCTGCACGCGGCTGACGGTGCCAGACTGCTCGTCGCGGGTAAGGAGGTCATTCGCCACGAGAGCAACAACAACATCAGGCAGCAGGTGACGGGGACTATCGACCTGCGGGCCGGCCGTGTGCCGATTCGACTGGAGTATTACCAGCGTCTGGATGAGTTCGGATTGAAGCTCGCCTGGGCGGGGCCGGGCGTGAAAAAGCGTCTGCTTTCCGCGCCGGATGATGCACACGCGGACAAGCAACTCGGCAAGGCACCCGAGCTGAACAAGGATGTCGCGGCACTAATCCTCGGCGACACGGGCAAGGCACTCCTGGGCGAGCAGGTGGTGCGCGAATATGACTCGCTGCGTAAGCGACTGGAGGCACTGAAGCGACCGACCCGGGCGGAACATGCCCTCGTTGTCACCGAGGCGGGACGTGATGCACCCGATACGTTCGTGCTGATCCGCGGCAACGCCAGCGCCCCCGGCGACAAGGTCACGCCCGGTTTCCCGGCAATCTTCAACCTGCCTGAGCCAACGTTGCCCACACCGCCGGAAAACGCGACGACCACCCTGCGGCGATCGGTGCTGGCACGATGGATCGCCTCGCCGGACAATCCTCTGACCGCTCGTGTCATGGTCAATCGCCTCTGGCAGCAACATTTTGGCAGGGGCATTGTTGCGACGCCCAGCGATTTCGGCCTGGGTGGTGAACGGCCCAGCCACCCCGAACTGCTCGACTGGCTCGCCAGCGAGTTCGTCGACAGTGGCTGGAACATCAAACACATGCACCGGCTGATGATGACCTCGTCCACCTATCGCATGGCCGGCACCACCAACCCCGAAGCGCTGGCGAAGGACCCAACCAATCGCCTGCTGTGGCGCTACAGCATGCGCCGCATCACGGGCGAGGAACTGCGCGATTCGATCCTGGCCGTCAGCGGGAAGCTGAACCTGAAGATGTTCGGCCCGAGCGTCTATCCGCCGATTCCGCGCGAAGTGATGCAGGGTCAGAGTGAGCCGGGCAAGGGCTGGCCAACCAGTCCCCCACAGGAAGCATCGCGGCGCAGCGTCTACGTCCACGTGAAGCGTTCGCTGCGACTGCCGATTCTCGAATCGTACGATGCGCCAGAATCAGACTTCTCCTGCCCCGTGCGGCTGGTCACGACGCAGCCTACCCAGGCACTGGGGATGCTCAACGGTACGTTCCTGAACGAACAGGCTGAGCATCTGGCTGAACGGTTGAGGCGCGAAGCTGGCGAGAACATGCGTGATCGCGTGGCGCTGGCGCTGCAGCTGGTCACCTGTCGGAAACCAACCGAAACGCAGATCGCGCGTGGCGTGGAACTGATCGAAGGATTGCAGAAGGATGGCGCGACCCCCGAGCAGGCGCTGAAGTATTTCTGCCTGGTCACGCTGAATCTCAACGCGTTCGTGTATGTGGATTGAGTGGTCCGGGTAGTGTTCCGGGGTACGTCTTTCGGCAGTCCTGACGTTTAGGCGGTTAAGAAGGAGTCTTCCATGAGTGACAACAAGCCTCGCAACACGTTCTGCAGGCGGACCCGCCGCGAGTTCCTGTGGCAGGCCGGTGCGGGCTTCACGGGACTGGGGCTGATCGATCTGCTCACGCGCGACGGCTTCTTCACGCGCAAAGCCGAGGCCGCCACTACCACCGCCTACGTCAACCCACTGGCGCCGAAAGCAGGTCAACTAACACCGCGTGCCAAATCGGTGATCTTCCTTTTCATGTATGGCGGGCCAAGCCACGTCGACACGTTCGATTACAAACCCGCACTCTATCCACTGGACGGCAAAACGATCCCGGTAAAAACCTTCGGGCGTGGCGGCCGCAAGAACGAAGGCCGCGTCGTCGGCCCCAAGTGGAAGTTCAAGCAGTATGGCCAGTGCGGCAAATGGGTGAGCGATCTGTTCCCTCACATCGGCCAGTGTGTCGATGACATCGCCTTCATCCACAGCATGACCGCCGATTCGCCGATCCACGGCAGCGCGATGCTGATGATGAACTGCGGCCGTATCCTCTCGGGCCACCCAGCACTTGGCTCGTGGGTGAACTATGGGCTGGGCACGGTGAACGAGAACCTGCCCGGCTTCGTCGTCATGCTCGACCCGACCGGTGGCCCCATCAGCGGTGCCAAGAACTGGTCCAGCGGTTACATGCCCGCGACCTATCAGGGTGTCATCCTGCGCACGGCCGGCGAACCGATCCTCGATCTCAAGCCGCCGCACGGCATGACCGACGCCATGCAGCGCCGCCTGCTCGACACGCTGCGCGAATACAACGAAGAGCATCGCTTTGACCGCCCCGATGCGACCGAGCTTGCCGCCCGCATCGCCAGCTACGAGCTTGCCTATAAGATGCAGAGCCATGCCCCCGAAGCGGTCGACATCAACAGCGAACCGGACTACGTCAAGGAGATGTACGGCATCGGTGAGGCGCGCACCGATGAGTTCGGCCGACGCTGCCTGCTGGCACGGCGACTGGTCGAGCGCGGCGTGCGGTTCGTCCAGCTTTACGCCGGTGGTGCCCACAACGACAGCAACTGGGACGCTCACGGCGATCTGGAGAAGAACCACAACTATCACGCCGGCCGCACGGATAAACCCATCGCCGGTCTGCTGCGCGACCTGAAGCAGCGCGGGATGCTGGATGAGACGCTGGTCGTCTGGGGTGGTGAGTTCGGACGCCAGCCCACTGCGGAGTACGCCCAGGGCACCGGCCGCGACCACAACAGCTACGGCTTCACCATGTGGATGGCAGGCGGCGGCATCAAGGGGGGTATCAGTGTCGGCGAAACCGATGAACTCGGCGCAGCTGCTGTCTCCCGACGCCTTCACGTGCGAAACCTGCACGCCACCATCCTCCATCAGCTCGGCCTGGATCCCAACCGCCTGAGCTACTTCTACGGCGGGCTGGACCAGAAGCTCGTCGGAGTCGAGGGCGCGGACCCGATTCACGAGCTGATCGCGTGAGGAGGGGTTAGCAGAAGGACCGGAGGGAACGGAGAGTGAAGCGGGTTGTGTCCGATTCAACTTCGGTCACGCGGGACAAATCGGCGCGTTTCCTCGTTGCTTTCCATCAATACGGATGAAGGAATTAAGTCTTTATACCGCGCTGCATTCACTCTGTCTTCTCAGCTCACTCCTGTTCAATTCTTCCCGTTTCATGCGCAATGCGTGGCGTTGAAGGCCATAGTAGTTCGGCAGTTCCTTTTTCACCACAAAGCCGATGCGGCTGTAAAGGCGGATGGCCGCGGCGTTGTCCGCCCGCACCTCTAGGTAAAGGCTGCTGATGCCACGTTCCTGAAGCGCGGCGATGCACGCCTCGGCCAACATCGCACCATAGCGGCGACCGCGCATCGCCGGATGGACCGCCAGGGCGTACAGCCGTCCCGAACGTGATCGGCGGTGCTGTCGCACCAGCCCCACCGCCCATCCCACCAGCCGCCCCGCCGCTTCCAGCACGTGTACCGTCGCACGCGGATTGTTCACCAGCGACCGAAGCTGCCGACGGTTGAACATCTCCTCGGGCGAGTCGAAGCACAGTGTCTCCAGTTCCAGCATTGCCGGCACATCCGCCCGCGTCGCCGGCCGCACGAACGCCTCTGTCACCTCGCTGGACGGGTCGTACGGCAGCACTGCCGCAGTCACCCCCATCGTCGATTCCACCGGCGCCCCCGGACAGTGCGTTGGGCTGCTCTCGGGCAGATCGCAAGGCCCAAAGCCCGCCACTGCGACTACCGGCTGCCGTGTCAGCGTGTACTTGCTGAGCATGCGCGACGGCCGATAGCTCATCTTGGTGAACCGCAGGCTCGGCACGCCCCAGTCATCACCCGCGTTCACCTCCGGCAGATGCGACCAGCAGGTTCGGCAGAACTCGCTGTAGATGAACTGTGCAGCCCCCGGGTAATCCGGATGCGTCTTTTCGAAAAGAATCGACGCCTGATTGGGCGACAGTGCTTCACCGAGTGTGAAGCCGATAACCCGGTCCCGCACCAGCAGCACCATGCCTGTCAGCCCCAGATCACGAAAGTGACGCAGGGCAGCCCGGCAGGCGACCGTCTCACGATGACGCAGGATATCAGTGCCGGTGTGCGTGTCGCTGGTGACCTCGCCTTCGTGGGAGACGTCGCCGTGATGCAGCCACATGTCCAGCAGTGCTTCGCAAACCGGCAAGTGCGATTCATCCAGCGGCAAGGCCGCATGATCAGGGTTTTCACGCAGGAACCGACTACGAGCATGGCGTTTGCTTTTGAGCGCACCACCCGCCAGATCGATCATGCGCTGTGTGTCGTAGACGTAGTCACCGTTCATCGCGGTCGCGCTGAGCGTGAGCCGCCCGCCGGTCACCACGTTGATGCGTTCCAGCATTTCATCCGAAACGTACTCGATGCGGGTGCGCGACCGGTCACTATGCCGGTCGTTGTAGGCGTCCATGATCGCCATCGCGTTCTCGAGGCAGTCGCGCAGGTCGGCATCCGTCGCGCCTTGCAGAGGCAGCGGCGGTGCCAGCAGCGTCAGATCGCCGGTCCCGTCAGCGAACACGCACAGGTGTCGGTCGATGATCCGCCAATAGACCCCAAGGCTGGCGCCCCACACGAACGCATTCGCGAACGAATAGTCCGAGATCGGCTGAGCCAGCGAAGCGAAGGTCTGTCGAAAAAGTTGTTGATCGGCCAAAGAAATCGGGGCAAGGCCGAACGGTTGCCCGCCAGGTTCTTCCATAGGGTGGCACTAAAGGCCAACCTCCAAACACACCGGGCGCTCCGGCTGGCGGCTTGGGATGCGAGGCCGGCCCAACGCTGGACCGACAACCCCCATCGAACGATGGGCCGCTTGTGTTTCGTACAGAATATCGGCGGGAAAAAGGAAATCAATAAAAAGTTGAATTGAATGCAATCGTTGGGATAGAACGTGCGACATACCCTACCCTTCCCCGGAGGGAGGGAGGTGCTCACTTCGAGGCATTGTTAACTCCTCTCCCTCTGGGAGAGGCTGGGGGAGGGTAAACGCACGCAACCCCCACACTTCACCGCACCGCACCCGCCATGCTGGCCGGGTCAATCTGTACGACGGTGGGTTCACCCAGTGGCAGCTTACCGCTGGCGCGTGTGTCGACGCCGTGCTCGTACAGTGACAGCAGCGACAGCAGCCAGGCGACGGTCGACTCGGCTCCCTGGTTTTCGTTCACGCCTTCGGGTTGCAGGCCGTCGTAGCAGCCGCCGGTCTGGGCGTCGTAAAGCGGTACGCCCAGATCGTTGTCACCCAGGAACCAGTTGAAGACAGTCAGCGCCCGATCGAGCCAGACGCGGTCGCGCGTCATCAAATGTGCTTCGAGGCAGGCTTCGATGGTGGCCTGCGCCTCGATGGGCTGCTGGTCGAAACGGGACTTCTCGCCGCCGCGTTCGTACCACTTCTGGTTGCCGATGGGTGCGAAGTGTCCCTGCGGCGCAGTCTGCTGCTGCATCAACCATTCCAGCGAGCGCAGGCCGACCTGTGCCAGCCGCGCATCAAACATCCACTGGCCGCACAGGATCATGGCGTGTGGCAGGTGGGCGTTACCCCATGCCAGCGCCTGCTCGGGCCAGGGCCAGTCATCGGTGGCGGTCGCGTCGTGCATCGCCAGCAGCTTGCCGGACAGTTCCGCGCGGATGCGCTTCACCTCGGTATCACCACTGAACCGCCGCAGGTAGGCATGCAGGCCGATGAGCACATGTGCCCAGGCGCGTGGCGAGGTGAAGCTCGTGACGACCGGCAGTGCGGCGTGGAACAGTTGCATCGCCAGTGTGTCGAAACCGCGGCGCTCCGCACGGGCAATCGTCTCCCCCAGCGCCCAGACCGCTCTGCCATGCGAATCCTCCGAGCCGGCCTCTTCCAGCCAGCGACGGTCGTAGCTCATGAAGTTGCGGAACCGGCCCAGCTTTTCGTTGAAGGCGTGGTGGAGGAACGCCAGATACCGCCGCGCCAGGGCGAAGCACTCCGTAGTGGCAGGAAGGTGATCCGCCGCTCGCAGCACGACGACCAGTGCGCGGGCCACATCGTCGGTGCAGTATCCATGCTCGAGGTTGGGCACCTCACCGCGGGCATGCTGCAGGATGCCTGTATCATCGGTCAGCGTTCGCAGGTGATCGAGGCGAATGGCGGGCAGTTGCGGCCGACTAACGGAGATTCGACTGTGGCTGACCATCGCCGGCCGTGGCGATCGACGACGCTCCTCCTTGCACTGGGCGAACACCTCCAAATACTGCGCCGCCACCCTGGGCCACACGAAATCTCGCGTGTACATGTAGCCCTGCTTGCGCATCGCGTGACGCTGCACCTCGTGCGTGAACAGTTCGTCAATCGTGCTTGCCAGTGCAGCCGGATCGTTAAAGGGCACCAGTCGACCGCGATCGTTGGCCAGCAGTTCCTGCGCGTACCAGTAAGGCGTCGACACCACCGCGTTACCCGCGCCCAGCGCGTAGGCCAGCGTGCCCGAGCAGATCTGCGCTTCGTTGAGATAAGGCGTCACATACACATCCGCAGCACCCAGGAACTCGCAAAGTTCCTGCAGCTCCACGAAGCGGTTGTGGAAGATGACGTGCTTCTCGACGCCACGGGCCTGCACCCGGCGTTGCAGCGAGGTGCGGTAATCCTCGCCATGACGTGCCTGAACGTGCGGATGCGTCGCGCCAAGGACGATGTAGACCGCATCCGGGTGCCTGGCGACGACCTGCGGCATGGCATCGATCATGTGCTCGATGCCCTTGCCCGGCGACAGCAGACCAAACGTGAGAATGACCTTTTTGCCCTCAACGCCAAACTGATCCTTGTAGAAGTTCGGATCGATGAAGGGCACATTGGGGATACCGTGCGGGATGTGGGTGATCTTCTCGGGCGGAATCTGGTAGATGTCGGTAAGGAATCCAATCGCCTTTTCCGCCAGGACGACCAGACGATCTGCCAGCCGGCCCAGCTCACACAGCACCTTGTGCTGTCCCTCTGTGGGCTGCTTGAGGACGGTGTGCAGCGTGACCACGATGGGCATCCGCAGACGACTGAGCAGCTTGGTGATGTACGCCCCGTCATCCCCCCCGAAGATGCCATACTCGTGCTGAACGCAAACGACGTCGACATCTGCCGTGTTCAGAAGCTCGGCGGCCAGCCGATAGTCGGCTCCACGTCGCTCGTTGATCTCGAACTTAACCCTGTGTGGGTAGCGGTACCCTTCGGGCCGATCGTTCATCGCGACGGCGAAGACGTCGGTCTCGGGCGACGCCGCAGCCACCGCCTCGACAAGGTCGGCGGTAAAGGTCGCGATACCACAGCGCCGCGGGCTGTACGTGCCCACAAAGGCCAGACGATTGAACGGTTTAACAGCGGTCGGGTCGGTTTCGATCAGATCCATCTCTCTCGCAACAGGTTGTGATTGATCGGGCACACGCCCAGGAGAATCGCTGTTCATTCTATGCTCCCTCGGCCGGTCGGGTTCGACTGGAGCCTGTAAATTGGCGTGAAACACCGCGTCGCGCGGCGGTGCAACCGACGCGCCGGTTTGCCCGTCAGTCGAATTTTCTTGGTGTCGGCCGACCAACGGGGTATCATGGCTGTACATCCATAGAGCGCGACCCGGCGGGCACCCCGTCTGCAACACCGCCCCACCGCGCGTGACCGGCCGTCGCGCACGCGGTCGTTAACATCTGATCGTTTCTTAGCTTGTGTCGGTGTGTACGCCCGTCCCTCTCACAGGAGACCGTCATGAGCAAGTCCGATGAACCCATTAAAATTCACGAGGACGATCAGGACGCCGACCTTCTGGCCAGCGCCATCCCGATCGAAAGTCTGGAGGAGGATGAGGAGGTCTACCCGCTGGCGGAAGAACCGGAGCCGCTGCCGCAGGTCGAGTTGGCGGAGCCGCAGCCCGGGGCCGAGAGCCGCATCCGCGCTCTGGGCGAGCACAGTCAGGTCCACCAGGAGGAGCTGTGGAAGCGCAAGCCCAACGTCACGGGACACGGGGCGGTCCACGTCAAAACCTTCGTCGCCAAGCTGCGACCGGACGCGATTGAACACCTGGACCGCCAGATCAACGAATGGCTCGACGCCCATCCCAACTATGAGGTGAAGTTCGTCACGACCAACGTAGGCGAACTGATGGCAAAGTTGAAGGAACCGGCCCTGTTCGTGAATGTGTGGGTATAAGGGAAATCCGAAACCCAAAACCCAAATGGCTCAAGCCGCTTATGGCTTCGGAGAGCACTCGGCCCACACCACTGCGATTTATCGCGACGAAAAAAACAGCACCCGTCCCTATCTGAACGGGTGCTGTATGCGTGGTTCTGTAAGCCGAATTCTGTTCCCGCACCGATCGTGTGATCGGTTCGGGTGGTGGCCATTCCTCTCGGCGTGCCGTTGCCGACACACTCCAGCGGCCTACCCGCGACGCCTCTTGCGAGCGGACCGGACCAGCCCGTCCCCGAAGGGAACGCCGCTGCTTGGCCTTGCACGCGGTGGGGCTTGCCATGCCTGACCTGTCGCCAGGTCAGCGGTGCGCTCTTACCGCACCTTTTCACCCTTACCTGCCCCCGGCGAACCGGGGACATCGGCGGTATGTTTTCTGTGGCGCTGTCCCGCGCCGCCCCGTCACCAGAGCGGCGGGTGGGCGTTACCCACCACCGTGTCCTGCCGTGTTCGGACTTTCCTCCCGGCGACCCGGTCAACACCGTCCACCGAGCGACCACCCGAACCACGCAGCATTATTGTAGACGCTCATTACGCGACATGACCAGTCGCGAGTGCACCCCCAATAAGCAATTGGCAGTGGACAATAAAGATCACGCCCGCGCTGCCGCCGGCTGATCCAGCACGCCGTGTTCGCGCAGGACGTTTTCCAGGGTCGCGAGGTTGCTCGGTGACATCTCACACAGTGGCAGGCGCAGTTCGCCCGTGTCCATGCCGGCCAGGCGCATGGCGGTCTTGATCGGGATGGGGTTGGTTTCGATGAACATGGCCTTGCACAACGGGAAGAGCTGCAGGTGGCGTTCACGGGCCTCATCGAATCGGCCGGCGAGCGCAGCGGAGACCATCGCCTTGACGCGGTCGGGCACGATGTTGGACAGGACGCTGATGACGCCCCGGCCGCCCACACTGATGAGCGGCAGCGTCAGCGAATCGTCACCGGAGACCAGCCCGAACGTGCGGCGGTCGACCAGGCTCAGGATTTCCGACGCGATGTCCAGTGAGCCGGTCGCCTCCTTGATGGCGATGATGGCCGGGTGTTTCGCCAGCCGAGCGACCGTCTGGGGGGTCATGGTGATGCCCGTCCGGCCGGGGATGTTGTAGAGCACGATCGGCAGGCCCACCTCATCCGCCAGCGTCATGAAGTGACGGTACAGGCCCTCCTGCGTGGGCTTGTTGTAGTAAGGATTGACGACCAGGGCCGCATCCGCACCGACCGACTTGGCGTGGCGGGTGAAATCCAGCGCCTCGGCGGTCGAGTTGGACCCGGTGCCCGCAATCACCTTCACCTTGCCCGCTGCGGCTTCGACAACGGTTTCGACAACTCGCTTGTGCTCATCGTGGCTGAGTGTGGGGCTTTCGCCCGTGGTGCCGACCGGGACCAGGCCGTCCACCCCGGCGGCAATCTGCCATGCGGTGTTCGCCCGGAGGCGGTCGAAATCGACCTGCCCACGGCTGAACGGGGTGATCATGGCGGTGATGGTGCCTTCAATGAGCATGACGCGGTTTCCTCAAAAACAGTTGCCAGCAGTATCGCAGCGGGGATTGTCGGGGATTATAGCGGCGCGAAAGGATCGGGGCGGTGAGGGCGCAGAGGCCTGCCCCACTTAGCCCCTTCGTGCCTGCCATGCCTTTCCTCTCACGCCTTCCGCAGCGCCAGGATCAACTCCACCTTGCCCACGTGCTCGTTCAGTTCGCGGGCGATCGTCAGCGGGTCCAGCCCCTGATCGGCCAGGCGGTAGACACTGGCCGTCACGCGGTCCTCCGGCTCGGCCGGGCGGGAAGGCGCTGGCGGGACGGTGGGTTCGGGAGCGGGTGACACGGGCGCGGAAGTCATCGCGGGGGGCGGAAGCACATCCGCGCGCGGTTCGGGCATGGGGGTACCGGCCCGGCTGGCAGCCTGGAGTTGGGCAATCTTGTGATCGGCTTCCTCGATCAGCCGTTCGAGGTGAATCGTCTTGGCGTCGAGCTGAGCGGCCAGACGTTTGGCCATCTGTTCGATCTCGACCATCAACTCCTCGAGGTCGCCGCGCATCGCACGCTGCTGACGCAACCGTTCGGTGCGTTCCGCGAAGGTCAGGTGTTCCTGCCCCTCCCGGCGGCGCTTGGCCAGACGCATCATCAGCGACGTCGTCACGAGCGCGAGGCCCGCCAGCAGCAGTAGTCCACTGTTCTGTTGGAGGTATTCGAGCATGAGGTTACATGTCGTGCCGGCCAACCACCGAAGCTATGATCCAGCACATGAACGCCAGGCCCATGATGCCCCAGCATCACCCATTCGTCAAAACCATCGCGCAGGCGCTGCGCCATCGTTGCGGTGTGACAACGGGCGAACATCTGCTGGTTGCGGTCAGTGGTGGGGCTGATTCCATCGCACTGTTGCGTGCAATGGCAGTGTTGGCGCCCCGGCGACACTGGGAACTGACGCTGGCCGTCGCGCACGTGCAGCATCACCTGCGTGACGAGGCGGGCGACGCGGAGGCCGATGCGCGGTTCACACAGGAACTGACGCGAACACTGGGGCTGCCTTTCCTGCGGGCGGATCTGGACGCGGCTGAACTGCTGCGGCGCGGCAACATGGAAGCCAACGCCCGCCGGGCACGGTATGCGGCGCTGGTCCGCATGGCGCGCGACCACGGCTGCACCGGCATCGTTACAGCCCATCACGGTGACGATCAACTCGAAACGCTGCTGATGCGACTGATGCGAGGCTCGGCAGTGCGCGGCCTGTCGGGCATGGCCTGGCGACGGGCGATCCGCGTCGCCGGGCACGACCAGCCGATCCACCTGCTGCGACCCATGCTGCATCACAGTCGGGCCGATGTCGTGCGGTTCCTGCGCGATCTCAATCAGGACTGGCGTGAGGACCACACCAACCTGGATGTAACGCGCCGCCGGGCCCGCCTGCGACGGGATGTGCTGCCCGTGCTGCACGAGTTGTGCCCGCACGTCGCCCGCCGGGCCACGCAGACGGCCGACCACCTGCGCGAGGTTGTCACCCTGCTCGACACACTGGCCGATCAGCACAGCCGGGAATTGGTTGAGCGCCATGAAGGCATCTGGCGGATCAACCGCCCCGCTGCGCGAAAGTTGCCAACCATTGCCCTGATCGAACTGTTGCGCCGTCTCGCACTGGAAGCCGGTGCCCGGGCCGACCACCTCGGTGCCAGTGTGTTCCGCCCCATCGTCGATGCCATCGCCGACACCCAGGGCGGTACACGCCGCTTCACCCTCAGCGGCGGCGTGGAGGTGACCTTGACGAGGGCGGAAGTCACAATCACAAAACGAGCAGAATGTTGATCATTCGGCGCGGTATTCTCTTGTCATGGCTGCGCATGTCGCCATTCTGAAGACAAGGTACATTCGGCTGATTCTTTCGGGACGGAAGACTGTGGAGAGTCGGCTCACGCGGACGGCGCGGCCGCCTTTTCAGGCAATCGAGCCGGGGGAGCGAATCTTTTTCAAGGCGTCGAGCGGGCCGTACATGGCGACAGCGGTCGCGGATAAGATTTACTTTCAGGATCAGCTCACGCCGGCCGAGGTGGATCGGCTCAAGACGCACTTCAACAGCTGCGTGTGCGGCGAGGATGAATACTGGCAGCTCAAGCGTGACAGTCGGTATGCAACGTTCATCCTGTTGCGCGATGTGCAGGCGACACGGGTCGGGCCACGAATGGAGCCGTCGCGCGGGCTGGCGTGGTTCGTGATCGATGAGGCGGATGCGCCGGCAGTGTTTGATGTGCCTGTGACCGCCGGGGCGCTGCGCAACGGTTACCTGCGTGTTGCGCGGAAGCTGCACATATTTGACGCCGCCTGTTACGGCGGGCTGACGG
>Ga0207864_1002119_pt1 | contig 19537 bp, 15 predicted proteins | sample HigsolmetaAR202D_FD_184834 | JGI IMG/M metagenome (GOLD analysis project Ga0207864, IMG submission 184834) | Ionic liquid and high solid enriched microbial communities from the Joint BioEnergy Institute, USA - AR20-2-D (SPAdes) (version 2) ... | reverse complement strand
ACGACCCCGACGACCAGGAACCCGACGACCGCGACCGCGAAGGCCGTGCGCGCCGCGACGCCGAGCAGCGCCCCGGCGCCCAGCGCCACGAGCACGATGCCGACGACCAGGGCGAGCTTGTCGGCGGTGCCGAACAGCGCGATGGCGGCGTCTTTGACGACCGGCGGCACGCTGTCGATGACGCGCGCGCCGACCGCCTCGACCAGCGACGGAGCGCCCGGCAGCAGGCCGGCGGCGAGCTCAGACGCGGCCAGCGCCGCGACCGCCGCCAGCGCCCCCGCGGCGGCGGCCGGGCCGCGCCGAGGCACGTCGACGAGCGGAGGTGCGGTGCGCTCGGCGACGTCGCGGGCCATCAGCGCCCAGCGTATCGACGGCCGGGTTAGTCGAGGCGCCGGAGGTGGAATCTGTACGCAGGTCGCGCTCCCCGCAGCCGTCCTGTGCGCGGGGGTGACGGCGCGCCCGCCTGCGCTCCTGACAGGAGGACCTCTGACCGCGCCCCCCATCGACCTCGAAGCCGCGCTCGAGCGCCACTTCCCCGAGCATGGCGGCTTCCTGCCCGGCCAGCGGGAAGCCCTCGAGGCGGTCCTCGCCTCCCGCGACGTGGTCGCGGTGCTGCCCACCGGCGGCGGCAAGACGCTCGTGTACCAGCTCGCGGGGCTGCTGCTGGAGGGCACGACGGTCGTGGCCACCCCTCTGATCGCGCTGCTGCACGACCAGGTGCGGCGGCTGTCGGAGAGCGGCCGCCAGCGCGTCGGCGCGGTCACCGGGTCGGTGCGCGGGGGGGCGCGCCGCCAGCTGCTGGCCGACCTGTGCGCCGGGCGGCTCGACTTCTTCTTCGCCACCCCCGAGCAGCTGGCACGCGATGACGTGCGCGAGGCGCTGCGCACCACCGACGTCGACCTGTTCTGCGTCGACGAGGCGCACTGCATCTCCGAGTGGGGCTTCGACTTCCGGCCCGCCTACCGCGAGCTGGCCGCGGCCGCGCGGGTCATGGGCCGCCCGCCGGTGCTGGCCCTCACCGCGACCGCGCCCGAGGCGGTGCGCCGCGACGTGGCCGCCGAGCTCGAGCTCGACGACCCCGTGCTCGTCGCCCGCGGCTTCGACCGCGCCAACCTGCACTTCGGCGTCGTGCGCGTGGTCGACGCCGACCGCCGCGACCGCCAGCTCGCGAAGCTGCTGACCGAGCACAGCGGCGCCGAGCCGCGCTCGGTGGTCGTGTACTGCACCACCCGCCGCGAGGCGGAGGAGACGGCGCTGGCCCTGCTCGCGCTGGGCCTGTCGGCGGGCCACTACCACGGCGGGATGGAGCGGGCCCTTCGCGACGAGGTGCAGACCGCCTTCCTCGACGACGAGCTGCAGGTCCTGTGCGCCACGAGCGCCTTCGGGATGGGCATCGACAAGCCCGACATCCGCGCCGTGATCCACCGCACCATGCCGGACTCCCTGGAGGCCTACTGGCAGGAGGCGGGGCGCGCCGGCCGTGACGGCCAGGCGGCCGACTGCATCCTGCTGTACCGCCCCGCGGACCGCGCCGTGCACGAGCACCTGCACCGGCGCAGCCGCCCGTCGGAGGCGACGGTGGCCAAGATGGTCCACCTGCTCAGCCGCGTGCGCCGCGCCACCCCGGAGGCGGAGGTCATCGCGCACGTGTGCGAGGCGTCGGGGGTGGCGCGCTCCGGTGCGGCGTCGCTGCTGGAGGACCTCGACCGCTTCGGCTACATCGCTCGCTTCGCGCGCGGCGTCCGCTGGCAGGGCGACGCGGCCGCGGCGATGGAGGACCTCGCCCGTCACCACGAGATCCAGAACGAGGTCGAGCAGTCCCGCCTCGACATGGTGTCGGCGTACGCGGAGACCACCGACTGCCGCCGCCGCTTCCTGCTCAACTACCTCGGCGACGACTACCCCGCGGAGCTGTGCCTGCGCTGCGACAGCTGCCTGCGACGCGCCGGGCAGCGCGGCACCGACGACTGGGACCTCGACAGCCAGCGCGCCAGGGTCGCCGAGTCGCGCGGCGGCCCCTTCGCCGCCGGCGACGCGGTCGGCCACCCGACGTGGGGCCGCGGGGTCGTCCAGCGCGTCGAGGGCGACACCGTGGTCGTGCGCTTCGACACGGTCGGGTACCGCTCGATGCACGCCCCCACGGTGGTCGAGCGCGGTCTCCTGACGCGCACCTGATCGCCGGACCGCCGCCGCATAGGATTGCTCTTCCTTCCCCGAGGTGGAGTCTGTCGACGTGACCCGTGGAGCGCCTTCCGAGACCGCCGCGCGCGGTGACGGCCGGGCGCTGCCGCCGCGCGGCCCCGACGGGCGCTTCGTCCAGGGCGAGGAGCCGTCGGGCAACGGCGCGCGGACGGCCGCGCCGGGCCGGGCCGGCGTTCCGCCGCCGCCGGACCTCGAGGACCCCTCGCTGTACCTGAACCGCGAGCTGTCCTGGCTCGAGTTCAACCGGCGGGTGCTGGCGCAGGCGACCGACGCCGCCGTGCCGCTGCTGGAGCGGTTGCGCTTCCTGTCGATCTTCTCGTCCAACCTCGACGAGTTCTTCATGGTGCGCGTCGCCGGCCTCAAGCGGCAGGTGGAGGCCGGCGTGACCAGCCGCACGGCCGACGGGCGCACCCCCTCCGAGCAGCTGGAGGCGATCTCCGCGCGGCTGCGGCCGATGATCGACGCGGCCGCCGACTGCCTCCACGACCAGCTGCTGCGGCTGCTCGCCCGCCAGGGCGTGGCGCTCGTGTCGGTCGCCGACCTCGACGACGCGCAGCGCGCCGCCGTCGACGCGTACTTCGCCGAGGAGGTCTTCCCCGTCCTCACGCCGCTGGCGGTCGACCCGGGCCACCCGTTCCCCTACATCTCCAACCTGTCGCTGTCGCTGGCGGTGATGGTGCGCGACCGCAAGACCGGGGCGCGCCACTTCGCCCGCGTCAAGGTGCCGGGCGTGCTGCCCCGCTTCGTGCGCCCGCAGACCGACGACAGCGCCACGGCGGTGTTCGTGCCGCTCGAGGAGCTCATCGCCGCCAACCTCGACCGGCTCTTCCCCGGCATGGAGATCCTCGAGGCGTGGCCGTTCCGCGTCACCCGCAACGCCGACCTCGAGATCGAGGAGGACGAGGCCGAGGACCTCCTCATGGCGATCGAGGCGGAGCTGCGCAAGCGCCGCTTCGGCGACGTCGTGCGGCTGGAGGTCGCCGCCGGCATGCCCGACCGGATCGTGTCGATGCTCCAGGAGGAGCTCGACGTCACCGAGATCGACACCTACCGGGTCCGCGGGCTGCTCGGCCTCGACGACCTCGACGAGATCGCCGACCTCGACCTGCCGCGCCTGCACTGGGAGCCGTGGACGCCGGTGCGCCCGCCGCGGCTGGAGCCGGCCGAGGAGGACGCGCCGACGCTGTCGACGGAGGACTTCTTCGCCGAGATCCGCCGCGCCGACGTCCTCGTGCACCACCCCTACGACAGCTTCACCTCGACGGTGCAGCGCTTCATCACCGCCGCCGCCGACGACCCCCACGTGCTGGCGATCAAGCAGACGCTGTACCGCACGTCGGGCGACTCCCCCATCGTGCGCGCGCTGATCCGCGCCGCCGAGCGCGGCAAGCAGGTGGTGGTGCTCGTCGAGCTCAAGGCCCGCTTCGACGAGGAGGCCAACATCACCTGGGCGCGGGCCCTGGAGAAGGCGGGCGTGCACGTCGTGTACGGGCTGGTGGGGCTGAAGACGCACTCGAAGACGGCGCTGGTGGTGCGCCGCGAGCCCGACGGGATCCGCCGCTACGTCCACATCGGCACCGGCAACTACAACCCCAAGACGGCCAAGCAGTACACCGACCTGGGGCTGATGAGCGCGCGCCCGTCGCTCGGCGCGGACCTCACCGAGCTGTTCAACTTCCTCACCGGCTACGCGCGGCAGGACACCTACCGCGAGCTGCTCGTCGCCCCGGTGTCGCTGCGCGACAGGATCCTGGAGCTCATCGAGCGCGAGATCCGGCTGCACTCCCCCGAGCGGCCGGGCCGCATCCGCGCCAAGATGAACGCCGTCCTGGACCCGGAGATCATCCGGGCGCTGTACCGCGCGTCGCAGGCAGGGGTGACGATCGACCTGGTGGTGCGGGGCATCTGCGCGCTGCGCCCCGGCGTGCTCGGCGTCAGCGAGCGCATCCGCGTGATCAGCATCCTGGGGCGCTTCCTGGAGCACGCGCGGATCATGCAGTTCGGCGAGGACGACTTCTACATCGGCTCTGCCGACTGGATGCCGCGCAACCTCGACCGGCGGGTGGAGGCGATGACCCCGGTCCACGACCCGGCGCTGCGCGAGGAGCTGCGCACGATCCTCGACATCGAGCTGTCCGACAACGTGCAGGCGTGGGTGCTGGCCTCGGACGGCTCCTGGACGCGCCGCTCCCCCGCCGACGGCGAGGAGCCGCGCAACAGCCAGGAGATCTTCATGCAGCGGGCGCTGGAGCGAGCCCGCGGCGGCAGCCACGTTTGACGATCCCCAGCGGCGGGAGGCTGGCGAGCGACAGTGCCCTGCGGTGGGGCTGTGCCCCCCACCCGGCGAGGAGACGCTCCCATGCAACGACGCTGGAAGACGGCGATCCTGATGCCGGTCCTGGCCCTGGCGGCGGCCGCGTGCGGCGGCGGCGATGACGGCGGCGGAGGAGGCGACGGCGGGGACGCCGACACCGGCGGCACGGAGGCGGCGGCCGGCGGCGAGTTCTCCGTCTACATCTGCGAGCCCGAGTCGCTGCTGCCGAGCAACACCAACGAGGTGTGCGGCGCGGAGGTCCTCAACGCGCTGTTCAAGGGCCTCGTGGACTACGACCCGCAGACGTCCGAGCCGTACAACGTCGTGGCCGAGTCGATCGAGTCCGACGACCAGATGACCTGGACCATCACCCTGAAGGACGGTTGGACCTTCCACGACGGCTCCCCCGTCACCGCGTCGTCCTTCGTGGACGCCTGGAACTGGGCCGCCTACGGGCCCAACGCGCAGGGCAACGCGTACTTCTTCGAGAACATCGAGGGCTACGACGACGTCAGCCCCGCCGAGGAGGGCGCGGAGCCGACCGCCGAGGAGATGAGCGGCCTGGAGGTCGTCGACGACCTCACCTTCCGGGTCACGCTGAAGGAGCCGTTCAGCCAGTTCCCGCTCACCTTGGGCTACACGGCGTTCTACCCGCTGCCGGAGGCGTTCATCGACGACCCGGAGGCGTTCGAGGAGGCGCCGATCGGCAACGGGCCCTTCATGATCGAGGGTCAGTGGGAGCGCGGGCAGCAGATCCGCGCGGTCCGCTACGACGACTACGCCGGTGACGACCCCGCCAAGGCCGACGCGGTCACCTTCGCGATCTACTCGGAGATCAACACCGCCTACAACGACCTGCTCGCCGGCAACCTCGACATCCTCGACACGGTCCCGCCGGAGAACATCCCCACCGCCGCGCAGGACTTCGGCGAGCGCTACATCGAGGCATCCAGCTCGGCGTTCACCTACCTGGGCTTCCCGCTGTACCAGCCGGAGTTCGAGGACGTGAACCTGCGCCGCGCGCTGTCGATGGCGATCGACAGGGAGGCGATCATCGAGGCCATCCGCCCGGACTGGACGCCGGCGTCGTCGTACGTGTCGCCGGTGGTCCAGGGCGCGCGCGAAGACCCCTGCGGCGAGTGGTGCCAGTACGACCCGGAGCAGGCGCGGCAGCTGTTCGAGGAGGCCGGCGGCTTCGACGGCCCGCTCACGATCTGGTTCAACTCCGGCGCCGGCCACGAGGGCTGGACGGAGGCGGTCGCCAACCAGTGGCGCGAGGCGCTCGGCATCACCGACATCCAGTTCGAGAGCCTGGAGTTCGCCGAGTACCTCGGCCTCCTCGACGCCCACGAGATCACCGGGCCGTTCCGCCTCGGCTGGGTGATGGACTACCCCAGCCCGCAGAACTACCTGCAGCCGCTGTACTCGACGACGGGGTCGTCGAACAACTTCGGCTACTCCAACCCCGACGTCGACCGGCTGCTGCAGGAGGGCAACGCCGCCGACTCCGTGGAGGCCGGCATCGAGCTCTACCACCAGGCGGAGGACCTGATCCTGGAGGACATGCCGGCGATCCCGATCTCCTTCGAGCGGCTGGCGGCGGCGCACAGCGAGCGCGTCCGCAACGTCGTCATCGACGGCTTCGAGCGGATCGACCTGCCCAACGTGGAGGTGGTGGAGTAGAAGGGGGGCCTGGCGAGCGACCACAGGAGGGGCGATGGGCCGCTACGTGATCCGGCGGCTGCTGCAGATCATCCCGGTGTTCTTCGGCGCCACGTTCCTCATCTACGCGATGGTCTTCGCGATCCCCGGCGACCCCATCCGGGCGCTCGCCGGGGAGCGCCCCCTCGCCGAGTCCACGCAGGCGGAGCTGCGCGAGCGCTACAACCTCAACGACCCCCTGCCGGTGCAGTACGGCAAGTACATCGCCGGCCTGCTGCAGGGCGACTTCGGGGAGAGCTTCCGCGGCCGCCAGGTCGTCGACATCCTCCGCGAGCGGTTCCCCGTGACCGTGCGGCTGGCGCTGTTCGCGTTCGTCTTCGAGATGGTGCTCGGCGTCATCGCGGGGGTCCTCGCCGGCATCCGGCGAGGATCGTTCATGGACAACCTCGTGCTGGTGTCGACCACCGCGGTGGTGTCGATCCCGATCTTCGTGCTCGGGTTCGTGGCCCAGCTCGTCATCGGCGTCGAGCTCGGTTGGCTGCCGATCGCCGGCATCCAGCAGGGCTGGATCAGCTACGTGCTGCCCGGCATGGTCCTGGGCTCGGTGTCGCTCGCCTACGTCGCGCGCCTGACCCGCACCAGCCTGGTCGAGAACCTGCGTGCCGACTACGTGCGCACCGCCACCGCCAAGGGGCTGGGCCGCGGCCGCGTGGTCGGCCGCCACGCGCTGCGCAACTCGCTGATCCCGGTCGTCACCTTCCTCGGGGTCGACCTCGGCCAGCTCATGGGCGGTGCCATCATCACCGAGGGCATCTTCAACATCCCCGGGATCGGCGGCGAGGTGTTCCGCGCGGTGCGCACCCAGGAGGGCACGGTCGTGGTCGGCATCGTCACCGCGCTCGTGCTCGTCTTCATCCTCTCCAACCTCGTCGTGGACCTGCTGTACGCCGTCTTGGACCCGCGGATCCGCTATGACTGAGCTGCGCCATGAGTGACGAGCTGCGCACCCGCCCCGAGGACCCGCGCGCCCGGGAGGCCGAGGACGTCGCCGAGGCGACCACCGGCGGGACCGTCCCAGGCCAGGCCACCCTGTGGGGCGACGTCTGGTACCAGCTGCGGCGCAACCCCCTGTTCATCGGCTCGGCCCTGCTGATCGTCGTGTTCACGCTCATGGCGATCGCGCCGCAGCTGTTCACCAGCGCCGACCCGCGTGCCTGCAACCTCGCCCACTCGCTGGAGCGGCCCAGCGCCGAGCACTGGTTCGGCTACGACCTGCAGGGCTGCGACTACTACGCCAAGGTGGTCTACGGCGCTCGCGCGTCGATCACGATCGGCATCTCCGTGACGGTCGTGGCGCTCGCGATCGCGCTCGTGCTGGGGTCGCTGGCCGGCTACTACGGCGGGCTGCTCGACACCGTCATCGCCCGCATCGCCGACATCTGGTTCGCGATCCCCACGATCCTCGGCGGCATCGTGATCCTGTCGGTGCTCGGCAGCCGCGGGATCCCGCAGGTGGCGCTGGTGCTGATCGTGCTCGCGTGGCCGACCATGACCCGCCTGATGCGCTCGTCGGTGATGGCGGCCAAGGAGTCCGACTACGTGGCGGCGACGCGGGCGCTGGGCTCCAGCGACTTCCGGATCATGTGGCGCCACATCCTCCCCAACGCCATCGCGCCGGTGATCGTCTACGCCACGATCTTCGTGGGGATCACGATCTCCGCCGAGGCGTCGCTGTCGTTCCTCGGCGTCGGCCTGCAGCTGCCGGCGATCTCGTGGGGCCTGATGATCTCCGACGCCCAGACCCGCATCCTGCAGGCGCCGCACCTGCTGTTCTTCCCCGCGCTGTTCCTGAGCCTGACCGTGTTCAGCTTCATCCTGCTCGGCGACGCCCTGCGGGACGCGCTCGACCCGCGCCTGCGCTGAGGCCGCCATGACCGCCGTCGCACCAGGCCCCGCCCCCGCCGCCGGCGCCGCGGCGCCGCACCTGCTGGAGGTCATCGACCTCCACGTCGAGTTCCGCGTCCGCCACGGCGTCGTGCACGCCGTCAACGGCGTCAGCTACACGCTCGACGAGGGCGAGACGCTGGCGATCCTCGGCGAATCGGGGTCCGGCAAGTCGGTCAGCGCGCAGGCGATCATGGGGCTGATCGACTCGCCGCCGGGCTACATCACCCGGGGCGAGATCCGCTACCGCGGCGTCGACCTGCTCACGATGCCGGAGAAGGAGCGGCGCAAGGTCCGCGGGGCCAACATCGCCATGGTGTTCCAGGACGCGCTGACGGCCCTGAACCCGGTCTTCCCCGTGGGTTGGCAGATCGCCGAGATGTTCCGCGTCCACCGCGGCGCCTCCCGGCGGGAAGCGCGCGAGAAGGCCATCGAGCTCATGGAGCGGGTGCGGATCCCATCCGCGCGGGAGCGGGTCGACGACTACCCGCACCAGTTCTCCGGCGGGATGCGGCAGCGGGTCATGATCGCCATGGCGCTGGCGCTGGACCCGGACGTGCTCATCGCCGACGAGCCGACCACCGCTCTGGACGTGACCGTGCAGGCGCAGGTCATGGAGCTGCTCGCCGACCTGCAGGCCGAGACCGGCATGGGCCTGATCCTCATCACCCACGACCTCGGCGTGGTCGCCGACGTGGCCGACCGGATCGCGGTGATGTACGCGGGCGAGGTCGTCGAGACCGGTGACGTCGTGAGCGTGTACCGCCAGCCGGCGCACCCCTACACGCTGGGGCTGATGGCGTCGATCCCGCGCCTGGACCAGAAGGGCGGCCGCCTGGAGCCGATCAGCGGCGCGCCGCCGAACCTGGCCGCGATCCCGCCGGGCTGCCCGTTCCACCCCCGCTGCCCGTTCGCTCGCGAGGAGCCGTGCACCACCGAGCACCCGCGGCTGTACCCGCTGTCGGGCGGCCGCGCCAGCGCCTGCCACTTCTACGACGAGGTGCTCCGTGTCCAGCACTGAACCGCTGCTGCGCGTCGAGGGCCTGGTCAAGCACTTCCCGCTGACCCAGGGGATCATCTTCAAGCGCCAGATCGGCGCGGTGCAGGCGGTCGACGGGGTCAGCTTCGAGCTGCACCGCGGCGAGACGCTGGGGCTCGTCGGCGAGTCCGGCTGCGGCAAGTCGACGGTGGCCAAGACGCTGCTGCGCCTGGAGGAGCCGACCGCCGGGCACGCGTGGTTCGACGGCAAGGACATCTTCGCGTTGTCCCGCCGCGAGCTGCGCGAGCTGCGCCGCCGCATCCAGATCGTCTTCCAGGACCCCTACGCCTCGTTGAACCCGCGCATGACCGTCGGCGACATCATCAGCGAGGCCTGGGAGATCCACCCCGACATCGTGCCGCGCCACCAGCGCCGAGAGCGCCTCGCCGAGCTGCTCGAGCGCGTCGGCCTCGACCCGGACCACGCCAACCGCTACCCGCACCAGTTCTCCGGAGGGCAGCGGCAGCGGATCGGCATCGCCCGCGCGCTGACGGTCAGGCCCGACATCATCATCTGCGACGAGCCGGTGTCGGCGCTGGACGTGTCCGTGCAAGCGCAGGTCGTCAACCTGCTCGAGGACATCCAAGACGAGTTCGGGCTCGCCTACATCTTCATCGCCCACGACCTGTCGGTGGTGCGCCACATCTCCGATCGGGTGGCGGTCATGTACCTCGGCCGCATCGTCGAGATCGGCGACGAGCACGACATCTACGAACGCCCCACCCACCCCTACACGCAGGCGCTCCTGTCGGCCGTGCCGATCCCGGACCCGGAGGCGGAGGCGAGCCGCGACCGCATCGTCCTGGAGGGCGACGTGCCCAGCCCCGCCAACCCGCCGTCGGGCTGCCGCTTCCGCACGCGCTGCTGGAAGGCGCAGCAGCGCTGCGCCGAGGAGGACCCGGCGCTGGTGGACCGCTTCGGCCACGGCCACCCCAGCGCCTGCCACTTCGCGGAGGTCCGCGAGGTGGTCGCCTAGCGCAAGGCCGGCGGGCGGCTCAGCCGCCGTCGGGCCAGGGCACGTCGGGCGCGCGGTAGTAGTCGACGCCCATGAGGTCCCAGCGCGGCCCCTGGGCGGCCAGCCGCAGGCGGTACTCCTCCCAGTCGCGGTCGGCCTGGGGGGTCCAGCCGATCTCGGCGACCCCGGCCAGACGCGGGTAGGCCATCGTCTCGGCGTGGTCGATGTTCGCGATGGTCTCGGTCCACAGCGGGGCCTCGACGCCGAGCACGTGCTCGTCGGTGACCCCGTCGATGTGCGCCCCGGGGTCCCAGGTGTAGGAGCGCATGACCGACACGGTGCCGGCCCAGGTCAGGCCCAGGTTCGGCGGCACGCCCGGCGCGTACTTCATGTCCATGTACACGCGGTTGGCCGGCGACATCACGACCTTCATGCCCTTGGCGACCGCCGTCCGCGCGAGGTTGCCGCCGGCCTGACCGCCGGTGGCGGTGCTCCAGTGCTGGGCGATGGAGCCCGGCAGGGTGTTGGCGCGCGCCACCTCGGCCCAGCCCATCATGGTCTTGCCGTTGGCGGCGATGATGTCGCGCATCCGGTCCATGAACATGACGTAGTCGGCCTCGGGCGTCTGGTACGCCTCGTCGCCGCCGATGTGGAAGTACGGCCCCGGCGTGATCGCGGCGATCTCGCTGATCACGTCCTCCATGAACTCGTAGGTGACGGGGTCGTGCACGCACAGCGAGCTGAAGCCGACACCGGTGCCGGTGTAGAAGGGCTGGTTGGCCCACTGGGAGCCCGCGTACAGGCGGTGCGACGGCAGGTTGTCGGGGCGGCAGGAGTTCAGCTCCGGGTAGGACACCTCGGCGGCGTTGGTGTGGCCCGGGGTGTCGATCTCGGGCACGACCGTGATGTAGCGCTCGGCGGCGTACTCGACCAGCTCGACGTAGTCCTCCTGCGTGAAGTAGCCGCCCGGCCCGCCACCGACCTCGGTGCTGCCGCCGATGGCCGTCAGGTTCGGCCAGCTGGTGATCTCGATGCGCCAGCCCTGGTCGTCTGACAGGTGCAGGTGGAAGCGGTTGAACTTGTACTGCGCGAGCAGGTCGATGTAGCGCTTGACCTCCTCCACGGTGAGGAAGTGGCGGGCCACGTCGAGGTGCGCGCCGCGCCACTCGTAGCGCGGGTAGTCGACGATGCTCACGGCGGGCACGGTCCACGGCCCGTCCTGCGGCGTGGCGGCTTCGATCTCGGGGGGCAGGAGCTGCCGCAGCGTCTGCAGCCCGCGGAACAGCCCCTCGGCAGTCCCCGCCTCGATGCGGACCTCGTGCGGGCTGCTGTCGAGGGTGTAGCCCTCCCGGCCGAGACTGCCGGCGTCGCCGTCGAGGGCGAAGACGATCTGGTTGTGGCGCGTGTCGGGGCGCCCGTGCTCGTCCTCCCACGCCAGGCTGCGCCGGGTCACGGGCAGCGCGAAGCCGGTCGCGGGGCGCAGGAGGTCGCGCAGGTGGCGGGCGACGTCGACGACGTCGTCCGGGGCGCGGACGTCGACGACGATGCGGGTGGTGCGCGTCAGCTGGAAGCCCTCACCCGGCAGCAGCTCCAGCGACACGGGCCGGGGGATGATCGGTGGCTCCGCCGGCTCCTGGGCGCCGGCGGGCGCCACCAGCGCCAGCACCGTCGCCGCCGCGAGAGCCACCGCCAGCCAGGTCGTCGGCATCCGGATCGAGGTGCCCGTGGAGCTCATGGTCATCTCCCGCGATCTGCCGCCATAGGCGGATCTGCAGACCCCGCCCTGATATGGCTTAGTGAAATGCGCAGGAGGTGGTCTAGTCAACCCCTGCAGCCTCCGTGGCGCCCGTGTCACGCAGCGTGATGAGCGCCCAGTCAGGCCGGCCGAACGGGTCCACGCGCAGGCCGCGGACCCGGTCGCCGACGACCAGCCGGTGACGGTAGGTGAACAGCGGCACGACGACCTGGTCGCGGTCGATGACGCGGTCCTCGGCCTGCTGGTAGAGCGCCAGCCGGCGCTCGGGGTCCGCGGTGGCGCGGGCTTCGGCGAGGAGCGCGTCGACCTCCTCGTCGGCGTAGCCGAAGACGTTGTCCTCCGAGGTGGAGGAGAACAGCGGTGTGAGGACGTCGTCGGGAGTGGGGTGGTCGGCGCTCCAGCCCCAGCGGAACATCCCCGCGCTGCCCGCGCGGACCGCTGCGAGGAAGTCCTCGAAGGGCAGGCTGCGCAGGCGCAGGCGCACCCCGGCGGCGGCGAGGTCGGCGCGCAGGCGCTCGGCGACCTGCCGGTGCCCGCCGCCCTCGCTGAACCACAGCGTCAGCTCGTCGACGCCGGCGGCGGCGAACAGCGCCCGCGCCTCCTCCACGTCGGAGGTGCAGGCGCTGCAGCTGCCCGGCCGGGCGCCCTCGAGCGCGGGCGGGACCAGGGAGGTGGCCCGCCGCGCGGAGCCGTCCAGCACCGCCGCGGCGAGCGTCTCGCGGTCCACGGCGAGGCTGACGGCCCGCCGCACCTCGACCCGGTCGTAGGGCGGCTGCGTCACCGAGAAGCCGAGCAGGTAGGTGGTCGGCTCGTCGGGCAGGAGCACGCCCACGCCCCGGTCGGGCACCGCCGCGCGGCCGTACGCCTCGATGGCCTCGTCGAGCGCGCCGGGCGGGAGCGTGGCGAAGTCGATGCGCCCCTGCTGGAAGGCGAGGTAGGCGCTGTCGGGGTCCATGATGCGGAAGATCACCTCGTCGACCGCCGCGGCGGTGGGGCCGCGGTCGCGCCCGCCGCCCTCGGCGCGGTGGGCGCGGATGAAGCGTCCGCGCGCCCAGCCCTCGGCCATCGCGAAGGGGCCGTTGCCGACGGGGCGGATCCGCTCCGCGGCCGCGTCGCGGGTCCAGCGCTCCCGCGGCACCGGGCCCAGCGACGGGTGCGCGACGACCAGCGGGAAGGTGGCCAGCGGCGCCGCGAGGTGGACGCGCAGGGTGTGGTCGTCGATCACCTCCACCCCGCGCAGCGCGTCGGCGCTGCCGCGCACGACCGCGTCGTAGCCGACGACGTGCCGCAGGTGGTAGCCGACCGCCTCGTCCCGGGCCGCCAGGTTCCAGGCGAACGCGAAGTCGGCGGCGGTCACCGGCGAGCCGTCGTGGAAGGTCGCGTCCGGCTGCAGCACGAACGTCCACGTGGTCGAGGTCGCGTCGGGGTACCAGCGCTGCGCCGCGGCGGGCACGGCGCGCTGCTCCTCGTCGATGGCGGTGAGCGAGTCGAACAGCGCGTCCACCACCAGCAGCGCGTCGCGCTCGTTGGCCTCGGGCGGCACGATCGCCGACGGCTCGGTGATCGCCACGCGGAAGGTGCCCCCCGTGCGCGGCGTGCTGCCGTCGGCGACCGGCGGGATCGCGGGGACCTCCGGCCCGCGGGAGGTGCACGCCGCCGCCAGCAGCGCGAGGACCAGGGCCAGCAGCCGTGCCGCCCGGCCCCCGGCCCGGCGTCGGGTCAGGTCAGCCGCAGCGCCAGGATCACGGTGGTCAGCGCGAACACGACCCCCGTGATGATCGTGAGCCGGTCGAGGTTGCGCTCGACCACGGTGGAGCCGGTCATGGCGCTCATCGCCCCGCCGCCGAACATGTCCGACAGCCCGCCGCCGCGTCCCGACTTCAGCAGGATGAACATGATGAGCAGCAGCGACACGATGATGTGCAGCACCACGACGATGCCAGTGAGCACCACAGCCTCCGGCGGGATGGTCGACGGCGCGCTGCCGCCGTCCGGCGTGCGCGCGGGAGCGCTCATCGTAGCAGCCGGTCGGACTCCTAGCGGGCCTCGGTGCCGACGAGGTAGACACCGACCTGCGGTCCGGAGTCGTTGAGCGTCCACAGCGGCCGCGCCTGCACCGTGCCGTCGTCTGGCTGGCTCACCCGCCACGGCTCGTGGCTGGTGCTGCGCCACTGCAGCCCCGCTGCCGGGGCGGGCGGGCCGGCGGGCACGCCGCGTCGCAGCTGCGCCTGCGACTCGACGCAGGGGCAGCCGCGCGACGACGCGGTGGAGGACGCGCCGCCGGCCACGCCGGCGGCGGGCCGCAGCTCCGAGGCGCTGACCTCCGGTGCCAGGGCGCGGAAGGTCGCGAACGCCGGCGACTCCACCGTCTGCGGCGGCGACGGGGACAGGTAGCCGATGGACAACGCGGTGGTGTTGAGCTCGGTGGCGACGTAACCGGGGACGACGACGACGGCGGCGACAGCGGTCGCCAGCAGCCCCGCGACGAGCACGCGCTCCAACGCGCGCTGCCACGGCGTGAGCGCGGCGCCCGCGTCGATGAGGCGCTCGACGCGGGCGGTGATGGCCCGCAGCGCCGGGCTCATGCCGGAGCGCGGCACGGTCCCGCCGCCGGCCAGGGCGGGCACCGCGGCGCAGGCGACGCCGAGGTGCTCGACCCGCCCGCGCTGGCGCAGCTCCGCGCTGCGGTCCCACACCTTGAGGATGCTGGAGGCCAGCGCCACCGGCCGCTGCGTCACGCTCGAGGCCAGCTCGTCGGCGCTCTCCTCCTGCTCGCAGCGCAGCCAGCGGGTGGCGAGGTGCACCGGCGGGATGAAGAACGCCAGGGCTCGGGCGATCGCGACGGCCACGCCGACCGCGGTGTCGCGGCGCGCCACGTGGGCGAGCTCGTGGGCCAGCAGTCCGTCGAGCTCGGCGTCGTCGAGGCGGGCCACGAGGACCGGGTCGACGGCGACCACGGCCCGTCGCCTGCCGATGGTGAACGCGCCACCGGGGCACGCGTCGAGCATCAGCAGCTGCGGCTGGCAGATGCCGAAGCGCTCGGCCAGGCGCGCCACGCGCGCCTGCAGCGCCGCATCGGCGGGGCGGGCCCGGGCCAGCAGGCCGCGGACCGCGATGACCCCGGCGGCGCGCCGCGCGAGGAGGACGATCACCACCAGCCCGTAGGCCAGGACGAGCAGGTCGACGCCGCGGTCGCGGTCGAGCCCGAAGGTCTCGCCGAACAGCTCCAGCAGCGAGCCGGCCGCCGCCGTGGTCGCCGACGTCGCCACCCACAGCTGCGGCAGGTAGGCGTCGTCGAGGGACACGACCGACGCGACCACCGCTGCGGCCGAGGCCAGCAGCGGGGCGACGACGACCAGGCGGCGCGCCCCCGGCGACCTGACCAGGTCGAAGTGCACGACCGCAGCGGCGAACGCGCCTGCAGCCAGCGATCCGACCAGCGCCCGGACCGCGAACGACTCGGTCAGCAGCGAGAGGAGCAACCCTCCGGCGCCGTCGACCGGCACTACTCCTCCTGGCTCCGGAGCCGATCGATCTTGGCCCGCAGCGCTTCGATCACCGAGGGGTCGCCGCCGTCGTTGACGACCTCGACGAAGTAGCTCACCGCCGGCTCCGGGAACGCGTCGACCAGCCAGTCGATGACCGAGGCCACCGTCGAGCGCGCGTACTCCTCACGGCTGATGGCCGGCCGGTAGCGGTGCGCGAGCCCCGACGTGTCGCGCGACAGCAGCCCCTTGGCGGCCAGCCGCGCCATCGTCGTCATGATCGTCGTGTACGCGAGCCCGCGCCGCTTGCTCAGCGCCGCGTGGACGTCTCGGACCGTCGTGTCGCCGAGGTCCCAGACCGTCTCCATGACTTCTGTCTCGAGGGGGCCGAGCAGTCCCTCGAGGTGCGTGGTCCGCTTCGCCATCACGTCCTCGATGCTGGGAGCCGTCATCGTACCGTGCTCTCCCCGAGCACGTGGGCACCTCCGCCGCTGCTACAGGCGGTGGTAGCGGCAGATCACGGCGAAGTCCTCCGCGTCCAGGCTGGCGCCGCCCACCAGCGCACCGTCGATCTCGTCGCGCCGCATCAGCATGGCGATGTTGCCGGGCTTGACGCTGCCGCCGTACAGCACCCGCACGGTCTCGGCGACGTCCTGCCCGAACAGGTCGGCGACGGTGCGGCGCACGACGCCGCACATCTCCCCGGCGTCCTCGGGCGTGGCCGTGCGGCCCGTGCCGATCGCCCACACCGGCTCGTAGGCGACGACCACCCGCGCCGCGCGCTCCGCGTCGAGGTCCGCCAGCGAGCCGCGCAGCTGGGTCACGACCACCCGCTCGGCCTCGCCCGCCTCGCGCTGCTCGAGCGTCTCGCCGACGCACAGGATCGGGGTCATCGCGTGGCGCAGCACGGCGTGCACCTTGCGGTTGACGACCTCGTCGGTCTCGCCGAACAGCGCGCGCCGCTCGGAGTGGCCGCAGATGACGTACGACACCTTCAGGCGCGCGAGCATGGGCGCGCTGACCTCGCCGGTGTAGGCGCCGCTGTCCTCCCAGTGGCAGTTCTGCGCGCCCAGGCCGAAGGCGAGCCGGTCGCCTTCGATCAGCGTCTGGATGCTGCGCAGCGCCGTGAACGGCGGGGCGACGACGACCTCGTTGCGCGCGGTGTCGTCGCTGTCGAGGTGCAGCGCCAGCTGCTGGACCAGCTGGATCGCCTCGAGGTGGTCGAGGTTCATCTTCCAGTTGCCGGCCAGCAGCGGCCGGCGCGCGGGTGCGCTGCTCACGCCGCTCCCCCGTCGCGCAGCGCCGCGACGCCGGGCAGGTCGACCCCCTCCAGGAACTCCAGGGAGGCGCCGCCGCCGGTCGACACGTGGCTGACCTGCTCGGCCAGCCCGAGCTTGCGGATCGCGGCGGCGCTGTCGCCGCCGCCGATGACGGTGAACCCGTCGCAGGCGGCCACGGCGCGGGCCACGCCCTCGGTGCCGGCGGCGAACGCGTCCCACTCGAACACGCCCATGGGGCCGTTCCACAGGACCGTGCCGGCGTCGGCGATCTGCACCGCGAAGCGCTCGACGGTGTCGGGGCCGATGTCGAGGCCCATCCAGCCCTCGGGGATGCCGTCGGCCGACACGCGCCGGTGGTCGGCATCCGGCTCGAACGCCTCCGCAGCGATGACGTCGACCGGCAGCACCAGCTCCACGCCGCGCTCCTCGGCGGTGCGCATGAGGTCGGTGACGGTGTCGAGCTGGTCGGCCTCGACGCGGCTGGCCCCGACCGCGTAGTCGCGCGCCTTGAGGAACGTGTAGCACATCGCGCCGCCGATCAGGAGGCGGTCGACGCGCTGCAGGAGGTTGCCGATGACGCCGAGCTTGTCCGACACCTTGGCGCCGCCGAGGATGGCGGTGAAGGGCCGCGGCGGGTCCTGCAGCAGCCGCGACAGCGTCCGCAGCTCCTTCTCCATGAGCAGCCCGGCGACGGCGGGGCGGACGCGCCGGGGCACGCCGACGACGCTGGCGTGCGCCCGGTGGGCGGCCCCGAAGGCGTCGTTCACGTAGACGTCGGCGAGGCCGGCCAGCGCCTCGGCGAAGTCGTCGTCGTTGGCCTCCTCGCCCGGTTCGAAGCGCAGGTTCTCCAGCAGGACGACGTCGCCCTCGCCGGCGGCGTCCACCTTGGCGCGGGCGTCGTCGCCGACCACGTCGGAGGCGGCGGCGACGGGGCTGCCGAGCAGCTCCGCGAGGCGCTCGGCCACGGGCGCCAGGCGCAGGTCGTCGACGACCCGGCCCTTGGGGCGGCCGAGATGGCTGCACAGCACCAGCCGCGCGCCTGCGTCGCGCAGGCGGCGGATCGTGGGCAGGGCCTCCTCGATGCGCAGGTCGTCGGTGACGCGGCCGCCGGCCAGCGGCACGTTGAAGTCGACCCGGACGAGGACGCGACGGCCGCGGACCTGCTGGTCGAGGGGCTCGAGCGAGTCGAGCCCGGGGACCCCTGCGCTGCCGCCGCGGTCCTCCGACTGCTGTGACGCTGCCACCGCTACAGGCGCTCGCCGACGAACACGGCCAGGTCCACGAGCCGGGTCGAGTAGCCCCACTCGTTGTCGTACCAGCCGAGCACCTTCACGAGCGTGCCGTTGGCCATGGTGGACAGGCCGTCGACGATGCAGCTGTGCGGGTTGCCGACGATGTCGGCCGACACGATCGGGTCCTCGGTGTACTCGAGGATGCCCTTCAGGTCGCCCTCGGCGGCGCTGCGGAAGGCGTCGTTGACCTGCTCGACGGTGACCTCCTGGTTGAGGACCGCGACCAGGTCGGTGATGGAGCCGTCCGGCACCGGGACGCGCAGCGCGATGCCGTCGAGGCGACCCTTGAGCTGCGGCAGCGGCAGCGACGCCGCCTTGGCCGCCCCGGTGGTGGTGGGGATGATCGACACGGCGGCCGCGCGGGCGCGGCGCAGGTCCTTGTGCGGCTGGTCGTGGGTGCCCTGGTCGTTGGTGTAGGCGTGCACCGTGGTCATGAAGCCGCGCTCGATGCCGAAGTTCTCGTCGAGGACCTTCGCCATCGGCACCACCGAGCCGGTCGTGCAGCTCGCCATCGAGATGACGTGGTGGCTGGCCGGGTCGTAGGCGTCCTGGTTGACGCCGGGGACGATGGTGATGTCCTCGCCCTTGGCGGGCGCGGAGATGATCACCTTCTTGGCGCCGGCGTCGAGGTGCGGCTGGACCTTGTCCTTGCTGCGGAAGATCCCGGTGGACTCGATCACCACGTCGGCGCCGAGGTCCTTCCACGGCAGGTCGCCGGGGTTGCGCTCGGCGGAGATGGCGATCTCGCGCCCGTCGATGGTGATGCCCCGCTCGGTCAGCCGCACGTCGTGGTCGAAGCGGCCGTGCACGCTGTCGTAGCGCAGCAGGTGCGCCAGCGTCTTGTTGTCGGTGAGGTCGTTGATGCCGACGATCTCGACGTCGGCGCCGTACTTGTACGCGGCGCGCAGGAAGTTGCGTCCGATGCGCCCGAAGCCGTTGATGCCGACGCGCGTGGTCATGGGATCCTCACCTCTCGCTGCGGGGTCGTCTCGAGTCCGGCCGTACTCTACCCAGTCCCCGTGCCCGTACCCGATCGCTCGCGGGCTGCGGCGGCGAGCGCGCTGAGCCGGGCCAGGCGGCGGTGCACCGTGGCCTTGCCGACCGGCGGGACGCACAGCGCGCCGATCTCGGCCAGGCTCGCCTCCGGGTTGGCCAGACGCGCCAGGGCGACCTGGCGCAGCTCCTCGGGGACCTCGTGCCAGTCGAGCACCGCCAGCGCGGCCTCGATCGCGGCGACCTGCCGCCCCGACGCCGCCACCGCTCGCGACACGTTGGCGCGGTCGGCGTTGGCGGCCCGGTTGGCCTGCCCGCGCAGCTCGGCGCGCAGCCGTCCCTCGTCCCAGCGGAGGAAGGCGCCGTGGGCGCCCACGCGCGCCAGCAGCGTCCCGATCGCGGCGCCGGACTTGACCACGACGCGCCAGCCGTCGCCGCCCGGCAGCGCCTTGGCGCCGCTGCCGCCGCAGCGGGCCACGAGGTCGGCGAAGGCTCGCGCGCTGGCCTCCCCGGGGGTGCGGACCTCCAGGTGCGGCGCGCCGGCGGGGTCGGACACGCTGCCGGCCACGAGCAGCGCGCCGCGCACGGCCGCGACCGCGTCGCAGTCGCGGCGGG
>Ga0207864_1002114_pt1 | contig 19580 bp, 32 predicted proteins | sample HigsolmetaAR202D_FD_184834 | JGI IMG/M metagenome (GOLD analysis project Ga0207864, IMG submission 184834) | Ionic liquid and high solid enriched microbial communities from the Joint BioEnergy Institute, USA - AR20-2-D (SPAdes) (version 2) ... | reverse complement strand
TATCTTCAAGGTGACGTAATTGGGCTGGGGAAATTTCGCTGAGGCCTTAGTCGCAGAGGCCCGTGCCCTTTCGACCAAGCTTCCGAAGTAATCGGTCCCACTCGCCGGTTCCGGCTTGCCTGCCGTCGCGAACGCTGCGGCCAAGACGCGAGGATGGGCGGCGCGCTGATGGAGCATCATGCAGAAGTTGGCAACGTCCTCGAAATTCCCATCATTGCCTTTAGCCAGATGCTCGATAAGGAGCTTCGCGAGATATTCTTCGCTGCACACTTCCGGGTCGTTCCAGCCGTAGCGGCCTCTTTCTTCCCGCTCCCATTTCAGCTTTGCCTTCATGGCCGCTGCGAAGCGGTCGACGGCCTCGTCATCGGGATGCGCCTCTTCCCGCACACGAGCAGCAGCTTCGAGGGCGGCGCGGGCGACAGCCTTGGCGTCTTCGCCGGACAAGCTGTAAGTGTCGTCCATTATCGGTACAGCCTCAATCGCCTTAATGGCCGCCTCGATTTCTCTTTCACTCACCATTTCCATTCTCCTTCAGGAACTTGCGGGCGGCGGACCAACGGCGAGCCTGCTCATCCTGATCACACCAGTCGAGGCCGCGGTTCATCCGGTCGAGCGCGTCCAGCGCCTTCATCGCTTCGTCGCGTTGGGCTTCGGCGTCGATCCGCGCCTCGTTCGCATCGACGTATTTCTGGAACGCCTCATCCCGCTCCCGCTTCGTTTCCGCATGGGCAGCGCGTTCGGAGGTAAGCCTGGCTTCGGCGGCTTCGGCTCGGGATCGTTCCCGATCCAAGGAGTAATCATAGACAGAGACGGGGGTGTGCCCCTCCCAGGCGCTATGGTCTATAGGGCTTCCGCACATACAGTGCAGCTTATCTAGCAGTTGGTCCCGCTCCCGCTCCAACTCCGCCACGCGCTCCTTGAGCCGGTCGCGCTCGGCCAGCAATTCGCGGATGGTGTCCGGGTCGCAGGCGGCGATATAGGCGGCGTTGGCTTCCGTTTTCCACGTGTCGCCCAGCCTGTTACGTACAGTGCAGTAATTTTCGGTAATGCAGTGCTCGTCCTTGTAGGTGAGGAGAAGTATCAACTCCTGATTACCTGGCGAATAGCTGCGCGAGACGCTGAAAGGCCCCGGTGTCGGCCCCATCTCAAGGGCTTCTCTGATTTTCACGTAACGGTCATTCGGCGTCATTGCTGTGCCTCGTCGTAGGAGAGGATGGACGCGGCAATTTGCTGAGCTATGCGCGCCCTGTCCTTTGCGATGATCGGGCTTGGCGAAATCGACAAGCCCATCTTGGCCGCGTCGAGATGGAATTTACCCGCGTTCCGCGCTATCTCCGCCGCCCGCTGGTCGCGAGCAAGGAGGGCTTGTGCGATGGCGTTGACATCACTCGCCACACCTTGGCCAAGCTGGCCATAGATGCGTTCCGCCTCCGTCAACACGCTGTCAGGTATCTTCTTCATTGCGCGCCCCAATGGTCAGGATTGTCGAAGGTGTCGTCAGCGCCTTGGTCTTTGGACAGGAAATAAATCAGCGTCCCGATGGCCGCGACGGCCGCTACGGCGGCAGCGATCATCATTCTGCCGCCTCCATGACGCGACGCTCGATCACGAGCGAGTAGACCGTAACGGCAGGCTTCCGAAACTTGTCAGGATCGATCCCGGCGGCTGCGAGCTTCTTCTCGTCCAGCGCGCCACGACGTTCGCTCACCTTCTGCATTGCGATATATTCGTCGCCGCCCAGGGAGTCATTCTCCCCCATGGCCGCGGAGATCGCCGCCTTGAGCTCGGCCTCCTTCTCCTCCAGCCGCTTCTTCTCGGCCCGCACGTCCGCGAGCTGGTCGACGATGTGCCGGTTTCTGGTCACGATTTCCTCCTGTCCCATTCGGCGCCCTGGTCGTCCACTCTTCTGGCAGCAAGGCGCATGTTCAGTTCGTTCGTGGTGAAGATGATGCGGGCGCGGGCACGTTCCGCTTCGGTGAGGATCTTCGTTCGCTTCAGGCCGCGCTCGAGGTCTTCAAGGGTGTACCCCGCAAGCCAATAGGCATTGACCAATGTCGCGAGATGAGCTTCGCGGGCTATCATCCAATCATCTCCAGCCAGAAAAGGGCGACGGCCACGAAGGTGCAGATCGCGACGAAGCTCACCGCGTCCCGGATCATGACAGCGCCTCCCACGCGCGCCGGCGTGTGCTTCATCTCAGCCATCACGCGGCCTCCCTCTCTTGCTCCAGAAGATCGGAAAGCACCTCGTCGCTGCCCTCGATCTTCTCGGCAATGATCGCCGCCAGATGCTTGAAGGCGCCGAGGCCGCTGCGGAAAAGGTCCACGCCATTGACGTAAACCGCGTCGACGGAAACGAGCGGATCGCCCCACACGTCCCAATCCAGCGAGACTTCGGCGTATCCCTCGATGTCGAACAGAACGTCCCTTCCGGTCTCGGGATCGGCTATGGTTTCGCAGAATGGGATTTTCATCTCTTCCTCCTGCCCCAGATCGTCGTGGGGTGTGGTGTATGGGGAAAGTGGCATTTTTTGCCACCATACGCAAGAGGGGGAATGAAAAAAGTTGCAAAAAATGCGACCAGTGCCACCGACGTAGTGGCACTGCCGACGCAAATCGGCGGTTGTGGAGAATTATCGTGTGCTAGTCTTAAGCACCTTCAGCGCCTCGGAAATGAGGCGGATGGCTGTCTCGCGGTCGGTTTCGTCAAGCTCGAATGACGATTCGATGCGCCTGACCAGCTCGGCATTGATGCTGCGGCCGTTCTCGGCGGCGGCGATCTTCACGCGCTTCATAAGCTCGGCAGGGAGGCGGATATGAAAGCTGGGCTGGTCGGGTGAAGGCATGCCCTGATTTATGGCTTAAAGGTTAAGCCACTGAAATCGTTCCAAGCTCTGGTATAAAAGTACCATCCGTAGTACCATTTTCCCCGCTATCCACAGGCGCCTACATTTCCTGTACATCCTGTGATTAGACACGGGCTTGGGGATTGGGCGATGGTGGCGGAAGGGGAACGTGGGAACGGGCAACCAAGGGCGAGGATCGTGAAACAAGAAGAAGCCGGGGGAACCGGCCCGAGCAGACGGGCGCTCATCTATGGATTAGCAGCCACTGCAACGGCCTGGGGTGTGGAAGCGCGGACAAGTCCGCAGGAGGAAATCAGGCAGGCAGCGCAAATCATTTCCGACAAAATGCAGGAACTGCACGGCGGTAAATGGGTCACACGGATAGATCACGAGCGCCGCGTGGTGGTGATAATGGCTGAGGTGTAAAGCTAGCCGTTCGTCCCAGTCTTGTCTGGGAACGCCGCGTCAATTACTTGCTTGATGCGCTCTATTTCTTCGCGGGGGCGGCCCTTCAGCTTGCGGGCAAACCAGTCATTGTCCGGATGGCGCAGCAATGCGTCCGGGTCGGGTGATCCGTCCTCGTGCTCAAGGTGCAGGATCGCGGCTATCCTCAACATCGCCTCGGGGCGCGGCAACTGACCTTTGAGCCAGCGGTAGACCTGACTCTTGTCAATAATCTGGTCGGGATGGAGCTCATTCCACGCATTCATGAACTCCATCGGCTTCATCCCGCGCGCCTCTAACCATTCGGCGAAAAAGTGCCGCCGAACGGGCGTTTTCCCCTTGTGGATGTTGGCGATGTTGGTCATGTCGCACTCTTTACCACCGTCGCGAAAGGCGGTCGCCGACACAAACTGCAACTTAGGGGCTTGCCTTTGGTGGCAAAATATGCCACTAACTGCGGCATGACGAAGAAGACTGCATTCGCCGAGTATCGAAAAAGCCGCAATCTCACCATCGATGAAGTGGCGGCACAGTTCGATGTGGATCGGACAACAATCATTCGATGGGAGAAGGGTGCGCCGAACATTCCGGTGAAACGCCTGAATGAAGCAGAACGCATCACCGGCATCCCTCGGCAGAAGTTGCGTCCCGATATTTTTGGTCCTGCGTCGGAGACTGCCGCATGACCCTATTCATCTTCTCTCCATGGGGATTTCTCCCGGTGCCGGAAAGGCAGGAAAGGGGCGCCGCAACCGCCCCAGTCCCCGCAATGCCAGTTCCTTTGCTTCCAAACCGCCCCCTTCCGGATCGCAACCTATCGCCGGAAGGAAGGGGAAATCATGGGTTTTTTGTCCAAGAACGTGGAGCGCATCATCATGTCTGAAGTAGTGGCGCCTACTTTCAATTCGACCGAAAAGGCACACGGCTTGATCAAGGAGATTGCCGGTCATGCCTGGAACGGTCGCGGCGACATGATTGACCGCGTCTATGCGGCAATCCGCAACATCTACCCACGTCCCAGCTGGACCCGCCGTCGGGTACGGGCTCTCTGGCATCGCGAAGCCGCCCGCGTCGATTGGCGCGAGATGCAGGAACTCGAGGTTGTTGCGGAGATAGAGCGGGCCAAGCGCCTCAAGCGCGAAGAGGCGCGGGCCGCACACAACGAATTTCTCGCCCATATCTCAACCACGCTGGACCGACTGGAGGTCACTGATGCCGAATTTCATCGCCAGCATCGTGAGGCGCTATGCGCGCTGGCGGTCGGACAGGCTCATTCGCAGGTCGGAGCGACTAAGGGCGAAAGCGATAAAGCTTCTGCTCTCTTCAGCAGCCACTTCAAAGAGATTGATGGATGACCATGACTGACCTCATCACAAGTCATGGCCATGGCGCACCGGGGGCATCCTCCTCCAGGTCTCCGGTGCGCCCGCTTCTTAGCTCGGCCGAGGCGGTACGAGTGGCCGGCGGCGGTGTCTCGGCGGACCTGCCGTCGCCGGTATCCTTCACCATGCCGGTCCCGCCGTCAGTCAATCAGGCGTTCAAGAATGTCCGTGGCCGCGGCAGAGCAAAAACCAAAGCATACGAGGATTGGCTCCTTTATGCATACCAATGCATCCGACTGCAGAAGGTGCCCCCGGTTCCCGGCCACATCATCGTCCGGATCGGCTTCGAGCGGGAGAGCCTGCTTTCTGACGTCGACAACCGGATCAAGCTGGCGCTCGACGCAATCGTATCGGCAGGGGTGATAGAGGACGACCGGCTCATTACCGCTCTCGCCGTGTCATGGCTGCCGCCCGCAAACGGGCTGGCTCATATCGAGATTTCTCCCATTCAGAGCCAAGTGCTCGAATTCCACCCGTCCAGCAATGGGGCAACGGGCGCGTGGATAAGATGTGCCCCGCAACCTGAGGAGCCCTTTTGATGGCTATTTCTCTAAGCGACTTGCGCAAGGTCCGGGCGGACAAGCCGCCGCGACTCTTGTTCTATGGACCGCCAGGTATCGGTAAGACGACGCTGGCGAGCGAGTTCCCGGCACCAGTCTTCCTGCAGATCGAAGACGGCACGCCGGGGGATGTAGAGCTGACATCGTTCGGGAAGCTGACCAGCTTTCAGGACGTCTACGACGCGCTGGGCGCTCTCTACACCGAAGAGCACGATTTCCAGACCGTCGTAATCGACAGCGTGACGGAACTGCAAAAGCTGGTGTTCGCGGAAACCGGCGCTCGGGGAGATGATGAGGGCAAGACGTATGCCCGCATCGAGGATTTCCCATACGGCAAGGGGTACGTCTATGCCATGAAGGTATGGGAGGACCTCCTCGACGGCCTTGATGCGCTTCGGAATGATCGGGGCATGAATGTGATCCTGATCGCGCATTCGATCGTTGGCGCTTTCAATGATCCGGAATCGCCCGCGTACGATCAATACCAGATCGCAATTCATTCATCGGCAAAGAACAATGCCGACCATCGGGGGCTCATCGAGCGCCACATGGACGGTATTTTTCTCCTGAAAAAGAATGTCGTCACCAAGGCTGAAGACAAGCATGGCGTGGAGACGAAAAGGGAGAAAGCTGCCGTCCGCACCAGGGCAACGGGCGGCGATACGATCCTGATCCATACTGTCGGGAAGCCTGCTTTCACCGCAAAGAACCGGTACGGCATGCCTCCAACGATCAGGTATGACAAGGGCGCCGGGTACAGCGCACTTGCCCCCTACTTCCCGAACACCACCATCATCGAGACGCAGAAGGAGGCTGCATAATGGCCAACATCGCAGGCGCTTATGATCCCAATGCTGAGCCCAGCGGCGACTTCGAGCCGATTCCGGCCGGCGAATACAGGGCCAAGATCATCGAGTCCGACATCGAGGATGTGAGCCGCAACCACAACTATGGTCGCTGCCTCAAGCTGACGTGGCAGATCGAAACCGGTCCCTATGACAGCCGCCTCGTGTGGCAGCGCCTCAACATGTGGGCGGAGGGAATGACCAACAACGATAAGGTCGTGTCCATCGCTCAGTCGCAGTTCGCCGCCATCCGTCAGGCCACCGGCAAGCTCACGCCGCAGAACTCGGAAGAGCTTCACCACATTCCATGCATGATCCGGGTGAAGGTCAGGACCGACCCCAGCGGCCAATATGGTCCTTCCAATGAAGTCACAAGCGTGAAGCCTGTTGACGGAGGAGGCGTTGCGGCGAACGGGGCTCAGCAGTTCGCGCCCCCGCCGCAGGCCGCGTCACGCGGATCTGCTCCGTGGCGACAGACACAGACGGCATGACATAGCGGCCCGGTGGTGAGCACGGCGTAGGAAACCAACCACCACCGGGCACCCCCTTCAACCGACGATTTGAACGTCGCTCGAAAGGAGTCGAGACGATGAACGATACCTCTTTGCCGCGCAAGAAGAAGTCTCGCGGCGGCTGGCTCAAGAACCCCAAGCAGGCACGGATAGGCGAAACCATCGGCGGCGGCTGGTGGGTGTTCCGCCGCGGCGACAGCACCGGTCGCATTCGCCCTTCAATCTGGCCGTTCGAATACGGCTCGGAGGCGGAGGCCAAAGCAGAGGCCGAACGGCTCGCCGATCTGCATCCCGGCCAAATCTTCATCGTCGCCGGACAGACACAGTCCGTCTCGGCCGGGGTGGCGGAGGCGGCGTGAGATGGCGGCCTTCCTGATCGAAATCCAGCGTGGCGCCGAATGGCGCAAGCTCACTGAAGTCCCCATCACTCTATCAAGCCCAGCCGATGAAGCGGCGGCGCGCCAGAGGGCGGAAAGAGAGGCGAAGCGGCAATGCTCCGGTTGGGCCGGCCACTTTCGTTACGACCGCATCAGAATCCGGGAGGTGGCGTGATGGTAGCGCTGCCGCAAGTCATCTCCCCCACCATCGCTGCTATTGACGCGGCTGTCGAGGCTAACACTTCCCGCGACTTCGACCAGGTCATCCGCGGTTCCAGTATCGGCCATCCCTGTGAGCGGCACCTTTGGTACCGCTTCCGGTGGGCTCACGAAGGGGAGCGGTACGATGGCAGGAAGCTGAGATTATTCCGGACCGGGCACGAGGAAGAGGCGAGGCTTATCGCATACCTCCGCCTCGCCGGCGTCACCGTCGAGGCCGTCGATCCGGCGACCGGCGAGCAGTGGGAGGTTGTCGCGCTCGACGGCCACTTCAAGGGCCACCTCGACGGCATTGCCCATGGCATCATTGAGGCGCCGAAGACACCGCACCTGCTGGAATGCAAGACCCATAACGCCCGCTCATTCGCCCAGCTGGTCAAGGCGGGCGTTGCGGTGTCGAAGCCAGAACATGTCGCACAGATGCAGATCTACATGCATCTGAAGGGCCTGACCCGCGCCTTCTACCTCGCTAAGAACAAGGACACCGACGAGCTCTACGCCGAGCGCCTCCACCATGACCCCGTCCAGGGCGCGGCCCTTCTGGCCAAGGCGGAGCGGATTAAGGGGGCCAACGCAGCGCCAGCAAGGATCAGCGACGATCCCGGCTATTATCTCTGCAACTCGTTCAACTGCTCGAGCTATAGCCTCTGCCACGGCGGCGGCTGGGCGCTGCGCACGTGCCGCACCTGCTTGCACAGCACCCCCGCCGCTGGTGGTACGTGGTACTGCGAGCGGCATGGCCGCGTCCTGACTGTTGAGGATCAGCGGTCAGGTTGCCCGCATCATCTCTACCTTCCCAGCCTTGTCCCGGGCGAACAGGTAGACGCAGATGAAGCTGCCGAGACGGTCACCTATCGGCTTCGCGACGGCTCGACCTGGATCGATGGCGATCATGCTCGGGGGAGGGCGGCGTGATGAAGCCTGACCTCACATTGTTCGCCGACGCGTCTATCAACCCGGCCACGAAGAAATCAGGCTGGGGCTTCTGGATCAAAGGCGACGGCCGAGACTCAATGCATGCCGGCGGCCCACTGCGCGGCGAGTTCGACGCAAACACCTCTGTCGCCGAGCTGGAAGCGATCGCCAACGGAATATCGTGCGCTGCGGCCGCCGACTATTTCCGGCCAAGCGACACGGTGATCCTCATCCAGACCGACAACTCGGAAGCGCTCGGCTGTCTTCTGTCCGCGCGCCCCTCGATCATCGAGAACCGGCACGAGGATAGCGCTCCTGTTCCGCGTCGCCGCCGTCAGATGTCCACGCGTCAGAGAGCGGCGGTCGCGCACATCCTCGAAGTCGCTGACACCTACAGCCTCACCATCACCATTCGCCACATCCGCGGCCACAAAGAGGGCGGCGGGCGCAACTGGGTCAACCGGCTCTGCGACCGTCTCGCGAAGAGTGGGCGCCGCCAAGCTGAGAGGGCAGAAGCATGAAATTCGAAACCACGGCCCATATCCTCACATCCTCGCTCCGTCAGTTCGTCCCAGTCATCGAGCGCAGGAATACGGTCCCGATCCTGTCCACGATCCTGTTCGATGGGCGCGAAATCAAAGGGACGGATCTCGATCTCGAGCTAACGATCGCGGTCCCGGCCACCAAAGCCGAGGGTAAGATCGCGATCGACTTCCGCTCACTGCTGAATCTCGTTCGCCTTATTCCGTCTGATGATTCGGTCCTGATCGAGGGTGGAAGGGAAGGCGCAACGGTATCGTTCTCGTCAGGCCGATATGATCTTCCGTCGTTGCCCGCATCTGATTTTCCGGATTGGATCTCTGGTTCGTTAAAGCGAGCCCAAGTCGACGGGGCCAAGCTCCAACGGGCACTCTCGTTCGCCACTCCCTTCATCTCGACAGAGGAGACTCGCTACTACCTCAACGGCGTCTGTCTCGATGGCGATGCTGCCGTTGCTACGGACGGGCATCGGCTAGGTTGCGTTCCAACAGGATCAGACTTCGGATCATTCGACCGCCCAATCATCCCGGCCAAGGTGGTCAGGCTCCTAACGTCTCTCCCCGCGCCGAAGGCGATCTCGATAGCAACGGATCGGCCCGGAATCTCCATCGTTACCGATGGCGCTCGTCTCTCCGCCAAGCTGATCGACGGCAAGTTCCCCGATTGGCGCCGTGTCGTACCCAAATTCTCGGACAGCGCGTCCAGGATCACGGTGGATCGCAGACAGCTAATCGCCGCGGCATCGCGAGCCATGGTGGCAAGGACGTGCGAGACATGGCCATGCGGCACGCTGGCTTGGGCCAATGGTCGCGTGGCGCTGGCAGCGACACGAAAGGGAGGCGGATCAGCGCGCGAATATCTCGACAAGGCCATTGCCACAGGTGAAGGGCATGCCTCCTTCAATCTTCGCTACATCATTGACCTCCTGACAGCGTTTCGCGCCGACCACGTTACCGCAGAGATTGCCGATCCCGACTCGCCCGTCATGGTCAGCGCCAAGGGCGACGCCTTCGCCATCATCATGCCTATACGCGGCGGGGATGAGGAATTCGCAAGGCAGGCGCTGGCGGATTGGGAAACCGTCAATGAGCCGAGGAGGGTCGCGGCATGATTCAGCTTCGTCCCTATCAAACCGCCGCAATTCAGGCCGTTCTCGACTATTGGCGCACCGGTGGAGGCAACCCTCTTGTCGAGCTCGCAACCGGGACCGGAAAAAGCCTGGTCATAGCTGAACTGACGAAGGAATTGCGGCGTCAATATCCGCAAATGCGGGTTTTGATGCTGGTCCATGTGCGGGAGCTGGTCGAACAAAATTTCCGCGCTCTCCTTCGCGTCTGGCCCGATGCCCCCATCGGGCTCTACAGCGCCGGTCTTGGCAAGCGAGACAGCCATCATCCCATCACATTCGCTTCGATCCAGTCAGTGTTCCGCAAAGGTGCGGCTCTGGGTCAGCGCGATGTCGTGTTCATCGATGAGGCGCACCTGGTCCCAACCGCCGGGAACGGCATGTACCGCCGCCTCCTGAGCGATCTGCGCAAGACCTGCCCCGATCTCCGCGTGGCAGGCTTCACCGCTACCCCTTTCAGACTGGATAGCGGCCGCCTCGACGCGGGCGAGGATCGCCTCTTCGACAGGACCGTCTTTTCATATGGGATCGCGGAGGGGATCGCGGATGGATACCTGTCTCCGCTCGTGTCGAAAGCCGGCCTGGCGGAGGTGGATGTATCCGATGTGGCGAGACGGGGCGGAGAATTTGTCTCCGAGGCTCTGGAGATCGCCGCGGACAAGGTGACGCTGGAGGCAGTGGCGGAGCTGGTTCGCTACGGTCAGGACCGCCGCTCCTGGCTCGTCTTCTGTTCCGGCATCGGCAACGCCGCCCGAACCCGTGACGCGATCCGCGCCCACGGCATCAGTTGTGAAATGGTATCTGGAGAGACCCCCGTTGGGGAGCGGGACCGGATTATTCGCGACTTCAAGGCGGGAACGATCCGGTGCCTTACCAACGCACAGGTCCTGACAACCGGATTCGATGCCCCGCAAGTCGATCTTGTGGCGATGCTACGGCCCACCCTTTCGACCTCCCTTTATGTGCAGATCGTCGGCAGAGGTACGAGATTGGCGCCGGGAAAGGAAAACTGTCTCGTCCTCGATTTCGCTGGCAATGTGCGCCGGCACGGCCCGGTTGATGCCGTCGAGATTGGGCCGCGGGGAGGGGGCAAGAAGGATGACGGCAAGGTTGGGGTCGATTCCGTAAGGGCAAAGGAGTGCCCCGAATGCCAGTCGCTCGTTCACCTCTCCGCCACCACCTGTACCGTCTGCGGCCATGAATGGCCCAGGGATGAAAAGCCAAAGCACGAAGCCAGCGCCGAGGCCGAAGTCGGCATCCTCTCCACCGAATCCGTGCCCCCTGTCATGGTCCCCGTCGTCGATTGGCGCTTGGAGCGGTACGAGAAGATGGGTTCGCCCGACTCCGTGCGGGTCACGTATCTCGCTGGTCTTAACACATACTACGAATGGTGGGCCTTCGAGCATCGTGGGCGAGGGCGGGAGATGGCCTGCCAGCGGTGGATCCAGCATGGCGGCAAGACGCCTTTTCCCAGCACCGTGACGGAGGCAATCGAGAGGTGGGCCGACTGTGAGCTGGTAATGCCGGCGACAATATCGGTGAAGCCGAGACCGGGCAAAAAGTATTTCGACATCGTCGCGCGTTCATTCCCTGAGCAGGCGAAGGGGAGGGCGGCATGAGCGTTTCATTCACTCTGCTCGATCGCCAGTGCCTGCGTCATGTTCCCGAGCGCGTTAGGTCCGTCATCATCGAGGTGGCCGAGAAGCGCAACGTGCCGCCCCGCGAGATCATGGGAAGGACACGCGAACGCAGCGTTGTCCTGGCGCGGCATGAAGCCATCTATCGCGTCAAGGCTCTGAACCCGACCTTTTCGTCCACTCAGATCGGGCGATGGTTCAACCGAGACTACACCACCATCCTTTACGCCATAGCGAAATATCAGGATCAGAACGGCGCCCCGCGTTTGTGCCGCTACCGCTGGAGGGCAGCGGCATGACGGTGCTTCAAGCTGCCGCCATCCTCATTCTTTGGCGATCGGGCCGCTTTGACACCTTCGACATCGCTCGGGTGCTGAACGGGGTATCCGAGGCGGATATCTGCCGCGTCATTCATGCGGCCCGGGAAGCGGAGCGTGGGCCTGACCTGAGGGTGATCAAGTCATGACAGCTTCCACGCGCATCTGTCTCTGCCCCTGTTGCGGCCAATCCATAAACGCGGGCAGGGCGCCCATAGAAGCATTGGGTGCCGCCCCGCTAGCGACGGTACCACGCGCCATCGTCAATGCCCTTGTCGACGCATACCCCCGCGCCGTTACGGCCGAATATCTGATCTCGCGCATCTACAGCGGCACGCGCGAGCCGGAACATGCCCTGGAGGGACTGCACGTCCAGATAACCCGCCTTCGCAACCTACTGCCGGTTTACGGCTGGACCATCCCCCGATGTGCCGCGGGGCGAGGGAATGAGGCTCGATACAGGCTGGAACCCCTGTCTCAGGAACCCCAATCGTGATCACGCGCTTCAATGACGCCATCTGTGCCTGCTGTGCCCGCTCCGCGACCGGTGTCGGCTACAGCCCCAGCCAGAATTGGCATTCCCACCCACCCCTGTTCGTCTGCGACAGCCCGGAGTGCCTTCAATTGGTAAGGGACAGCTATACCCTTCCCCAAGACCGCTTCACCCGCCTCGAGAGCATCGCCGCCGGCAAGGGAGGCGAGGAGGGCGGCCAATTCCTGGACCAGATCGGGAAGACCGATCTCTCTACCCTGACCCCGGACGAGTGGTTTGAATTCTGCCGGCGGATCGTCGCGGGGTACAGAAAGGCCCTTGTCACGTCACTTCGGGATGAGGCGCCGTTTTGATCGTGACAGACGCCCGCGCAAATCTCGAGGTTGCTCTGCGCCTCGCCTCCCAGGGCTTTAGCGTCTTTCCATGCCAGAGCGGCGGGCCGAAGGCGAAAAGTCCGATGCCATTCATCAAGTGGCGGGAGGCGAGCACAACCGATCCTGCCACCATAACGGCTTGGTGGCGCAAATGGCCGGAGGCGGCCGTGGGCCTCGATCTGGCCAAGTCGGGCCTCATAGTCATCGATGCCGACAGGCACGGCCCTGACGACGGCGTGGCCGCAATGGGGGAGCTCATGGCGGCACACGATTATGACCCCCATGGCGTTCCTCTCGCAGCCACCCCAAACGAGGGCACCCATTTTTTCTATCGCCAACCCGAGGGAAAGACGCTCGGAAACAGCCGCGGCGCCCTTCCGGCAGGAGTGGATGTCCGCGGCCATGGCGGCTACGTCATCGCGCCCGGGACCATAATGGCCGATGGCCGGCTCTACGAAGTCTTCGGTGACATCGCTGAAGCACCGGAGCTGCCGGCATGGCTTGTCGAGATACTGGAGGCAAAAAGGGGAGGCCGGGCTGACGAAGGAAATCCCTCTCAATCCCGTGCAGAACGAGGATTTGAGGCTGGCCGTCCCGTAAATGGAAATCACCCCACCGACCGCATATCCGACGATGAGATTGCCGACCTTCTGGCCGCCATAGACCCGGACTGCGGCTATCACGATTGGGTCGCCGTGCTGATGGCAGTCCATGCCGAGACAGGCGGCGCAGGCTTTCACCTGGTTGACCAGTGGAGCGCGCGGGGCCGCAAGTACCCTGGCCAGAGGGAACTGCAGCGCAAATGGGCGAGCTTTGGACGACGCGAGGGCATCACCGGGCGGACGCTGGCCGACATCGCCCGCCAGTACGGCGCCGACCTTTCGGCGATCGCACTCAAGCACCGCGGCGTGCCGCACTACGATCCTGTCGAGGCGGCCCACGCGGCGCGGGTCCTCATCGAGGCCCACGACGGAACCCTCGCCGACGCGGAGACGGGGGAGGTTGTGGAGGATCTAGGTCCCTCTCTTCTTCCTGCACCTGCAGCACCTCAAATCCCGTTCCCTCCAGGGCTGGTCGGTGACATTGCCCGCTGGATCGTCGCCACAGCCCGCCGCCCGCAACCCGAACTGGCCATCGGGGCAGCCCTGGCCATAGTCGGGACGGCTGCGGGAAGACAGTTTGCCGGGCCCACGAAGAGCGGCACTCATCTGTACATCCTCGGCCTCGCCCCTACGGGCAAGGGCAAGGATCATGCCTTGCATGCGATAGGCCGGATCATGTCGGCTGCCGGCCTTTCCCAGCATATCGGGCCAAGCGAATTCATCTCCATGCCCGCAGTGGTCAATTTCCTGACCCGAAAGCCATTGTCCCTTTGCGCCATGGACGAATTCGGCGGCTTTATGAAACGGATCAACTCGAAACGGGCCTCCGGCTTCGAGTCCGCCATATCGAAGGTGATCCGGACCCTCTGGTCATCTTCATTCGCCCCATACTTCACGCCGGAATGGGCCCAGAAGGCGAGCGAGACGATCTTCGCTCCGGCCATGACCATCTACGGCGCTTCCACCCCTGAGCAGTTCTATTCCTCAATGGAAGGAGCAAGCCTTGAGGATGGGACGCTGAACCGCTTCCTCCTCTTTTCAGGCCGGGACAGGGTGCGAGAGCGGGATCCAGAAACGGACCCCCACATCGTTCCTAACTCCATTTCAGAGCGGCTGAAGGCCATCTACAATGCCTCGGGGACTCTGGCCGTCACTTACCGGAACGATGCCCACACCGACCCGGCTTCACACGGAGCGGTCAGACAGGTTCCGTTCTGCCCGGACGGAGCACGGGAGCGGTACAGGGACTTTGCCGCGGAGGTTGAGGCCAAGATCGATGGCGACCCCGACTCCGCGGCAATCTATGCCCGCGTCGTGGAGATGGCACTTCGTATCGCGACAATCGTGGCGGTAGGCCGAATGGACGATGACCAGGTCCAGAAACAGGACCTTGAATTCGGCATTGCCGTTGCTTCAGCGTCGGCCTCCTTCATGGCCGAGGGCGTGGCAGACTATATGGCCGATAACGAAAATCAGGCCAACGCGCAGAAGGTGATGAGGATCGTGAAGGCGAGGGGCGGGCGGATCAAATACCGTGATCTGCTTCAGTCGCTGAAGAACTCCATAAAGCCCCGCGACCTGCGTGATTTGCTCACCAGCATGTGTGAGGCTGGTCAGTTAGAGAAGCAGGAGGTGAAGGGGCCGACTGGGCCGGCGACGTTCTGGTATCAGGCTGGCAACTAGTCGGGTTCACTATTTAGCCTCAGCACCATACCGAATTCCCGGCGCATATCATGCGGATGTGGGTCGCTGGCAAATAGTCTTTCAGTATCAATGCGCACCCGATCAGCAGCTTCTTGCTCAACCATTTTAAAATGAACCTCGAACAAGCTTATAATTCCGTTCACAAATGAGAACAGACGAAATATGAGCAGAGAAGATAGGGATCCGATCATGAAATTAAATATGGAGGCTTGGCTAATCGCGATTTCGCTTCGCGGACCCAACAGCCATCGATGATCTTGCCAACCAACTATATTGGCTGCCACAAGTGAAACGATTAATCCCGCTGCGATGACAATAACGCCGGCGAACAACGTCAACTGCAGCCTGACGGCATCACGGTAGGAACGCAGAGCCGGTATACTAAGCTTGGCGGGACGGAGAATCGTTGCCGCAAGAATCATAGTCGGCACAATAGCTGCGGACACGAATGAAGCGAACGTGGCCAGCAATCCACTCGCAGACTTAAAGCTATCCGGATATCCGAAATATCCAGAAATAGCGCCCACCGCGGTGGCAGCGGCAATTGGCAACCAATTGGTCATTTTTGCCTTACGGTATTTTCGGCCCTTCGATATACCCGTTTGAGCAGAAAGACTGATATGCCTCTATCAGCACGCGCTTCGCATCGTCAGGATCGAGCAGTGACTCGATCGTCTTCACTCTTCCCATATTATAGGTGAGTTTCTGAAGATTTCCCACATGCCGGCCATTTTTACCGCGAAGAATCACGTTGTCATCGTCAAGGCTACTCACCAACGAGAGGGCATCAGCCTTCTTAAAATTGGCCAAACGACGCTCCCTCTTCAGTTTGAGATGCATCTCCAGGATTATCTCGCCGTCTTTCCCAGCGATATCTCTCAGTTTTTCTATATTAGCCTCACCGAATGCCGCTGCCCGAAGGATATTAAGCACTCGGCCTTCTCCAGTAATTTCCTGATGATCTACATCTTCAGTTCTGTAGCTTTTGCGCGGCGCAGGACTCCATTCCGGCTCCTTCGCGCTATCCATTGACTCCCAATGCGATTGGGTGGCACGAATGACAATGTCATTGACTGGTGGCGAAATATCGTTGGCAACAGACACCTGCGCATCAAAGACCAATTCGCCTCTAGAAATGCCAGGCGTATAGATTAGCCAGTTCAAATAGTCAGTAAGTGTGCCGAGTGACATATTCGGCGTCTGAATGGCGAGTAGATGGTTCTCCACCGCAAGCCAGTAAAGTACACCTTTTAGAGGATGATGGCCTTTTGGCGTCTTAATCTGTGCAAGGTTAACGATCGGAGCGGTATTAGCATCTTGAATGACGGGGATGTGCTCGCCAGGAGCAAAAACCGCAAGCTCGCCAAAAACCCAGTTTGGGTCGCTATCATCACATCGGTTCAGGAGCGTCATCCCGGCTCGCGGATGAGGAAATATTCTCGATCCGACGTGTGCGCGCAAAGGCGAGCCATCTTTTACCCGGTCCATTCCCGCCTTCGTCATAGCAGGTATTTTTTGGCCCTCTGGCACTTCATCGGTAATTTTGCGGTAGCGATATTGCACGTTCACCGGCTTCACTAGCACCCCCCGTTTTTACAACCCAAGCGATTAAGGATTCCGTACAATAGCCGTTTGTTCAAGGGTTGATGGCGCAAACGTGCGCGACGACACACATCCGAACCCGTTCCTGCCAAGGAACAGGTTCGGCCTCATTGTCCAATTTTTGTGAACAATCCTCTCCAATTTGTTTCAAAATCATCGAACCTGTGGAGGAACAGGTTCACAGGTTCAGGAACGGGTTTATAGGTAAAAAATATAACAATATCAATAACATAATTAAATCTGTGAACCTGTTCCCTAAATGATGTGACTGTTTCTGATTTTGGGAAGCGGAGCGGTATATCCTCTAATGGTGCATAGATTTGAGGAACACGTTCACAGGTTCTCCCGCCCCTTGACCCGCGCCGCCCAAATCAGCTACCCCTCATCCGGTACCGCCTCGGTCATTCCCACGGGTCCGCCAGCCATGGGATTGGCCGGATAATGAAGAAACCAGCTGTACGTATCGATGGGGGCAGAAGGATCAATCTTGCCGCGCGCCGGGAGCGCCGTGGCCTGGAGATCGGCCCCAGAGATTATCCCGCACCTGATCCGCATGACCGGGACCGGTCCCGCCGGCGCCTGAATCAGCTCCTTCGCGCCGACGGCGGCAAGGAAGGCGCCGTCACGTCGGTGGTGAAAATCCGCGACCTGGAGGGGAAAAAGGCAAGAACTCTTACCCAGACCGTCCGGTGCCTCCCCGGGACGTTTGAGTGGAGATACGGGCGTGACAATCAATCCGCACTCTATCACGCTGGCAGCCATTTCGCCCGGCTATGGGAACGTGCCGGCATCGCCATTGCGTCATCGGCCGACTTCCTCCGCGGCACCGCCTCAGGATACCCGTCAGGAATATCGGACGCGAGGGCCGCAGCGGCGCAGAAGGTGATAGAGGTGGTGCGGGAGATAGGCCGGTTCTCAGCGGAGCGCCTTGTCGCCTATTGCGTCCTGGGCGAGACCAGCACTTCGATTGCCCGGCGATATGGGCAGTCGCCCCGTGACATGGCGGCGGTGCTCCATCAGGACCTGAGAGCCGTGGCGATGCATTTCCGTTTCCTGTGAAGGAGCGGGAAATACTAAACAATCGTTCCCCTTACCGCGAACAGGGCTGGACCTTTCTGGCAGAAAGGGGGTATAGCCTAAGCCATGGTGCAGAATTGTGCCTGAGGCCCGATTGCGGGCCTTTTCTGTTTTCCACCACAGCGATGGATAGGGAGCGCCATCGGCGCCTCGATCGGCTATGGCCGGTTTGACACCAAAGCAGGAGCGCTTCGTCTCCGAATATCTCCTCGATCTCAACGCGACGCAGGCGGCGATCAGGGCTGGATACAGCGAGAGGACTGCAAACGAGCAGGGCGCTCGGCTGTTAGCAAAAGCTAGTGTCGCCGCCGCCATAGCAGAAGCCAAGGCAGCGCGTTCCGAGCGGACGAAGATCGACGCCGATTGGCTTCTGCGCCGCCTGGCCGATGAGGCAGAGGCTGACGTTGCCGACCTCTATGACGACAGCGGAGCACTGAAGCCGGTAAAGGACTGGCCTCCGATCTGGCGCAAGGGCCTCGTCGCCGGGCTGGATGTAGAAGAGGTAACGGTTGACGGTTCGGTTGTCGGGATCATCCGCAAGCTGAAGCTTTCTGATCGTACCAAGCGGCTCGAGCTGATCGGCAAGCACGTCGATGTGCAGGCGTTCCGCGAGCAGATCGACCACAAGTCGAGCGATGGCTCCATGACGCCGAAGCCGACGACGATCAGGATCATAGGCCCGGATGACGGAAGCGACGATACGGCTGCCGCCTAAGCTCGTCCCGCTATTCTCAAAGCCTCGTGGTTCTGTTCGGTACCGATGGGCGAGGGGTGGGCGAGGGTCTGGCAAGAGCTTCAACTTCGCCAAAATGGCGGCGGTCTGGGGCTACGCCGAGCCGCTTCGCATACTTTGTGTTCGTGAGTTCCAGGTTTCGATTGCTGAGAGCTTCCATGCTGAGCTGAAAGCAGCGATTGCTTCGGAGCCGTGGCTTGAAGCGGCCTATGATGTGGGGCGGGACTATCTCAGGGGCAAGAACGGAACGGAGTTCATCTTTCGCGGCCTTCGCCGGAATACTCAGTCGATCAAGTCTCTAGCTGGCATCGATCTAACGATTGTCGAGGAAGCGGAGGATATACCGGAAGACTCCTGGCTTGCGCTAGAAGCTACAGTCTTCCGGCGGCCGAAATCCGAGATGTGGACGATCTGGAACCCGCGTCTGGATGGATCGCCAGTCGATCAGCGCTTTGTAAAGGATCCGCCGGCAAACGGCATCGGCGTTGAGCTAAATTGGAATGACAACCCATTCTTTCCGCCCGCACTGGAAGAACTGAGGCGGAGAGAGCAAGAAAGGCTCGATCCGAACACATACGCGCATGTCTGGGAAGGTGCCTATCTCGTCAACAGCGCGGCTCAGGTTTTTGCCGGCAAGTATCGAGTTGCCGAGTTCGAGCCGCAAGGCGACTGGAGCGGACCGTATCAGGGCGGCGACTTCGGATTCAGTCAGGATCCGACTGCGGCCGTTCGTGTCTGGGTCCATGGTGACAGGCTTTATGTCGAGTACGAGGCGGGGAAGGTCGGCCTTGAACTCGATGACACGCCAGCCTTCATCGCAAACCGTATTCCCAACTTTGCAGATTACGCGACACGATGGGACAATGCCCGGCCCGAGAGCATAAGCCATCTGCGCAGGCACGGCTTGCCTCGCTCGGAGCCCGTGGACAAGTGGACGGGCAGCGTCGAGGACGGCATAGCGTTCATGCGGTCGTTCCGGGAGATCGTCATCCATCCTCGGTGTGCCGAGACGATCAAGGAATTCCGGCTGTACTCGTACAAGGTTGACCGGCTGACGGGCGACATTCTTCCGCAGATCGTCGATGCTCACAATCACTACATCGACTCCGTCCGCTATGCCGTAACGCCCATGATCAAGCGCCGCACCGCCAAATCTCGCGAGCTTCTGATATGACAAGCACTGTCGCTACACCTTCTGATCTCTACCAGAAGTGCAGTGAGAAATGGCGTCTTCCCCGCACTCTCATGGGCGGGACGGCCGCCATGCGGGCGGCAG
>Ga0207864_1002112_pt1 | contig 19593 bp, 19 predicted proteins | sample HigsolmetaAR202D_FD_184834 | JGI IMG/M metagenome (GOLD analysis project Ga0207864, IMG submission 184834) | Ionic liquid and high solid enriched microbial communities from the Joint BioEnergy Institute, USA - AR20-2-D (SPAdes) (version 2) ... | reverse complement strand
GCGCCGCCGTCGAGAACTTCGCCAACCTGCGCGATCCGGCGGGCACCGTCGATCTCGACATCTACTTCTACCGCGGTTGCCCCGCGCTGCGGAACAGGTAATGCCGGCGAGATCTTGCGACAGCGCCTGCCTAATTGAGCTTTGGATCGTGGCTAGTCGGTCGGAGGCTCCTTCCCAACGAGTATCTCAAAATCGTGCTCCGTAACGATCCTCGTACTCTGCACGAACCACGACCAAGGGCTTTCGGGATTACGATTGCGGAAGGCAACCAGCTTAGCTCGAAGATCACTATCGATCACGATAGGCGACTCAAAGAAGAATCGCACGTCTCTCACCCTAAACGACCAAGGGAATCTTTCTTTATTGATGACGGCAACTTTAGTCGCGGGTGGCTTCCTCTCAGGATGACTTGCAACCGTTGCCTCAGCGACAATGCCAACGCCTGTTTCGTAGAAGCAGATCCGATCACCTGGCTTTAGCCTCTTCCGGCCAGTGGTCGATTCACCGAAAACGTACCATCCCGAACCAAGTAGGTCACAAATAATGTCTCGCGCCGTTCGATCTTGGTCGTCACGAACCGGTGTTAGGAGGTGGAGCCGCTCGCTCGCTTCTTGGGAGATCGACGGTGGGTTGACATCTTGCTGCGTCTCAGACTCTGTATTGATCGGCTTGTCAACGTCTCCTCTCTCGACTGGGGTCACTGGCCGGTCAACTGTCTTCGCTGCGATTCGAGCGAGTAGACGCACGGTATCGGCAACGAAGACTCCAGCGGGTCGCAAGAGCGCCACAGCCTCTTCAGCCGTAATGAAGTTGTCCTGAACAAGTTCGGCAAGCGAAAGTATGTCATCAACCGTCGCGATTCGAAGCTGATGAGTTCGTTTCTCGGCGATAATCGAATTCTGGAGTTGCTTGAGTTCGGAGTCAGTCCGACCGAATACATACAGGCCCATCGCGTGGTCCCAATTGCGAATTTCTCCTGCCGAGATCAGCCGATCAACGTAACCGATTACCGTGGCAGTTTGGATCGAGAAGGCATCTGTGGTCTTTACTTCGATGACTATGGAGAAGCCATTTCTCCTCCAAAGGCCGTCATATCCAATCTCGTTCGCAATCCCTTTGTAGCGGCCATACTCGACTTCGAAGCCAATCAACCTCCCAGCGTGGTTGACGAGATCTTGGAGCGCATGGTCATACTGGGTCCCTTTATTTCTGGTGCAAGCTTCAATGTAATCACGGACCGCGCCAACTGAGTTGACCGAAGTCTCCAGGTATTTTCGAAACCGCTCACGAGGCGTGTCGTCTCCAGGGCGATCATCCAACACACCAACGAGGCCGAGAATCTGTTCCAGCGTGATCATTTGGCCACTCCAGCATCTAACGGACCTTCCGTGGCTATTATCGCGAATCGGTACCAACAACCGGTCGAGACCGGCGGTACTTACTTCCCAAACAGATCCGAGTCCGGCACCAACATTGATGCCCCTGCCAGACACGAAGATGGCCTCCCGCCATCAGGCAGAAGGCCATCATCCATCAATTCACGTGCGATACGTTACGGGGTCGGAGTCTCCGCCTCGTCCATCTCGACTTCGACCGTGCCGACCGGGGTTCCGCCCGTGGTGCCGGTGACCGGCGAAGGCGTGCCGCCGACCGGCGTGGCAACGTCACCTTGCCTCACCGGCGCGGGCGCCGACAGCACGAGCAGCGAGAGGCTCTGGTCGGCCGTCCGGCCAATGATGATGATGTCGTAGACCAGCCCCTCCTCGATCGCCGAATCAGCTTCGATCAGGATTGTGTCCTCGCCCGCCCCGCGAGCCTGCAACGTCACCGCGCCCTCATTAACGATCTTGTAGGGCGGCCGGTCCTTGAAGGCGACGTCCTCGAACAGCGTCTCGCCCTGCGCGAAGCCCACGTCAACGTTGCCCGAGTCCGTTGAAGCGTGAACCACGCGGACTCGCGCCTGTCCGGCTGGCACCGGCGTCAGATCGAGCCGCATCACTTCCGCGCTCACGTCGCCCGGATCGCCCATCGCGACGATCTGGTACGCGGTGCCGCCAGTCAGGTCGACTTCCTGGTCGACGATATCCTCGTCGCCCGGCGGCGTTCCGGTCGTGGTGATTTCGAGCGTCCGGTCGTCACCGCCAGGAACAGTCGCAAACTCTGTCGCCATACCGAACGTCAGGTTCTCGACCACTGGCGACCCGTTCACATACACATCCACGGCCGGCCCGCCCGGAATGGCATGGACGACGCGGAGGCAGGCATCTGCCGCCGTCGCCTCGAGCCCGAGCACCGAAGCACACGGCTCAGCGACGCGGGTGACGAGCGGCAGCAGCGCGAGGCTTTGATCCTCCTGCAATCCCAGCGTGATGATGTCGTAGGCGTTGCCCGCGTCAATCAGCACGTCAGCGGCGGTGACGAGCACTCGCCCGTCCTGGTCCTTCACGTCCAAGCTGTACGTGCCGGTATCGAGATCGGTGTAATCGCTCGTATCGCTGAAGCCGACGTCGTCAGCCACCGTATCGCCGCCGGAAATCGCGACGTCGATATCACCAGCGTCGGCCGAGGCGTTGATGACACGAACGCGCGCCTTCCCCTCGTCGAGGTCGTCCAGGTTCACCTCGTAGACGTTGCCTTCGATATCGTTCAGGCGTCCCATCGCGACGAAGATGTACGCACCGCCGCTGTCGACATTGAGATCCGTGTCGATGACGGCCCCTTCCGTGGTCTGCCCCGTTGGCACGACCTGCACCGTATGGTCGCCACCCGGCACGGCCACGAAGTTGGTCACGTCGCCGTACGCCAGATCCTCGGCGACCGGCTGCCCATTGACGAGGATGTCCACGTTCGGCGTGCCTGGAGAGGCGTGGACGAAGCGCACGGTTGCGTCCGCCTCCGCCTCTTCTTGCGCCACCGCCTGCCCGGCTCCAAACACCGTCGCCAGCATCGCGCCGAGCATCAGAAGGAAGGCCGCGCCTACGCGCAGCCACCCATATCCTGATCCATGTCCTTGCTTTCCGCTCATAATTTGCCCTCCCGCGCTCGCTCATGGATCTAACCGAATAGACCGTCCATCGGCGTCTCCGGTCGATCGGAGTACCCGTGAGCCGCTGGGAGGGCAAACGCAAGTCGCGTACCAAGCTGAAAGCGCCGCTCAGCCGCGATACGGCTATGCGCGGAGATTAGTGTGCGGTCCGCTTCTGGTAGAGCGTGACGGCAAGCGGGAAGAAGACGACGAGAATCCCGATGGACCACGCCAGCGCCTGCCACGCCGCCGAACCCGGCGACTGGCCCAGCACATACGCCCGCAGGGCATCCACCGTCTGTGTCATCGGCTGGTTCTCGGCAAAGGCCCGCAGCCAGCTCGGCATCGTCTCCGTCGGGACGAAGGCGCTGCTCGCGAAGGTCAGCGGGAAGATCGCGACGAACATGAATGCCTGAACGGCCTCCGGCGTCCGCGCCAGCATCCCAACCGTGACACCAACCCATGAGAAGGCGAAGCCGAACAACAGCAGCAGTCCGAATCCGGCTAGCCAGCCGCCAACATCTCCATCCGGCCGGAATCCAACCGCGAGACCGACGCCCAGCATCACCAACGACGCCAGAATGCCACGCAGAAGATCCGTCAGCGTTCGCCCGGTGACGACCGCCGCCCGCGACATCGGCAACGAGCGGAAGCGGTCGATAATCCCCTTCGAGAGATCGAACGCCAGGCCGATCCCGCTCGTCATCGCGGCAAACATGATCGTCTGGACGAAGATGCCGGCCATCAAATAGTTGATGTAGGACGTCCCCTCGACGGCGATCGCCCCGCCGAAGACATAGCGGAACAAGACGACGAAGATGATCGGCTGCACCGTGACGTCGAGCAGCAGCTCCGGCGTCCGCGGGATGTGGCGGAGATTACGCCCCATCATCGTCAGGGCGTCGCTCACGCCCCACTTCAGTCGATCACCGAAGCTCGGTCCCGCCGCGGTTTCTCTGCCTAGGACATTGACCTGCGTGCTCATCCTTATGCAGCCTCCATCCGATTGGGATTGTCCTCAGTCCGCTCGCCGTTCTCGGTCTCGACCGTCGCCGTGCGACCGGTAAGCGCGAGGAACACGTCATCCAGCGTCGGCCGATTCAGGATCGCCTCATCGACTTGCACGCCTTCCTCGTCCAGCGCGCGTACCACACGGGTCAAGAGCCCCTGCGTCGCGGTGACCGGCACGCTGATTCGACGCGACTCGGTGTCCATCCTGACCGCGCCGACACCGAATCCGGACAGCACCCGCGCCGCGACCGGCAGCTCGCTCCCAACGCTGACGATCACCTCGAGGTGCTCACCGCCGACCCGCGCCTTCAGCTCGGCCGCAGTTCCTCGCGCAATGACGCGCCCGTGGTCAATCACCACGATGTCATCCGCGAGGCGGTCTGCTTCTTCGAGATACTGCGTGGTGAGCAAAAGGGTGGTCCCGCCAGCGACCAGCTCCGCGATCAGGTCCCACATGCTCAGGCGGCTGCGCGGATCGAGCCCGGTCGTCGGCTCATCGAGGAAGAGGATCGGCGGCGCGGCTACCAAGCTTGCCGCCAAGTCGAGTCGCCGCCGCATTCCGCCGGAGTAACCCTTGACGATGCGCGAGCCAGCTTCGACCAGATCGAACCGCTCCAGGAGTTCCTGCGCCCGGCGCCGCGCGACCTGCCTCGGCAAGTGGTAGAGGCGGCCGATCATCTCCAGGTTTTCTTGCCCGGTCAACAGCTCGTCCAGCGCCGCGTACTGGCCAGCCAGCCCCACGCGCTGCCGAACCTCCTCCGGGTAGCGGACGACGTCGTACCCGGCCACCACGGCCTGACCGGCATCCGGCTTCGTCAGTGTCGTCAGGATGCGCACCGCCGTCGTTTTCCCCGCGCCGTTCGGCCCGAGCACCGCCACAATCGTTCCTTCCGGCACGGTGAAATCGAGTCCGCGCAGCGCCTGGGTTGCCCCGAATCGCTTTTCCAGACCCTCCGCGACGATGGCGCTTGTTGCCGTCATGTCTTTCTCCCTCCCTGCTCCGGCAACCGATCGAATCCCCGCCCCGATTTTCAGAGCGCCGACCGCGCCACACATCCCACGCGAGGCGAAAAAACGTGGGGCGATGCCCGATGCGGGGAATCGCCCCACGTGTGGGGTGGGGATATGGGGTGCGGTTCAGGCGCTACCACCAGTTGGGACGCCCGTCCCGCGGTCGAGAATCAACACCGAAGCGCAATGCCAACAGATCGAACACAATCAGTACGGCGATGATGACTCCAAGAATAAGCGCCGGTGAGTCCATCGCGCATCCTTTCTCACCCGCGGCCGGAGCCCCTCAGCGGAACCGCGGCCGCATCGTCACGACTATCAGCGAGGGCGGAACCCGCCATAGAGGATGGCTGTCACTTCCCATCGCCGACGGTCGTCGACGCTCACCGAGCGCGTACCGAGCCGTGCCAATTCTGCATCGGTTGCGCTTTCAGCCTCCGGGAACGCCACCCGTTTCGGCTCGGGAGGCGTGCTGACGAGGGTGAGAATGAGCCGGCGACGTCCGAAGACGATCGTCATGACTAACCTCCGATGGATCAGCGCTCCGCCCTGGCTTCGCGGCCTCGAGCGAGACGCTTCTTAGGTCGTCTCTTGCCCCCCAGTCCTCTTTCCAGCACGAGGCCGTCGATCCTCTGCGGGAGAGCCGGCGCCGGCGTCCCGGCCTCTCGCCGCATTCGTCTATAGAACGCGCGTGCGGCCGTCATGTGAGATGCCGCGCCACCGAGTCACAGCCAAATGAACGGCTCTCCTCCAGCCGTGTGAAATGCCCGCCAGCGGCTCCCTGGACACCGCCACGCCGACCGCGCAGCCCTGCCGAACCGCTTTCCGCTCGCTGGTGTATTACCTTCCGCCGAGATCGCCCGAGACAGGGAGGAAGCTCGTGACCCGAACGCTCCGACAACGCATCGCGATCCTGGCGACACTCGCCGCCACGCTCTTGCTCAGCGCATGCGGCAACGACGGCACGCCCCCGTCAACGCCTACACCGGAGACCTCCCCGACTTCCGTGGCCTCGCCCGCCCCATCCGGCACGCCGACTGTTGGGGACATCGCCGACCGGATCGCCGCCGCCTGGGCCAACGTCCAGTCGTATCGGAGCGTCTTCACCACAACCGCCCGCCAGGCTCCCGGAACGCCTGGCGCGTCGCCCGCCACGGTCGAGGTCATTGATGAGGTCGTGCCTCCGGACCGGAAACGTCGGCTGAGCCTCGCCGACGGAGCCGTTGTTTCCGAGATCATCAGCATCGCGGGACGTGTCTACGCGCGCGGCCAGGAGGTACCCGGTCTCGCCACACCACCGGCAGACCCGGACACCTGGGTTCGCATCGATCCCGCCGCGCTCGACTCCGAGAGCCCGATCGGCCGCCTGTACGCCGGGATGGCCGCGGAAGCGGCTCCGCCGTACTCCGCCCTCTCGCGGGAGCAGCGGATGCACGATGCCGTGCTAATTGGCGAGGTGGAAATCGAGGGACGAACCTGCCAGCGCTACCGCACCGCCGACACGACGATGACCGGCGAGCGGATCGAGATCGTGATTTCGCTCGGCGACGACGACCTCCCCTGCGCCATCGAAACAATCGCCGGCGGCACCGTCAGCCGCTCGACATTCACCTACAACATCCCGCTGACGATCGAGGAGCCCACGGCGGCAACCCCCATCGCCCTCTCCCCCGTCCCGTGAGCCATTGTCTCTCCGCGCCCAAATGAAACAGCGCCGGGCATCAAACCGGCGCCGCCTCACCATTGAACTCAGCACTCAGCACCCAGCACTCAGCACTCCTCCTCCCTCTTTCTCCCAGCCCTGCCGTCTGTTAGATTGGCGTCAATATTTCGCTGACAGTGAGGAAACGACCCGGATCATGAGCGATGCCCAGGAACCAACGGCTCGCTATGACGTCTTTCTGTCCCACAACTCCAAGGACAAGCCTGCCGTCGAGCGGATCGCGGTCAAGCTGCGCCAGGCCGGCATCGAGCCGTGGCTGGACTCCTGGCATCTGACACCGGGCGGTCGCTGGCAAGAGGAAATCGCCGAGGCTGTCCTCGAGAAGACCGCGACCTGCGCCGTCTTCATCGGGCCGCACGGCATCGGCAACTGGTCGCGCGAGGAGCTGGAGCTCGCCAAGGACCGGTCCGCCAAGGATCGCGCCTACCGCCTCTTCCTTGTTCTCTTGCCCGGCCTGCCAGAGCCGTTCGACCCGACCGATCTGCCACCCGTTCTCTCTTCTCACACCTGGGTCGATCTCCGCGCGGGCGACGAGGATTGACGCGACTTCCAGCCACTCATCAATGCCGTCAAAGGCATACCGCACGGCCCGCCAACGCAGATCGAGTCCTCGTCCGATGTCTGCCCTTACCGGGGCCTGCAGACCTTCGACGAGGACGACGCGGAGTTCTTCTTCGGGCGCGACGCCGACATCCAGCGCTTGCTGGAAAAGCTCATCCACCCGGTTCCTGGCCGTCGTCGGCGCTTCCGGCTCCGGCAAATCGTCGCTCGTCCGCGCCGGGCTGATCCCCGCGCTCAAGAACGGCCGCCTACCCGGCAGCGAAACCTGGCGCACGGCAACGCTCACACCCGGCGCGCATCCCCTGACCGCCCTCGCCGCGCAGCTGACCCGCCTCGCGCCGGAAACGCCGATGACGGCGACGCTCGACGCGCTCTCCCGCGATCCCCGCGCCCTGCATCTGGCCGCGACGCTCGCACTCGATAACGGCAAGGTATCGGACGCCGGAACGCGCCTCGTCCTCTGCGTCTTTCAATTCGAGGAGGTCTTCACCCTCTGCCGCGACGAGGCCGAGCGAGCCAGTTTCATCGAGAACCTCCTCTACGCGGCGTCAGTCCCGGACGGGCGCGTCGTCGTCGTGCTGACGATGCGCGCCGACTTCTACTCCCGCTGCGCCGCGTACCCGGACCTCGCCGCGCGCGTCGCCAGTCACCAATATCTGGTCAGCCCAATGGACGAAGCCGGGCTGCGAGCCGCGATCGCCGAGCCGGCGTGGAAAGTCGGCCTCGATTTCGAGGATGGCCTGATCGAAACGATTCTGGAGGACGTCGAGAACCAGCCTGGCTCGCTGCCGCTGCTGGAGCATGCCCTCTTGGAGCTTTGGCGGCGGCGACGCGGCCGGCTCCTGACTCTGGAAGGGTATCAAGCAACCGGTGGCGTCTCGGGCGCGATCGCACAGCGCGCTGACGAGCTCTACTCCGGCTTCTCCCCCGAGCAACAGGCAATCGCGCGCCGCGTCATGCTCCGCCTCACCCAGCCCGGCGAAGTCACCGAGGAAACCCGCCGCCGGGCGACGCTTGCCGAGCTGGTGACGAGCGAAGCGGAACGACCCACGCTGGAGGCGGTGATCGCGGAGCTGGTCGAAGCGCGCCTCCTGACGACGAGCACCGACGACAGCGGAGCCACCTGGGTGGACGTTGCCCACGAGGCGCTGATCCGCGGCTGGCCGCGCCTGCGCGGCTGGATTGATGAGGATCGAGAAGGGTTGCTGGTCCACCGCCGCATCACGGAGGCAGCACAAGAGTGGGCGAGGCTAGACCGCGATGAGGGTGTCCTCTTCCCCGGGGCGCGCCTGGCGGAGGCGGTCGAATTCGCCGACGCACGCCGCGACGGGCTGAACGATGTAGAGCGGGCGTTTCTGCAAGCGGGCGTCGAGCTCCGCCAACGGGAGGAGGTAGAGCGAGAGCGCCAGCGGGCTGCCCGGGAACGCCTACAGCGTCGCGCCGCAGCGGTACTGCTCGTCGCGTTCCTCAGCGCCTCCGTCTTGGCGCTGTTCGCCTGGGATCAGCGCGGCGATGCCCGATCCGGCCGCCGGGAGGCAGCCGCCGGTCGCGCCGCCGAGGCCACCCGCGCCGCTGAAGCGGAAGCGGCCCGGCAAACGGCGGAGTCCCGCCGCGCGGAGGCAGAGGCCGCCCAGGCCGTTGCGGCGACTCAGCAGGCGGCCGCACAAGCCGCCCAGGCGACCGCTCGGTGCGGCTCGACGGCACGGACTGGGAAGAGCGGTTCCACGCCCTCCTAGCTCACGAACGAGTCGTCGTCCGCATGCTGGCGTGGCCACCGGATGGCGATCCGCGCGCGGCGCTCGCGGCCAACAACGCGGCGATGCTGGAGCTTGCGCGGGAAGCTGCCGACGACGCCGGGTTCCGCGCGCTCCTGCTCTGGAACGGCTCGTCCACCGGCGCGACTGGTGACACGGCGGGCTTCGCCCCTCTCCTTCAGCAGTCTGCAAGGAGGATCGCGATCGTCAATCCGCTCTCACCATGACGAAGCTGGATCCGCCGGCGAGACCACGCCGAGAGACGGACTGAACCTGCTACACTCGCTGGCGGCCGGCCCGGCGCCGGCCGTCGTGTCATCCGAAGAGGGAGCGATGAGCGAGCACCCCACACCAACGACTTCTCGCTGGCCAGTCACCTTCGGCGTCGTCACCGGGCAGCACCAGCTCACCTGGCCGCAGCTCGTCGAGCAGTGGCAGATGGCCGAAGCGCTCGGCTTCGACTCGGTGTGGCTCTTCGACCACTTCCTCGCCCTCTACGCCGATCCAGATGGACCGTGCTTGGAGGCGAGCACGCTCCTCGCCGCGCTCGCCCTCAAGACCGACCGTGTCCGCGTCGGCGTCCTCGTTTACGGAAATACGCACCGCAACCCGGCCATCCTCGCCAAGGAGATCGTGACCGTCGATCACATCAGCGGCGGGCGCGCCATCCTCGGCATCGGCACTGGCTGGCACGAGCGGGAGCACCGCGCCTACAGCATTCCCTTCCCCTCGCCCGGCGACCGGGTCGCGATGCTCGATGAGGCGCTGACAGTCATCCATTCCCTCTTCACCGAGCGTCGCACGACGTTCCACGGCCGCTTCTATCGCCTGGAGGACGCGCCCTTCTCGCCCAAGCCCGTCCAGGAGCGCCTGCCGATCCTTGTCGGCGGCAAGCGGCCGAAAATGCTCGAGCTGATCGCCCGGCACGCCGATCTTTGGGACAGCTCCGGGACACCGGACGACATCCGGCGCGGCTTGGCGACGGTGACGGCCAATTGCCAAGCGATCGGCCGCGACCCAGCGGAGATCGGCGTCTCCGTCTCACTCGGAGCTGACCGACTCGCCGACGAGCGCGGCTTCGCCGATCTCATCCGCGCCTACTATGCCGCTGGAGCCCGCCAGTTCCTCTTCGACTTCCCGCTCGGCGGCCACGAGCTCGACGCCGCTGAGCGCGTTGCCCGGACCATTATTCCCAATCTGCGAGAGGAGCTCGCATGACCGACAACACGCCGGCCGCCGGCCGCATCCAGGCCGTCACCTTCGATCTCTACGACACGCTGATCGAGCTGCATCCCCGGCGGTGGGAGCGCCTCTCCGCCGCCTTGGATCGGCTCGGCATCCCGAATGACGTCAAGGTTCTGCGCGATGCGGACCTCGTCGCGGAAGACTTCTACACGCAGGAGAACGGGCGCGTGCCGATCCGGGACAGGCCCCGAGCCGAGCGCGAGACGTTCCGCCTCCATTACATGTCTGTCTGGCTGGAGGCCGCTGGTATCCCCCACGATCCGCCGCTGCTGCACGCGGTCCGCGAAGCGTACATGGCGGAATTCGAGACGCCCGCTGTCGAGAGCAATGCGACCGGCGGCTATCGCGTCTTTTCCGACGTGCTACCGGCACTCCGGCGCCTGCGAGAAGCCGGCATCAAGCGCGCCGTCATCTCAAATGCCGACGCCGACGTGACGAATCTCTGCACGCACCTCGCCTTTGCTCACGAGATGAACGCCATCATCACTTCGGCGGTCGTCGGCTGGGAGAAGCCGGACCCGCGCACCTTCCGCGCGGCACTCGACGCGCTCGGTATCGAGCCGGGAGCCGCCATTCACATCGGCGACCAGCCGAAATCGGATGTCGTCGGGGCGCTCGGCGTCGGCATGCGCGCCGCCTTGCTGGACCGCTACGGCCGCCACGACCCGAGCCAGCACCAGGTGCCGGTCTACCGGAGCCTGACGGAATTCGTCGACGCGGTGCTGGCGGAACAAGGCGAGGCAGTTCAACGCCAGGAACCCGAAAAGGTGTCTCGGTCATGACCGTCTCGCCACCGATCCCGGACCAAGTCACGTCCGGCACGCGCCCGGCTGCGCACCCGGTGCTCATCTCGGTCAACGTCGGCTTGCCGGCGGTCCTCGGATACCGTCGCGGCCAGCCAGTCGTGAGCGGCATCCGCAAGCGGCCGGTCACGACGGCCCGCCTCGTTCTCGACCGGCTCAACCTCGAAGGAGATGGTCAGGCGGATCTACGCGCCCACGGCGGCGTCGACAAAGCGGTCTTCGCCTACCCGGCCGAGCATCTCGCCGCGTGGAGCGAAGAGTTCGGGATCGATCCTCCATTCGCGCCCGGCAGCTTCGGCGAGAATCTGACCGTCGCCGGCCTGCGCGAAGATCAGGTCTGTATCGGCGATATCTGGGAATGGGGCGAGGCGCGGCTCCAAGTAGCCCAGCCGCGTTGGCCCTGCTTCAAGCTCGCCATGGCGACCGGCGTCCGGGCGATTGTCGCTCGGTTCATCGAGACTGGTCGCTGCGGCTGGTATCTCCGCGTTCTCCAACCGGGGCAGGTACCCATCCCGGCGAACGGGGCCGGCACCGACTTGATCCGCGTCATCGAGCGCCACCCCGCCGGCGTCACCGTCCTCGATGCGCAGCGCGCGTTTCTGGATGGCGCCACCCGTGACCAGATTGAGCGCGTGCTCGCCGTCGAGGCGCTGGCCCCGGCCTGGCGCAAGATGCTGCTGAGCCAGCTCGAGAAGTACACGGAGCAAGACTGCAATGGAGCGCCCGACGCTTGAGGAGCTTCCTCCGATCAGCCGGGAAGAGGTGCGATCCCGCCAGGAGCGAGCGCGGGAACTGGCTGAGCGGGAGGGATATCAGGCGCTGCTCGTCATCGGCCGTTCCTTCTACGACCGGCCGGGCGATCTGGCGTATCTAACGAACCATTTTCCGCCCTTCCCGAGCACCGTCTTCTCCAACGTCAACCGGGGGATGGGTCATGCCATCTTCCTCCTCCCGGTCACCGGCACGCCCGTCCTCCTGACCGATCCGCGCCGGCACCGGCCGGACCTGGTCGCCGTCGAGGACGTCCGCCCGGCGGCGGATCTCGGCACCGCGACGGTCCAGCTCTTGCGGGAGAAGGGTCTCGAACGCGCCCGCATCGGTCTGGTCGGCGATGACATTCTGCCGGCCGCCTTCGATCGCCAGTTCCGCACGGAGCTCCCCTCGCTCCGCCTGGAGCCGGAAACATCGCTCGTCGCCGGGCTGCGGATGATCAAGAGCCCAGCCGAGCAGGCATTGCTCCGCCGCGCCGCACTCTGCGCCGACGCCGCGCTGACCACCGCCGTGGAGACGATCCAAGCGGGCGGCGCGACGGAGCGCGAGGTTTGCGCCGCCGCCTTCGCCGCGGGTCTGCGCGCCGGAGCGGACTTCCTGCGCTATGTGCGTGTCCACTCCGGCCCGTGGTCCTCCTACGGCTCGCGCTGGCCGCAGGCGATGGACCGCCGGATCGAGCCGGGAGATGTAGTCGCGCTCGACGCCATCGGCGCCTACCAGGGCTATCAATTCGATGTCAATCGCACGACCGTCGCCGGTACGGCTGACGATGAAGCACGGCAACTGCTGGAGACGACGCTCGAAGCGACCGAAGCGGCCGTTGCGACCTGTGTCGCGGGCGCTCGCATTTCCGACGTTGTCGCCGCCGCAGAGCGGGTCTTCGCGCGCAGCCCTTACGCCGACGTCTTTACCGGATCAATGGGCCACGGCATCGGCTTGGAGACGGTCGAACTGCCGTACGTCGCCCGTGGCGATGACACGGAGCTGCTGCCGGGGATGGCCCTCTGCATCGAGCCCAGTCTCTTCCTTCCCGGCAAGATGGGCGCCGCCATTGAACAGGAAGTCATCATCCAGGAGAGCGGCCCGCCAGAAGTCATCACGCCGACGCCAGGCCGTCTCTGGTAAGGACTCGGCTCGCCGGATCGTTCGCGTGCCGCTTCAAGTAGTCCGCCTGAATGCGTTGCGTGAGGTGGTACGGGGATGACGGATCGCCCGGTTGGCAAGACGAAGGATCAGGGATGGGAGATCGGCGTGCGCCGAACCTTCCCGATCTCGCCCGCAACGGCCTGGGAGATCATGGTCGTCGATCCCGGGCTCGCCTGGTGGTTCGGCGACGATCCAGATCTCACGCTCGAAAAAGGCGCGACCTTCCACACGACCGACGGCACCGAGGGCAAGATCGTCGGCTACAACGAGGGCTCGCTGCTGCGTGCCCGCTGGCAACCGAAGGACTGGCCCGAGCCCTCCACGTTGCAGCTGCGGATCATCCCGGCTGGCGAAAAGGCCACCATCGCCATTCACCACGAGCGATTGGCCGATGCCGCGCACCGGGAGGCGATGAGGCGGCATTGGACTGAGATCCTTGAGCGCGTTCCGTCGTTGATCAGCGCCAAGGGGCTGGCGAAGGTCTAGCGCTCAGCCGTGCACCGGACTTCGAGATGATCCTGACTCAGCCGCGCGATCCTCGCTTGATCACCATTCGCCGTGGCGGCACCCTGACCGACGAGCATCACCGTCTCTTGGCACTCTGGGCGGCCGAGTGCGCGGAGCACGTGCTGCACCTGTTCGAGGCCCACTGCCCCGACGATCCGCGGCCGCGCCGAGCCATCGAATGCATCCGGGCGTGGACCGAAAACGGCGCAACAATGACGGCGTGCCGCACCGCCGGCGGGCATGCTAACGCGGCCGCCCGCCCGCTGAAGGGCGCTCCCCGCTTCGCCGCCTACGCCGCCGCCCAAGCAGCGTTAGTCGCGCACGTCGCTGCCCACGAGCTTGGCGCTGCCGCGTACGCCATCAAGGCGGTGAAAGCCCACGCCGCTGCCGCCGGCGAAGATGCCGACTTGGCAGGTCGTCTCGAGTGCCAGTGGCAACGGCAACGCTTGCCGGAGGCGATCCGGGAGCTGGTGCTGGACGACCAGCGCCTACGCAACCACGCCTGCTGGTTCGTCTTCGACTGCTAATGCCGTAGCGATAACCGCAGCAGACACCCCTCGCGGTTGCGTCCGAGTCCTCCGAAGTGCCGCTCTGCATCGCAACAGAGGGCGCAACTCGGCCTGCCGGTGGCACAATGCACGCACAGTGCAAGCGACGGAGGCACGGACACCGATGGGAGAAATTCGCATCAATGCGCAACGCCTGCACGAGAGCCTCGCTCGGCTCGCTGAGATCGGAGCGACTCCCGGCGGCGGTGTGACGCGTCTCGCGCTCAGCGACGAGGACAAGCAGGCGCGCGACCTCTTCTGCCAATGGCTCACCGAGGCACGGCTCGACGTCGGCATTGATGACTTCGGCAACATCGTCGGGACGCGACCGGGAACGGAGCCGGGACCGCCCGTGCTCCTCGGCTCCCACCTCGACAGCGTCATTCGGGGCGGTCGCTACGACGGCGCGCTCGGCGTCATGGGCGCGCTCGAAGTCGTGCGGACGCTCAACGACCACGGGGTGCAGACCCGCCGGCCGATCGCCATCGTCAATTGGACGAACGAAGAAGGCGTACGCTTCGAGCCGGCGATGACCTGCTCCGGCGCGGTCGCGGGCCGCTTCAGCCGCGAATACGTCTACGACCGGACCGACCGCCACGGCGCGCGCTTCGAAGACGAGCTGCGGCGCATCGGCTACCTCGGTGAGGAGCAGCATCGCCCACTCCCAGCAGCCGCCTATCTGGAGCTGCACATCGAGCAGGGCCCGGTGTTGGAAAGCGAAGGGCTTCCGGTCGGCGTCGTCGGCGGCATCGTCGGCATCACCTGGTCGGAGGTGACGATCACCGGCCAGTCGGATCACGCCGGCCCGACGCCAATGCACCTCCGGCGCGATGCGCTCGCCGCCGCCGCGCCGATCGTCAGCGGCGTGGAGCGCCTAGCCCGAGAGTGTGACGCGACAGCGGTGGCGACGGTCGGCCGGTTCGCGGTCGAGCCGAACGTGATCAACACGATCCCCGGCCGTGTGACGTTCAGCGTCGACTTCCGCCATCGCGATGCGGCGGTCCTCGACCGGCAGGTCGAGCGGCTGGAGACACTGGTCGCCTCGATCTGCGCCGAGCGAGGCGTGGAGGGCACAGTCAACCGGTTCTGGACGAGCGAGCCGACGCCCTTCGACCCTGGCGTGATTTCCGCGATCGAGACCGCCTGCCGGGATCTCGGCGTGACCGCCGGCCAGCTTTGGTCTGGCGCCGGCCACGACGCCAAGTATCTTGCAGACGTCTGCCCGACGGGGATGATCTTCGTGCGCAGTCGCGGCGGCGTCAGCCACTGCGAGAGCGAGTACAGCTCGCCGGAGGACATCGAGGCTGGCGCGAACGTCCTGCTCCACGCGGCGCTGCGCCTCGCGTCATGATTGAGAAGTTGAAAGGAATCGGTGCAATGAAAGCTGTCAGCCAGGGCGAGCGGATCGTTCACGAGCCAGCATCGCTCGAGGCGATTCAAGAAGCCCGGCAGCGGCTAGCCGGGATCGCGCTCCGCACGCCGCTCATCCGCTTGGATGTGGACGACGCGCCCGCGGAGATCTATCTGAAACTTGAGTGCCTCCAGCCGATCCGCTCCTTCAAGCTGCGCGGCGCCGCGAACGCGATGCTGAAGGCCGGCCGGGAGGCGCTGGCCGAGGGCGTTTGGACGGCGAGCGCCGGGAACATGGCGCAGGGCGTCGCCTGGGCCGCGCGGCATCTCGGCATCCCGTGCACGGTCGTCGTGCCGGAGACGGCTCCGCAAACGAAGATCGCGGCCGTCAAGCGCTACGGCGGCGAGGTTGTCCGGGTGCCGGTCGATGAATGGGTGACCATTTTCCGCACCCGCCAACGCGAGGGGATGCGCGGCGTCTTCGTCCATCCGTACAGCGATCCGGACGTGATGGCCGGCAACGGGACGATCGGGCTGGAGATCATCGAGGACCTACCGGACGTTGACGCGGTCATCGTCCCGTGGGGCGGCGGTGGGCTCTGCTGCGGAATCGCCTCCGCCATGCGGGCGCTGAAGCCAGATTGCCGCGTCTATGCCTGCGAGGTTGACACCGGCGCGCCGCTCGCTCCATCGCTCGCGGCCGGGAAACCGGTCGAGGTGCCGTTCACACCGAACTTCGTGGACGGGATCGGCGCGCCGTTCGTCAATATCGAGATGTTCGCGCTCGCCCAGCAGCTCGTCGCTGGCTCGCTCGTCATCAATCCGGCGCAGACCGCCGACGCCCTGCGGCTGATCCTCGATCGCGTCCGCGTCGTGCCGGAGGGAGCCGGGGCCGTCGCGACAGCTGCCGCGTTGGCGGGGATGGCCGGCGGCGGCAAAGTGGTCTGCATCGTCTCCGGCGGCAATATTGACACCGCCACGCTAGTGACGATCCTCCAAGGTGGCGTGCCGTAACCCTTCGCGGGGATCGCGATGGTCAGTCTGCGGTGACGGGGGATTGCGCGATGCGGATGCGATGGATGTGGCGATGCGCCTTTGCGCTGATCCTGACGCTGTCCGCCGGCGGCATCAGCTGGCAGCCCGCGGCGGCCCAGGACGACGCCGACGACGAGTGGTGGCGGCCGTGGCCTGGAACCTCGTGGCAGATCCAGTACACCGGCCGGCTCAATCTCCGCTTCAACGTCGAGGCGTACAACCTCGATCTCTTCACCATCACGCCGGAGATCATCGAACAGCTTCACGATGACGGCCGCAAGGTCATCTGCGCCTTCAACGCCGGCGCGTACGAGGAAGGCCGGCCCGACGCGGATGAGTTCCCGCGCTCGGCGATCGGCGAGCCGGTCGGCGACTGGGAAGGAGAATACTGGGTAGACATTCGCAAGCCGGCGGTCCGCGAGATCATGCTCAGGCGGCTCGACCTGGCGGCCGAGATGGGCTGCGACGCGGTCGATCCGGACAATCTCGATGGCTACGAGCACGACACCGGCTTCCCGCTGACCGAGCGAGGGCAACGCAACTATAACCGGCTGCTTGCCGAGGAGGCGCACCGGCGCGGTCTGGCGATCGGGTTGCACAACGCGGTCAACCTCGTCGAAGACCTGGAGCCATACTTCGACTTCGCGGTCAACGAGGAGTGCTTCCGCCTCGGCCAGTGCGACTTGTTAATGCCATTCATCGAGCGCGGCAAGCCGGTCTTTCAGATCGAGTACGGCCCGCCGGAGATGCGCTTCCGCATCTGCCCGCGCGCCAATGAGCGCGACTTCGACACGCTCATCAAGAACTGGGAGCTCGACGCCCAGCGCACCGCCTGCCGGTGAGCCCTGACAGTCCCCTCGCGCAAGCGAGGCGCCGCCAGGGCGAGCCTTAGGCGCCGAGCAAACGCTTCACGACGTCGGCGACGGCCTCCTGCAAGATCGCGACATCGCGCTCGGTCGTCGCCCAGTTGTCGAACGCCGCGCGGAGGGCGGCGCGCCCCTCCCAGACCGTGCCAGACACAAACGCGCGGCCGTCCGCGCGGATCGCGGCTACGGCGTCCCGATTGAGCGCGTCAGTCTGCTCCGGGCTCATCCCCGCCGGCGCGAGCCGGAACAAGACGATGTTCAGGCGCGCCGGCGCCAGCAACTCCAGGCCCGGATACGCAGCGATCCAATCAGCGAACGCCTTCGCGTTCGCGCAGCACCGCTCGACGATCTCACGGTATCCCTCTCGCCCCAGCGACTTCAGCGCGCACCAAGCCGACAGCGCGCGGAACCGGCGCGACATCTCCGGCACATGGGTGTGCGGGTCCCAACCGGCGCCGGCCGGGGGCGCCAAATACGCGCCGGTGGCGGCGAACGCCTCCCGCAGCATCCGCGCGTCGCGGACGAAGGCGAAGCCGCAGTCGTACGGGACGTTCAGCCACTTGTGCGCGTCGGCGGCGACCGAGTCGGCGCGCTCGATGCCCGAGATCAGCGAGGCAAAGCGCGGCGAGACCGTGGCGAAGAGCCCAAACGCGCCATCAACATGCAGCCACGCACCGCCCGGATGCTTGGCGCAGAGATCGGCCAAGCCGTTCAGGTCGTCGAAGGCGCCGGTGTTGACCTCTCCCGCGTTGCCGACCACGATCGCCGGCCCGTCCACACGCTCCAACTCCGCGGCCATGGCTCCGAGATCGACCGCGCCGCCCGGCGCCGGAACGGTCCGCACGCTGCCGCGACCGAGCCCAAGAATGCCGAGCGCCTTGATCGCGCTGGCGTGGATCGCGGCGGAAGAGAGGACAGGGATCGGCGGGTGGCCGCCTAGCCCGTCTTGAGCGGGATCGAAGCCGAGCTGGCGACCTGCCCACTGCCTGGCCGCTGCCAAGCCGGTCAGGTTCGCCATCGTCGCGCCAGTCGTCAGTCCACCCGCCCAATCGGCCGGCATCCCGAAAAGTGCCTTCAGCCAGCGGAGCACGACTTCCTCGGTCTGCGCCGCCGCCGGGCTCCCGAGCCAAACACCCGCGTTCTGATCGATCGCGGAGGCGAGCCAATCTCCAGCCAACGCCGCCGGCGTCGAGCCACCATTGACGAAGCCGAAAAAGCGCGGTCCGGGGGAGGCGACGATACCCACCTCCGCCCGGCTAAACCACTCCGCCACCACCTCCGCCGGATCGCTCCCCCGCTCCGGCAGTGGCTCATCGAGCGCCTTCGCCAGCGTCTCCGCCGTGATGTCACGCGCAACCGGGCGCGAGGGCAGCGTGGAGAGATACTCCTTCGCCAAGGCGATCGCCTGGTCAAGCGCGGGAAACGCCGCAACGAACGGGTGCTCGTCCGGCCGGGCGGATTCATCTCGCGTATCGGCGCTCATGGCTCGTCCCTCCGCCATTCCTTATGCCGGAGCGATTGCAATCGGACGGACTGGCGAACCGGTCGCGCCGACGAACTTGAGTGGCGTGCAAACGAAGGTGAACTGACTCACGCCGGCAGTGGCCAACTCCTCCAAATTGAGGTTCTCGATGATGAGGATGCCGCGCCGCGCCAGCAACTCCAGGTGTCCCGGCAGCTCGCAGCCCGCCTCCGGATCGTGCAGCCCGATCACGTCCCAGGCCATGTTGTCCGCGCCGACAGCCCGCACATCGAGACCGGCGAGCCAGCGCGACGCATCGCCGGCAATGCCCGGTCCCGCCAGGTATCGCTCCTCATTGTCCCAGTGCTTGGCGTTGCCGGTCCGCACGAGAACGACCATCCCCGGCTCGATGGTGACCCCCTGCGCGGCGGCACACGCTTGCAGCTCCTCGGCGGTCACCGCTTCACCAGCAGGCAGCTCTTCAACGCCCCGGTGCCGCGGCACGTCGAGCAGCACGCCCGGCGCGACGATCGGCGCGACCTCTTCGATGCCATACCGGGTGAAACCGCGCGACGTCGTGACCTCCTCGACCGGGATGCCCCCGCAAAGCTTCAGGCTCTCCGCCTGGTGGCAGACGGCGTCGATATGGGTGCCGCTGTGCTCCATCGCGACGATCAGGCCAGAAGCTCCGGAGCGCGGACCAGCCTGTTCCGGCCGGTACGTATCCTGATGCCGCCGGTGGAGGGCGTAGAGATACCCTGGCTGATGCGACTCG
>Ga0207864_1002110_pt1 | contig 19594 bp, 12 predicted proteins | sample HigsolmetaAR202D_FD_184834 | JGI IMG/M metagenome (GOLD analysis project Ga0207864, IMG submission 184834) | Ionic liquid and high solid enriched microbial communities from the Joint BioEnergy Institute, USA - AR20-2-D (SPAdes) (version 2) ... | reverse complement strand
CCGCCCCCGCCGGCCGAAGGCCGGCGACCTCGGACCGCGACCCCGCCGCGCCGACGGGCCCCAAACTAGCCCCCGCGCCGCGGCGACCTTACGTTGTACCACGAATCTACCCGGATCGTCGCGAACATGACAGGTGGGAACAGGGCGCCTCTGGACCCGCGTCTGACCGAACAACGGAATCCGCGAAGCGCACGAATCGACGAGCTGTCGACCATCGCGATCGTGGATCTGATCAACGCCGAAGACCGGATGGTCGCGCAGGCGGTGGGGGAGGAGCGCCAGCAGATCGCCAGGGCGATCGACCTGGTCGTGGATTCGTTCCGCCGCGGCGGGCGATTGATCTACGTCGGCGCGGGGACGTCGGGGCGGCTCGGCGTGCTCGACGCCGCGGAGATGCCGCCGACCTACCGGACCGATCCGGAGATGGTGCAGGGAGTCATCGCCGGCGGGTACGCCGCGCTGGTCCGGGCGCAGGAGGGCGCGGAGGACCACCCCGAGGACGGCGCCGCCGCGATGGACGAGAAGGGCGTCGGCCCCGCCGACTTCGTGCTCGGGATCGCGACGTCGGGGACGACGCCGTTCGTCCACGGCGCGCTGCGCCGGGCCCGGGAGCGCGGCGCGCGCACCGGATTCCTCCTGTGCACCTACCCGTCGGAGGAGCTGATCCGCACGCACGACGTCGTCATCGCGCCGCTCGTCGGGCCCGAGGTCATCACCGGGTCCACGCGTATGAAGGCCGGGACCGCGACCAAGATGGTGCTGAACACGATCAGCACCGCCGCAATGGTCAAGCTGGGCAAGGTCTACGGCAATCTCATGGTGGACCTGCAGGTCACCTGCCAGAAGCTGCGCGACCGGGGCGAGCGGATCCTCATGGAAACGCTGGGCGTCGGCCGTCCCGACGCCGCCGCGCTCCTGGATCGGGCGAACGGACACGTGAAGACCGCTATCGTCATGGGTCGGCTCGGCGTCGACCGTGAGGAGGCCAGGCGCCGGCTGGATGAGGCGGGCGGCGTGATCAGCCGCGTCGTCGGGGAGCTGGGCGCCGGATGAGAGGCGACGTCGTTCGCGCGGGTCCCGAGTCGCCGCGCCACCGGGACGTCCACCAGCGGGAGGCCGGCCCGTGCGCGTGATCGGCTTGATGTCGGGCACGTCGCTCGATGGGATCGACGCCGCGCTCGTCTCCTTCGAGGGCGATGTGTCTGACCTGTGCTGGTCCCTCGACGCGTTCGTCACCGTCCCGTACGACGACGAGCGCCGGGACCGGATCCACCGCGCCATCGTCGACGGCACCGCCGCCGTTCTCTGCCGGCTGCACGCCGACCTGGGCGAGTGGCTGGCGGAAGCGGCGCTCCGCGTCTGCGAGGAGGCCGGGGTCGCGCCCGAGTCGGTCGACCTGATCGGCTCGCACGGCCAGACCGTGTGGCACGAGCCGCCCGGGCCCGACCGCCGGGGCGCTACGCTCCAGCTCGGCGACGCCGCGACGATCGCCGAACGTACCGGGATCTCGGTGGTGAGCGATTTCCGCGTGCGCGACGTCGCCGCGGGGGGCGAGGGCGCGCCGCTGGTGCCGTGGGTGGACCGCGTGCTCTTCGCGGTGCCCGGCCGAAGCCGTATCCTCCAGAACATCGGCGGGATGGCCAACCTGACGTGGATCCCGCCGCGCGGCGACCCGGCGCCGATCCTCGCGTTCGACACGGGCCCCGGGAACGCGCTGATCGACGCCGCCGTCGCACTGGCGACCGGCGGACTCGAGACGTACGACCGCGACGGTGCGTGGGCGCGCCGCGGCAAGGTCCGTGAGGAGCTGCTGGCCGAACTCCTCGCGAATCCGTTCTTCGACCGCCCGCCGCCGAAGTCTACCGGCCGAGAGGTCTTCGGCCGCCCTTTCGTCGAGGCGCTGGTGCGCCGGGAGCGTCCGGAAAGCGTCGAGGACTGGGCGGATCTCGTCGCCACGCTCACGGCGCTCACGGCCGAGAGCATCGCCGGCGCGATCGACCGATGGGTCGCGCCGCGGCCGATCGACGAGGTTGTGCTCACCGGCGGCGGCGCGCACAATGCGGTCCTCAAGGAGATGATCGAGGCGCGGCTCGCGCCCGTGCCGGTTCGTGGAGGCGACGCCTTGGGGATCGACCCGGACGCGAAGGAAGCCGTGGCCTTCGCGGCGCTGGCGTGGGCGCACGTGACCCGCGTGCCCGGCAATGTGCCGGAGGCGACCGGCGCGGCCGGTCCGCGCATTCTGGGCTCCTACACTCCGGGGGGATAGGTGGAGATCGGACGACTCCTCTTCCCGGCGCTCCGCTGGCGCGACGATTCGGGATTCGACCACCAGGCCGAGACGATCGACGTCGCGCTCGAGCTGGGCGCGGGCGGGTTCATCCTCTTCGGCGGCGAGGCGGGCGCGGTGAGGGAGCTGACGACGTCGCTCCGGCGACGCGCGGGGCGGCCGCTCCTGATCGGCGCTGACCTGGAGCGCGGCGCGGGGCAGCAGTTCCGGGGCGCGACGCCGCTCCCGCCCCTCGCCGCGATCGGTACGCTCGACGACCTCGAGACGACGCGTCGCGCCGGGGAACTCACCGCCCGCGAGGCGCTGGCGCTGGGCGTGAACTGGGTCTTCGCGCCCGTCGCGGACCTCGACATCGAGCCGCGCAACCCGATCGTGGGGACGCGGGCGTTCGGTGCGGACCCCGGGCGGGTCTCGGAGCACGTCGTCGCCTGGGTCGACGGATGTCAGGCCGCGGGCGCGCTCGCGTGCGTGAAGCATTTCCCGGGTCACGGCCGCACCACGGCGGATTCGCACGTCGAGCTGCCCCGCGTCGACGCGGACCGGGCGGCGCTCGAGACCGACCTCATGCCGTTCCGCGCCGCGGTGGAGGCGGGCGTCGCCTCTGTGATGACGGCGCACGTCGCCTTCCCGGCGCTCGACTCTTCGGGCCTCGCCGCGACGCTGTCGCCCGCGATCCTCGGCGGCCTGCTCCGCGGCGGGCTGGGATTCGACGGGATCGTCGTGACCGACGCGATGATCATGGAGGGCGTGCTCGAGTCCGGGCACGGCGAGGCGACGGCGGCGGTGAGGGCCGTCGCGGCGGGATGCGACGCGCTCCTCTATCCCGCCGACGTCCGGCTCGTGGCCGAAGCCGTCGCTGGCGCGGTCGGGCGCGAGATCCCCGACTCGCGGGCCGAGGACGCGATCCGACGGATCGAGGAGGCGGCGGCGCGCACGGACGCCGCGGTGGCGCTCTTGGACTCGCAGACGGCGCCCGTGGACGGCCGGCGCCGCGAGCCGTGGGGCGCGCCCGACGACCGCGCATGGTCGCTCGAGATCGCCGCCAGATCGCTCGTCGCCGTGCGGGGTGCGCCGCGGCTCCCGGCGCCCGAGGTCCGCGTGGTCACCGTCGACGACGACGTCGGCGGGCCCTACCCGCCGGGTCCGCGCACCGCGTTTACCGAGACGCTCCGCGCCCGCGGCGTCACGGTCGTCGAATCGGGTGTCGCGCCGGCGGAGCGGCCCACGATCGTCGCCCTCTACGCCGACATCCGTGCGTGGAAGGGACGGCCCGGGATCTCCGCCGGCGCCCGCGACGCCGTGGCGACGGCGCTCGCCGGGCCGGGCTCGGGGATCGTCGTGCTGTTCGGCCACCCGCGCCTCTCGGCCGAGCTGCCCGATGCCGTCCCGGTCCTCGCGGCGTGGGGCGGGGAGCCCCTGATGCAGGAGGCGGTAGCCCGATGGTTGGCGGGTGAGGAGGTTCGTTGACGTTTCCGCTCGAGATGAAGGCTCAAACACAGCAACCGTTACCGGACGTCGATTCGGTGCCCGCCGCCGACGGCCGGGCCCGCGCCTGGACCACGCCCGTCGCCCTCGCGGCCATCCACCTGCTCCTCGCCCTCGCCGCGTTCGATCCGACGCCGCACACCGGCGGCGACAACGCCGCCTACGTCGCACTCGCCCGCTCGATCCTCGAGCATGGCCGGTACATTGAACTCTGGGATCCGGCGACGCCGCCGCACATACTCTATCCACCCGGGTTCCCGGCGCTCCTCGCCCTCGCCATGCTCCTCGGCCTGAAACCGTGGGTGGGCCTCAAACTCCTGATCGTGGCGACGTCGACTGCGGCCGTCGCGTTCTCGTACCTCTGGCTCGAGCGGCAATGGGGACGTCGCACCGCGATTGGAATCGGTATACTCCTGGCCGCGAGCCCCGCCATCGTCGACATGAGCCACTGGGTGCTCTCCGACGTGCCGTTCTGGCTGCTCACCATGGTCGCCCTGTGGGGGTTCGCGCGCCTCGAGGCCGGCATGCGCGGCGGAGCGGCGATCGGCATCGCCGCGACCGTCTTCGCCTATTTCACGCGCTCCGCCGGGTTGCCCCTCGTCCTGGCCGCTGCCACGTGGCTCGCCCAGGGCCGACGCTGGCGGACTTTGGCCGCACTCGCCGCCGCGTTCCTGCCGCTCGCCACCCTGTGGTGGCTGCGTGGCCGGGGTGTGGAAGGCGCGGCCTACGTCGAGTATTTCTGGTTGACCGACCCCTACCGCCCCGAACTCGGCCGGATCGGGCTGCCCGAGCTGGTTTCACGGATGTGGGCCAACAACAGCCGGTACACACTCGTTCACTTGCCGATGCTGCTCGTCGGGAACGGCCGCGGCATGTACGGCGCGCTCGGGGTTGGTGTCGCGCTTCTCGCGCTCGCCGGTTGGGGTTCACGGCTGCGAAGGCCCGGATTGCCGGAGCTGTTCCTGCCACTCTACATCGGCCTGCTCTACGTGTGGCCGGCGGTTTGGGCCGGTGAACGCTTCTTGCTCCCTGTTCTCCCGCTCGTCCTGGCGTACGGGGCGCACGCCCTCGCGGCCGTGGCCCGCCGCGTGCGCCTGCCATGGCCGCACGGGGTGGAGGCGGCGGTGATTTCTGCGATCGTTCTCCTTGCGCTCCCCGCTCACGTCGCGGGCGTCCGCCGTGGAGTCTCGTGCGTGACCGCGTACCGCCTGGGTGAACAGTACCCGTGCCTTTCGCCGCCCTGGCGGGATTACTTCACCGTGGTGGAGTGGGCGCGTGACAACCTGCCCGAGGACGCCGTCGTGCTGACGCGGAAGCCAAGGTTGTACTTCGGATTGACTGGTCGGCACGCGCGGCTTTACCCTTGGAGCCCCGAGCCGGCGGAGCTCGTTCGCGGGGCGCGGGGGGCCGGCGCCCGCTTCATCGTGCTCGATCTGCTGGATGGGCAGTCGAACCGGTACCTGATCCCGGCGATGGTCGGGCGCCCGGAAGCATTCTGTGCGGTTTACACGCTCGGCCCCGGCCGCGCGACCGTCTTCGCCCTGATGCCGGACGCGGAGGCGGTCCCGGACCGGGAAAGCGGCGACGGCCGCGCCGAATTCGCGTTCTGTCCGCCCGATTACCTGTCTCCGTCGCGGTAGAGACCAAGCCCGAGCCCGAATGCGAAAGCGGAGATCGGGCCGCGCGCGGGGACGATGACGGGGACGAAGGCTTCGAGCGGGATCGAGATCTGGGGCGAAAGGCGTCGCAGGAGGTCGAACGTGCCGCCGGCCGGCATCGTGGCGGCTTCGACCGCACCGAAGATCAGCCCCCTCGTTCCGGGTTCGCCCGGAAGCCGAGGGTAGAGCAGGGAGGCGTACGCGACGGCCGCCGCGATTCCCGCCGAGAGGCGGACGGGCACGTCCAAGGGCGGCGTTTCGGGCGGGATGGTCCGGAGTCGACGCTCGAGCAGCTCGGCCGCCGCGGCGAGGCCCGAGGCCGCGAGCCCCGCGAGGATCGCACGCGGCCAGCTCACGGGACGGGGGCGCAGGATCCGGGCGAGGAGCCACGCCCCGGCGGCTGCGCCGACCGCAGCGCCGGTGACCGCGGGTGCGTTGTCCGGCGACGTCGCTTCGGCCGAAACTCCGGGGGATTCCACGGCGCCATCGGCTTCTCCTTCCGCCGCGGGCCCGGACCAGGCACCCCACTCCGGGGCCTCCTTCCCGGCAAGACGGCCTTCCGCTTCGCCGAGAGCGTAGCCGATGGTATAGAACACGTTGTCCAGCACGGACCCCGCGACGGGATGTGACATGAACCCTCCCACTCTGTTCGGCCGGTGCCCCGGCCCGCGTGCAAGCGATGTGCCCGCCCGAGGCCGGAGGCGCCCATGAGTCTGATCGACTGGATCGTCGTCGCCGTCTACCTCGTCGCCTCCCTGCTCGTGGGGCTCTACCTTGCCCGGCGTGGCTCGCGATCGATGGCGGAGTTCTTCGTCTCCGGCCGGTCGCTCCCGTGGTGGCTCGCCGGGACGTCCATGGCCGCCACCACCTTCAGCATCGACACGCCGCTCTACGTCTCCGGCCTGGTCGCGCGCCAGGGCGTCGCGGGGAATTGGCAGTGGTGGTCATTCGCCATCAGCCACGTCCTGCTCGTCTTTGTCTTCGCCCGGCTGTGGCGCCGCGCCGAGGTCATCACCGACGCCGAGCTGATCGAGATCCGCTACGGCGGGCGCCCGGCGGCCGTGCTGCGTGCGCTTCGCGCCTTCATCTTCGCCGTGCCGATCAACGTCATCGGGATGGGCTACGCGATGCTCGCCGCGCGCAAGGTCGTCGTAGCCCTCGGCTTCGGCGAGTTCATTCCGCCCGACCTCCCCGGCGACCCCGAGCTCTGGGCCGTCGTCGCGATCGTGGTGTTTACGCTTGTTTATGCTGGCCTCGCGGGATTGTGGGGCGTCGTCGCGACGGATTTCTTCCAGTTCTTCCTCGCGCTCTTCGGGGCGCTCGTCGTCGCGATCATTGCGGTCGCGGACGTGGGCGGGCTCGCGGCGTTGAGAGCTGGGCTCGTCGAGGGCGGACTCGAGGACCGGCTCGCGTTCCTGCCCCTGGCCGAGGTGGCGCAGCTCTCCGTCACGACGTTCCTGGCGTACATCGGGATCCAGTGGTGGGCGTTCCGGCGCTCGGATGGCGGCGGCGAGTTCATCCAGCGTCTGTCGGCGTCCCGGGACGAGAAGGAGGCGGAGCGGGCGACGTGGTTCTTCAACATCCTGAACTACGTCGTGCGCACGTGGCCGTGGGTGCTGGTCGGGTTGGTCGCGCTCGTCATCTACCCGGACTCGCTCGCCCCGGGCGGAGACCCCGAGACGAACTACCCGCGTCTCATGCTCGAGTACCTCCCCGCCGGGATGCTCGGCCTGGTCGTGGCGTCGCTCGTTGCCGCGTTCATGTCGACGGTTTCGACGCAGATAAACTGGGGCGCCAGCTACATCACGAACGACCTCTACCAGCGATTCGTGCATACCGGCGCGTCCGAGCGCGAACTGGTCTGGGTGGGCCGGCTCTCGTCCGCCGTGCTGACGGGGCTTGCGGGGTGGGTCGCGTTCAATGCGCAGGACGTCGGGACGATCTTCACCTTCATGATCGCGATCGGGACCGGACCAGGCGCCGTGCTGATCCTGCGGTGGTTCTGGTGGCGGATCAACGCGTGGGCGGAGATCGCCAGCATGGTCGCCGGGCTCGCGATCGCGCTCTTCCTCTACCTCCCGACCATCGACTGGAGCGGGGCCGGCCCGCTTGCCGCGCCACTCACCGCGCTCGCGGCGATCGCCGAACCGATCGCCAATTACGGTACCGGCGGCGTCCTCGCCGTCACCGCGTTCGGGACCGCTGCCGTCTGGCTCCTCGTCATGTTCCTCACGGCGCCGGAGCCCGATGAGGTGCTCGATCGTTTCTATTTGCGCGCCAGGCCTGGCGGGCCGGGGTGGCGACGCCAGCGCGAGCGCACGGGAGTTGCACCGCTGCAGGACCTGTCTCTCGACCTCTGGAGCACACTGTTCGGCATCGGCTTCATCTTCGGCGCGATGTTCGCGGTCGGCGGCGTGGTCCTGCTGCGATGGGACGCGGCACTGATCGCAACCCTCGTCGCAGCCGTCTCGGGGCTGCTGCTGCGCCGGGTGAGGGGGAGGGCCGCGTGATGGACTCGATCGGTCGGACCGGAAATGGCGAAGTCGGGTGGCGACGCCAACGGACGATCCTCGCCGGGGCAATGGTCGCACTCGCCGCGGCATGCACGACCGAGCGCCCCGAGCCTGCCCGGCCGACGCCCTCCGGCGAGGTCGAGCCGGCGCTTCCCGAGATCCCGCGTCGGATCGGGCCCCTCGTACTCGACGTCGTTCACCCAGAGGAGGGCGTGACCGTCGCGACCCGGGATTCCACCTTCGTTTTCGGCTCGACCGGGACCGGCGACGCGACGCTCCGCATCAACGGCACGCCCGTCCCGGTTCAGCCCAACGGCGCGTTCCTCGCCTTCCTCCCCGTCCCGCCGGACGGCGTCTATCGCGTCACCGCCGAGACCCCGACCGAGTCCGCAGAGCTGGTCCGGACCGTCGTCCTGCCGCCGCCGCCCCCGACCCTCCCCGCCGGCGCGGTCGCGATCATCGAGAGCTCCATCGAGCCCCGGGGCGCCTGGGTCGCACTCCCCGGCGAACGCATCGACGTCTCGTTCCGCGGCTCGCCGGGCGGCGCCGCGTCCCTCATCCTCCCCGACGGCCGCCGCGTCCGCCTCGTCGAAGCCACGGCCTCGCTCGACGCCGCCGCCGGGCAGGAGGCGTTCGCGCGCGATCCGGGTGCCGCGCGTGAACGGGTGTTGACGACCGTCGCGGAGTACCGCGGTAGCTTTGCCGCCGTCCCCATCGCACCGCCCGACACCATGCGTACGGGCGCCGCACGGCTGGGCGCGTTCACGATCCCACGTGAACCTGCCGGCGAGATGAGGCCCGGGCACGCCACGCTCGAGCTCGTCATCGGGGCGGACACCGCGCGCGCCCTGCTCCCGCTCGATCTCTCGCTCCTCGACCCCGATCGCCTCCCCGTGGCCCTGACCCGCGACCCGACGGAGCCGCCGCGTGCGCTGGGGGGAGAGGTCCGCGCCATGCCTGCGCCGTCCGGTGTGCTCCACTATTTCTGGCCGGATGGGACCCGCGTGGCTCTCTCCGGCGAGCGCAACGGCAGGGTCCGTGTCCGGCTCACCGCGGATCTTTCGGCATGGGTCGACGCCAACGAGCTGGTGTTCCTTCCCGCCGGCACTCCGCCGCCGACGAGCCGCGTCGGGACGGTTCGGATGACGCCCACACCGGGGTGGATCGACGTCCGCTTCAACCTCGACGAGCGCCTCCCGTTCCGGGTCGACGAGGGTGAACGCTCGTTTACCGTGACGCTGTACGGCGCGACGAGCCGAACCGACTGGCTCCAGTACGGCGGACTCGACCCGCTCGTCGAGCGCGCCGAGTGGAGCCAACCACGCGACGACGAGTACCGGTTCCACCTGTTCCTGACCCGTGCGCCCTGGGGTTATCGCGTGTTCTGGGACGGCGACGACCTGGTGCTTCGCGTCCGCCGCCCGCCGGAGATCGACCCGGACCGGCCGCTCCGCGGGCTGCTGATCGCCCTCGACCCCGGGCACCCGCCCCTGGGAGCGATCGGTCCGACCCGGCTCACCGAGCCCGAGGCCAATCTCGCGATCGCGCTGGCTCTCCGGCCGATGCTGGAGGCGGCGGGAGCGCGCGTCATCATGACGCGGACGGACACGACTTCCGTCCCGCTCTACGCGCGGCCCCGCATCGCCACCGAAGCCGGCGCGCACCTCTTCGTCTCGATCCACAACAACGCGTTCCCCGACGGGGTGAACCCCTTCCGGAACAACGGCACGAGCACGTACTACTTCTATCCGCAGTCCGTCGCCCTCGCCCGTGCGCTCCAGCGCGAGCTCCTGGCAGAGCTCCGGCTGCGCGACCTCGGGTACGGCCGCGGCGATCTGGCCGCAGTCCGGCACACCTGGATGCCGGCCGCGCTCACGGAGACGATGTTCCTCATGATCCCCAGGCAGGAAGCCGCGCTGCGGGATCCGGCCGTCATCGAGCGGATCGCACGGGCCCACCTCAGAGCGCTCGAGGCGTTCGTCCTTGAACACGCCGTACGGTCGGCGGCGTCAACGAGTGTGAACAGGCGATGAAACGACTGTTGGCTGGCCTCGCCCTCCTCGCCTCGGCGACCGCGGCATGGGCACAGGTCCCGCCGGACGCGGAGTGGCGCACCCTGCAGACCGATCACTTCCGGATCACGTTCCCGTCCGAGCTCGAGTCGCTGGCCCGCCACGCGGCGGATCGCGCCGAGGTCGCGCATCGCCGCCTCTCCACGCTCTTCACGACGTCGCCGGCCGGGACGATCGACATCCTCCTCACCGACTACGTCGACGTCTCGAACGGATCCGCGACGCCGTTCCCCTCCAACCGCATCGTTGTTTACGCGCGTCCACCGGTCGACGAACCCAGCCTCGCCTACTTCGGCGACTGGATCGACCTCGTCGTGACGCACGAGCTCGCACACATCTTCCACCTCGACCGCACGGGCGCGCTCGGTCGGCTCATGCGCAGCATCTTCGGCCGGCTCCCCGTGACGTGGCCGGTCTTTCCCACGGTGGAATCCCCCCAGTGGGCGATCGAGGGCCTGGCCACCTACATCGAGTCCGCACTCACCGGCACCGGTCGTGTTAACGGTAGTTACTTCGACATGGTGCTGCGGACGGCCGTGCTGGAGGACGCGTTCTTCCAGATCGATCGCGTGACGGGCGGGACGCCGCTCTGGCCGGGGGGGCATACGGCGTACGTCTATGGCGCCATGTTCGCCGATGCGCTGGCGAGGGAGCACGGGGAGGAGGCGATCGAACGAGTGGTTGCTCGTTCGGCGAGCGCGTGGGTCCCTCCGGCGATCGCCTTCGACCGGGTCGGCCGCCGCGCGCTGGACCGGTCGTTCAGCGACGCGTTCGCGGCCTGGCAGGCGTCGCTCGATGAGCGGTACGGCCGCTTCGCCGATTCGCTGCGCGCGGCCGGCATCACGGAGACGCAGCGGCTCCCGGGTGGAGGGTACGAGGTGCGCTTCCCGCGGGTCGGTCCGGACGGTCGCATCGTCTACGCGGCGTTCGATGGCCGCAACGCTCCGGCCACCCGGATCCTCGACCCGGCGACGGGGCGGGAGGAGCGGCTGGCGCGTCGGAACGGGTTGGACGCGGTGGCGTGGCTCCCGGACGGTTCGGTGTTGACGGCGCAAACGGAATGGTTCGACCGGTACCGGTACTACGGCGACCTCGTGCGGGTGACCGCGGATGGCCGGGAGCAATGGGTCACGCGCGGCGCGAGGTTGAGCGGTCCTGATCCGAGCCCCGATGGCGGCCGTGCGGTGGCGGTGCAGGCCGCCGGAGGGACGAACCGCCTCGTCCTCGTCGACCTTGGAACCGGCACGGTGGCGCCGATCACGGCCGCGGAGCCGGACGTGCACTGGGCGTATCCGAGGTGGTCGCCGTCGGGGGAATGGATCGCCGTGGCACGCTGGCGGCGCGGGTTCTACGACGTCGTCGTGCTGGATGCTTCCGGCCGGACGGTACGGGAGGTCACTGCCGACCGCGCGATCGACACGGGGCCCGCGTGGTCGCCCGATGGGCGGTACGTGATCTTCTCGTCCGACCGCAGCGGCATCCCGAACCTCTATGCGGCCGACCTGACGGCCGGCGACGATTCCGTGAGGCTGTTCCAGGTCACGAACGTCCTCACCGGCGCGTTCGACCCTGACGTCTCCCCCGACGGTCGCTGGATCTACTTCACGGCGTACCACGCCGACGGCTACCACATCGAACGGCTCCCGTTCGATCCGTCGACGTGGCGCGAGCCTGCACCGCTCGACGCCAGGTACCTGGTCGCGGAGCGCGCGGCTCCGGCCGGCTACGTAGCGGATCCTTCCGGCGACGGCGACACGGCGCCCGGGAGTGGGACCGTCGGCGGGTCCCGGCCTTACTCGCCGTGGCCTACGCTGCGACCGCGGGCGTGGGAGCCGCTGTGGTACGACGCAGGCGGGGACTTCCTCGGCGCGCGCGTCATGGGCGTGGACCTGGTCGGCCGTCACGCGTTTTCGTTTGCGGCGGCCTACCAGCCGAAGCACGGCCTCGTCGATGCCGCGGCGGCGTACGACTACGCCGGGCTGGGGAATCCCGTCCTCGGACTTCGGCTGTGGAGGTCGTGGGACTCGATCCGGATCACGCCTCTGTCGCAGGCCCCCGACGCCGCGCTCTTCGAGCGGGAGGACGGCGCCTCCGTCTCCGCGACGTTCATGCGACGGCGCGCTCGTTCGGCAGCGCTATTCGCGGTCGGCGGCGAGGGCGTCGTGCAGAGGCGGCAGCTGTTCGACGCGCCCGGCTTCGTGCCGAGCTACCCCGGCACCAACCTCCTAGGCGCGTTCGTCCAGGCGGCCTTCGCGACCGATCAGACCTACCCCTTCTCGATCAGCCGCGAGAATGGCGTGTCGCTCTCCGGCATCCTCGTGCGACGCTGGGACCTGGAGCGGAACCAAACCGCTTCGGGCACGCCAATCGATCGTTCCTACGACGAGGCGCGCGCGATCGGTGCCGCGTTCCGCTCGCTGCGGGGGCCGGGGTTCGCCAATCACGTCGTGGCCGCGCGCGTGGCCGCCGCGATCCGGTCGGGTCCGGGCGCCGACGCGTTCGGGATCGGCGGCGCGTCGGGCGGCGGACTCGGCCTCGGTCCGTTCGGCACCATCGGCGACCGCCGCGCCTTCCCGGTCCGCGGCTTCGCCCCGGACTCCCGGTCCGGGACCCGGGCGTGGACCGCCACCGCCGAGTACCGTTTCCCCCTCGCCCTCGTCGGTCGAGGCGTCCAGCTCTGGCCCGCCTACCTCGATCGCCTGTCGGCGGCCGCGTTCGTCGACGCGGGTGACGCCTGGTGCACTGCGGAGCAATTCGCGGCCATGGCCGGATGCGACGCCGTCGACGCCGCTCCGATCGTCGGTGCCGGCGCCGAACTCGTCGTCGACGTGAACATGTCGATCCCGACCCGATTCCGGGCGGGTCTCGGGTTCCCGATCCACGGCGCGGCCCCGGGCAGCCGGCCGGTGGCGTATTTCCAGGTGGGTTCCTACTTCTGAGGCCGCCGCGCCGTCCCCTGGTACGAAACCTGATGCCATCGACCCCGGGACGCGGCGCCCCGCTGCGCGGAGTCGGCCGGGCGCGGCACGGGCACCACGAACCACCGGGGGATCCATGGGCGGCAAGCGGCCGGACCAGTATCGCATCGACAACGACGAGGCGGGCGCCACCGACTACAAGTTCTACCCCGACCAGCCCGCCGAGCGACGTCGTGATTCCGGGCTGTACGGACGGGGCATGAAAGGACGTGCCCGGACGCGGCAGCCGGTCCCGCCGCGGGTCCCGGAGCCCGGGGCCGAGAAGGCACGCCTCGACGAGTGGGACCGGCAGCGCCGGGTCCACGAGGCGGAGTCCGACCCGGATCGGGAGGCGAAGGGAGGCGAGCCGCTCCCACCCGGCGCTTGAGCCGGGTCGCTCTCGCCTCGCCGGTCGACGGCGCACGGCCGCGCCACCCCGCCCGCCCCGCGCCGCCGCTGCACACCTGGCCGCGACGGCCGGACCGCCGCTCCCCTCACCGGTGCTCCGTCACGCCGACCTGGCGGCAGTACTCGAGCACCGGGCACGTCGAGCACCGCGGCCGTACCCGTGTGCAGATGTGCTTGCCGAACGGGACGAGGAGCTCGTTCAACTGCACCCGGTAACGGCGCGGCACCTTCTCCTCGAGCACGGCGGCCGTGCGCTCGGGCGACCGCGTCCGCACGTACCCCCACCGATTCGTCACCCGGTGCACGTGCACGTCCACGGCGACCCGCGGCTCCCCGCACGCGATCCCGAGGACCAGGTTCGCGCATTTGGGTCCGACGCCCGAGAACGATCGGAGCACCGCCTCGTCGCACGGCAGCGTCCCGCCGTGCTCGGAAGCCACGACACGCGCGATCTCCCGGATCTGATGCCACTTCCGCTCCCGGAACGTGGAGCCGTGGAGCATCGCCTCGAGCTCACTCGGGCGTAGCTCGGCCACGGCCGCCGGCGTCCGTGCACGGGCGAACAGCCGCCGCGACACCTCGAGCATCGCCTCGTCCCTCGTCCGGGTCGAAATGATGCACGCCACGAGCTGTTCGAACACCGTGTCGTATCCCTCCCGCGCCAGCTCGAAGAGCGCGGCTTTCGGGTACCGGCGGACCGCCGCCCGGATGCGCTGGAGCATCGCCCCGATGTCGTACGCTCGCTTCCGCTCGCGCGCCCTCGCTCGGCCGCGGCCCGTCCCGCCGCCTCTCCCTCCGCCGCCGCGACTCGCCCGGCCTCCGGTCCGCCGCCCGCGCGACTCGCGAGTCCGGGACCCCGCGTGTCCCTCCACCTCTCGCAACCCTCCGCCACCGTGCAATTTATCCGAATTTTCCACATTCCGGATGGAGCCATTCGGCCCGTCCGGGGTACGATCCTTGCGCGCCCGGACGTGCCTCTTGACCCCAAGATGTCGGGGCATTATCATGGGCTCCCCACAAGATATTGGGTGCCCGCAGTCGGGAGCCAAGCGTAGGCGGGGCAGTCACTCCGATCTTTCGACAAGTCCAAGCGCTTTCGCTTTTTGTAGTTTTTTGTTTCAGTTGGACATTTTTCGCTCCAGAGTTCCCGTTCCAGCCCGAGGAGACCATGGATCGCAACCAGACTCGTCCGGCGGACCCGGAGTTGTTTGCAATGCCCGGGCCCGACCAGATGCCCGATGACCTGCCGCCCGCGGCGCTGTCCGAGAACGCGCGGATCATCCTGTCGCGGCGCTACCTGAAGAAGGACGAGCAGGGGCGGCCGATCGAGGAGCCGGAGCAGATGTTCTGGCGAGTCGCGCGGGTCATCGCCCAGCAAGACGCGAAGTACGGGGCGAGCGAGGGCGCGGTCGATGCGCTCGCGCGCGAGTTCTACCGCATGATGACGCAGCGGATCTTCGAGCCGAACTCGCCGACGCTGATGAACGCCGGGCGGCCGCTGGGGCAGCTCAGCGCGTGCTTCGTGCTCCCGGTCGAGGACACGCTCTCGAACGGGCGGGACGGCATCTACGACACGCTGCGCTCGATGGCGCTGGTGCACCAGTCGGGCGGCGGGACGGGCTTCGCCTTCAGCCGTCTGCGCCCGTCCGGGGACTTCGTGCGCTCGACCTCGGGCGTGGCGAGCGGCCCGGTCTCCTTCATGCGCCTCTACGACTCGTCGACGGAGGTGGTCAAGCAGGGCGGCACGCGTCGTGGCGCCAACATGGGGATCCTGCGGGTGGACCACCCGGACATCCGGGAGTTCATCACCTGCAAGAGCGACGTCACGCAGATCACGAACTTCAACATCTCCGTGGCGGTGACGGACGCCTTCATGGAGGCGCTGAAGAAGGGCGAGAAGTACCCGCTGATCAACCCGCGCACCGGCGAGGTGGTCGGGTACGAGGACGCGCGTGAGATCTTCGACCTGATCGTCGAAGGCGCGTGGAGCACGGGCGAGCCGGGCGTCTTCTACATCGACCGTGCGAACTACTACAACCCGGTCCCGAAGCTGGGGAGCTACGAGGCGACGAACCCGTGCGGCGAGCAGCCGCTCCTGCCGTACGACGTGTGCAACCTCGGCTCGATCAACGTCGGGGCGTTCGCGAAGCTGGACGTGCCGGCCGGCGCGCCGGTCGACGACAAGATCGACTGGGAGGGGCTGCGCCAGGCGGTGCACCTGGCGACGCACTTCCTGGACAACGTGATCGACGCGAACCAGTACCCGCTCCCCGAGATCCACGAGCTGGCGCACAAGATCCGCCGGATCGGGCTCGGGATCATGGGGTGGGCGGACCTGCTCGTGCGCGTCGGCGTGCCGTACAACAGCGAGGAAGGCGTCGAGCTCGGCCGCAAGGTCATGGCGTTCATCGACAACGAGTCGAAGAACGCGTCCGAGAAGCTGGCCGAGCAGCGCGGCGCGTTCCCGGCGTGGGAGGAGAGCATCTGGGGTCCGGACGAGACCTGCGCCCGCGACAAGAACGGCAACCGCGTCCGCCCGATGCGGAAGCTTCGCAACTGCAACACGACGACGGTCGCGCCGACGGGCACGATCTCGATCATCGCCGGGTGCTCGGGCGGGATCGAGCCGCTCTTCGCCGTCGCCTTCATGCGCAATCAGGCGGGCGTGCTGATGCCGGACGTGAACGAGGACTTCGTCCGCATCGCGAAGGCGCAGGGCTGGTACTCGGATGAGCTGATGCGGCGGATCGCCGAGGAGGGGCACATCCACTTCGACGAGGTGCCCGCGGACGTTCAGCGCGTTTTCGTGACGGCGCACGACGTCACGCCGGAGTGGCACATCCGGATGCAGGCCGCCTTCCAGGAGTACGTGGACTCGGCGATCTCGAAGACGTGCAACTTCCCGGAGCACGCCACGAAGGAGGACGTGCGGAAGATCTACATCCAGGCGTACGAGCTGAACTGCAAGGGCGTGACGGTATACCGCGACGGGAGCCGTCCGATGCAGGTGCTCTCGACCGGGAAGACGGCCAAGCAGGTCGCGGGTTCGGAGGCGACGTCGCAGGCCGACACGGAGGCGGCGCTCGCCGATGCCCGCGAGCGGATCCACCAGTTGGAGCAGGAGATCGACAGTCTCCGCGAGCAACTGCGCGAGGCCGAGGAGCGCAACCAGAAGCGCCGCCACAAGCGGAATCGCCCGCAGATGCTCGCCGGGAAGACGTACCGCATGCCGAGCCCGCTGGGCGACCTGTACGTCACGATCAACCAGGACGAGCAGGGCCGTCCGTTCGAGGTCTTCGCGACGCTGGGGAAGGCGGGCGGCGCCGCGATGGCGGACGCCGAGGCGATCGGTCGGCTGATCTCGCTCTCGCTGCGCAGCGGGATTTCGATGACGGACATCATCCAGCAGCTGCGCGGCATCTCGTGCGACCGCGCCGTCGGCTTCGGGCCGAACAAGGTGCTGTCGATGCCTGACGCCGTCGCGCAGGCGCTCGCGCTGTACGAGTCCGAGCGGGCGGGCGTGCAGCAGGAGCTGCTCCCGGTGGCGCAGCAGCCGGTCGCCACGGCGGCCACGGTCGCCGCGCCGGTCCAGCAGCTCGAGCTCGGCCGCTACGATGCGGGCGAGGCGTTCCTCGGGACCTGCCCCGAGTGTTCGTCCGACCTCCAGTACATGGAGGGTTGTGTGAAGTGCTACTCGTGCGGTTACAGCGAGTGCGGCTGAGCCTGCGGGAAGCGGCCGAACGAGCAGTCCTGCAGGGGACGTAGTCTGGGGACGGAGCGAGTGGGACGTGCGTGTCCCGCTCGCTCCGTCTCGATTTCGCTCCCGTGGGGCCCGCGCCTGGCACATTTGCGGGCGCGCAGAGTACCTTCCGGGAGCATGTCCGCCGCGGCGTCGTCCGCGGGATTGTTCCACCCGGCATTCTGAGCGACGATGAGGACCATCCGTCTATCTTCCCTTGCGATCGGTCTTACGCTCGCGTTGGTGGGGCTCGCCGCGCCGGTGGAGGCGCAGCGCATCACGGTCGAGCGGATCTTCGCCTCGAACGACTTCCGCCTCCAGGGTCTGGCGCCGCGCCAGTGGATGCGCGACGGCGCCCGCTACGCGATCGTCGAGCGCAACGCCCGCACCGGTGCCACCGACCTCTGGGTCGAGGATGCGCGGAGCGGTGAGCGGAAGCTCCTGATCGACGGCACGACGCTCGTCCCGCCCGGCGCACGCGAGCCGATCGCGATCGAGGCTTACGACTTCTCGGCGGACGAGTCGAAGGTCCTGATCTTCACGAACACGCAACCCGTCTGGCGGTTGAACACGAAGGGGACGTACTACGTCTACGACCTCTCCGCCAGGCGCCTCACGCCGGTCTCCACCCGGCCCGGGTGGCAGATGTTCGCCAAGTTCTCGCCGGATGGGACGAAGGTCGGCTTCGTTCGCGACCACAACATCTTCGTCACCGACCTGACCACCGGCGTCGAGACGCAACTCACGACGGACGGCAGCGAGACGATCATCAACGGCACGTTCGACTGGGTCTACGAGGAGGAGCTGGATCTGCGCGACGGGTGGCGCTGGAGCCCTGACGGGACGAAGATCGCCTTCTGGCGCCTCGACCAGAGCCCGGTCCGCACCTTTTACATGATCGACGACCTCAGCCTGTATTCGCAGCCGATTCCGCTGCGCTACCCGAAGGCGGGCGAGGCGAACTCGATCGCGCGGATCGGCGTCGCCGACCTCGCGGACGGCAGCATCGTCTGGATGGACACCGGCGCGGACACGAACGTCTACCTGGCGCGGATGGAATGGGCCGCGTCGCCCGACGAGCTGGTGATCCAGCGACTGAACCGGCACCAGAACAAGCTCGAGGTCATGCTGGCCGATGCGCGGACCGGCCGCGCCCGGGTCATCATGACCGACACCGACCAGAAGTGGGTCGATGTCGACGACGACCTCACCTGGGTAGACGGCGGCGCCCGCTTCGTCTGGTCCAGCGAGCGGGACGGCTACAACCACCTCTACCTCTTCGACCGGGAGGGTCGGCAGGTCCGCAAGCTGACGTCGGGCGAGTGGGATGTGATCGAGTTCCACGGCGTCGACGAGGCCAACGGCTGGGTCTACTTCACCGCCGCCGAGGCGAGCCCGTTGGAGCGGCACCTGTACCGCGTCCCGCTCAACGGCGGCGACATCGAACGGATCACCCGCGAGCCGGGGACGCACGGAATCAATCTGAGCCCCGACTTCAGCCTCTTCATTGACACGTATTCGAGCGCCGCGGTCCCGCCGCTCGCGCGGCTGCACGAGGCCGACGGTCGCCTCGTCCGCCCGCTGGTCGACAACGCGCGCGTCGCGCGCGAGCTGGAGCGCGCCGGCGCGCGGCCGCCTGAGTTCTTCACCTTCACGACGACCGACGGCGTCCAGCTGAACGGGTGGATGATCAAGCCGCCGGACTTCGATCCCTCGCGGCGCTACCCGGTCCTGATGTACGTCTACGGCGGGCCGGGCTCGCAGACCGTCCTCGATTCCTGGGGCGGCACGCGCTATCTCTGGCACCAGGCGCTGGCACAGCGCGGCTACATCGTCGTCAGCGTCGACAACCGCGGCACGGGCGCCCGGGGCGCCGAGTTCAAGAAGGTGACCTACCTGAATCTGGGCGAGTACGAGAGCGACGATCAGATCGCCGCAGCGCGGTACCTGGCTTCGCTCCCGTACGTCGACGCGTCGCGCATCGGGATTTGGGGGTGGAGCTACGGCGGCTACATGACCGCGCTCACCATGGCCCGCGGCGGCGACGTCTTCCGCGCCGGGATCTCCGTCGCGCCGGTCACCGACTGGCGGCTGTACGACACGATCTACACCGAGCGCTTCATGCGCACGCCGCAGGAGAACCCCGAGGGCTACCGCAAGAGCGCGCCGATCGCGCACGTGCAGGGACTCACGGGCCGCCTCCTCCTGATCCACGGCACCGCGGACGACAACGTGCACTTCCAGAACGCCGTGCAGCTCATCAAGGCGCTCCAGGACGCCGGGAAGCAGTTCGACTTCATGCTCTACCCGAACAAGAACCACTCCATCTCGGGTGGCAACACGTCGCTGCACCTGTACACGCTGATGACGCAGTGGCTGGACGAGAACCTGAAGGGTAGCCGGCCGGCGAGCTGACGGCCGAGCGCGCGTGGCGGGCCGCCGCAAACGTCGGGGCCCCGTGGCGGTATGGCCGAC
>Ga0207864_1002108_pt1 | contig 19598 bp, 24 predicted proteins | sample HigsolmetaAR202D_FD_184834 | JGI IMG/M metagenome (GOLD analysis project Ga0207864, IMG submission 184834) | Ionic liquid and high solid enriched microbial communities from the Joint BioEnergy Institute, USA - AR20-2-D (SPAdes) (version 2) ... | reverse complement strand
CATTCGGTTGGCCGAGCTCGAAAAGGGCGGGGCGCCTGCCCACGAAGTCGACGCGGCGCGCAGGGAGGTTAACCGCCTGTGGAACGAGCATTGGCTGCCGCTCGAGAAGCAGGTCCGCGAAGAAGTCGAGAACAGCCAGGGTGAGGCGCGGCCGCGCGTCGTGTTCCTCTCCGCGACACCGTTCGCTTACGTCAAGTCGATCGAGTATGCGGAAGGGTTCCTGTTCCACTACGGACCCGAACCTGGGAGCCGCGGCTACAACGTTCCGGGCGCGCGCGAAGCCTTCTTCATTCGGCACTTCGGCTACCGGATGCGCTACAACAAGCTCACGGAGCCGGACGCAGATGTTGACCGCTCGGTCATGGAGATCGAGTTCAACCGCTGGCTCAAGAAGGAGGGCGTGCTCTCGAGCCGGATGCTCGATGTCGAGGCCGATTACGAGCGCAAGTTCGTGCTCGTCGAGGACGCGATCGGCCGCAAGATCGACGAAGGCATCGACTTCCTGCGCCGCGCACACGACGGGAAGTACCTGCAGCTCTACAACCTGCTGAGCGATACGTTCGACTATCACAGCCGGATGTATCTGCTCGAAGCGCTCAAGGCGCGTGCCTTCGTGCCGATAATCCGCGCCGAGCTCGCCGCCGGCCGAAAGGTGGTCGTGTTCCACGACTTCAACAAGGGTGGCGGCTTCCATCCCTTCCGCTTCCCACGCTCAGGCAGGGTCGTCCCGTATCTCGTCGCGGAGTTCGAGGCGGAGCGGCCGGATCTCGTGAACCTCGATTTCTCGGGGCTCGCCTCGCCGATCGAGACGATGCGGCGGGAGTTCCCCAATGCGCTGTTCTTCAACGGCCTCGTGTCGCGTAAGGAGAGGATCGAGAACGTCGACAAGTTCAACGCCGATGACGGCAAGTACAACCTCATCGTCGTGCAGTCGGACGCGGGCCGCGAGGGCATCTCGCTCCACGACACCACGGGCAAGTTCCGCCGCACGCTCATCAATCTCGGAATGCCCGTGCGGCCGACCGCCGCGATCCAGCAGGAGGGGCGCATCTACCGCACCGGGCAGGTGACGGACGCTCTGTTCATCTACGGCAACACGGGCACCAACTTCGAGCGCTGGACGTTCGCCTCGAAGATCGCAGAGCGCGCCTCCACGGCCGAGAACCTCGCGATGGGCGAGGAGGCCCGTGCGCTCAAGGAAGCCTTCATCACGGCCTTCGAGGAGGCCGTCACGAGTCACACGCCGAGCGAGTCGGACGGCAAGGGCGGCAAGGCCGCCGATCGCGCGCGGCGGGCCGAGATCTCGGAGTTCGAGCGAGCCAAGACGTTCTACTTCAGCCAGCAGAAGAAAACGAGCCGCACGAAGGCGGCCGAGGGCATCGACTACTTCGCAACGCCCGAGCCGCTCGGTCTGAAGATGGTCGAGTGGGCCGACATCCGCCCGGGTGAGTCGGTGCTCGAGCCGTCTGCCGGACACGGCGCGATCGCGCGCTTCTTCCCCCGCGACGCTCGCCGCACGCTTATCGAACCCTCGTTCGAGCTCGCCACGCGCGCTGCGCTCGTCTCGGACGGCAAGATCGTCAGCGAGCGGTTCGAGGACCATCACATCGTCAACAAGTACGACGCGATCGTGATGAACCCGCCGTTCGGCGTGGGCGGAAAGACAGCGATCGAGCACCTCGAGAAGGCCGCGAAGCATCTGAAGGACGGTGGGCGCATCGTCGCGCTCATCCCGCAGGGGCCGACCGCGGACAAGCGCTTCGAGCGGTGGTTCTACGGCGACGAGAGCGGAAAGGGCGGCGCGGAAGACCTCTACCTCACCGCGGACATCAGTCTGCCGACCGTCACGTTCGAGCGCGCGGGCACGCGCGTGAAGGCGCGCATCGTCGTCATCGACAAACTGTCAGATCCGACGCTCGCGCCGTATCAGACGAGCCGCGATTACTCGAACGCCGAGACGATCAACGACTTCTTCGATGCGATCGAGCACGCCACCGTGCCGGAGCGGCCGAAGCTCGCCAAGGCGGAGCTCCCCGCGGATCCGGGCGCGCCGGCGCAGGATCCCGAGACGCCGGCGACGTCGCTGGAGGCGACCGGATACGAGCGTGCCGAGTTCCGGCACACGCGCACGGGCGAGATGATCTACGTCGCAAAGCCTCGCGCGTATCTGAGCAAGGAGCAGTTCGACGCGGCACGAGATCGCGCGAAGGCCCTCAACGGCTGGTACAACGGCTACGGCAAGGGCGGCGCCATCAAAGGCTTCGCGTTCCGCACCGTCGAGGAGCGCGACGCATTCATCGAGGCCGAGGAAGCGGCCCGCAACGTGCGCTTCGCGAGAAAGGCGCCGCCGGCGCTGTTCCTTCCGGATCCTGACGAGGCGCGCCGCTTCCGCGAGCAGCTCCATGAAACGATGGAGAGCCTGCGCACGTTCGTCCGACCGATCCGAATCGGCCGCACGCCGCCCGTGCTGCGGGCGCTCGGTGCGCGCGATCTGCCCATCGAGATCTCGCGCGACGTCGTGCGAAAGGCCGTCAACGGCATGCGGCACGTCGTCCCGATGGAGGCGATCGAGCTGCTGCCGGAGGAGCTCGCAGATCCGCTCGCAGTGTTCCGTTCGGCGACGCAGCCGGAGAGCCTGGTCGTGCTCACGGAGCTGCGCGATGCGCGCGGCGATCCGGTCATCGCCGCAGTCGATCTGCGTGCGCGGGGCCGCTCCTACGAGGTCAACCGCGTCGCGAGCGTCTACGGCAAGAGCCGCACGGAGTCCTTCAAGGACTGGGTGGATCGGGGCCTGTTGGCCTACATAAGCGAAAGGGCCTCCGCAGGAGGCCCCTTGGGGCCGGGTCTCGAGGGGCTCCAATTGCCCAACAGGATGCCCGGCGCTCAGGCGCGAGTATTCACCGAGGAGGACATCGCGTCAATTTTCGGTGTGCGCCGCCGCAAAGCTGGCGCCCGTGGCGTCGACGCACATGACCTCAACGAGCTGCTGAAAGCGATCCTCGACGGCTTCCGCATCAAGCCCGGGATCTCGGTCGTACAGAGCATCGAGGATCTGCCGCTCAGGGTCCGTGCGGTGCTTCGCGCGGCGAGCTCCGATCCGGCCGAACTCGAGGAAGTGGATGCGTTCTACCTCAAGGGCACCATCTACTTCATCGCCGACAACATCCGCTCGCTCGAGGAAGTGCCGGAGCTCGTTCTGCACGAGCATGTGGTGCATCTCGGTATTCGTTCGATGCTCCCGCCGGAGCAGCTCAACGAGATCCTCGACGGCATCGCGCGCGACAACCCGCAGGAGCTGCGCCGGAGGGGCCGGGCGGAGTTCGGCGCGAAATTCGATCCGCGCGATCCGCACATGCGGCGCGTCGCGGCCGAGGAGATGCTCGCCTACTACGGGCAGAAGTACCTCGCCGGCGAAACGCTCCCCGAGCGGATCCGCCGGTGGGTCGATCGGCTCATCGCGCAGGTCCGCGCGTTCCTGCGCAACCTGGTGGGACTGCCGGAGCGCTTCGACGAGTACTACATGCGCAAGCTCCTGCAGGATCTGCATGAGCACGTGCGCACCGGCGAAGCGCTGCACGTGGAACGCGGCACGCACCCGGCGCTGCATCGCGCGCCCTGGGAGCCCGAGGACGTCGTGCAGACGGACACGCCGGAGTTCCGCCAGTGGTTCGGTGACTCGAAGGTGGTCGACGCGCACGGGCGGCCGCTCGTCGTGTACCACGGGACCGCTGCCGACTTCACTGCGTTCGATCCTGACCGCTCGCGCGATGCAGGCATATGGTTCACTCCCGATCCCGGCATGGCGAACGCCAACGTCATGCCGGTGTACGTGTCGCTGCAGAACCCCTACGAGGCGCAGGTCGGAGAGAGCCGTAACGAGGCGATCACCCGCACATTGGATCGTGGTCACGACGGGCTGATCGTTCGCGACGCAGCGGGCGAGATCCAGGCTGTCATGGCTCTCGAGCCGACGCAGATCAAGAGCGCAATCGGCAACCGCGGAACTTTCGATGCGAGCTCGCCCGACATCCTCCGGCACCACGTAGCGCGGCAGCCAGTTTTCTACTCGGCCGTGAAGCGCGCGGTGGAGATGTCCAGGACGACGAAGGCCTCCGGCGCACAGTGGCTCGCGACAATTCGCAACTCGCCGAACGTCAAGGCAGAGGAGATCGAGTGGCTCGGCCTCAAGGAGTGGCTCGAGGCCCAGGAGCAGCCCGTCGCACGCGAGCAGCTCCTTGAGTTCATCGAGGCGAACGAGATCACGGTCGAGGAAGTGCTCTATGGCGCACCGAGCTCGCAATCGTCTCGCGTGCGTTGGGTCGACGTCGAGAGGCTGGCTCAGCAGCACGGACTGCGCGCGGAGCGCATCCACGATGAGATCATCTTCCGCCGCATGGAAGGTGGTGATTGGGTCCGGGCAGAGGAGGTGCCGATCGAGCTCGATCTCCTCAAGAATCAGTATCTTGAGGAGATGTTCGCGCCCCGGTCACACGAGAACGATGAGGGTCGAACGAAATACTACGACTACACACTCGCCGGCGGCCGCGAAGGCACCTACCGCGAGCTGCTTCTGAGGCTTCCTGAGCGGTTCACACCGCCACTCGGTCCGGCCGCCCGCGTCACGCGGCTTCCGAATGGGCTCTATCTCGTGGAGTCCACGTTCGGCCTGCAGGCACAGACATTCGAGACGCTCGAGGAGGCTGAAGCCGAAGCACGCAAACAGGCCGAGCGGTTCCGACCCGGCACGTTCAGCTACGAGCCGCATTGGACTGAGACCAACATCCTTGTGCATGTGCGCTTCAACGAGCGCACGGACGCCGATGGCAAGCGCGTCCTCTTTATCGAGGAGATCCAGAGCGATTGGCACCAGCAGGGGCGCAAGCGCGGCTATCAGCGAAGGGGCGTGCAAGACATTCACAACTGGTTTGCAGTCTCGCCTACTCTGGAAGGGCCGGATCGTGGCTTGTGGGTCGTACACGATGCTCAAGCAAACCGCGTACGTGCTGTTCCTGCGGCTACCGAGCGAGAAGCTATCGAAGCTGTAGCTGGCAGCCGTTACGGTGTGCCCGACGCGCCATTCAAGACTAGTTGGCCGCTCTTGGCATTCAAACGAATGATCCGTTGGGCCGCGGAGAATGGCTTTGACCGGATCGCGTGGACGACAGGTGAGCAGCAGGCCGAGCGGTACGGCCTGGCCAAGCACATCGTCGAAGGGATGCGCGGCTTCTACGACGACATCCTCCCGCGCGAGATCGGCAAGTACGTCAAGAAGTGGGGCGCGAAGGTCGGCAAGACGCGCATTCCGGTCGACGTCCTCGCGGGCAAGCTCGGCACCGAGAATCGCGTGCGGCAGATGCCCGAGGGCGATTGGGTCATTGAGACGCTCGATCCCGTGACGGGCATCTGGGAGCTCGTGCATGAGGAGTTCGAGTCGCGCGAAGAAGCGCAAGCCGAACTCGAGAAAGCTACGGTAGGAAGCCTCACGACTGTCCATTCCGTCGACGTGACGCAGGCGATGCGCGATGCGGCGATCGAAGGGCAGCCGCTGTTCCATCGCCGCACGGCGACGTTCGCCGGCCCGCTGGAGAATGCCTGGAGCCGTCAGGCGCAGAAGATCATCGACTTCTGGAACGAGCGGATCGGCTGGCGCTACGGGGCGCTCGGCCGCCTGCCGCAGCAGCGGCGCTACCTCGAGCGGCGCTACCGCGCGCTCGGCGACGTGCAGCGGGCGAAGGACATCGGGCACGGCATCTACACCGTGTTCTCGCGCGCGGAGCCTGCCGACCAGCGGGCGATCTACGAGTATCTCACCACGCGCGATGCGCGGCCGGAGATGATCGCCAACCCGTCACTCCGGGCGGAGGCGGTGCGCGTCAAGGAACTCATCGACGAGATCGGCCAGCAGCTCGTCGACGCCGGGATGCTCTCGCAGGAGGCCTACGAGGCGCACCGCGGCGAGTACCTGCCGCGCGTCTACCTCAAGTACCTGCTCGGCGAGAGTGCATTCCGCGCGATCGGCACGGGCAAGACGCTCTCGGATCTCGGCTACCTCAAGAAGCGGAAGGACATCGACGAGGAGACCCGCATGGTCATCCTCGGTCAGATCACCGACCCCGCTTTCCTCGCCTCGTTCAGCGTCACGCGCACGATGCGCGACCTCGCGCTCATCGACTTCCTGCAGACGATCGCCGAGAACAACGAATGGACGCCGCAGGCGCAGACCGTGCTCTGGAACGGCAGGCGCGTCTCGCCCTTCTGGCTCAATGCGGAGGCCAAGGCGCTGCGCGACCGGGCCGCGCACTACGAGCAGGAGGAGCATCGCGTCCGTGCGCGCGCGATCGCCGACGAGATGGAGCAGGCGGCGCGTATGGCGATCGAGGCCTTGGGCAACCTCGATCTCAACGAGTACCGGCAGATCCCCGACACGCCGCGCTACGGACATCTGCGCGGCATGTGGGTGCGCAAGGAGATCCACGAGGACCTCGTTGGCGCCACGCAGCTCATCCCGGCCGATGCGTCCTTCGCGGAGAAAGTGCTCGGCGAGGGCGGCGTGCTCACGAAAGTGACGCAGCTCTGGAAGGTATCGAAGGTTGCGCTGAACCCGCCGGCGCAGGTTCGCAACTTCCTCTCGAACGCGATGCTGCTTCACCTGTCGGGCGTGCCGGCGCGGCGCGTGTACTCGCTCGAGATCTACATGCGCGCGCTCAACAGCCTCATCCAGAAAGACCGCTACTACGAGATTGCGAAGAACTACGGTCTCTTTGCGGTCACGTTCAGTAACACCGAGCTCATCAGGATCCGCCGCGAATGGCTCGATCTGCAGGCGCGGCGCGCCGACACAGGCAGCATCGCGCACCTCAAGGCGGCCGCGATGTCCATGCTCGGCGCGGTCAGTGACAAGGCCTCCGACTTCTACGCGCTCATGGAGGCGATCTCGAAGATCGCGAAGCTCATCGACGGCATGGAGCGGCAGCATCTCGACGAGGCGACCGCGATGCTCGAAGCGCACGAGTGGCTGTTCGATTACAGCCTCGTGCCGCGCGTCATCCGCTACCTGCGCAACACACCGCTCGGCACGCCCTTCATCACGTTCATGTACAAGGTGCTGCCGAAGCTCGCGGAAGTGGCGATCAAGTACCCGTGGCGATATGCGCCGTACATCGCCATCGGCTACGCGCTGCCTCAGATCTTCATGGCGATGCACGACGTCGGCGAGGACGATCTCGAGAAGCTGCTCGCAGCGATGCCGCAGTGGATGCGCGAGAGAGGGCACGTGTTCATCCTGCCCTGGCGCGACCAGCACGGACGCTGGCAGGCGATCGACCTCGGCTACATCGTGCCGTGGGGCATGTATTCGGATCTGGCTGCGAAGGCCCGCGCAGGCAAGTTTGGCGAGCTGCTCGAAACGGCGGGTATCCTCTCAGGCCCGATTCCGGATCTCATCGCGGCGATCAAAACCAACACGGATCCGTTCACCGGGCAGCCGATCATGCGGCCGGAGGATCCGCCGCAGCAGCAGGTGGCGCAGCTCGTCAGCTACCTGTGGAGCCTCGCGGCGCCGCCGTTCCTCACGAGGAGCGGCTGGGCCGGGAAGATGTACGACGTCATCACGCATCGCGTGGATCCGCGCACGGGCGACGAGCTTCTCACCAGCCAGCAGGCGATGGCGCGCCTGTTCGGCATCAACGTCTATCCGTTCGATCCGGTCGAGACTCGCCGGCGGAACATCCGCACGATGCGGTTCGAGCTCGAGGAGATCCAGGCTCGGCGCAATCGGTTGCTGCGCGATCGCAACCTCACGCCCGAGCAGCAGCAGAAGATCAAGACCGTCTACGACGAGCTCATCCGCAAGAAGAAGAAGGCGCTGCAGGAGTACCAGCGCAGTTCGGTCGTGCCGCCGAAGCTGCGCGTGCGGCCGGGTGTAGGCGAGGACGTCGAGGAGGGGGAGGCGGAGGAGCTGATCGAGCAGGCGGAGCCGACCGCGCAGAGCAGTCTGAGCGAGCGGCTCGGGCCGCTCGTCGAGGGCAAGCCGCGGCGGCAGGCCGTGCGCGCGTTGCAGGCAGCGGGGTATCCGGCGATGGCGACGCTACTCGCATCGCTGCCACCGACTCCGGACAAGGAAGCTCTGGAGTTCTTTGCAGTGGAGTTTGGGGGAGGGGCGTGAGAACTGCGGAGTTGCGGTGTGGAGGAGATTGATGCTGCGTTGGCTGTGGCGAAAGCCGCTTGGGGGGTCGTCGTGACAGTGTTCGCCTGGCTCGCCGCGCGGCAGATCAAGCGAATCGACAGGCTCGAGGCGCGCAGCGCTACGCGCGAGGAGCTCAACCAGCGCTTCGCGCAGCTCGAGAAATCGCTCGAGGACGTGAAGGCCGAGAGCGTACGTACACGCGAGGAGCTGCGGCAGGACATGCGTGAGCATCGAGAGGAGTCGCGCGAGACGCTCGGGCGGATCTTTCAGCGGCTCGATGCACTGTCTGACCGAGCAAGGGGGTGAACGGGCGGTGAAGCTGACACCGCAAGTACTGCGAGAAATCATGCCGTTTGCAGGCTCGCGCGCCGAGCGGTTCTGCGAGGCGCTCGAGGCGACGATGGCCGAGTTCATGATCATCTCACCGCGACGGAAAGCGGCCTTCTTGGCGCAGATCGCGCTCGAGAGCGGGGAGCTGCGATACACGCTGGAGCTGGCAAGCGGCGATGCCTACGAGGGTCGCAAGGATCTTGGCAACACGGAGCCCGGCGATGGCCGGCGTTTCAAGGGTCGCGGTCTGCTGCAGATCACCGGCCGCGCCAACTACGAGAAGTGCGGCAAAGCACTCGGTCTCGATCTGATCTCTCACCCTGAGCTCCTCGAGGAGCCGCCTGCGGCCGCCCGTTCGGCGGGCTGGTATTGGGCATCACGGAATCTCAACCAGTACGCGGACGAGGATCGCTTCGGGGCGATCACGCGACTCATCAACGGTGGATACAACCACCTCGACGAGCGCATCCGCTACTGGCTGCGAGCACGGCGGGCCTTCGGCCTGTGACCACCACCACAACAAAGGAGACGTTCATGCGATTGAGAACTGCGATCTGCGCCTTCTTGCTTTCTGTGCTGACTCTTTCAGGTTGCGCGTCGATTCAGGCGATGCTGAGCCGCGAATCACCGGGCACCCGGCTCCTCATCACGTACGGCGTCATGAAGTACCTCGAGCAGGCGCCGTCGCCGGCCGAGCGTGCCGCGCGCATCGTGTCCGTTGCGCAGGAGATCAAGAGCCGCGCGAGTGCGGAGCGTGTCTCTCTCCATGCCCTGCAGGCCGCCGCGATGGTGCACGTGAATGCGATCTCCTCACCCGCCGACCGCGAACTCGCCCGGGGCCTGGTGCTCATGATCGGCGACGTGATCCGCACGCACGTGGGGAACCCGGGCGACGAGAACCTGTGGCTGAGCGGCGACGAGCTCGTGTTCACGCGCGAGGTCATGGACTGGGTGATCGAAACGGTCTCAGTCTATGTTCACACCTGAACTCGTCGCACTCGCCGAGCATCCGGAGCCGGAGAAGTGGGTCGTACTCTCGCCGCTCACATGGAAGGACGAGCGGTGCGAGATCATCGTCCCGCGCGGCTTCGTGACGGATCTCGCTTCGATCCCGGCACCGTTCAGGCCGTTCTTCAAGCGCAACGGCAAGTCACGCAAGGCGGCGATCCTGCACGACTGGTGTTATGCGGTGGCGCTGCCGAGTCCGGTGGATCGGGAGCGGGTGATGACCCGCGAGGAGGCGGATGCTCTCTTCCGCGATGCGCTAGCCGTCTGCGGCGTCTGGCCCCCGGCGCGGCCGCTCTACTGGAGCGGTGTCCGTCTCGGCGGCTGGCGGGCGTGGCAGAAGCGCAAGCCCGGGGAACTCATGTTCGATCTGCCGGATTCGCTTCTCGAGAGCCTGCCGCGCGTCGCTTGAGACGTTGAGGGGCTCGAGCTCCGTCACACTCTCCATCAGGCTGACCACTCGAAGCCCTTTCGGTCACGCGCCGCGAGTATGCCGGAGGATCCGCTGGCGCGTGGCCTTTGCAGGCTCCGCAGAGCGCGGCCGTCATTCCGTCGACCAGAATGTCCGCTCGCGTCTGTACTGCGCGAGAACATCACTGCGCGAGTCATTGCGTCGTGGCGATCTGCACGTTGCGTGCGGCGTCGTCGGATTCCTTGAGGATCATGCCGATGAGCTTTCGGCCGATGCTCGGCTTGAGACCGCAGCGGATGCAGCAACCGAGTACGAGCGCGAAGGCCTGACCGAAGGCCATGAGGGCCGTGACGGGCGGTACGCCCTGGATGACGATGTGATTGAAGTTGCCGATATAGTCCTCGACCATCGCCTCGTATTCGGCATTGATCTGGACCTGCTCGAGCTCTGCGTTCGAGAGGTTGCCTACCGATACGATGAGATCATCGCCCGGCTGGGCAGGCTGGTCGGGTCTGTGCTGCTCCTCGTTCGCCATCGCTCGTGATCTCCGCGGCCGCTTATGGCCGCTTCCTCTGCTGACGGTCGGACTTCTTCATTGCACGGCGCGGCAGGGCCTCGAACGTCTTGAGCTGCGAGCGCACCGGGGCGGTGGGGCTCGCCGTCGCCGGCACGTACATGCTCGCGGCGTACTGACGGTCGAGCTTCACGTTCGCGATGCGCAGCATGTGCCCGACCATCGCCGGCGGCATCGCCGTCCAGCGCACGGCCGCGTTGCCGTCCTTCTTCACGAAGCCGACGAGCACGGCCTGCAGTTCATCGCCCATCTCGAGCGTCTGCTGTAGAAGCTGGCGGATCGAGTCGGCGGGTGTCGACAGGGAGGCAACCTGCTGAGAGGCGGGTGAGTCGGCCGGTGCAGCGGCCGCGCGGGCTGTTTCGGACATGAGAGTGTCTCCTGTGGTCGTGGCTCAGCTTGCTTCGAGAAGGCGTCCGTGGCCGGACTGCGTGAGGAGCTCCTCGAACTGTGCTTCGAGGGCCTCGAGTTGCGCGTCGGAGGCCTTCGATAGGTCGAGGTGCGCGTGCAGGTGGCGGTGGCTGTGCTCGAAGATGATCTTCTCGTTGAAGGCACCCAGGTGCCGCGCGAGGTTGACGAGCTGCGGCTCGGGATCCCGAAGCTCGTAGGTGAGCGTGCCATCGGGGCCTTCGATCAGCTTGATCGCGCGCATCTGCTCCCGTGTGAGCTCGTCGAGGCGCTTCATGCGCACCTTCGGCGGTTTGTCAGGCTCCTCGGCAGGCTCGAACACCAGGTAGTCCCGTGGGTTGGCGAAGGCGATGAGGGCCATCTCCTGCAGGACCGGCTCGAGCTCGATCGCGATTCGCTTCGAGGCCTCCTGTGCGTAGTGGGCCTGCAGCCACTTGATGTAATCGCCGTACTTGCGCAGGGCGTCCCATGCGTAGTCCTTCGCCCACTTCTCCGAATAGCCGGCTTCGCGGGCGGCCTGTGCCGCCGAGCCGTACTTCACGTAGGCCTCGCAGAATTTCTGCAGGCGGGGCTCCTTCGGCATGATGGCCGGAAGCCCGAGGCTGGTATCGACTGGCTTGTCGGGCGCCGTGCGGCCCCTCTTGCGTGCCTTCGTGCTCATTGACGGCGGATGAGGGCGGGGACGACGATCCGCGGCCCGGTGGGCCGCTCGTCGACGAGATGGCCGAAGCGGGCGCCGAGTTCCCGGCGCTCGGACTCGTTGAGCTCCCTGCGCAGATACTCGTCAAGGCAATCCCGGAGGCTCATGTTCGCGTCGACGTCGTTCGGGTGGTCGTAGGCGTACTGGTATCGCGCACGGAGCTTGCGGGCGAGCGGGTCGCCCTTTCGGGCGAGGTCGCCGATGGACGGCCCGTAGGCCCGCAGGACTTCGAGGACGTGCTCCCAGGGCCAGTCGCGCAGGCTCATGGCCTAGCGCTTCTTCCCGCCGCCGTGGCGGCCGGTGACAGGCTTGGCGCCCCGGGGCCGGGTCGCGTTGTAGATCCGGGCCGCCTTGCGCTTCGCGGCCGCGTCTGAGAGTCCCTCGCGCTTGAATCGGTCGCGCATCTCCTCGTAGGCCTTCGGCATGGTCGCATCCTCTCTCGGGTTCTCTTACGCCGCCCTACGAAGCGGTACAGGGGCAGCGGGAGCCGAATCCTGCCTCCGCTACCATTGTTCTCTCCGTGGACAGGCCGAGTAGCGGTACCACACCGCGAGGGTATCTCGCAACGAGATACCCCTCGGCCGGAGTCATGTCCTGCATGGCCGGTCACTCCCTACTCGGTCGGGGCTGCCGCGGCCGTTCGCGGCGAAGCGCGGCCTCCAGGTGTCGCAGCGTCAGGAACTCCTGCCCCGCGAGCACCATGTCTTTGATCGCTCGACGCAGCACGCGCTCGACACCGGCGTGCGTCATGTCCTTGAAAAGGGCCGTAACGGCGGGGTCCTCGACGTCGAACTCGCGACGTACGCCTCGCAGCTTAAGCGCCAACAAGCGCCGCAGTTGTTCGAGATTCGGTGGCTCGAACAGCAATACTTCCTCGAAGCGGCGCCACACCGCAACGTCGAGCATTGCCTCGTGGTTGGTCGCTGCGATTAGCACGCTGCGGCCGACGTAGGCATCCATCATTTGCAACACCGCGTTCACGACCCGCCGCAGTTCTCCGTGCTCGGACTGGTCGGCGCGCTCTTTGGCGAGGGCGTCGAACTCATCGAACAGCACGACTGCCGCGCTGGCAGTGGCAAAATCGAACACCTTGCGCAGATTCGCGGCGGTCTCGCCAAGGTAGGACGATACGACTGCATCGACCCGCACCACCGCGAGCGGCAATCCGAGCTCGGAAGCGATGACTTCGGCGGTCAACGTCTTGCCGCAGCCAGGAGGCCCGTAGAAGAGCAACCGGTCGGCCGCCCGTAGACCATAGCTCGCGAGACGTTCCTGATGATGATGCTCCTGGAGCACCTCCTCCACAGCCGACCGAGTTTCGTCAGAGAGTACGACATCGTCGAGCCGGCGGACCGGCTCGCGCACGTCTATCAAGGCCAGGTTGCGTTCACGATCGACCGGCGCCGGCACGAGGCGTGGCCGTCGTAGCGGATCGCATTCACTCATCGCTGCGGCCCTCCGTGCCGCCGGGCTTCCCGGCAGGACGATCGAGACGCCGGTAGAAATAGTACCGGTATGTTTCATCGAAGCTGTCTTCGACACTGCCGAGACAGTGGCCGACCCGGAACGCATCCGGGTCAATTGGGTTGTACCCGCCGTCACGGGTCTTGACGCAAAGGTCGCCGATCTGCGCCCCGACCCATTCTTCCTCGTCGTCGATTCGCTCGACGATCCACCAGCCGCGATGGCGTTTTCCGACCGTATCGGGATCGACACCGAATGCTGCGATGACTTCTTCTTTGGTCATTTGCTCAGAGTCGATCGACATGGCATGCATCCTCCTGATCGGTGAACATGTCTACGGCCTTCCCCTTCCGCCGCGTCTTGTAGGCATTCCGTCTGTGGTACTCACGGTCGTATGTCAGATGGCAACGCTGGCACCAGTGGCGCAGGTTCTCGAGGTCGCAGTTCTCCGGCGTGTGGTCCAGGTGCGCAGTAGTCAGCACGACGATGGAGCCCGTGACCGGATGAGGCTGGCCGTTCTCTGCCCGACAGTCTGGGTAGGCCGGCGATCCCTCGCAGCGATTGCCGGAACGCTCTCGCACCTTGGCGACGATCTCGCGCCAGTTCTTCGGATAACGGTTGCGGTTTTCAGGTCGGATCGGCATGGCCTGCATCCTTTGTTCGGCCATCAGATAACCTCTTTGGATTTGTGAGCGGTTAACATGATTGCCCGCCCGATCTCTTCGACGACTTGCGGGACGACGGCATTTCCGAGGGCTCTAAGGCGGTGTGCTCTGCGGGGAGTGCCTTGCGCAACTCTAGGGATGCCATCCTCCCAGCTATCGCGAGACCAAGGCGTTTTGCCGTTGCGTGCAAATAGTCGTGACACCACTTGCACAAGGTCTGGATGTTCTCTGGTTTGTTGTTCGCTTTGTTTTGATCGACGTGATGAGCTTGTAGCCGCCGCCGCTCCCCACACGCTTCGCACGAAGGCTTCAAATGCTTCCTGGCTCTCCAAGAGTAGCCGTGCTTGGTTAGCGTCTTTCTGGTGTTTGCGCACGAAAGCGAACAGAACCTGCGCTTGTTGAAAGCAGTCAAGTCCTCCAATCGCTTTCCATAGCGCTTGCGAGACATTGGTGTTCCACAGGCTTCGCAGGGCTTCGACGCTTCGATAACTCTCCTCATACGTCATACCCCATCCGACAAATCTGTGTAGCCATGAGGGAAACCCATCAATCCCTCCACCCACGTCGGGTTCAGTTGACCACCATCTGCCGCCATCACTGCATGATCCAGGCGATCCTTCGATCGATCGCGTCCGTCTCGGCGCGTCAGAGAGGCTGGGGAGCTTCCCTTGCTCATGCTTGCTACCGGCGTCGGCAATAGCGCTGCGCAGCTCGGCCACTTCGCTTGCATACTGGGCGCGAGCTGATTGGCCTTCGCCGTGGGCGTCGCGAGCAATGATCCAGACCCGGTCTCGTCGGTGGGGAGCACCGACGGCACAAGCCGGAATAACAAACGGCCGCGCGGCGTAGCCGAGACCTTCCAGGTCAGCGAGCACATCGTCGAGTGCCAGCGTGATGATTCCAACAACGTTTTCACAAATGACCCAAGTGGGTCGCGCGAGTGCAATAACGCGGCGCATCTCCGGCCAGAGGTAGCGGTCGTCCGCGTGCGCTTTCTGCTTTCCGGCGACGCTGAACGGCTGGCAGGGAAAGCCACCACAGACGAGATCAACGGGTCCGATCCGATCCAATCCATCTGCGTCGAGTTCGCGGATGTCACCGAAGATCGGAACACCGGGCCAGTGCTTACGCAGGACGGCTCGGCAGAACTCGTCGACCTCGCAGAAGGCGACGGTTCGCATCCCAGCTCGCTCGAGCCCGAGAGAGAATCCACCAATGCCGCTGAAGAGATCGAGGACATTCATGCGCCCTTAACAACCGTGGGAGAGTCAGAATCTCTGAGCATGCGACAGATCACCTACACTTCATCGCCGCGTACGCCGCGAGCGCCGCCCTGCACACCGCACAGAACTCGCCATGCGAGAGCATCAGCGATCCGCAGCCAATGCACGCTCCGGCGGCGTCCACGCGAGGCGCGGGAGCCCGTACGGTTTCGCCTTCGCTACGGACCGGCGTTGTGCCTGTTTCCTCCGCCATGACTCCCTCATGTACTCCCGATGACATGTTCTGCATCGGTGCTCGATCGCGCCGTTCTTCTTGCGATAGACGGCGAGGTTGCCCTCCGTCAGCGCGTGTCCGCGTTTGCACGTCGTCACCATGGGATGTCGTCGTCGAAGCTTTCATCCGCGGCCGGAGCGCTCTCCTGCGCCCGCTTACGCTCCTTCCAACGATCCACGCGAATCCGCATGACGGGCGAGTTGTCGCCGCGCTGATCCTCTGGGACAAGCCAGACGGAGAGCGGGATTTCCTCGCCCGTCTTGATGTCTCGGTCAGCGCACAGCTTTCCGGTCCACTTCGGGGCATCGCCATCCTTGGTCCAGTACTTGTTTTCCCAAAGGGCACCTCTGCCAGTGTTGTCGTACTTCCTCATTGCACAACCTCGGTAGGCCGCTCACGCGGCGCGAAAACCTTCAACCGCTCCCGCTCGGCAGCGGTGAGCTGTTTCCAGACGGCGCGCTTGCCGTGATCGTCGAGCCCTGCGAGGACCTGCGCGGACTGCTCGTCGTAGCTGTCGAGTGGGATGGAGACGGATCCGCTCTGAATGGACTTCATTACTGCACCGTGGGCTTCGTGTACGTTCCCGTTTGCTCCTCCTCGAGGATCTCGCCGTCGTCGCGCGCAGTGGTCTCGCTATCGAAGATGTAGACGCCCACAGTGCCTCCCTCGTGTCAGGTATGCCGCCGCTCGCGGGGCGAGGGGATTGGGGTCAACGAGCCGCGCTTGGCGGCGTACTCGCGCCCGCGAGCGGCGGGCATTCAGGTGTTCGTCGATTTCATGTCGCGAAGCTCAGGCATGTCATGCTCGCGCGCCCGATTGCAGTGCTCGCAGGAGAGCAGGCGGTGCAGCGCGGCCGCATCGCGCAGGTCGGCTCCAGATTGTACTGCGCGATGGACTTCACGGCGCTGTCCGAGCTGGATGCGTGCGACTAACGCTTCTTCTGCTGCTGGAAGGCTTCGTGGCGATCGTGGTACGTCGCCTCTACGGGCAGCGGCAGCGGCCGGTTCGTATCGGCAAAGTCCTTCCAGATGCGCGTGCGCGCGTCCTCGAGCTCTTTCAGGGTCTTCGCCTTCTTGAGTTCGGCGATCGCGGACTGCTCGTCGTACTGCGGGATGGCGCCACCGAGATCCTGCCATTCGGAAGCGTCTCCGGGATGCTGCTCCACAGGCGACTGCTGCTCTGCAGGGTTCTCGACCTTCGGCGCACCGTTCTTTCCATTGCCACCGATGAGGGCGGCCTTCGCGCGCGCCGTGGCGGAAGCATTCTCCTCGGAGGGCTTCTGCGCGGGCTGCTCGATCTCGAACCAGTCGGACGCTGTGCTCATGCCGTCGCGCAGGCTGTTGTAGATGCGGCGCATGGTGACGAGCTGCGCGGGTGTCATCGACTCGATGCGCCGCTGCAGGCGCTTCTCGATGTGCTCCTTCGTCACGCCGAACTGCGCGAAGGTCTCGAGGAGCTTCTTGATGTTCTCCTCAGTGACTTCGGCCTTCTGTTTGAGCGTGAGCTGCGCCTGACGTTGCGCAGTCTCCTGCACGTCGATCGGAATGATCGCGAGGATGCACGCGCGCTTGCGGCGTGCGCCGTGATTGGCGATCACTTCGTAGATGTCACGCTCGTCGGTGACGCGATAGCCGCCGCTCTTGGTGTCGCGCCAGTGTCGGACGAAGAAGCGCTTTTCCTCGCGGTAGCCGGTCTCGAGATCCTCGGCCCAGGCAAGACACTCGGACATGCCGGCATAGCGGGCGAGCTCCGCTACGCCAGCGGTGATGTTGCCCCACTGGCGGGCGAGCTCCTCGGCGGCGCGAATCGACAGGCCAGACACGTCCTGTCCGCCGCGCGTGTACTGATACTCGGCTTCCTCGGCGAGCGATGGCCGCGAGAACGAATTGATGATCCGGTCCATAGCCTTGACCGGATCCCGCGGATACTGGCGGGCGATGATCCGCGCGGCCTGAGCGTCCGCGATCTCGCGCTTGCCGAGCGCGGCCGCGGCCGCGCCTTCGGGCGTCTCTGCCTGTTGCTGCAGCGGGGCGAACGGATTTGCCACGCGCGCCGGCATCTTGTCGGCGGACTGGCTGCTTCGGTCACTCATCGATGTCTCCTGTTGCGTTGCCTTGTTACTTGACGAGGAAGCGGCGCGAACCGGGTCGCTCCACGAGGTAGCGCTCGTAGAGTTCAGGGTTCTCCTGAGCGAAGCGATCCTTGTCGAACACGCGCGAGGCTTTTGCCTGCTTCCAGGTGCAAAGCACCTTGCCCCTCTCGTCGACGAGCTCCGCCGCGTCGGCCATGAAGGACTTGACGGCGATCTCGAGCGGCTCCTGTTCCTTCTCGAGCGCCTTGATCTGCGCGTTGATCTCCTTGAAGCGGGCGAGCGCATCGACGATCTCGGGAGTGGCGTTGACGCGCTTCGCCTCGATGTGCGAGGGCCAGCGCACCTTCACGTCCTCGAGAGTCATCGGATCCGGCGGGACGCCCGTCTTGACGCACTCCCAAAACGCGAGTTCGCGCTCGATGAGCGCGGCAATTGCCTCGTCGTCGCGCGGGACGTAGTACATGCGGAAGTCGTTTCCGCCGATCAGTACGGCGACGTGCCAGCCGTCGTAGCCGGTCACAGCGAGGTAGTGCGCGGCCTGCGCCCAATACTCGATTGGGATCTCGTCGGTGTTTTCCTCACCCCACCGCTTCGCCATGCGGACGCTCGCAGTCTTGCACTCCAGTCCCTCGCGCGCGCCCACGATGCGCCTGTCGATGTGCGCGAACATGAAATTATGGGTGCGGTGATAGAGCGTTGAGCGCTGTCGCCAGACGCGCACGCCACGCCGGCGAGCAAACTCCTCCGCGACGACATCCTCGAGGAGCGCGCCGAAGCGCACGCTTTCGTTGTCGGAGAGATCTGGCGGCGGCGCCGCACCGATCTTCTCGAGCCACAGTTCGTAGGGCGATTTCCACTCGGACAGCCCCACCGCGGCGGCCGCATCGGAGCCGCCGATGCCTTTCATTCGTTCACTCGCAACAGCGTTCATGACGCCTCCCGGCGCGTCTTAAGAAAGTCGGGGATGGACGGCGCGGCGGTCGTGGTCGGCCCGTGCAGGCGGCGCGCCTCGGCGAGCTTCTGGCGATGGCGCGAGTACCACGCTTCGCGCTCGTCCGGATCCATGTAATCGGCGCAACGCACGCCGAGCCTGCTCAGGTAGTAGTAGCGGCCGAGGCCCTCCGCGTTGCGCAGCGTGATCGTGAGATCGCGCGTGCAGGGAAACGGCCCGAGCGGCTCAGCAGTGGCCGGCCGCTGGCGGCGGAAATAGGCGATGACTGTGCAGATGAGGTCGAGGATCACGAAAAGCGAAGCGCACGCGACGATCAACAGCAGCGCCAGTGAAACGCCATCGAGCCAGTGATCGAGTGTCACGGTCAGACTCCTTCCACGACCGGAACGCCGCGCGGCGCGAGCTCCTCGCGCAGCGTGTGGAACTCGTCTTGCGTGATATCGAAGGCAGCGTTGCCTACGACGAGCTGGAAGGAGTACTTGCCGTGCGAGAGGCGCGCCCGGGCCACGGCGGAAACGGCCTGGGCAGCCATCGCGGGCACGTGCGCGGGTGGACGTCGAATGAACACGGTGGCCACGAGCTCCTTGGAGCTCTCGTACAACGTCACCCACAAGTCGCGCGGCACGGCTTCGGTCCCGGACAGTTGAATGGTGGAGATACCAGCTTCTCGGTCGATGGCATCAGCCGTTGCAGTGGTGCTCATGGCTCTCAACCTCGCTTCTGGAGGGTTTCTCGATCGCCAGCATCATCCAGTGGTCGGCGTCGAGCAGGCGAAGGCTCGCGTGACGTCGCGGCTGCGCTCCTTCGGATCCTCATCAGCGCTTCGGCGACCTCGATCTGCGAGTCCAGCTCCGCGAGCTGGTGATCGCGCTCGCGGATGATCCGCTCGAGGTCATCCCGCTCTCGGATCAGTCGGGCGCGATCAAGCCGAAGCTCCTCGCGCTCCACGCGCAGGGCCAGCAGGTCATCGCGCGCGGTGTAGGGCTCAAGCGCGATGTCAATCAGGACTCGGGGAAAGTCGTTCATGGCGAGGGATCTCTTGTTCGTCCGTCAGGTACAGGAACGCGCGTCCCGGCGCGCCCAGATCGATCAGGACTTGCACGACGCGCTCGGCGAAATCGCTGAGATGCGCGTCGGCGGCAGCGGCGTAGTCGGCGGCGCCGGCGACGTAGGCTGCGGCGTAGTCGGCGGCGGCGGCGGCGGCGTAGGCTGCGGCGCGGGCGGCGTCGGTGGCGGCGGCAGCGGCGGTGGCGAAGAATCCTGCGGCGTCGGTGGCGGCGGCGTAGTCGGCGGCGGTGGCGGCGTCGGCTGCGTAGA
>Ga0207864_1002104_pt1 | contig 19643 bp, 9 predicted proteins | sample HigsolmetaAR202D_FD_184834 | JGI IMG/M metagenome (GOLD analysis project Ga0207864, IMG submission 184834) | Ionic liquid and high solid enriched microbial communities from the Joint BioEnergy Institute, USA - AR20-2-D (SPAdes) (version 2) ... | reverse complement strand
GGGGTGGGTGCGCTGTACGTGAGGGGGGTGGGGGTGGACTGGGCGGCGTTCGACCGACCGTACGGGCGTCGGAAGGTGGCGCTTCCGACCTATCCCTTCCAGCGGGAGCGGTACTGGTTCACCCCGAAGGCGAAGGATCCGGTCCGGCGTCGGCCGAGCGTGCATCCGCTCCTCGGCGAACGGCTGCGGTCGCCGGTCCTGCATGGGACGGTCTTCGAGAACGACGTCGGTGTCGACTCGCCGCGCTATCTGACGGACCATCGGATCTACGACTCGCCGCTCTTCCCCGGGGCAGGCTTTCTCGAGATGGGGATCGCGGCGGCGCGCCAGGTCTTCGGGGAGGGTGCCCACACGCTGGAGGGTGTGACGGTCGAGGACGCGCTGGTCCTGCCGGAGGCCGGTACCTGCACGGTCCAGGTCGTCGTGACGGCCGAGGAGGATGGCCTGGCGAAGTTCGAGGTATTCAGCCAGGCCGATGGCAATGCGGACACATGGCGGAGGCACGCTTCGGGCCGGATCCGGCGGGGTGCTCGGGACGCGAGCCCGGCCGAGCCGGAGCCGCTGGATGGCGTGCGTGCGCGGTGCACGGACGAGATCGCGGTCGATCGGTATTACGAGACGTTGGCGGAGGTCGGCGTTTCGTACGGCCCGACGTTCCGGGGGCTCGCGTCGATCCGGCGGCGGGACGGCGAAGCGCTGGCGATGATCGAGGTCCCGCAGGGGATCGGGGCGAGCGCGAAGGAATATCTGCTCCACCCGGCGCTGCTGGATGCGTGCATTCAGCTCATCGGCGCGGCGCTCCCGGGTGCGGGGGAGGCGGCCGAAGGTGGGGAAGGGAGCGTGTACGTGCCGGTGGAGATGGGGAGCTACCGGTTGTACCGGCCGCATGCGGGGAGCTTCGCGTGCCGGGTGGTCATTGTCGAGGGGCGGGCCTCGGCTCCCGTGTTGAGGGGCGACCTGGAGTTGTACGATCCCGACGGGCGGCTCTTCGCCGAGGTGCGCGGTGTGCGGCTGCAGCGGGTCAATCGGGAGCTGATCGGGCGGCTCGTGCGGCGCGCGGCGCCTCGGAAGCTCGAAGACTGGCTGTACCGGCTGGACTGGCAAGCGGTGTCGGCACCGGCCGGCGCGGCGTCCGTGCAGCAGGGCACGTGGCTGGTGGTGGGGGATCGGGGTGGGGTCGCGGATGCGCTGGTGGAGCGGCTGGAGCGTTCGGGCCACGCGGCGATCGTCATCCGACCGGACGAAGGCGGCTATGATCCGGAGCGCTTGGAAGCCGCGCTCGACGTGGCGTGCAGTGTTCCCGGCCTGCCCTTCCGGGGCGCGATCCACCTCGCGGGCCTGGATGCCGCGCCCGTGCCCACGGTGTCTTCGCTGAACGCCGATCATGAGCACGTGTGCGGGAGCGCGCTGGCGCTGGTACAGGCGCTGGCGGCCGCGGATCTGCGGGGCGTCAGGACGTTGTTCGTGACACGGGGCGCGCAGGCGGTGACGGGAGGGGAGAGGCAGATCGCCGTGGCGCAGGCGCCGTTGTGGGGTCTCGTGCACACCGTCCAGCTCGAGCACGGCGATCTCGGCGCCGTTTGTCTGGATCTGGACCCGCAGGGCCCGGCCGACGCGGTGGACGCCGTGCTCGCGGAGCTCGGCGCCGATGATGGCGAGGACCACGTTGCGTGGCGGGACGGGACGCGGTATGTGGCGCGGCTCGCGAGTTATGTGGCGCCCACGGGCGGGTTGGAGGTGCCGGCAGATCGTCCGTTCGAGGTCACGGTCCGGGAGCGGGGGGTGCTGGACAACCTTGTGGTGCGGGCGGTGGGCCGGCCGAAGCCGGGGCCGGGCGAGGTGGAGATCGAGGTGCGGGCGGCCGGGATGAACTTCCGGGACGTGCTGAACGTGCTGGGCATGTACCCGGGCGACCCGGGCCCGATCGGGAACGAGTGCGCGGGCGTGATCAGCGCAGTCGGCGAGGGCGTGACGGAGTTCGCGGTGGGCGACGAGGTCATGGCCATCGGGGCGACCGGGTACAGGTCCTACGCGATTGCGCCGGTGCGCCTGGTCTACCGGAAGCCGGCCGGCCTGAGCTTCGCGGAGGCGGCCACGATCCCGGTCGCGTTCCTCACCGCGTGGTACGGCCTGCACGAGCTGGCGCGGATCCGGGAGGGCGACCGGGTGCTGATCCACGCCGCAGCGGGTGGGGTGGGGATCGCGGCGGTGCAGATCGCGCTGCGGGCGGGCGCCGAGGTGTTCGGCACCGCGGGCAGTCCGGAGAAGCGGGCGTTCCTGAAGTCGATCGGCGTGCATCACACGCTGAACTCCCGGACGCTCGACTTCGCGGACGAGATCATGGAGCTGACCGGCGGGCGGGGCGTGGACATCGTGCTCAACTCGCTCGCGGACGACTTCATCCCGCGAAGCCTGGGGGTGCTGGCTGATGGCGGGCGCTTCCTGGAGATCGGCAAGCGCGGCGTCTGGACGGCGGAGCAGGTGGCGGCATTCAACCCGACGATCGAGTACCACCTGTACGACCTGGGTCTGGAGATGATCGCGGACGCCGGGCTGGCTCGCCGACTGTTCGACCAGGTGGTGCCGCAGGTCGAGTCCGGCGCGTTGCGTCCGTTGCCGCTGCGGATCTTCCCCGTCCGCCGGGTGGTGGATGCGTTCCGGTACATGGCCCACGCGAAGCACATCGGCAAGATCGTGGTGGTCTTCGACCGTGTGGGCACGGGGGTGCCGGTCCGGGAAGACGGCACGTACCTGATCACCGGCGGGCTCGGCGGGATCGGTCTCGTGGTGGCGCGCTGGCTCGTGGACCAGGGCGCACGGCACCTGGTGCTCATGGGCAGGCGCGAGCCGGGTCCCGAGGCGCAGGCGGTCATCGCGGATCTCGAGCGAGCCGGCGCCCGCGTGGAAGTCTTCCAGGGCGACGTGGGTGAGGCGGATGACGTCGCCCGGCTCATGGCGCGCATCCGGGAGACGATGCCGCCGCTCCGGGGCGTGATGCACGCCGCGGGCGTGATCGACGACGGGATGCTCGTCCATCAGACGTGGCCCCGGTTCGAGAAGGTGGCGCGGCCGAAGATCGCGGGCGCGTGGAATCTGCATATGGCCACGCGGGCCGTGCCGCTGGATTTCTTCGTGCTCTTCTCGACCGGCTCGGCGGTGCTCGGTTCCGCGGGGCAAGGCAACTACTCTGCGGCCAACGCGTTCCTGGATGCCGTGGCGCATCAGCGGAGCGTGGAAGGCCAGCCGGCGCTGAGCATCAACTGGGGCGGCTGGGCCGGGGTCGGCATGGTCACGACGCTGAGCGACCACGATCGCCAGCGGTGGGAGGAGATGGGGGTCGGCCTCATCGAGCCGAACGAGGGCGTGCAGATCATCGAGCGGCTGCTGCGGGACGGTGCCACGCAGGTGGCGGCCCTGCCGTTCGAGTGGGAGCGGTATTTCATGCAGCCGGGCGTTGCGGACCGTCCGATCCTGCAAGCTCTGCGCGAGCAGAAGAAGGCGGTGTCGGCCAGGGCGGCTGGCCGGACCGGCTCGGGGGATGAGGCCGGGTCGAATTTCCTGGAGACGCTCGAGGCCGCCGACCCGTCGCGGCGGTACCAGATCCTGCTCGATCACGTGCGGAGCCGGGTGCTCAAGGTATTGGGCCTGAATCCGAGCACGACGGTCGACCCGCTGCAGCCGCTGACCGAGGTGGGTATGGATTCGCTCGTTGCGGTGGAACTGAGCAACCACCTGCAGGGGAGTCTGGGCCGCAAGCTCCCGCCCACGCTGGCGTTCGAGTATCCGACGATCCGTGCGCTGACCGATTACCTGGCGAAGGAGGTGCTCGGTCTCGCGCCCGGGGGGCACAGGCAGGGCGGGGAGGTGGTGTCTGCCGGGGGCGCGGCAGCGTCAGAGGCCGGCACGCCCGCCGGGGAAGCGTGAGCTCCGCATGGTCGGGGAGCTGAAGCAGGCGGACTCCTGATCCCTGCGAACGCGGCGCGGCCGGGCCCGGGGACGATCCCGGGCCCGGCCGTTTTCATTGAGCCACGCACGGTCCCGCAACGGTGTGGAGGTTCGGCCATGGCACCCGCGGCCGGGGCCTCGCCGAATCATGCGGGACCGGGCGGGCACGGTCTCGCGCCGTTCCATGCAATGACCGACGGTGCGGGCTGGACCGGAGCTCGAACCGGAACCATGGGCCGGGCGAGGATGGGCTGCCCCGGTCGCCGGTTGTCGAGGCGCGGGCCCGAGCACTGGAGGGGTCCGGCCGGTGCCCGAAGCCGGGCGCGAAGCGGTTCGGGTGACCGGGACGTGTCACGGGCGCGATCCCGGCGACCCCAGCGCCCGGCGCACCGAACGCCGCTATTCCTCCAACCGGAGCCTCACCACCCGTTCCACGTCCAGCTCGTCCCGCTGGACGCCCAGCGCCACGTCCCGGTAGACGGCCCAGCCGTTCGTCAGGACGATGCCGGCGGGCCACGTCACGATGGCCGCGCGTTTGCCGGATGCCTCGTAGACGTCCGCTTCGTTCGGCGCGCCCTGGGGCACGTACCGCACCACCCAGAGGCGGCCGACCCGGTCGAAGAAGAGCTCCCGGATCGGCGGCTTCTCGGTCGGTACCCCGAAGGGCAGGTCGCGGCGGGACACGCTGAGCCGGCGCACCATGTCGTCCAGCGTGGAGTCCGCGCGAGCGCGCTCCGCGTCGGTCAGGGGCGGGCCGGCCAGCGCGCGTTCGATCGTGCGCAAGGGCTTGCCGTCCGGAGCGTACCACGTAAGGGCGTAGCGGGAGGTCACCGTGCGCGCCCATTCGCCGTGCGGGGCGTGGGCCACGAGATGGCGGGGGCCGAACGGCTGATATACGAACAGGACCGTGCGCTGGTTGGGCGCCTCACGCCGGATGGTGAACATTCCAATGCTGTCCGGCGTCGGTTCGGGGACGGCGAGCTCGAAAGCGACGTCGCTCGTCGCCCCGTCCCGGTGGTAGCGCACCGTCCGGGGCAGGCCGGTCTTCGGGTCGGGCGCCGTGCCGACATCGATCAGGCGGCCGTCGGGGTCGAAGGTGAGCGGCGCCGCCATGGCCGCACCGCCGTGCTCGATGCGGACCGAGGTCCGGAACTCCGCACCGGCCTCGCCGAGCGCGAAGGCGCTGTAGCGGGCGTTCCCCGCCTCCCGAATCCAGAGCAGGCCATCCGGGCCGAAGGCGGCGCAGCAGGGGGTGCGCAGCTCGCCCGGCCCCGCGCCTTCCCGACCGAAGCGGAAGAGGAACCGGCCTTCGGGGTCGAACACCCGGACCTCGTGGGCCAGTTGGTCTACCACGATGATGCGGCCGGCCTCGTCCAGGGCGAGTCCACCGACCCGGCCGAACACGTACGCGTCCTCGCCGTCCAGGGTGCCGATCGAGAGGTCGACCACGCTGGTCAGACGGCGCGCCTCGGCATCGTCTCCTGAGTCGGCGGACGGACGGTCCGCGGCGCAGGCGGCGGAAAGAAGGAGTGCAGCGGTCAGGGCGGCACTACGCGTGCGGAAAACCGACCGCTGCCGCGGACCACCGTTCACCATCGATGGCCTCCGTGAAGTGGGTGGATGGAGACGGCGCGACTCGAGAGTCAGACATCGCAAGCCCGCACGCCGGCGCGGCGCGGGCTGCCGGGCCGGGCGGGTTCGGGCTCGCCGGGTTCAGGCGACGTCGTCGTCGCCTCCTTCCTCGGCTACGGCAGCCGGACCGGACGCCGCACCCCGCCGGGCCCGGAGCGCCGTGCCGCCGACGCCCACCGCGAGGAGCAGGAGCAGGAGCCCGACAGAGGTGGCCGCGGACGCGCGGAGCAGCTCCGACTCGTAGTAGAGCCGGACGGTGTGCGTGCCCGCGGGGATCGGCACCGCGCGGAACGTGTAGTTCGCGCGCAGGACGGGCGCGGACTCGCCGTCCACCTCCGCGTGCCAGGCGGGGAAGTAGTTCTCGGCGATCACCAGGAGCGCGGGCCGGTCGGACGTCACCTCGAGGGTGTAAGCGTTGATCCCCCGCTCCACCCACCGCACCCCGCCCTGCGGGTCGGGCCGGACCTCGATGCCCGGCGGGAGCGGCTCCGGGAGCGCGGCCGTGGTCCGGTAATCGAAGTCCGGGCCGAGGATCCGCTCGACCGCGGCGTCGTCCGGCACCACCTCGACATTCCCGACCAGGTACGCCCGCGGCAGCGCGTTCGTGTTGCGGTAGACGACGCTGCGCGAGCCGCGGAACGCCTCCACGAAGCCCTCCGGCGGCTGGATCGGGCCCGGCGTCAGCACGTACGAGACGTTGGCCAGGTCGAGGAGCCGCAGCTCCGACGTGGCCAGGTTGTAGGGCGTCTCGCCGCCGAGCAGCGTCCGGTAGCGGCCGATCTCGTTCCCGTGGTGCCCGGCGAACTGCTCGATCCCGTGGATGGCGAGCGTGTTCGTCGGGTACGCGTCGTACGGAAGGAACGGCGGCTGGAACGAGTACGCCCGGAACACCTCGCCCGCGGCCTGACGCTCCTGCAGGAAGCGGATCGACTCGTCCGGCGTGAAGAGCACGCCCAGGGCGGGGATCGAGTTCAGGAGTTCCGTGGCGCGGATGAAGGGCCGGCCCACCCGGTACAGGTCGAGGGCGGCGAGGAGCGCGAGCGCCACGAGCACGGCGCGGCGGCCGATCAGGCCGCGGGCCAGCGCCTCCCAGAGCCCGGCCACGGCGGCGGCGAAGAGCGTCACGATCCAGAAGCCCGCCTGGATCCTCGGCAGGTTCTCCTGGAGGGCGGCGAGCCGGCGGGGATCCATGTCCCGGTAGATCACGGCCTGCCAGAGGTCGGTCAGGACGCCGGCGGAGGCGAGCACGGCGAGCCCGGCGACGACCGCGGTGCCGATCCAGAGGTACCGGCGCACCGCGCGGCGCTCCTCGTCCGTGCCCTCGACCGCCCAGTCCAGGTACCGCTGGAGGGCGAAGGCGGCCAGGGTGACGAGGGAGAGCCCCCACAGGAAAATGATCAGCGACGGCGCGCGCATGAGACTCACGCCGGGGATCAGGTAGTAGAGCCGGAAGAGCGGCGTGGTCGCCCCGAGCGCGAAGCTCAGGGAGAGGAGCGCGAGCACGACGAAGAACCAGGTCCGGCTGCCGCGCCGGCGGAGGAACACCAGCGGCGCGAGGAAGAGCGTAATGAAGCCGGTGTACTCGGAGTTCAGCTTCATCGCGTTGCGGCCCCAGTAGGTGGTGCCGGAGCGCGTCTCGGTCTCGACGTTGTCCCCCACGAACTCCGGGACCATGAGGGACATGGCCTCCTCGGGGTGCATCGACCAGGACGTGGAGAACTCGTAGCCGGTCTGCTGCTCGGCGCGGACGGTGCGGTCGGCGCGGTGGGACCACTCGCGCAGGTAGGCGAGCGGCGGGAAGAACTGCACGGCGGATGCGCCGACGGCGAGGAGCCCCGCCAGGGTGAAGAGGCCGAAGAGCCGGGCCACGGTCGCTGGCCGCCGTTCCGCGCGCCAGATCTGCGCCATGCGGAAGATCGCGTACAGCGAGATCCCCCAGACCAGGTAGTACGCGAGCTGCATGTGGGAGGTCAGCATCGCGGCCGCGACCCCGAGGGAGAAGAGGGCGAAGTCCGGGAGCCCGCGGCGGGTCATGGCGCGTTCGGTCAGCCAGAACACGAGCGGCGCTAGGGCGGAGACGAAGAGCTTCCCGTCCCCGCCGGGGTGGACGAGGCTCACCAGGTGCGCGCCCATCATGTAGGCGAGGCCGCCGAAGAACGAGATCTCGCGGCGCAGCCCGAGCCCCCGGAGCCACAGGTAGGTGAACACGCCGGCGAGCCAGATGTGGATCAGCATCTTCCAGCCCCACATCCACTTCGCGTCCATGAAGAAGAGCGCGATGGAGGGCGGGTAGAAGATGTCGCCGTGCATCCCCTCGACGAACGGGAGCCCGCCGAACAGGTACGGGTTCCAGAGAGGGAACGTGTGGAAGGCGCGCACGAACTCCGTGTAGAAGTTCCGGGCGAAGTACGAGAGCGCCAGGGAGTCCTGGCCGAGCAGCGTGGAGGTGCCGGCCACGACCTCCCGGAAGAGGATGAGGGTGACCAGGGCGTACGCTGCGGGCGCGAGCCAGGCAGGGAAATCAGGCGACGTCGCTTCGACCGCCTCCCGGCTCGCCGCCAGGGTCCTCCGCTTCGTCTTCGAGCTCATTCACTCCCCTCGTCACTGGTCGGTTCAGCGGGCGTTTCCGGCCCGGCCGGCCGGATCGCGGCGAGCACGCGGCGGATGAAGCCATCCACGGCGTCCGGGTCCATCCATCGGACCACGGCCACGAGGTCGTGCTCCGGGTCGACCCAGATCAGGTTCACGCCCAATCCACGGGCGAAGTAGCTGGTGGCCGGGGCGCTCGGGTAGATGCCCTGGTTCGTGTTCAGCCACCAGAGGTAGCCGTACGTCGGCTTGACGCTGGAAGGCGACGTGGCGCGGCGCAGCCACTCGCGGGAGAGGACCCGCGTGTTCTGCCACTGCCCCTGGCGCAGGTGCAGGAGCCCGAAGCGGGCCATGTCCCGGGCGCTGATCCGGAGGCCGCCGCCCCAGTATCCGCTGCCGGTGACGGACTGCACGGGCCGGCCGTCCAGGTCGACGAACGAGGTGCGGTAGCCGTGCCATTCCCACCGGTCGCTCGCGCCGATGGGGTCCATGATGCCGGCCTCGAGCACGTCCGGCAACGGCTGGCGCCAGATGCGGAGCAGGGAGAGGGCGAGGCGGTTCACGCGCACCTCGTTCTGCTCCCAGAAGGTGCCCGGCTCGGCGAGGGGGCGGTCGGGCCCGGGCTTGCGCGCGGCCCGGTCCGGCTTGCCCCAGAGCGTGCCTTCCCACTCGCTGGTCTGGGTCAGCAGGTGGTGCCAGGTCACGCGGGCGTTACGGGGCGAGTCGAACCCGCCGTCGTTCACGGTAGCCTTGACCGGCTCGTCGAGTCTGCGGATCGCGCCGCGGTCGAAGGTCATCCCCGCGATGGCGGAGAGGAAGCTCTCGCCGACCTCGAACGCCATGTCGACACGGCGGGTGTCGCCCCACTCGGCCACGATGTAGCCGTTGCGGAGGATCAGGCCGTTCGGCCCGCCGCGTTCCCGGATCGGGCCGACGATGTCGGCGTCGGGCCGACCGGCCAGGGCCTGTTCGATGGCCTGGCGGAGCTCGACCGGGACGGGCGTTTCGTTCTTCCGGGCCCATTCGACGGCCTCGGCGAGCAGGGCCGGGTCCATGCCGACCTCGTCTGGCGAGCGGACTTCCCAGTCGTCACCGGGCGGTGGGAAGTACGCCGCGGCGATCTCCGGGTCGAGCGGGTCCGGGCTGGGCCCCGGCCCGGACGAATGCGTGGCGCAGCCAGCCAGCAGCAGGAGGCTGGCCAGCAGGCTCGCTCTACGAATGGTCGCGGGCGAACTCGCTCCCATGGTCCGATCTCGTGTCCGGCCCGCCGGCGGAGGTCGCCGGCGGGGCTCCACCGAACGTAGCGGTTGGAAATCCGTTCGTGGGCGGCGAGCGCGCGGCCCGGCCCGGCGGTGCAGCCATGGCCGGTCCTGGGCGCGACGCCGGTACCCGTTCGACTGGTTTACCACGCGAGCGCCGGAACGTTCACGGGCGAACGCCGGGCATGGCGGCCCGAGGCGGACACCAGGGTATCATCGGGTCGCGGCCCCGGACAACCCTGGCGGGCAGATCGGGCATCGAACGCACGGTTCCACGCAATCCACGCGCATCGTGGTCCGCGCGGCCGGCGACCTCGCCTCCCGCGCCCGATGAGTCGAAGGAGGAATCGCCCGATGATCGAACGATGGCATCTGTCGGCGACGCTGTCCTGGGCCGTGGTCCTGGCGGTGGCGATGCCCGCCGCAGCCCAGCAGACGGTCGAACTGCCGAAACGGGACCGCGCCCTGACGGGAAAGTCCGAGACGGTGTTCAGCGTCGGTGTGGACGAGGGCCCGGAATGGGAGATGTTCGCGAGCGTGACCGGCGTCGCGTTCGATGCGGATGACAACCTCTACGTGCTGGACGGCGGGAACGCACGGGTCCTCGTGTTCGGCCCGGATGGCCGGTTCGTCCGGCAGATCGGGAAGAAGGGCGGGGGGCCGGGCGAGCTCCAGTCCCCGATGTCCCTCACGGTGACCGCCGGCGGTGAGGTGGTGGTCACGGACCTGGGGCGCAGGGCGTTCAGCATCTTCGACCGGGAGGGCAACTTCCGGCACAACGTCGTGTTCGACATGGAGCTCGGCCTCCCGATGAGGGAGCTGTACCCTCACCCGAAGCAGGGGGTGTTGGCCGCGTTCAACCCGATCCGGATCATGCAGGGGCCGGGCGGGCCGCCGCCGCTGGACAGCCTGCTGCCCATCCTGTGGCACCCGCTGGCGGAGTCGGAGAAGCCCAGGCGGATCTTCGAGGCGCCGATGCCGATACCGAAGATCGAGGCCCGGTCCGGCGGCCGGGGCGAGATCCGGGTCTCGCGCGGGGCGCCGCCGGCGTTCTCGCCGACGGTGAGGTGGAGTCCCACGCCGGACGGCGGCGTGGCGGTGGCGTGCGGCGCGGAGTACGCCGTGGAGATCGTGTCCCCCACGGGCGCCGGGGTCCGCCGGATCGAGCGGGGCATCGCTCCGCGGAAGGTCACGAACGCGGACAAGGAGCGGGCGAAGGAGCAGCGCCGGGCGCAGATGCGGAGCGGCGTCGGCGTGGTGCGGGTCACGGTCGAGAACGGCCGGGCCTCGGTGGGCACCGGAGGCGCGGTGTCGGAAGACATGATCCGCCGGGAGCTCGAGAACATGCAGTTCGCGGACGTGATCCCGGTGATCCGGGCGGTGCGCACGGACGCTCAGGGCCGGCTCTGGATCGAGCGGACGGCGGACCGGGACCCGTTCGCGCCCGGCCCGATCGACCTGGTGGCCGCGGACGGGCGTTACGTCGGCACCATCACCGGTGAAAAGATGCCTTCGGCGTTCAGCCCCGGCGGGCTGGCGGCTTACATCGAGAACGACCCCGACACCGACATCCCGCGGGTGATCGTGAAGCGGCTCCCGGCGAGCTGGCGATAGCCGCCGCTGGGAATCCGGGCGGGGGCGCGACCGGGAGCAGCTCGCGCCCCCGCCGCTGTTCGTACGGTAGCGCAGATCCGCCGGCGGGCCCGGCGCCGGGTGTGCGGAACGAGCCCGGCCGGTGGAGCCGGAAGTGCCGCGGGCCCGCTTCTTCCGCCGGAGAGGGCGAACGCGGGCCCGCAACGAACATCGTACTGCCTTTCCGAGAGGTCCGGCCCCCCGGCGCCTCGAATCGGGCGGGGGTGATCGACGGTGCGTCGATCGGTGCTACGGTGGGGCTTCCGGGGGAAAACGGCGTGGTTGGGCGCTGCGGGATACAAGGGGGAAGCCCGAGACGGGCGCCGGGGTCGGCTGCACGCGTCTGGCGTGTGCAACCGGCGTACCGTTTCGGGCACGACACATGTCCGGCTCTCCGTCCGGCGCGGGCCGATCCCTCCTAAGATGTTTTGCCACAATTGCATATCGCGGTCGTGGTCACGATCGACGAGGTATTCTTGACATTCGTCGTCGGGCGTGGGGCCGCGACACGTATTCCCAGGATCGAGAATCAATTGCGCAATTCCGTGCACGGCTGTCGGTTGCCGTGAAGCGGGCCGGCGGTCCGAGGCGGTGGCCGGCACGGCCGGTGCATCACGGCGGGCCCGGACCGAGCGGAGCCCGAGGGCATGTCGAACGACGGCGAGCTGTCGCGACCGCCGGAGCCGCCGCCGCTGGAGCGGAAGCTGCGGCTCTCCTGGCCGCAGGGGCTCATGATCGTGGTGATCCTGGTGACGGTCGCGGTGGCTCTGGCCGGCGGGCTGGACCCGGAGATGGAGCGGGTCGCGGCGACGTCGCGTACGCTGGAAGTGCAGGTGGAGTACCCGGCCCGGCTCCGACACTCGAAGCGCGGCGTGTTCCGGGTGTGGGTGAGGGTAACGGGAGAGGGCGAGACGACGGGCGGTGCACCGGAACCGGGGAGATCCGGGGCCGCGGGCCCGCCCACCGGTGCCGTGACGCTGATCCTGGATCCCGCATTGCTGAGCGGCTACGACGAGGTCGCGGCCGTTCCCTCGTTCGACCGGGCCTACGTGGCCACACTCCCACTCGGCCCCGCCGGCGCTGCCATGGCCACCATCGAGGTCCGGGCGGAGCGGGCGGGCTGGAACCGCGGCTCGCTACGCGTGGCCGCCGGAGGCGACACGGTCACCGTCCGGCTGCGGTCGCTCACCCTTCCCTGAGGAGCTGCTCCATGGAGATCGTGGCACGGGTGGTCTTCATCTACTTCGCGATCATGCTCGGGCTGCGAGCGCTGGGCAAGCGGGAGTTCGGCGAGCTCGCGCCGTTCGACCTGGTCGTGCTGCTGCTGATCCCGGAGATCGTGTCCTCGGCGATCGTGGGGTCGGACTTCTCGGTGACCGGCGCCTTCGTGGCGCTGGCCACGCTGTTCGGGCTCGTGATCGCCACGTCGATCCTGTCATTCCGGTATCCGCGGCTCGATCGGGTGATCAGCGGCACGCCGGCGGTCATCGTGGCGAACGGCGTCCTGATCCCGGAGCCGCTCCAGCTCGAACGGGTGTCGCCCGCCGAGATCCACGACGCGTTGCACCGGGTGGGACTCGAGCGGATCGATCAGGTCCGGTGGGCGATCCTGGAGACCGATGGGCGGATCACGATCATCCCACGGGAATCGGTGATCCGGTTGCCGGACCCGGGCGAGATACGCATGCCCTGACGCCCGGGCCCGGCCCGAACCGGATCACTGCGCGGGCGGCCGGTACTCCCGCCGGGCCGGCGCGCAGCGCAGCCAGTCGCGCGGCTGGCCGGTCCGCGGGTCAGCCGGGAGGACGGCGCGGTCCCGCGGCACCCGCTCCGGATCCTCGGACGCCAGGTAGGCGAGCATGGCCGCCAGCGTGGCGTTGTTCTTCAGGTCGTCGAAGATGATCTTGTCGTAGGTGTCCCGGTTCGTGTGCCAGGTGTACTGCCGGTAGTCCGGGTAGTTGGACTGGAGGCGCCACCCGGGCGCGCCGTGGCACAGGAACGAGACGTGATCGCTGCCGCCGGTCTCCTGGGGGCCGGGCAGGTCCAGGGTGATGTGCCGGCTGATCTCGGTCGGGAGCTGCGCGTACCACCGGGCCAGGTGCGCGGACGCGCCGAGCAGTCCCTGGGCCTGGAGGTACTCGATGCGCCAGGTGCCGTTGTCCTGGTTGAAGAGCGCCTGGAGGTTCTCGACGATCTCCGGGTGGTCCTCGGTGAACGCCCGGGAGCCGATCAGCCCCTGCTCCTCGCCGCCCCAGTGTCCGGCCAGGATCGTGCGCTTCGGGTTCGGATACGTCTCCTTCAGGATCCGCATGGCTTCGAGGACCATGATGGTGCCGGTGCCGTTGTCCGTGGCGCCGGTCGCGCCGTGCCAGGAGTCCAGGTGGGCGGAGAGGATCACGTACTCGTCCGGCTTCTCCGTGCCGCGGAGCTCGGCGATCACGTTGAACATCGGGACGGTGCCGAGGTGCTCGGCCTCGGCGTAGATCCGCACGCGCGGGCTCTGGTTGTTGGCCGTGAGCCGGTAGAGGAGCCCGTAGTCCTCGCAGGAGAGGTCCAGGGAGACGGCGCGCTCGGTGTTCGCGCCGAAGACCTTGTTGACGCCCCAGCCCTCGGACCAGAGGGACGTCAGCACGGCGATGGCGCCGGCGTCTTCGAGGCGCCGGTGCGGCTGAGGCCCGAGCATCTGGAGGCGACGCGCCCAGGACACCTGGCTCGCCCGGCGCTGCTCATTGAGCCGTTGCACGGTTTCCGGCTGGGCCAGGCGTTCGAGCGCCTGCGGCTCGCGGCAGGTCGGCTCGGGGGACGTGGCGAGGACGATCTTGCCGCGCACGGTGCGGAGCCAGGCCTCGACCTCGTCCGGTGAGCCGAATTCGGGGATCGCGACGACGTCGCCTTCGATCGCGCGCTTCGTGCCCGGGCTCCAGGCCAGGAGCTTGGCCTCGAGCGTCTGTACGCGTGGCGAGACCAGGTCCACGTGGACCGCGCCCTGGCGCCAGCCGCGCCAGGTGCCGTAGTTCTCGCGCCGGACCTCGATGCCCCAGCTCCGGTAGACCTTCTCGAGCCAATCGCCGGCCGCGTTGTAGCCCGGGCTGCCGGAGAGCCGCGGCCCGATCGAGTCCATGAGGACCTGGGCGAGGCGCTCGGTCTGCGACCGTTCCATGCCCTCGACCCACATGCGGCGGAGGACCGGGTCCTCCGAGCGGAAGGTCTGAGCCCCGGCCGCCATCGGCAGGGCGTGGAGCGCAAGGACGGCAAGGGTCAGCGCAAGGCGGTGGCGAAAGCGTGACATTTCATCTCCTCATCGAGTGAGCACGGCTCGTTGGGATACCGGCGAATTATAGCATGGGTGATCCGGCCGTGCATCCGGCGGGACGGCGGCTGCACGGCCGCGAGCCGGTGTCGGGTTGTACGGTGTTCCGTGAGCGCCGTTCCAACGTGAATGTGGCCGGCGGCTGCAGGCAGCGTGGTAATGCGATGGTGGGAGCATGGAGGGTACGTCCGTCGGATGTCGGGCGCGGGGTGCATCGGCGCCAGGATTCGGTGTCCGCCCGGGCCGGGTGGAGGGCAGGTCGTCTGCACCGCGCCCCGATCACCGTGTGGGGTCGGCGGCGAGTCGGGAGGCGGCCGGAGCGTCGTACCGTGTTCCCTGAATGGGCGTGAGCAGCGTAGGGTGTGAGCCCGTGTTCCGGTGGATGCGCACCGATCCCGGAAGGCGCCCCGTGCGCCAGTGCTCGAGGGCCTGGGAACGGCCGGACGTGGGCCTACCACCGGTCGTGCGGTAGGCGGTCCCCGGGTGGGACCGGGCCGGGAAACCGGCGGTCGGGGATCGACACGAGGCCGCGGACGCCCTAGACTAGTGCGGAGAAGGCTTGATTCGACATGCAGTTCGGAGGAATCGGGATGGGGTCTCCTCGCGCGCGGCTCGTGTACCAGGCGCTCGCGTGCGCCGTGCTCGCCGTGACCGGCGCGTGCTCTGACGACCGCGATTCATTGGCGGGCGTGGAAAGGCCGGCGTTCATCGAGCTCGACCCGCCGGCGCTCGCGCTCTGGGCCGGGGACACGGCACGGATCACGGCCACGGCGCGGAAGCGGTCCGGCGAGGTGCTGGAGGGGTGGCCGATCCGCTGGTCGAGCAGTCGGCCGACGGTGGCGACGGTGAACGCGGCGGGGATGGTGGTCGCGCGCGATGCGGGGACCGCCCGGATCGTGGCCGAGAGCTGGGGGCGGTCCGCCGAGGCCGAGGTGGTCGTCACGAGCTATGACCTGCTGTACGAACTGCAGTCCGGCAGCGCGGGCACGCTCGTGTACCTCCGGTTCGACGACGGCGAGCCCGTCCCGCTCCCGGTGCCCGGCATGCGTGTGGCCGATCCGGTGCCCTCGCCCGATCGGCGCAAGATCGCCTTCGTCGGGTGGGTGGACGGCTCGAACGCCGAGATCTTCGTGATGGAGCGGGACGGCACGGGTCTGACCCGCCTCACCCACGACCCCGGGGTCGACGACCAGCCGGCGTGGTCGCCGGACGGGCAGCGGATCGCGTTCCGCTCGTTCCGGGATGGGGGGCGGGGGGCGATCTGGGTCATGAACGCGGACGGATCCGACCCGGTGAAGCTCACGCCGGACGATCTCCCGGAGCTGGTGGAGAACGCATCGCCGGCGTGGTCGCCGGACGGGAGCCAGATCGCGTACGCGAGCGGCCCGGCCGGGGAGATGGACATCTGGCTCATGGGCGCGGATGGCTCCGAGCCACGCCGGCTCACGGAGCTGCCCGGCGATGCCCGGGAGCCGAGCTGGGCGCCGGACGGCAGCCGGATCGCGTTCCGGATCCGCTCGGAGGACGCGGGCTCGGACATCGCGATCCTGACGTTGTCCGACCTCTCGGTGGCGCGCCTGGTGCTCGACGGCGAGCAGAGCGCGCCGGCGTGGTCGCCGGACGGCGGACTGATCGCGTTCGTGACGGCGCCGACCGAAGGCGCGGCGCGCAGCGACATCTTCACCATGGCGCCGGACGGCTCCGACCTCGTCCAGCGCACGACGGATGAGGCGCCGGGCCTGCGGCTGAACCCGGCGTGGTTCCGGCGGCGCTGAGGGCGTCGGAGACGGGTTGACGTCGGTCGTCACTCCAGGCGGGGGCGCCGGCGCGCCCGTCAGGCGGCGCCGTCGGGGTCCGCTCGCTACTTCGGTGTTCGGGCGCCGGACGCGTAACCGGATGGCGGCGTCCGAACTCCCCGGAGGTCTCCCCGGGGCGGCCGGGCCCGCTCGACCGCGGACGGAGCGCCGGGCCGACCGAACCGTGACACCGGGACCGGGCGGGGCCTACCGCCGGCCCCGGCGCACCATCTGCTTCAGCCGCTTCGACAACGGCAGCCGCGGCCGGCGGGTCTCCCTGAGCATGGCGTCCTTCGGGCCGAGGCACCGGTCGCAGTTGCCGCAGTGGTCCATGGCGGACGGGTCGCCGAAGTAGCGCAGCACGAACCCCCTCCGGCACTGGCGCGTGTACGCGTAGCGCTGCATCCACTCCAGCTTCGTGAATTCCCGCTCCCGGCCACGGCGTAGCGCCTCCCAATCCAGACGTTCGAGCGGGACCGAGTCCGGTTCGAAGGCGACGACGCGCGCGTCATCGTCCCCGGCCCGCGCCGGTTTCAGGAGCCGGAACGCGCCGGCTTTCTCGAGGGCGCGGAGCGCCGCGTCCGCGGCGGCCGGCCCGCCGTCCACCCGGGCGGCCTTCGCCAGCTTCAGGAGCGACAGGCGGATCGGCTCAGCGCTGTCTCCGCGCCTGCGCTCCGAGACCGCGGCGTAGACGGCGCGGAGCACCTTCTCCGAGGGTTGGCGCTGGTCGATCAGGAACTCGTGGGTGAACCGGTCCTCGTAGCGGTGCAGGAGCACGCACTCGGCCGGGCCGCCGTCCCGCCCGCCCCTCCCCGCCTCCTGGTAGTACGACTCGAGGGTGGCCGGCATGGCGTGATGGATCACGATCCGGACGTCCGGCTTGTCGATCCCCATGCCGAACGCGCTCGTGGCCACGATCACGGGCGTGGCGCCCCGCATGAAGTCGTCCTGGAGCCGGTGCCGCTCCTCGGCGGACGCGCCGGCATGGTAGCCCGCGGCCACGACGCCGGCCTGGTTGAGCATGTGCGCCAGCGCATCCACCCGCTTCCGCGTGGGCGCGTACACGACTGCCACGCCATTCCGCGGCTTGCGGAGGAGCCGGATCAGCGCCCGGTCCTTCTCGGCCTCGTCCCGTGCGGCGATCACGTGCCAGGACAGGTTCTTCCGGTCGAAGCCGCCGGCGATCACCACGGGCTCGCGGAGCGCGAGCTGGGTGACGATGTCGTTCCGGGTGGCCACGGTCGCGGTGGCGGTCAGGGCGATCGCCGGGCAGGCCAGCGCCCGCCGGACCTCGCCCAGGCGCAGGTAGCTGGGGCGGAAGTCATGTCCCCACTCGGAGATACAGTGCGCCTCGTCCACGGCGAGGAGGCTGACCCGGAAGCCGTCCAGCCGCCGCCGGAAGTCCGGGCTGTCGAAGCGCTCGGGCGCAACGTAGAGCAGCTTGATCTCGCCACGGGCGCACGCGGCCAGCCGGGCGTCCACATCGGAGGAGGGGAGCGTCGAGTTGATGTACGTGGCGCTCACGCCCCGCCGGTGAAGGGCATCCACCTGGTCCTTCATCAGGGAGATGAGCGGGCTCACCACGAGCGTGAGCCCGGGGAGCACGAGGGCGGGGATCTGGTAGCAGAGGCTCTTGCCGCCGCCGGTCGGCATGAGCACGAGCACGTCCCTGCCTTCCAGCACGGCGTGGATCGCGCGGGGCTGCACGCCGCGGAAGTCCGGGTAGCCGAAGCGCCGCCGGAGCTCCTCCCGGGCGCGCTCGTAAAGGGCGTCCGCATCCGCCTGCGGTACGGCATCGGTCACGCGCACGGCATGCATCCCGCTGGTCATCTGCACCGGTTCTGGCTCGTCGTCCCTGGGTTCCGTGTGCACGGTGGCCTCGCTGCCCGGCCCCGCGGCGCACGCCGCGGGATCGAAGGCCCCGGCGACGGGCGCCGCATCACCCGGCGTGGAATGCGTAGGACCGGAGGCCGTGTCCGGCCGTGCACAGGGGCCGCCGACCCGTGGCGCCCGGGTATCCCGCCGCGCGCAACGATGCCTGGAAGACCGGGGCGATGCCATGGCGGGATCGGCCGGGTCGCTCCGATGGGGCGAACGGGAGCGGAACGGTCGTCCGAGGCGGCATGGCCAGGCGGGCGGAGCAGGGGGGCGGACAGCGGTCTCGGGTGCGGCCCGGCCGGACGTGGCGCCGGGTTGCCGGCCTGGGAGGACGCGGGGCGGAAGGATCGCCGGATCGGTGGGCACTGGAGTGCCCGGTCCGCGGGCCCGGCGAAACCATCCGCTACGGTGACGCCGGCCTGGCGGCCGACTCACCGGTCGAACCGTCCCATGGGGTGGGCCGATCGCCCGGGGCGCCCGAGGGCTCCGGATCACCGGGCACGCCGGGGCGGTCGGGGGTGTGGGGCGATGTCCGGAGGCGGTGTCGGGCATCTCGAACATCGTTGGATTCGGCCGCTGGCCGGGAACGTCGCCGCTCATGGCGCAGCGGCCAGTGGCCCGGTCGGGAGCCGCCGGGCTGCCGCTCCGGGACCTGCCTGGTCGGCCCGTGCGGTTAGCCCGGCCAGTCGCTCGGATCGAGGGAGCGCGGTTTGTCTGGGTCCGCCGGCCTGCCCGGACTCCGCGGGGTCCGCGGGCCTGTCGGGGCGATCGGTGGGGGCACCTGCCTGCCGGGGACGGGCCGGTTCGTGCTCCGCCGTTCTCGCCGCCGGGCCGTCTATCCGATCGGGCCGGCGCGCCGGGTGGTCGGGCTCTGGGGGCCACGGCGCGGAAGTGGTCATACTGGTCACAAAGACCATTCCGGACGGGCAGGTCGGCGGGCTCCCCGAAACCGACCGGGGCCGGGCGGGCCCGCCAGGGCGGTCGGGGGCGCCGTGACTGAATGGGCCCCGTTCCCCCGAAAGTCCCCGGCGGTCGGTCTGGTCGGGGGTCGGGAGCCCGGCCAGGTACGGCACCGGGCCGCCGGCGGTGCGTGGCGGGCGGCCGAGGGACGACGAACCGGCGCACGCGGCGTCGCCCTCGGGCCGATGCAACTCCGGGTGACGCGGCGAGACCACGAGGGTGCCGCCGCAGGCTCGCGGGGCGCGCAACGTGGTCCCGCCGTGGGGCCGTACGGGCCCCGGAGCCCTGCGGCGCCGGTCGGCTACGGCTGGCCGGACACGTCGTTCGGCCCGGTGTAGTGACTCATCATGGTGGCGATGGCGGCCTCGACCTCCTCCGCGGCCTGGAGCGCGCCGGCCTGGTCCCGTCGCTCCACGCGGGCCTCGAGGGAGTCCACGCCCCGGTCGAAGTGCATGATGGTTTCGCCCCAGTGGCCGAGGTTTTCCAGGGGCTCCTTGAGATCGTCGAGGCGTTCGGCCTCCTCCTCCGCCGCCGCCCAGTCCCCGTTGGCGATGGCGGCGCGGGCGGCCATGGCCGCGGCCTGGGCATCCAGCACGACCCCCGGCACCCGGGCGGCCGGTTCGGGCTCCGGGGCGGGCGGCG
>Ga0207864_1002100_pt1 | contig 19666 bp, 15 predicted proteins | sample HigsolmetaAR202D_FD_184834 | JGI IMG/M metagenome (GOLD analysis project Ga0207864, IMG submission 184834) | Ionic liquid and high solid enriched microbial communities from the Joint BioEnergy Institute, USA - AR20-2-D (SPAdes) (version 2) ... | reverse complement strand
TCATCGCCCTCGGCCTTGAAGTTATCGAGAGCCTTCGCCGCGCGGAGCAGCGCAACGCCACCGCCGGGAACGATGCCTTCCTCAACGGCCGCGCGGGTTGCATGCATCGCGTCCTCGACCCGAGCCTTCTTCTCCTTCATCTCGGTCTCGGTCGCAGCACCAACTTTGATCACGCCCACGCCACCGGCAAGCTTCGCCAGGCGCTCCTGCAGCTTCTCGCGGTCGTAGTCCGAGGTCGTCTCTTCGATCTGGCTGCGGAGCTGCTTAATGCGGCCTTCGATCGCTTTCTGATCGCCGGCTCCTTCGACAATGGTCGTGTTGTCCTTGTCGACCGTGACACGCTTTGCGCGGCCGAGGTCTTCGAGACGCACGCCCTCGAGCTTGATGCCCGTCTCTTCCATGATCGCTTTGCCGCCCGTCAGGATCGCGATATCCTCGAGCATGGCCTTCCGGCGATCACCGAAGCCCGGAGCCTTCACAGCGCAGCAGTTGAGCGTACCGCGCAGCTTGTTCACAACCAGCGTTGCCAGCGCCTCGCCCTCGACTTCCTCGGCGACGATTAGCAGCGGCCTGCCCGAGCGGGCAACCTGCTCCAGCAGCGGCAGCAGATCCTTCATCGCGCTGATCTTCTTCTCGTGAATGAGGATGTAGGGCTCTTCGAGCACGCACTCCATCCGCTCCTGGTCCGTAATGAAGTACGGCGACAGGTAGCCGCGGTCGAACTGCATGCCGTCGACGGTCTGGAGCTCCGTCACCATGGTCTTGGACTCTTCGACCGTGATGACGCCGTCCTTGCCAACCTTCTTCATTGCATCGGCGATGATGTTGCCGATGGTCTCGTCACCGTTGGCCGAAACGGTGCCGACCTGCGCGATCATGTCCCCGGAGACCGGCTTGGCCAGCTTCTTGATTTCATCGACAACGGCATCAACAGCTTTGTCAATGCCGCGCTTCAGCGCCATTGGATTTGCGCCTGCGGCCACAGCCTTGACGCCTTCACGGAAAATGGACTGCGCGAGAACAGTTGCGGTTGTGGTTCCGTCCCCCGCCACATCCGAGGTCTTGGACGCAACCTCCCGCACCATCTGTGCGCCCATGTTCTCGAGCGGATCCTTCAGTTCAATCTCCTTCGCAACCGTGACGCCGTCTTTCGTGATCGTAGGGCCGCCGTACTTCTTCTCCAGGACCACGTTCCGGCCCTTCGGACCCAGCGTTACTTTCACCGCGTCAGCAAGCTGGTTCACCCCGCGAAGGATCGCTTGCCGGGAGCTTTCGCTGTAAAGAATCTGTTTTGCTGCCATACGCAACTCCTAGGCTGCCTTCTCCTTGGCCTCCTTGTTCACAACGATTCCCAGAACTTCGTCTTCCCGGATAATCAGATACTCCTGTCCGTCAATCTTGATGTCGTTGCCAGAGTACTTGCCAAACAGGACCCGGTCGCCGACCTTTACCTCAAGCGGGATCACCGTCCCGTTCTCCAGGCGCTTCCCGTTCCCTACTGCGACTACTTCGCCCTCCTGCGGTTTCTCCTTGGCAGTGTCGGGGATAATAATTCCTCCCCGTACCTGTTCTGTCTCTTCGATCCTGCGAACCACAATCCGGTCATAGAGTGGTCGAAGCTTCATACACTCTGAGCCTCCGTGTGATTTTTTGGTTGGTTGGAGAGATCGCGGCGGACGCCGCCCTCTTCCCCAGTAACTAGCACTCTCGGGCTGCGAGTGTCAATAGACGCTCATAACCTATTGCTTCACAAGGTCTACTCGATTTTGGTAGACACGCCCAGAGCTATTGGATTGAAGTCACAAAGATAGAGTCACCGCGTTCTCCGGCGAGTAGCACGTTGCCGTTAGGAAGTGAGACAAGGCTGACAAAAGCCGCTTCCCCATCCAACCTGCGAACGGTCCGCTCACTCGTCCTGACCCACATCAACGTCTTACCTTGCGTCCAGGCGATGACGTCGTCTCGATTCGTCGATACGACAACGGGCTGCCGCCCGGACCCCAGAAGCTCCTCCTCCCCTCCCAAGCCGCTGTAGAAGATATTCCCGTCTCGCCGCCAGACAGTCGCCACTCTACCGCCGGAGGCGACTGCCAATGAGCCACCGTCCATCGGACATGCGTTGAGCTTCCAGGATCCGGAACCTACCTTCTGCGCCGAGCTGAACGTCTTACCGCCGTCATCGGATCGCACAACGTACATGTCTCGATTGCCTTCCAATGAGTTTCTGAACATCACGTAGATCAGGCCTTGTTGGTCGACAACTGCGGTGGGATGACAGCATTCGCAAATGGAGCCGGAGGGGGAGGCGTAGACAAGCCGATTCCCGGACCAGGTTTTGCCGCCGTCGTGGGAAACCGCTCCGTAAAGCGTCGTCCCTTTGCTGCGGAGGTCCAACCAGGTCGCAAACAGCGTATTCTTGCCGCCCGCCGCCATGCTATGAAGTCCTTCCCGGGCGGAGCCCGGCACCTCATTGATCGCCTTGCCGGCCGACCAGGTCTTCCCTCCGTCGGCGCTCATCCAGATAATCAGATCTCCGTCTGCGCCCCCGCCTCTTTCGCCGACAACGGCGGAGATGACAATCGACTCGCCAGAAATCGCAATCCGCGGGCCGCGGCGCATGCCGAGCGACATCTTCCCCTTAGCCGCCACGACCACCGGCCTCGTCCACGTCGATCCGCCGTCGTTAGAGGAGGTGAAGTAAACGGCATTCCCGGCCCCGTAGGTCATGACAACCTGCTGGTTACGGGCAGCGAGGTGAGGTTGCCGGTTCGGGACACCAGAGTAAGGAGAGAACTCAACGGTCATCAGCAACGCAAGGGCGAGGACCATACAGCCTCATTCTACGTCATTAGTTGGCGGCGGGAGCATTCCGAGGGAGTCTTCGATGTCAAGCCTCGATAGAAATGTCCCCTGGTTGGCCCCGATAGGTTCTCTATCGTGATCACCCCGCTGGAAGCGGGAATGGGGGTGCGGGGCAAGGGGACGGCCTGTGGAGCCGGCTTGCCCTGCTCAGCCCTGAATTGACCGCGCTGCGCCAGCAGCGGCTGACGCAAGGGGGTGGCGGCGGGAATATCGGATTTCCGCGGGAGTTTGGGTTTGACCAGAGCAGGAGGCTGAGGCCCGACCAATCCCGGCTCGGCGTGCTCTGCTGCTCCAGACAAAACACCTCGTCCCAATCGATGTGGAGTGGCACCGGCTCATGCAGATCGCAGCCCTTTGCCGGAACCGTGAACCTCCGGTGGTGCTCCGGCGGATACTGATCGCGCAGGAACTGATTGGCCTGCTCATGCGTGGCGATCTTGCCGAGCCGCATCTTCTGATGAAACGGTCTTGATGCGTCCCGTGACTGTGCTCCACCCGTCCTTTGGCTTGCCGTATTGCTCCATCCGCAAGGTCAGCGCCACCGCCCCAAGTGGTTTCTTCTTCGTGCAACTGCGCCAGCACCGTGCTAGTGGCATCGTCCACCAAATCGATCAGACAGCCGCCCGGTCCGCGCTTTTCCAGCCAGGCGTGGAAGCTTCCGCCCACTCAACAGTTCCCCTCCGCCCCACATTGCCGTGCGCCAGCGCTGTCGCACCCTCGCCGGTAGCGTGCCATCAGCCGCTTGGCTTGCCGGTAACTGATCCTCAGTAACTCAGCCGCCTCTACTTCGCTCAGTTCACCATCCTCCATCCGTTTTCAACATCCCGCTTCTCCGTACCTCTTCCTCGCCCATCCATATCCTCCCCACCGGACCTCCTCGGTCCCGTTTCACGGACACTTCTATCGAGCTACATGGGGAACACTATCATCGAGGTACAACATTTGAGGGAGTCTCCGACACTGCGACGCTTGCACCCTTTAATCGAATCCTACGTACTGAACTTCTTCTTCCAGCTGGAGGCCGAAACGCTCATGCACCCGCTTTTTCAACTCCGTGATGATCTCCCGAAGCTGAGCGGCGGTGCCCTGACCCGAGTTGTAAATGAGGTTGGCGTGATAATCGGCGACCTGAATATCGCCGTTCTTCATTCCTTTTGCGCCAGCCGCTTCCAGGAAGTACGCTGACGGCACTTTGCCCTCCCGGATCACTCGGGCCGGAATCTGCGCCACGAGTTCCGGAGGCAAGTCCGCAAGCAGCAGGTTCTTGAAAATACTGCCGGCGCACTTCATCGTCGGCGGATACTTCTGGTTGCGCATTCGCAGGATGTCGTCAGCCGTCTGGCGAAGCTCTGCGGGATCCGCCGGCGAGAGCCTCAGATCCGCGGAAAGGATGACCCAGTCCTTGCGCCGCTTAAAGATGCTCTCCCTGTACTCAAAGCAGCACTCTTCGCACTGAAACAATCGAACTTCCTGACCGTCGACGAAGCTGACACACTCGACGCTCTCGGAGATCGAGTGGCCATAGGCGCCAGCGTTGCCGTAAATCGCAGCTCCGACGGAACCAGGAATGCCAGTCATGGTCTCCAGGCCACGAAGGCCGGCGTTAATCGTGAAGTCGACCAGGTCCTGCAGCGCAGCTCCAGCATCGACAGAAACCGAATCGCCGTTTGCCGAGATCCGGCTGGCCGTGTACCGCAGCACGATGCCGCGGAATCCCTGATCGGAAACGATAAGATTCGTGCCCCCTCCGATCACCACGTATTTCAAGCCGCTCTCCCGCACCAGACGCAGAGCAGCAATGAAGGAGCTTTGATTGCTTGTCTCGACGTATACGTCGGCCGGACCGCCGATGCCGAACCGGGTGTATTGAGAAAGAGGCGTCCTTTCGGAGACGGCAAGCTGAGGGATTTCACGGAGACGCGCCAGCGTCTCGTCGATGCAGGTCATTCCCTTTCAATTATAGGAAAGGCAAAAAGGCGCTCGATCACAGGCCACGTCCGCGCCTGCCTTTGAGGGTTCCTCGACCTCGTTCGCGTCCGGGCGGCCAGTTTGTTTCGTGAAATTGTTACCCGTTGATTCACACTTTCTGTTTTGCGCGGGAACAATCCGAACATTTAACAGATGTGGACCTGTTCACTGAGATCAGGGGACAACTCTTGCGCTCCACGCTCTTTCTTCAATGCCGTGAATGAGAAACGGGTGAAGCGGGAACGGAGCAGAAAACGAAGCAGCGGCAAGTACTACAAAAAGTTTCTTATTTTATTGACGCAATGATTCGTTTCTTAATGGTTATCGCTGGCGCCTCCGTTGCGCGCTTCGCAGCCAGCCTGCGTTGAGAGTCAATTGCTGTACGGAGGTCCGCAACATAACCTGGTTCATAGCTTGAGGACAGGCGGCCAGTAGTTTTTACAGAGTAAAAACGTTTCAGTTTGTTATTGCAGTTATCGCTGACGACTGTCAATTCAATGAGTTCCGGGTTGGAGAAGGGATTGCACAAGCGAAGGAGTCGCCCAATGCCACACGCTTGCAATGACCGCCGCTATCTATGTTCGGAGCTCGTGACGCTTCGCTGGGCCCCGTCTTGGGGGCCTACAATTGAAACGCACGCGAATTTGGAAAGCATTTGGACTTCCGGCGCAACACTCACCACCGAATGCCCCGTGGCGGAGAAGACGCTGCTGCTGATCCGGACCTGGGGATGCGAGCTCCGCGGTTACGTGACGCTGTGCATGCCAAACGGGTTCGACTATACGGTGGAGCTTGAGTTCCTTCCACAAAGCAGATGGGATCTCACGAAATTCGTTCCGGACCACCTCTTCGATCCTTCGGTCCTGCTGGGGTTCCCTACCCTCGTGGCCGCCTCATAGGCAAGCCTCTACTTTTTCCTTGCATCCCGTATCGTTAGTGATAAACTTAGTCCACTGAGGAGAATCCGGGGTTTTCACACGGCGCTGTAACAAGGACGGCCACACCTACGCCTCCTTGCCGAGAAAGACGAGTGTTTTCTTAAGGGCGTCTCCGTGCGGTATTGTTGGTTGGGGGTAAGGGTCAGCCGCACGGAGACGTTCTCCCTTTTGCTTTATTATGACGTACGAAACCGGAAGTCGTCTTGTTCCCAGTCCCACAAAATTTTTTTATTGAGACCCGCAGCTAGAGCATTCCTAAGAGCGCGTTGACCAGAATCGAGAACAGACCTATAGGAATCATATACTTCCAGCCAATGTTCATAAGCTGGTCGTAGCGAAACCGCGGGAAAGTCCCACGCAGCCAGATCAGGATGTAAACCAGGACGGTAATCTTGAACAAAAACCAGAAGATGCCGATCACGGCGTGGTTCACGGCGGGTATCGCAAACAGCCCTCCCACTCCAAGGAGCAGCACGCCAACAGCCTGAAGCCCTACCCTTTGAGCCTTGCTCTTCAGGCGAGCAGCAAGCGGGAAGCAGATCCCGCCCGAAAAAAGGAACAGTCCCACCGGGATCAGATAATTGAGCCCTTCCAGCCACGCGACACCGGGAAACGGACGCAGCCATCCGCCCCAGAACAGCGTCACTGCCACAGCGCTCACCACCACGATGTTGGCGTATTCCGCAAGGAAGTACAGCGCCCAGCGGAAGCCGCTGTACTCGGTGTGGAATCCGGCGACGAGTTCGGACTCGGCTTCGGGCAGGTCGAACGGTGCGCGATTGGTCTCGGCAATCGCGGAAATGAGGAAAACCATGAAGGGCACGAGCATGAAGCCGTAGTTGTCAAAGACGAACCAGATGCCCCGTTCCTGTTGCGCTTTCACGATTCCGACCAGACTCAGGGTCCCCGCGGTCATTACGCCGGAGACGAGGGCCAGAGCGAGAGCGATCTCGTAGCTCACAAGCTGTGCAGCGCTGCGGAGCGCGCCCAGCAAGGGATAGTGGCTGTTCGAGGCCCATCCGCCAAGAATGATCCCCAAAATGCCGACAGCCGAAGTCGCGGAGATCACCAGCAGCCCCACATTGACGTCCGCGATATACAGCCAGGGTGTGAAGGGGATCACCGTGAATGCGGTCAAGGCAGTGACCGTCGAGATCACGGGAGCCGCCCAGAACAGCCATTTATCCGCGCCCGCCGGAATTATGTCTTCCTTAATGAGCAGCTTCAAGGCATCCGCGATCGGCTGGAGAAGACCATGAGGGCCCACACGCATCGGCCCCAGGCGTACCTGGATATCGGCAAGGACCTTCCGCTCAAGCAGCACAAGGTACCCTGCGATCAACGGGAAGACGCCGATGATCGCCAGCGTCAGAACCAGCGGGATAAAGAGCGGATGTCGAAAGATGGATTCCATGGAAATCACCACCGCGCAAGCCACAAGAAGGGTTCGGGATAAACGCCGATCGCCACTGTCAAAGCCCCGGTAACGGCGAGTGCAAGACGGAGGCCATAGCTGGTTGCAAGCGGCGCCTCTACAGTCGGATCGCCGACAAACATGCTACGCACGAGGCGGAAGTAATAGTAGAGGGATACCGCGACATAAAGCGTTGCTACGACCGCCAGGACGTAATGACCCGTCTCGATGAGGGCCAGGAAGATAAAGTACTTTCCGATGAAGCCCGCCGTGGGCGGAATGCCTGCGAGGGAGAGGAGAAAGATCAGCATGAGAACGGCGTAACCCGGGCTCTTATGCATCAAACCGGAGAGATCGTCGATATCCTCTCCCATCAGTTCGTGCCGTCTCAGCGCCACGATGACGAGAAACGCGCCCAGGGTCATGAACGTGTAGACGAGAATGTAGACGCCCACACCCATGATTCCCGTCTGGTTTCCGGCAATGAGGCCAAGCAGAATATAACCGGCGTGCGAAATGGAGCTGTAGGCCAACAGGCGCTTGATGTTGCTCTGGCTGATGGCCGCCAGATTCCCGACCGTCAGACTGAGAACGGCGATCGCAATGAGAACTGGCTCCCACACTTCCCGCAGCGTCGCCATCGGTCCGAGGAAGATCCGCAGGAGAAACGCGAAGGACGCCGCTTTGGAGCCGACAGAAAGGTAAGCCGTCACGGTCGTAGGCGCGCCTTCATACACGTCGGGCGCCCACATGTGAAACGGAACAGCGGATACCTTGAACAGAAGGCCTACTGCCGTCGTCGTCAGCGCCAGCAAAACGATCGGATCCCACGGATTCCGGGCCGCGATCACCGCCCCGACCGACCGCAAGTCCGTCGATCCGGATATGCCGTACAGCAGCGAGAAACCGTAGGCAAGAACGCCGCTCGAGAAAGCTCCCAGCAGCAGATACTTCATCGCCGCTTCATTGGATCGCTTCTCGCCTCGGAGGAAGCCCACCAGAATGTAGAACGAGAGGGCCATCAGCTCCAGTCCGACGAAGAGCGTCACGAGGTCGGTGCCGCAGGCGAGGAAATACATGCCGCACTGGGCAAGCAGAATGAGCCCGTAATACTCGCCGTGATGTTCCCCTTCGATCTCCAGATACCGGTAGGAGACGATCGCCACGACAAGCGCGGATATCAGGAAGATCGCGTTGAAGAAGAGGGAGAAGTTGTCGACGGTGAGAGCTCCGTGGAAGGCAATGATCTCCCTGGTGCCTGACTCCTGAAGATAAACGTACTGCCTCCCGAGGCCAATGCCCGTGAAGACGAGACCGAGAACGACAAACACCAGCAGACCTTTCCGGTGTTTCGGGTTCGGGAAGAGCCAGAAATCGAAGAGCAGCACGGCACAGCCGAACAGCGCCAGCATGATGGCCGGGATGAGCACGAAGTGGTCTGTGGACGTGTAAAACTGGCTCATCGCACGTCTCCTGCAACCGCCGCGGACGATTGCGTCAGCGCTTCAAAGTATCCGGGACGCACTCGCTCCACGATGCGCGTCACCGGCTTGTCCAGCACATCGAAGTATGGTTTTGGATAAACCCCAATCCACAGAGCCCACGCAATCAGCGGCAAGAAGACAGCCCATTCCCGGACGGAGAGATCGGGCAAGCCGAGGTTCTTTGCATTCGTCACCTGCCCCAGCATCGTCCTCTGATAGAGCCACAGGAGGTATGCGGCGCCGAGAATGATTCCTACAACGGCAAAGGCGGCCCAAATCCGGTTGGCCTCAAAAGCCCCTTGCAAAATGGTGAACTCGCCGACAAACCCGTTGAGCAGGGGAAGCCCGGCTGAACTGAACATGGCAAACGCGAATACCTTTGCATAGTTCGGCATCACATGCGCCAGACCGCCGTATTCTCCGATCTCACGCGTGTGCCGGCGCTCATAGATCACACCCACGATCAAAAAGAGCATTCCCGTCGAGATGCCGTGGTTGATCTGCTGGATGATGCTGCCCGCGATGCCGTTGGGATTCAGAGCAAAGATGCCTAGGGTGCAGAACCCAAGGTGGCTGACGGACGAATAGGCGACGAGCTTTTTCCAATCCTGCTGCATCAGGCTAGCTAGAGCCCCGTACAGGATCGCAATGATGGACAGCCCAGCCAGCACCTGCACGATGACGCCGTCAACGGAGGCATCCGGCAACAGCGGCAGAGAGAAGCGAATGAAACCGTACGTGCCCATCTTGAGCAGCACCGCCGCCAGGATGACAGAGCCGGCAGTCGGGGCCTCAACGTGGGCGTCCGGAAGCCATGTATGGAACGGAAACATCGGCACCTTGATGGCGAATCCGATGAAGAGCGACCAGAAGACCCATTGCTGCAACCCAAGAGGCAGCGAGAGCTTCATCAACCCCGAAATCTCGAAGGTATAGAAGCCGAACTGCTGGTAATGCTGGAAATAGAGCGTCAGGATACCGAGCAGCATCAGGACGCTGCCCGCCATCGTATAGAGGAAGAATTTAATTGCGGCGTAAAGCTTCCGGTGCCCGCCCCAGACACCGATGATGAAGTACATCGGCACGAGTACGATTTCCCAAAAGACGTAAAACAACAGAAAATCGAGCGCCAGGAACACGCCGATCATGCCGGTCTGCTGGAGCAGCAGCATCGCGTAGTAGGACTTCACGCGATCCTCGACCGCATTCCAGGAAGAGAGCACAGCGAGGAAGCCCATCAGAGTGGTGAGCAATACCAGGAGCAGGCTGATTCCGTCGATGCCCAGGGCATATTTCAAGCCGATCGCCGGGATCCAGTCGGCGCGCTCCACCATCTGGAAATCCCCGCTGGTGCGGTCGAACCGGGTGAGCAGCAGCAGCGATACCGCAAAGCCGGCAAAGGCGCTGACGTTCGCCCAGATCTTGATCAGGGTCGTCTTGGATGAGGGAATCAGCAGCAGCAGGAGCATTCCTGCAAGCGGTGTGAGGAGAACCAGACTGAGAAGATGCTCGCTCATACCTTCACCGCGACATGTAATAACCGAGAATGACAGCTAAGCCTGCCATCACCATCAATGCGTATGTCTGGACGAGACCGTTCTGCACCAGGCGCACGGGATAGGACCAGACCTTGACCGTAAAAGCGGACAGCCGGACGAGCCCGTCGACGATCCACGTATCCCACCAAATGGAGAACCTGGAAGTGAAGCGTGTCAGCCAGGCGGCGCCATTGACACCACCATCGACGATCGCGCTGTCAAAGCGGCCCAGAAGAGTTCCTCCGCGTTTCGCCAGCCCATTCACGAAGAGAAAGTCGTAGATCTCATCGACGTACCACTTGTTCAACAAGATCTTGTGAAGCAGTCCTGGAGCTTCCGCCTCCGGTTCCTCTTGCACTGCTTTGCTTAGGTAGCGGCGGCGAGCCAGCAAAATTGCTCCGACAGCAACGGAGACCGAGAGCGCCATCAGCAGCCACTCCACTGAAGCCTCATGGTGCGCCTCTTCCGCGCTGTGCGCCGCAGCGAACACCGGTTCCAGCCAGTGTTCGAAAGCTCGGAATCCGTCGCCAAACACCGACCAGAGTTTGGGAACGCCAATCCAGCCACCGGCGATGCTCAGCAGCGCCAGCACGCTGAGCGGAACCGTCATGGATATCGGCGATTCGCGAATGTGCGCGGCCGTATGGGCATCCATTCGCGGCTGCCCGTAAAAGGTCAGGAACATGAGCCGCCACATGTAGAACGCGGTCATGAAAGCTGTCACGAGGCCGACGGCGAAGATCGACTTCGATCCCAGTGGAGAGCTCCAGGCCTGCCAGAGAATTTCATCCTTGGAGAAGAATCCCGCCAGACCTGGAACGCCGGCGATCGCCAGCGATCCGATGAACATCGTCCGAAACGTGACCGGAATCTTGTCCTTAAGGCCGCCCATGCGCCGCATGTCCTGCTCGCCGGACATGGCATGGATCACCGAGCCAGCACCGAGAAACAGCAGCGCCTTGAAGAAGGCGTGTGTGTATAGATGAAAGACCGCAACCCAGTAAGCCCCGACACCGAGCGCCACGAACATGAACCCGAGCTGGCTAACCGTTGAATAAGCGAGAACCCGCTTGATATCGTTCTGCACAAGCGCAATCGAAGCAGCAAAGATCGCCGTGAAGGCGCCGACAGCGGCCACAATCGTTGAGGTCTCTGGAGTCAGCGCGAAGAGAGCGCTGGAGCGCGCAATCATGTAAACGCCGGCCGTCACCATGGTCGCAGCATGGATCAACGCCGAAACGGGCGTAGGACCCTCCATGGCGTCGGGCAGCCAGACGTAGAGCGGAAACTGTGCCGACTTGCCTGCAGCGCCAAGAAACAGCAGTAGCGCCAGCACGCTCAGAACGCCGAAGCTGGTCTCAGGGGCCCGGCCGGCCAGCGCTGCATTCACGTCAAGGAAACGGACGGAGCCGACCAGGGCGAACAGAAGCAGCATGCCCAGAATAAAGCCGGCATCGCCGATGCGGTTGACAATGAAAGCCTTCTTCGCGGCGTCACCGGCAGCTTTCTTGTGGAAGTAAAAGCCGATCAGAAGATAGCTGCAGAGGCCGACGCCCTCCCAGCCGACGAACAGCAACGCGTAGTTGTTCGCCAGCACCAGCATCAGCATGAAGAAGACGAAGAGATTCAGGTAGGCGAAGAAGCGGTAGTAGCCTCCATCATGGGCCATGTACCCCGTCGAGTAGACGTGAATCAGAAAGCCGATTCCCGTCACGATCAAGATCATGACGGAGCTTAAGGGGTCCAGCAGAAATCCCCAGTCGGCGCTGAACCGCGCCAGTGCGCCATCTGCCCTGTGGAACGGGAGCCCGGCGAGCCAGGTGAACTGGATCACCTGATGAACCTTTCCGGCTGTGGATGCCAGCTCGATTGCCGCGCCGACCGAGAGCAGGAACGACAACAGCACCATGCCGGGACACAGCAGGCTTACCAGGAACTTTGCGGCTCCGATCGCGTGGTGCCCGTGATCCTCGACGCTTTCGACGAGCCCGGGGGCGAGAGCCGCATCCGAAGGCGCCTGCGGATCGAAGCGGCGGCCAAGGATCAGCATCACGACAGCCCCAAAGAGAGGGAAGAGTGGAATCAGCCAGATGTGGTCGAGAAAGTTCATGCGCGCTTCACCACTTCAGCAGATCCACTTCGTCTGCAAGGACGGTCTCTTTGTTGCGGAACAGCGCGATGAGAATACCGAGCCCAACCGCAGCCTCGGCAACCGCCACTGTGATGACGAAAATCGCAAAGATCTGACCGCTCAAATCCTGCAAGTGCCGCGAAAACGCAATCAAGTTGACGTTCACGGCGTTCAGGATGAGCTCAATCGACATCAGGATGACCACGATGTTCCGGCGCGTCAGCACGCCGATCGTACCGATCAGCAGCAGCGCGAGGCCAACCACAAGGTAGTGAACTGTCGTGACAGGATGCATCTCAAATCCGCTTCTTTGCCATCACAACGGAGCCGACGACTGCCACCAGCAGGAGTACGGAGGCAACTTCAAACGGCAGGAGATATTTCGAGAAGAGAACATCGGCGAGCTGTTCGACATTCCCCGGTTCCGAAGCGCGAGCCGGCGCCGCCAGCTTAAACGAGTCAGCACCGCTATAGAGGACGTAGGCGGCTTCCGCGCTCACGACGAGGATACACGCCAGGGCCACCCACCATTGCTTGTTGAACTGCCTCTCACGGGCAGCCTGATCCAGATTCACAAGCATAATCACGAAGAGGAACAACACCATGATGCCGCCGACGTAGAGCACAATCTGGACGGCAAACAGAAACTCGGCGTGCTGGAGCAGATAGAGGCCGGCTACACCAAGCAGAGAAACGATCAGCCAAATGGCGCTGTGTACGGCATTGCGACGGGTTACCGTCAGCACGGCTCCCGCCACCGCCAGCAGGGCGAAGACGTAAAAGAAAATCGTATCAAGCCACATTCAGCGATACTCGCAAGCACAAAAAAAGACCGGGACGCACCCCACGGCCATGCGTCTGCCGGCCCCGTCGGACTTCCTTCTGCTACTAGGACCTATATTGGGTCGGTCTTGGGCCTTCCTCCAACATTTGCCGATCCCAGATCTGGCCCTCCCGGGTGTAGCTGGCCAGCTCGAAGTCCTGAGTCAGTTCCAAAGCATCCACAGGGCAAGCATCCTCGCATAGGCCGCAGAACATACATCGTGACGTGTCGTAAGTAAACGTCGTCAGGACCTTCCGGTTCGTTTTGGGGTCGCGTTCAGTACCGACAACAATCAGATTCTCAGGACACGCCAGCGCACAGAGGTTGCACCCGATACACAGCGTCTCGCCGGTGTCAGGATTGATGTTTAACCGAGGCGCTCCGCGAAACCGCTCGGCTACCTTCGGGCGCTGCGCCGGATACTGCTCGGTGTAGATGTGCTTCGGGTGCTGGTTCCTCAGGGTGACCCACAGGCCCCGCAAAAGATCCACCAGAAGCACCGTTCGTATCAGCTTGCGCATACCAGTTTTTCCGAACCGGCGAGGCTCAGCGGTCAACCTCCCCCAGTACAATATCAATCGTACCGATAATCGCAACCACGTCAGCGACCAGCGCGCCCCGGCACATCTGATCCAGCGCCTGCAGGTTCACAAATGACGGTGGGCGCACTCGAACACGGTATGGCTGCGTGGAGCCATCACTGACGATGAAGTAGCCAAGCTCACCCTTCGGCGCCTCGATGGATACGTACACTTCCCCGACCGGCGGCTTGATCACCTTCGGCACCTTGGCCATAATCGGCCCCGGCTCGATCCGCTCGAGCGCCTGACGGATGATCCGTACGCTCTGCCGCATCTCCTCCATGCGGACGATGTACCGGTCAAACGTGTCGCCGTTCTGACGAATGGGGATGTCGAAGTCGTACTGCTCGTAGCCCGAGTACGGCTGCGCCTTGCGGAGGTCCCACGCCACGCCAGCGGCCCGCAGGACCGGTCCCGTGACGCCGTACGCCTTGCACTGCTCGGCGGTCAGAATTCCTACACCCTTGAGACGCTCTACCCAGATGCGATTGTCAGTCAGCAGCTCCTCGTACTCATCCACCTTGGGCAGAAACATGTCGCAAAACTTTGCGACATCCTCTTCGAAGCCGTCGTACAGTTCGTACTGAAGCCCGCCGATGCGAAACGCGTGCGTAGTCAGCCTCGCGCCGCAGTACTTCTCAAAGATCTTGAGAACTTCCTCACGTTCCCGGAGCGTGTAAAACAGTGGAGTGATCGCGCCGATATCCAACGCATGAGTCCCGAGCCACAGCAGGTGGCTGGCAATCCGGTTCAGCTCTGTGAGAATCACCCGCGTCACCTGCGCGCGCGGCGGAGCTTCTACACTCAGCAGCTTCTCTACAGCCAGGCAATAGCCAAGACCGTTCGAGACGGCCGCCACATAGTCCATGCGGTCTACATAGGGGGCGAATTGAACGTAAGTCCGGTTCTCACCGATTTTCTCGACGCCGCGATGGAGGTAGCCGATGACGCACTCCGTACCGATTACCTTCTCTCCGTCCAGCTTCAGGATCACGCGCAGCACGCCATGCGTCGAAGGGTGCTGCGGCCCCATGTTGAGGACAAGTTCAGACGAGTCTAGGAACGTCGATCCGGCCATCGCCCTACTGCCCGACTTCGATGCCCAGGTTCTCCTGAACCCACCGGCGATCTACGTCCAGAATGCTGTAATCCTTGCGCAGCGGATGTCCCTGCCACTCATCCGGCAGCAGAATCCGCTTCATGTGCGGGTGGCCGTCAAACTCGATGCCAAACATGTCGAAGACTTCACGCTCCAGCCAGTCGGCGCCGAGATGAACGGAAGTTGCGCTCTTTGGTCTATAGCCGTCCGGAATCATCGTCTTCACGCGGATGCGCTCGTTCCGGGAGTAGCTGTAGAGGATGTAGATGAGGTCGAAGCGTTCCGCGCGTTTTGGATAGTCGACAGCAGTGATGTCCACAAGGTAGTCGAAGTCTGCTTCCAGCTTCAAAAACTCGAGGACGGCGTTGACTGCTTCGGGTCTGACTACGAGGAAGTTCTGCCCAAGATAGGAGGAAAACTCCGTAATCGAATCGCCGAAGTGACTCTTCAACAGCTCGGTCAGACTACTCTCCCACGGTGTTGTCGCCATCACGGCTGGGGCTTTTGGAGCGTGCGGCTTGGCGGCTGACGTGGGGCTTGCAGCAGGAGGCTTGGGCGGAATGGCCTTGGCGTCGCCGGGAGTGCCGGCTACAGGCTCCGGCGAACTCTCGGGTTTCTGCTCGTCAGCCATCACACACCTGGAAAGAAACCACAGATATCATATTCCGAATCGCGATGTCAATTTTTGAAACACCCTGCAAAGACGTATCCGTGGCTCTCGCAGATCATCTAAGCTGCGCAAATTCTATTCCCTGCGTGTATTACAGATATAAAGGTTCGATTTACCTATTCCGGTCTTTCACGGGAGATAAGACCTCGCGGATATAATCGCACTTTGGAGGATTTACATCCGATAATGCTGCGCCGCCGTCTGCTAATTCTTTTGCTCGCCGCGTGGGTTTGCCCCGCGCAACAGATTCCGCGACCCGAATATCCGCAACCGCAGTTCGAGCGGGAACAGTGGATGACATTGAACGGGACCTGGGAGTTCGAGTTCGACGACAAAAACGTTGGTCTTGCTGAAAACTGGGGCTCCGGACAGCGGAAGTTTTCCCGCAACATTCTTGTCCCCTACTGTTTTGAATCTCCAAAGAGCGGAATCGGAGATACCTCCTTCCATCCCTATGTCTGGTACCGCCGCAGTTTCAACCTGCCTCCCGCCTGGAAGGGACGGCGGATCCTGCTGCATTTCGGAGCGGTGGACTATCGTGCCGACGTATGGGTGAACGGGCATCATGCGGGACGGCACGACGGCGGCCATACGCCCTTTCGCTTTGACGTAACCGAACTCACTCAGACTGGCGCAAATACGGTGGTCGTCCGGGCGGAGGACTATCCAACGGACCGGGCACTTCCGCGAGGCAAACAGTACTGGGAGCCGAAATCGCGCGGCATTTTTTATACCCGGACTACCGGCATCTGGCAGCCTGTCTGGATCGAAGCGGCTGGGGAAAGCTATCTGGAGTCTGTACGGATCACGCCCTCGAACGAGGGGACGGTCACGTTCGAAGCGCGGATCGCGCGGCCACAGCCAGACCTCGAGTTTCACGCGATCGTTTTGTCGGAGAAGGTGCAAGCGGGCTCTGGCTCGGGGCAGGTCGTCAATGGGCAGGCAGCGTCAGCAGCCTTTGTCAAGAATCCCCGGCTCTGGTCTCCAGCCTCGCCGAATCTGTATGACGTGACGTTTGAGCTCCGAAAGGGAGGCGTTGTCGTGGATCGCGTCAAGTCATACTTCGGATTCCGGTCGATCTCAATTCGTGGAAATCGCTTCCATCTGAACGACCGCCCGATCTACCTCAAGATGGTGCTCGATCAGGGGTATTGGCCGGATAGTCTGCTGACGCCCCCCAGCGACGAGGCAATCCAATACGACATCAGAATGACGAAGGAAATGGGCTTCAACGGGGCCCGGAAGCACCAGAAGATTGAAGACCCGCGCTACCTGTACTGGGCGGACAAGATGGGGCTGCTGGTCTCGTCCGAGATGGCGAATGCCTATCTGTTCGATGACCAGTATCTCGAACGGTTCACGCGGGAGTGGATTGAAGCGGTACAGCGCGACTACAACCATCCGTCCGTGGTCATGTGGGTTCCGATCAACGAAAGCTGGGGTACGCCGAATCTGAACGATCCCCGTCAAAGGGCTCACCTTCGCGCCAACTACCTGCTCACCAAGTCTCTCGACCCAACGCGGCCTGTCATCGATAACGATGGCTGGGAGCATACCGACATGACCGACCTCTTTGCCATCCACGACTATGCTCGGTCGGGCGAGATCCTGTATGAGAAGTACAAGAACCTCGGCAAGCCGGGAGCGGGCGTGCCAGACAATGCCCGGCCGGCCTTAGCCCCGGGCTTCACGTATAACAACACTCCCGTCGTTCTCTCCGAGTTCGGCGGCATTGCCTACATCGCTCCAGGGTCAAAGGTGCCCGATGACGCCTGGGGCTATGCCGGCGTGGAGAAAACGGCCGAAGCAGCCATTAACCGCCTGCGCGGTCTTTATGAGGCAATCGCGCGCATTCCCGCGTTCGCGGGCATCTGTTACACACAGCTTACAGACGTTGAGCAAGAGATTAACGGTCTGATGACCTACGATCGAAAGCCCAAGTTCGATCCGGAGGTTCTGCGCAAGCTCAACGGGCTGCTGCAATAACGTCTTTCCTTACAAAGAAGGAAAGAGCCGGGCGGGTCCAGGCGTCCTTGCCAAAGGGGGAGCTGTGTCTTGCGCCAGGAGATACCTCGTCCGGAACATCCTCAACCTCAGTTTCAACGCGACGACTGGGTCAATCTGAACGGCCTTTGGGAGTTCGAGTTTGACGACCACGATTGCGGCATCGATGAGGGCTGGCCGGCGAACGGGAGGCCGTTTTCTCACCGTATTCTGGTCCCCTACGCCTTCGAAAGCCCGAGAAGCGGGATCGGCGATCCCGGAATTCGACCCCGGGTCTGGTACCGGCGGTCGTTCACAGTGCCGCCGAGCTGGTCCCGCCGGACTCTCCTCCATTTCGGCGCCGTGGACTACCGGGCAAAGGTCTGGATCAACGGCCGGCGGGCAGGAGAACACGAAGGAGGACATACCCCCTTCCACTTCGATATCACTCCCTACCTAAAACCAGGGGAAAATACGCTGGTCGTCCGAGCCGAAGATCCTCCGGACATCACGATTCCGAGAGGGAAGCAGTACTGGGAACCGGAATCCAAAGGGATCTTCTACTCCCGCACAACGGGCATCTGGCAGCCAGTATGGCTCGAATCCGTCGGGGAAAGCTATCTGGACCGGGTGCGGATTCTCGCTCGCACCGACGGCGCCGTTTCTTTCCACGCTGTCATCTCGCGCCCTCGTCCGAATCTCGAATTTACGGCCGTTGTGCGCTACCGCGGCCAAGTCGTGGCAAGCGTCAGCAGCGATACACAAAGTTCAGCCGTATCGGCATCCGCTACCATCGCAAAACCGCGGCTCTGGTCTCCGGACGCGCCCGAGCTATACGACGTTGTCTTTGAACTTCGTCTCCAGGGTGTTCTGCTGGACCGTGTTCATTCCTACTTCGGCTTCCGGTCGGTCAGCGTGAACGCGGGCCGCGTCCTGCTGAATGGCGAACCCATCTTCCTGAAGTTTGTCCTGGATCAAGGCTATTGGGCGGAATCGAATCTTACGCCGCCCTCGGATGAGGCAATTCAATACGACGTCCAGATGACAAAGGCCCTGGGATTCAACGGAGTTCGCAAGCATCAGAAGGTAGAAGATCCTCGCTACCTCTACTGGGCGGACAGGATGGGCCTCCTGGTTTCCGCCGAAATGGCGAACGCCTACGCATTCGACGATCAAACCGTCTCACGCCTCTCCCGGGAATGGATCGCCGTCCTTGAGCGGGACTTCAATCATCCTTCGATTCTGATTTGGGCGCCCATCAACGAGTCGTGGGGCGTCCCCGATCTTTCAGACCCAAGACAGATCGCACACCTGCGCGCCATGTACCACCTCACCCACAGCCTGGATGGCACGCGGCTGGTCATCGACAACGATGGCTGGGAGCACTCCGAACTGACGGACCTCTTCGCGATCCATGACTATTCGAAAAATGGCGACCTGCTCTACGAGCGTTTCCGGGACCTTGGACGGCCCGGAGTCCCGGTCCCGAGCTTTGCCGCCCCGGTCTGCGCGCCGGGATGTCTCTACAACGGCAGCCCGATCTACCTGTCTGAATTCGGCGGAATCGCCTTCAATCCCGAGGGATATGAGCTTCCTAGCGGATCGTGGGGATATTCCGGAATCGAGCCGACGGCGGAGAGCGCGCTCGCGAGGCTGCGGGGCCTGTACAAGGCGATCGCCCGCATCCCGAATCTGGCGGGCGTCTGCTACACGCAGTTGACCGACGTCGAACAGGAGATCAATGGCGTGCTGCTCTACAACAGAAAGCCAAAGTTTGCCGTCTCTGCCATTCGAGAGATCAACGACCTCGTCGGCTAAAAAAAAATGAGCGGATCCGGCGGGACCGGATCCGCTGCGAAGCTGGGGGCTTGAAAGTCTAGATAAAGAGCGGCGCGGCCACGAGCGTGATCGTGCTCAACAGCTTGATCAGCACGTGCAGCGACGGACCAGCCGTGTCCTTGAAAGGATCGCCGACAGTGTCCCCCACCACCGACGCCTTGTGAGCCTCGGAGCCCTTGCCGCCAAAAGCTCCCGCCTCGATGTACTTCTTGGCGTTATCCCACGCTCCCCCGCCGTTGTTCATCATGAGAGCCATCAGGATACCGCCAATCGTGGCCACCATCAGAAATGCGGCGACCGCCGCGGCCCCCACAGGTGTCGAAACGAATCCCGAGG
>Ga0207864_1002097_pt1 | contig 19672 bp, 10 predicted proteins | sample HigsolmetaAR202D_FD_184834 | JGI IMG/M metagenome (GOLD analysis project Ga0207864, IMG submission 184834) | Ionic liquid and high solid enriched microbial communities from the Joint BioEnergy Institute, USA - AR20-2-D (SPAdes) (version 2) ... | reverse complement strand
CTCATGCCGATGTCAACGCGGCTAGAAACATTGCATGGGCGGCTGTCATACCGCCTATTGTCTCGGAGACGCCTGCGGGCGTCGCGCCAGGGACAAGCCCCCGCCTTTAGGCGTGGGGTCTATGACCCACATCAAGCAGGTAGTGCTATCCCCTTGCAGCCGTAATCCGCTGCAAGGGCGCGTTTTTCGCCCGGCAGGGTCTGTCCCTGCCTCAGCCAGCCGGTTTAGTCTGAAGGCATCTCAGGGGCAGCCCTATGGCGAACGAAATAGGCACACCGGAAGATCTGATTCGTTTTCTGGCCCGACTGGAGCCAGATGCTGTTGAGGAACCTGTATTTCTCGACCAGTTGCGCGAGCTGGGAAACACGCTTTCCAGCCGCGATCTGGCCGCCATCAGCGCGCCGAAATACGCCTTTGAGCGCTACATGCCCGCGCCCGAACGCCCGGCGGATGTGGAACGCTTGCGGCGCATCCGCCGTGTGGTCGAGGAAATGCGACCGCCCGCCGAACCGGCTTACCGGGTCGCGCGGCGGGAAGTTCCTCTCGTCAGCTCCATCATCGCCGATTCTCAGCCGGAATGGGCCGCCGGACAGACCTCGGAACGCTCCATCGGGCCGGTTGTCACTCAGGATGGCCGTCAGCTCTGGTTCGACCTGTTTCCGATCCTGCAATTGGTCCCGTTGTATCTGTCGGGACAGCCAGACCCGGCACTGCTGTTTTTCATGTCGTCGCGCCCGGTTGCGACCGGCAGGGGCGCGCAGGCGGGCCGGGCGCGGTATGAACTTGGGGCCGGAAGCATATGGGTGCGGGCCGATCTGCTGGCCGCGAATGCGCCGGCGCAGGGTTATGTCGGTTTCAGCCTGCAATCCGGCGAAATAGTCCTGTCAGAGGCAGCGCAGGTCGGGACAGGCGGGCTGACGCTTCCTCCGGGCGCGACCTGCTCGGTGACGCTTCGGCTTCAACCTGCTCAATCCGACCGGCCAGAGCCTTCACGTCCGCCGAATGACGCCGCTTCCGCCAGCTTGCAGACACCTGACGGCATCCGCTTTCATTTTTCCCAGACCGAGCAGGCCGTCGATGCGGTTGGCCGCTGCGCGTGGACGCTCTATGGCCAGCAACTACGGTTCGAATGGAGTGCCGGCGAGAAACCCGTTTATAACGAGCTGTTGAAAGGCGTACTGGTTCCGCTTCGGGCCAGCAGCGACGAACTCGCGGTCGAAAAGTCCGCTTCACCGTTTGTGCAGGCGCGTGGCAGCGCCGGCATTGTGCAGTCGGGCTGGCTGTTGCCGGTTGCCCAGATCGACACCGCGCAACCGACGTCCGTCACCGCTAACGGCAGCATCGCCGTTCAGGGCAATTCCGACCTCTCGCTGACCTGGCCCGGGCTGCGCGCCGGGCCCATTTATCTGCCTAACCCGTGGATCGTCCTGTCCCCCAATCTGCTGACAATCGTCGATTTGCAAGCCAGCAATCTGCTCGCCAGCCAGCGCTTTTTGCTCTGGCAAGGCGAAACATCGCCGTATCGTTCCTCGGTTGAAGTGCGCTATGGCGCTTCGTTCCCGCTGTATTACGCCGCCGCCTCGACGGGCGATCAGGTTTTGCTGGCGCAGGTCGATACCGAGGCCCGGCTGGACCGGCCGGTGGATGCCGGCAACAACGTGGTCGCCGTCCGCGCGACCGACACGCTGATGTACCTGATCCATACCGAGACGCTGCGGCGCGTCTATTTGATCGACGCCAACGTCCTGCTGGACAACTTCAATCCCGGCCAGCCACAACAGGCGCTCCAACCCCTAGCGCTCGCCCTGCATAACGCGCTCTTTACCGTTACGCCGGTGGCCGCCTACTTCCTGATCGCCACGTTGCGCGACGACGAAATGGTCGAAACCGGCAACCTGTCGCTTCTGTTCGGCATGTATGGGCTGCTGCCGACTCTGCCCGATCCCTACGCCGCCAACGATCTGGCCTTCCGCCGCCGCGGACGCGGGCGCGATACCGGCGGCTCCGTCCTGCCACTCCTGCTGCTGTGCCAGATGCTATGGCATAAAGCAGCCGGTGACGAGCCGGACGACGTCAATACGCGGTTCCACATTCTGCCGCTGACGCAGGCGGCGACCTCCCTGATGGCGTCTTCAATCGCGCTCGCGCCGAACTACGATTCTGCGCTGCTGGCCCGGACGGGCGTCAGTGCCGCCGCTTCCAGCTCCGATATTCCGCTGGAAGCGATCTGGGACCGGCTGTTCCGCGCGTTCTACCGCGAGCAGTTTGCGCTGCTCGACGTTTCGACCAACGCCGACTGGATGGGCGTCAGTTTCGCCTGGTTCGACCCGGGCCGGGTATCGGACAACGACTATATCTTCTATCGCATCTACGGCGCGCAGCAGGATGACGATCATACGCAGAGCCTGTTCCCGCTTCAGGTCGATGGGCTGGACATGACGGCCGAGGGCCGGTTCGTGCGCGCCTTCACCGTGCCACAGCATTCGTGGGAGCCGCTTTTCAACCTGACGCCGCCGTCGGTGGCTGGCGATCCCCCGGCGCTGCTGAACTATTACCCGGATGACGGCGGGCCAACACGTCTGTTCAACGACAATCGGGAACAGGTGCCGGTTGCGCCGCTGCCCAAAGTCGACGAACTGCTGGCATACTTTCATGGCCCCGCCGACGGCTTCACGGGCGCGCTCTTCACGCTGCCTTTCGGGCTGAAAGCCTTTGCCGAGATCAATAAAAACCACGCCACGCATCCCGATGCCGGACTACGGCTGAACCGGGAGAGTTTCCGCGATGGCGCGCTGACAGGCGCGCTGCAAATTCAGGTCAACGCGCCGGAACGCCAGAACGAAAGCCCGATGTTCATCGGCGGCACGCTCCAGTTGAACAACATCGTTCTGCCCAACGGCACGACGACCGGCACGGGCACGCTTGGTTCCAGCGTCGCCGAGATTTTCAACAACGAGTTTTTCGTCCTCACCGGCGGCTATGGCGACCGGGGGGTGCCGCTGGAGCGCATCGACTTTTCCGGCTATGGCGCGAGCACCTTCAGCCACTGGGAAAACCCGAACGCCGCCTTCGCCGAAACCAGCCAGGCCCACTTCGACGTTTTCATCGGTCGCACGGCCCACGAAGTCATTCAGGTGAAAAGCGTCGTCTATCCGTGGGGCATTCGCGTCGTCCGCACGATTGTCATCTTCCGCGTGAGCAGCAGCTACGTCTACCGCTTCGATACCGGCTGGCAGGCCGAAACGCCGGGCGTCTACGATTTCAGCTATTACGTTCACGTCGATCTGGGCGGCGGCAACACCCAGAAGCAGTTCCGCGGCAACCCGTATGAGTTCCATCCCGGCATCGTCAAAGGCGTTTTCAACGTCCGCAATATCACGGAAACGCCGGACATCCCGATCTTTGACCGCGTGTGGAACCGCTCCAATGGCGAGACTTATATCGACGACGCCAATATCGAGCGGGTGATCGATAACACGACGCCGGCCCAGTTCCGCAATTCGCCCGTCAGGCTCCAGCCCGTCTATTTCGATGCGGACGTCGAGATCGAGTTTGTGAAAAGCGGGGCCGTACAGGGCCGCGTGCCGTCGAAGGGCATGCTCGGCTACGTACAGCTTGGCCCGAAAGGCCAGCCCATTCCCGAAACTTTCTTCCGCGACGTGCTGCGCGAGCAGTTTGGCTCGCTAGGTGGCCCGGTGGACTGTGTCATCGACATCGGCGCATCCGGCCAGCAGATGCGGGTTGTCCGTGTCGACGTCAGCGAGTCGGTTGACGGCGGCGGGACGAAGCCGTTATTCGTCAGCACGGCGCGCGGATCGGTCATCCTGCCGAAAGACGGCGCCTGGAGCGCGGTGCAGTACCAGCATGCCAGCGGAGAAGTTTCGCCACTGCCCGACGATGCCGCCATTCCGCTGATCCGGTTGGGCAAGCTGGGCACGCCGTCGAACGCGCCGCTGCGCCTCGAAAACCCGATGGAACTGGTGCGGAATGCCACGCCATCCTCAATTTTCTTCGGCTTGTTGCAATCGACCGGCACGCAGAAGGTGCTGTTCCGTAAACCGCGCTACGAAGAAGGGCTGGACGAACTGCTGAGCGAGCTGCCCGATTTCGCCGACGCCTATCGGATGCTCAACTCGGTCGGTATTTTCCCCAATCTGGAAGACGCCATTCCCCTCAACCTTGGCGCTTTTAAGACCAAGATCATCGAGGAAGGTTTCCGGCTGCTGGATGAGGCCAATCCTGACGCGATTTTTGAAATGCTGCTGCCCGATGGGCCCTGGTACATCATCAACGAGGACTTTCTCAAGATCTACATCGAGTACGACAAGCGGGACAAGGACGGCAACAAACAGGCCGATGGCGTTATGCAATTTGGCATCGACTCGGCAGCGGCCCAGATGGGCCGACGCTGGCTGTCCAAGCTGAACAATATCGCCATGATTGTCGATCTTGGACCGCTGACGCGCCTGATGCTCATCAAGGGCAAGTTCGACGCCGAGAAAGGGGCCGCGCCCGCCTTTCAGGGGCCGGAACTGGAATTCAGCGACGCCCTGCAACCGGTCATCGACATTCTGCAAATCCTGCTCATGCTGCAGGGCGGCGATTACAAGGACGCCTTCGCCAAAGGGCTGGAAATCGCCATGAGCAATTCGGCCGATAGCTGGAATTATGCCTTCCACGCGCGCAAGGAAATTCCGCTGGTGCGTTTCCCGCCGCCCGCGCTGGACAGCCCGACCGCGCCGCTCAAGCTCGAAGCCAGTCTGGGCGTCGGCGTTTACTTCAACGAGGTCTTCGCGCTGACCGACAACCCTGGCCAGTTGATCCCGTCCGCGGGCGCGTTCCTGGATTTCTACGGGCGTTTGTCGGTCATGTGCGTCAGCGTGGCCGCCGCCACGATCTACGCAACCGGCTCGGTCGATCTGCGCATCGCGGCGGACATCAAGACCGGCCCCAGCCTGCAAATGGCCTTCGGCTTCGGTGCGGAAATCAACGTCGGTCTGCCGGTCATTGGTACGATCTCACTGCTCTACATGGTCGGCGTCGAGATCATCCTCAACAGCACCGAACTGACGGTCGGCGCGTTTCTGCTCTTCCGAGGGCGGGCCGAAATTCTGGGCGGCATCGTCACGGTGACGATCTACATCGAAGCCAAGGGCATGATCCAGCGGCTGACCGGCTCCGACGCAACCAACATGATCGCTCAGGTGACGTTCGGTCTGGACATCAGCATCTTTCTGGTGATCAACATCAGTTTTTCCGAATCCTGGCAGGAAACGCGCCAGCTTGCTTAGCCCAAGGGAGCGATCCTGATGTTTGACCAGTATCGGCTGACGATCATGACCTTTCCCCAGCGCTTCGACGGCAGCAACCTGTCGCTCAACGTGCTGATCCTGCCACAGCTTAGCACGCAGTGGAACGGCAATCCGCTGCTCGATCTGCCGCTAGGCTATCCCAACCCGGCCAGCATGGGCGTGCCGTTCGCCGAATCCGAGTTGGCGCTGGAACTGCGCCTGACGGCGGGGCCGGACGGTTTTCCGAAACACGACCCGGTCGACGCCGTGCTGCCGCTGGCGACCCAGACGAGCTTCCCCGACGCGGTCGCGCTCTATACCGAACTGCAAAGCCAGTTTCAGATCAAGGATACGGTTTCCACCGCCGATCTGGCGGAAGCGCCCAAGGCATCGCTGAAGGTTCGCAAGTACGTCGCGCCGAGCTATCGCGTCGCCGCCGGTTTCACACGCCCGCGCATCCCCGAAATTGTGACCGACGACAGCTATCACTGTGCAATCCGGGAGGCCAAGGAGCCAAACCCGGCCTTTCAGCCGTCCTCCAATGAAGTTACGTGGGGCAAGGTCTACGCCTACTGCCTGCGCCATCCGTTGCTGGCGCGCCGCCTTGGGCTGATCCGCGAGGCAACCGTCGCTCTCGACTCGCAGTTACTGAGCCTGATGGAAACCGAAGGCATCTTCTATGTAACGCTCGCTCAGGGCAGCAGTTATCTCGACAACCTTGCCCCGAACGAGCACTTCAACTTCGTGCGCCACTACGCCGCGCGGGTTCCGGCGCTGGAAGCCGGAACGGCCAGACCGCTGTTCGCGGCGGCGCTGTTTCCGGTGCTGTTCGGCGTGGCCAGCCCCGACGGCAATTACGATCAGGTGTTTATCGACGCCGCCGAATATGACGATGGCTTTGCCAAGGTCGTGCATACCAACCAGCCCATCAGCCAGAATCTGCTCGTCGAAGACGACGACGGCTTCCCGCCAGTCCATGACATCGGCATTCGCATGGCCTGGGACGATGAGCGTGTCTGTGAGTGGCAGAACCGGCAGTTAAAGGAGCGCGAAGACCAGCCCGGCACGGGCAAGCGGCTGGACGCGCCGATGGGCGTCTTCGGCTACCGCATCGACGCGCGACTGCAGGGCGAAGCGCAGTGGCGCTCACTCACCGCTGTGCAGAGCAAAGGCGATCTTCAGCTTGGCCCGATCAATCTGGGAACCTACACGGGCGAGCTGGCGGTTGAGGTGCATCCGATGCAGCTTGACGGCGATCAGGCCAACAGCGAGTTCTGGCTGCCGATCTATTTCGCGCAGTGGAACGGCAAGTCGCTCGTGCTGCCCGACGAAGACGCGGCGGCGCTTTACAAAACCGAACAGGCGGCCAGCCAGGCGGTCGTACTGGGGCGACTTTACAATCCCGTCGGGCTGGAATCGATTCCGCTTCGCTACGGCAATATCTATGAATTTCGCGTGCGGCTGATGGACGCGACCAGCGGCGGGCCGGAATTGAGCGAAGAGCCGGTCTACGAAGCGCAGGCCCCGGTGGCGACGACCCATTTCAAACGGTTCGTCCAGCCCGAGCCGTTACGGATGGACGGCCTGCCGCGGGTGCCCGATGAACCGCTCGATACTTACTTTGCGGGTGACAGCCTGACGATTCATCGTCCGCTGCTCGGCTATCCAAGCGTCGTCTTCACCGGCAAGTACGCCGATCCCATCCCGCTGTTGCAGGCCGCCTCCGACGCGGCGCAGGGTGTTGGCAGCTTCGGCATTCCGGACCCGGACGTTCTGCGCGTTCAGATTGACGTCGAAGTGCGCGCGCTGGATATGGACAACAGGCTGTCGCTGTCCGGAACCGAGCCGTTCATTCATCTGTACCGGACGTTCCGCGACTTCCCGGCCAGTTTCGACGAAGCCCTGTCGATCCCGCTGACTTTTGTGCAGGCAAACGTGCTCAATTTTGGCGATCCTGCCGATCTGGGCGACCTTGGCGTCAGTCAGGATGAACTGGACGAAATGGCCGAACTGGTGCTGCCGCGAGGCCGCGAGATTCGCCTGACGCTGCGCGGTCTGGGCGATGGCGACAGCGATTACTACGGCAGGCCGGGCACGCATATCGGCAAACCCGTTCAGTTGAAGGTGCGGCGCGAATCTGAAGACGAACGCGAGTTGTTGGCCAATCTCAGCCCCGCCCGCCAGATTCGCGGCATCTACCTGCAACCCGACCCGCCGCAGCCGAACGACGGGCGGTTACAGACCTGGCTGTTCCGCCGCGGCGCTGCCAGCACGCCGGCCATCATCCAGCGGTTGGCGCAGCAACTCGACGTCAATCATAAGGGGCTGACGCTGGTCGGCGAAAAAGGGCAGCGGGTGATTTTCGGCTGTTCCAATCGCATCCGCCATACCCTCGCCCCCGATCACTCGTCGATTACCTTCGCGTCCAAAGACGAACTGCTCAATCACTGGGTGGTTGCGCTGACCTATCAGGTCGACCGCGACTGGACGTGGGACATGCTCGAAGAAGTGAGCTTTGAGCTGTTCCGCGAGTTGAAGTATCAGGGCGATGATGAGATCGACGACAATGGCGGGCGACCTATCGGCGACCTCGAAATGAAACACACGGTCCCGGTCAACGCCCTGCAGAATCCGGATCGCAGCCGGACGACGCTGATCTATCTGGACGCCGTCGAGCCGAAATCGACCCGGCCAAATCCAGACGATCCCGCCGAAACGGCTTTTCCCGACATCATCGAGCTGAGCTATACGCTGCGGCCACGTTTCCGAACGCCGCCCGCTCAACAGGACGAACCGGCGGGGATTGAACTGACGCTGCCAGTGACCACGCCTCCGGCCCAGGTTCCCCGTATCCTCTCGGCGGGCATTGCGCTCAGTCCATACCGCCGTAACGACGATTATTCGGCCACGGAACCGCGCGAGCGCTACCTGTGGCTGGAGTTTGAGGAGCCGGTCCGCGACCCGAACGACAGCTACTTCATACGCCTGTTGGCCTATTCGCCCGACCCGCTGCTTTCGGATAACCGGCTGGAGACCTTTGTCGCCCCGGACGAACCGCCGCTTGGCATTGACCCTGAGCTGATCCGCGTGATTACACCGGGCCAGAGCGACGATCAGGCCGGGCTGGCGGCCATGCAACCGCTGGAGCCGGCCACCAGTTCCGACCGCCACTATCTGCTGCCGCTGCCGCCGGGGCTGCATACCGAAAGCATGGAGTTATTCGGCTTTTTCACTTACGAGATTCGGGTCGGGCACGCGCGCATCTGGTCCACGGCGCAGGGCCGATTTGGCCGCCCGCTGCGAACCACCGGCGTCCAGCATCCCGCGCCGACGCTCTTCTGCACCTGCCACCGCGATGAAGTGCGGTTGCTGGTCGAAGCGCCGCACGCGATAGCCGTCCTGAACGGCAAGAACATCACTGCGTCGCCGCCGCGAACCGAACTGTGGGCGCTGCTGTACGCGCAGGTGCGACAGGCCGACGGCTTGGACAACCGCAACATCCTGCTCGACGACCGTCGCCTGGACCTGATACCGCCCGTCTATCGGGAAGTGTACTGGCCCGAAGGGGGCGGCGCGCTGGCCAAAAGCAACCGCAACGGCCCGGCGTGGAGTTCGACCGAATGGTCGGATGAAGAGATCAAAGCGCTGCTGAGTAATCTGGGGCTGCCGGTCGATGCCTCGCTGAGCGTGGTGTGTGTCGAGATGCTGCCCCGCTTCGCTGCGTTCCAGCGTGAGGCCCGGACAACAACGGCAGTTCTGAATCAGGAACGGGGACGGGATGCCATTATTGACGGCGTGCGGGCGAGCAGGGGGAATGCATTTGCGCCGGGTGGGCCGGGTATACCGGGCGGGCCACCGGAACCGGATATCGTACGCCCGCTGTCCAGCCATCTGGGCCATTTCCGAATTTTACGCACTTCGCCGCTGACGCCGGTCCCGGATGTGTGTTGAGTTGTTCGCAACTTCAGGCCCCCTCTCTAAATCGAACAATGCACTGGAGAGGAGGCCTGAAAGCGAGGTCTACCAGGCGAACGCTTCAGGCGCGGGGCCGCCCGGTCCGGGCCAGATTTCATCCAGCCGCTTCAATTGTTCCTCGTCGAATTTCAGTTCGAGCGCGCGCAGGCTGGCGGCCAGTTGTTCGGGCAGCCGCGGGCCGATGATCGGCGCAGTCACGGCGGGCTGGTGCAGCAGCCACGCTACCGCCACGTCTGCCGGTTCTTCCACGATCTCCTTGCAGAACGCCTCAAATGCTTCCAACTGTGGGCGCAGTTGGTTCACGCGCTGCTGCACGCTTTCGGAAGCCCGGCGACCGTCGGCTTCCTTCTGCAGAATGCCGCCCAGCAGACCACCCGCCAGCGGGCTCCACGGCAGGATGCCCAGACCATACGCCTGCGCCGCCGGCAGGACGTCGGTTTCCACCGCCCGGTTCGTCAGGTTATAGATGCACTGTTCCGAAACCAGTCCCATGAAGTTGCGCGATTTGGCGATCTCGTTGGCCTGAGCGATGTGCCAGCCCGCGAAGTTGCTGCTGCCAACGTAGATGACCTTGCCGTCCTGTACCAGCCGTTCCATCGCCTGCCAGATTTCTTCCCATGGCGTGTTGCGGTCGATGTGATGCATCTGGTACAGGTCGATGTAATCGGTCTGCAAACGGCGCAGGCTGTCCTCGCACGCTTTGCGAATGTGGAGGGCCGATAGCCTGCTGGTGTTCGGCCAGTCGCCCATCTCGCCATAGACCTTGGTGGCCAGCACGACCTTATCGCGGCGGCCATTTCCCTGAGCAAACCAGCGCCCAATGATGCTCTCGGTGACGCCCTCACCCTTCTTACGCCCGTAGGTATTGGCGGTGTCGAAGAAATTGATGCCGTACTCCAGCGCCTGATCCATAATCATGTGGCTGTCGGCTTCGCTGGTGAATGGGCCGAAGTTCATCGTGCCCAAGCATAAGCGGCTGACTTTCAGGCCGGTGCGTCCGAGATAGGTATATTCCATAGTTGTCACCTCCGGTGGCACGATGTTGAAAGAGAGCAGGGTGCAGATTTTACCCGGTTTGTAATTCTCAGACAAAGCCAGCCGGATGAATCACAAAGGCCGGTCGATTGACCGGCCTTTCGTGGTATCGGGATGAACGCGATGAGAGCAGCGGCGCTTATGAAGCGCGCTTGCGCTGAATGCGGACATGACGCTGCGGCTCTTCGCCGTAGCTGATCGTGTGCAGCCGCGCCTGGCGCGCGATTTCATGCTGGCGGCGACGGATATGCGGCGCTTGCGGCGAGAGGTCGACATAATCGGCCCCCGCGCGCACCTGCATAATCGCTGCTTTAGCTTCTCTCATCGCTTCCCCAAAAGGGTCTTCGGAAATGTCACCCTCCGTCTGGAAAACGTCCATCAGGAAGTTTTCCATCTGCGACACCGTATTCGCGCGCAATACGTAGATCGGCGTTCCACGACGTTCCGCGTCGACGATCAGCTTTGGACGGCGACGGTAGTAGTTCTTGAGCGTCACAATAGCGTCCGCCTGACCGAAATCGTCGATCAGCATTAGCGGCACATGCAGGCGACGCGCCGCCTGCTGCAGCCGGTTGCGCGCGACGCCATAGGCATAAACGCGCATCGTCTGGAAGTTCCCTGCCGTCGTGGCTTCGGGCCGGGCATCGAAGCGCGCGTCGTATTCAGCTGCGCGCTCTTCCCGTTCTTCACGGCGGCGCTCACGCCCGAACCGGCTGCTCCGGCCATCCTGACTGTGACGGCCGTTGCGTTCGTTGATCGTGCGAATTTCGGGCAGCTCGGTCACGATCGTGATCTCGCCCGCTTCGTTGCGCGAGCGCACCTCGACCGGCAGCGGGCGGTTACGCAGAATGCCATCGACTGCCGCCGCCACGTCCTCATGCACGATCAGGCGGTCGCGCGTCTGGATTTCGATCAGCACGTCGAAGGTTGGCGGCGCGCGGCGCTCCAGCACGGTCTTCTGCGTGCCGCGGCGGCGGGCCTCTTCGTCCGAAAGCGTCACCGCCTGAATGCCACCTACCAGATCGGAGAGAGTCGGGTTCAGCAGCAGATTTTCCAGCGCGTTGCCGTGCGCCGTGCCGATCAACTGCACGCCGCGCTCGGCAATCGTGCGCGCTGCCATGGCTTCCAGCTCGCGCCCGATCTCATCGATAACGATCACTTCCGGGTTATGGTTTTCGACGGCCTCGATCATCACTTCGTGCTGGCGCTCCGGATGCGACACCTGCATGCGTCGCGCCTTGCCGATGGCGGGATGCGGCACATCGCCATCGCCGCCGATCTCGTTAGAAGTGTCGACGATGACGACGCGGCGGGTTTCCGCCAGAACGCGCGCGGCTTCGCGCAGCATCGTCGTTTTGCCAACGCCCGGAGGGCCGAGCAGGAGCACGCTCTGGCCGGATTCGATCAAGTCCTGCAGGATCGAGATCGTACCGTATACCGCGCGCCCGACACGTGCCGTCAGGCCGACTACATCGCCCCGCCGGTTGCGAATGGCGGAAATGCGATGCAGCGTGCGCTCCATGCCAGCGCGGTTATCGGCGTCGAAGCTGCCGATATTGGCGACAATCGTGTCGATGTCGTCGCGGGTGACTTCGTTTTCACTCAGAACGACTTCGCCATTGACATATCGCGCCGTCGGCACGCGCCCCAGGTCGAGGACGATCTCAAGCAGGTCGTCCGTGTTACCCAGCGTATCGAGCCGCTCGTTCAAATGACGCGGCAGCACACGCTTGAGTTCCTGTATGTCGTCTGTTATCCGACGTTCCATGTAGTGATTTACCTACTCCTGTAGAGAAATTTCAACAATCTGTTCCGTTACCTGTGCCTGGCTGGTGGGCGGGCGTACAGGGCTGGAAACGGCTTCCAACTTGTGTGGCAGCGGCGCGAACGATGCCTGTCGTATGCCCGCCGCAATATGTTTCACCATAACCGCCTGCTCGGCATAGCGTTCAAAGCCCAACTCGATCAGCGAGTCGCTCAACCAGTCCTGATAACGACGCATGCAAACAAAGACCGGCAGGCGGGCCGCGTTGCTGCTCCGGGTCACCGCGCTGGCCAGAATCGCCGATACTTCATGAAAATGAATATCGGGATGCAAATAAGGAACAACATAAATGCCATTCTTGCCTTCCGACAGGGCGATGTAACCCTGAATTCGGTTTCCCTGCCGGTAGACCAGCCCTGTGCTGTCGCTCGATGGCACGGCAATTTGCTGCACCAGCCGCGGCACGATGTTGCAGTACAACAACTGAATGTCCATCGTGTCGGCGTCGGTCTCGACCACCAGCGGCGCGGGTTCCACCTTCAGCGGCCCCTGACCGGGCAACCGCCGCCAGATTTCCTGGCGCGCGTAAACGGCGAAGCCTGCGGTCCGCATCGTCACGAAAAGCTGGCTGCTTTCGTCAACCTCTGCCGCCAGAACATGCGCGCCGCGCTTGCCCGCCTGTTCCGCCATGGCGTCCAGAATCTGCAGCCAAGCCGTATCATGCGCGGGTTCTTCTGGCGGTGGCGCGATATACACGATCTGCGCCAGATGCTCGCTTGGCTTCAGGCGAATCTGACCGACAACGCGCTCATCGTCACAGCGCGTTACCAGCGTGACCAGACTGCGCTGTGGCAGCACGATGCTGGATAAAACCGCGCTGTCCGGGCCATCAGCCGCACGCGTAAACGCCAGTTCACTGTCCAGCACAATCCCGCTTTCGGCAAGTCGTTTGATCAGTGGAATATCTCTCAATTTTGCCGTTCGCGTGGTGGCGTCGTTGGGCATTTTGGATGCTCCCCTCTACCGGGTACCAGCGCGGGCGGCGCTGATCTTGAATGCTGTATGGTACCGGGCACGAACCAGGAGCAGGCAATGCAGAACAGTGAAGCGGGTAGCAGGGGCTGATGACGTATTACACGTACGTTCACATATTCTCATTGTAGAGTATTATATCAGCCCTCGCGATTTTGGACAACGTTCCCGGACAAGTCTTATAGAACGTTTATCATTCTCCCGGCTCGAAACCCGATTGTTGTCGCGCTTTGTTGTTACTCTTGAACCTTCGCCGCCTTACATATAATATAAACCGGCCATCAGTGCCAACCGGCGGCGTTTCTCTTGTTACAACTGTTACAACACCTTAGAAGCCATTGCGTTAGCGCCATGCGAATGCCGGTGAGCGAATTGTCCGCGCTGGTACTGGAAAGCGGAACCGGAAACCCATATGCTGGTGGAGACTGCCGTCTGAAGGGAGCGCCAATGCCAAAAGATTACGCCAGCCTACCGCTCAATGCCGTTCGTCGTAAGGATCGCGCTGTCGATGATGAGGAGTGGATTCGCGCGCTGCTGCGGCGCGCACCCGTTGGCCAGCTTGCGACGGTGCACGATGGCCAGCCGTTCATCAACAGCAATCTGTTCGTTTATGACGAAGCAAAGCATGTCATTTACATGCACACGGCGCGTGTTGGCCGCACGCAGGCCAATGTGGCGGCGAACGAGCGCGTCTGCTTTAGCGTGAGCGAGATGGGCCGGCTGCTGCCTGCCGAGGAAGCGCTGGAATTCAGCGTCGAATATGCGGGCGTGACGGTGTTCGGGCGTGCCTCGATCATCAAGGATGTCGAGGAGTGCCGGCATGGCTTGCAACTGCTGCTGGATAAATACGCGCCGCACCTGCGCCCCGGCGAGCATTACCGTCCGATCACCGACGACGAAATCGCACGCACCGCCGTTTACCGGATCGAAATTGACCAGTGGAGCGGCAAGCGCAAACAGGTCGCGCCGGATTTTCCGGGCGCGTACTGGTATGGACAGGAATCTTCATCCTGAATCCGGGGCGCGTGTTTCGTGACGCCCGTGGGCGTTCATCCCGGCGGGTACGGCTCGACGAAGTACGCGCTGCTCGCACCTTCGGCGATCCAGCCTGTCAGGTCGCCATAACTGACGCGATACCACGTGTAGCGCTCGCTGCAGCGCGGCCCTTCCAGCACGAAGAAAATGCCGCCGGGCGGGATGGTATCCAGAATGTCGAACGTGGTGCGCGGCCCGGCCCGCACGTTCAACGGAGCCGGGTCATCTATTGTCACGCGCCCGCGCTCGTAGACGATCAGCCGCGAACGCGCCGAGCCGGGACAGACCGGCGTTGGCGAAGGCGGAAGAGCGGATAGGTCGGGTTCTGCGGGCGTGTCCTGGCGCGCAGGCGACGCCGCCAGCGCGCCAGCAATGCCGCAGCAAACCAGCAACAACAGGAAAACGGCCCGGATGACGGACGACCGGCTCATGCCCGTGCCTAACGCGACGTCGCCGTTTCGACACGCAGGCTGCGCCTGACTTTGACGGTCTCGCTGATGCCCCACAAAGCGACGACGCCAAAGGCAAAGCAGTAGATGCCGAGATAGATGACGAGCGTGGGCGACAGGCGCATGGCGATCAGCGCGCCCATCAGCGCATAGACCGAGAACAGCGCCTCGATGACGATCGTCCAGTCGCCCGCAAGCCGGTAACTGCTGTCAATCGTGCGATTGATCGCGTACTTGGGCGTACGCTTGAACTCGCCCTTTTTCTGGAACAGACCGCTCAGCACGGCGAGGCAGTTATTCCATGCCAGCCCCGTACCGATCGCCATCAGGGCCGGGAAGTGTAAAAAGCGCTGTTTCCAGTTGGGGTAGAGCGCGTGCTGGCTGACAAGGTAGACCAGCGGCGGCCCAAGCCCCGCCAGCCCCAGCGGGCCTAACGGCATGTTTTCCATGCGCGTCAGGATCAGCACCGGGGGCGTCAGCACCAGCAGCACGATCATTAGCACGGCGTTCATGTACTGCGCGAGATGCGCCGTCGCCATGACGCGCTGCGTAAAGGTCAGCCGGGGCGAACGCCAGATTTTGCCAAGCAGCAGGACCATGCACTGCGTGCCGCCCTTGGCCCATCGCGCCTGCTGCTGTTTGTAGGCGGCGAGGTCTGGCGGCAGCTCTCCCGGAACAACAACCGATGGCAGATAGAGGAATTTCCAGCCCTTCAACTGCGCCCGATAGCTGAGGTCGAGGTCTTCGGTCAGCGTTTCGTCGGTCCAGCCTCCGGCGTCGTGGATCGCTGCCGTGCGCCAGACGCCGCCGGAGCCGTTGAAGTTAATCAGCCAGCCGGAGCGATTGCGCCCCACCTGCTCGACAACAAAGTGCCCGTCCAGCGCCATCGCCTGCCCGCGCGTCAGCATGTTGCCGTTAGCGTTCAGGTGGCCCCAACGGCTTTGAACCATGCCAATTGAGGGATCGGCAACCATATGCGGGATGATGTCGCGCAGAAAGGAAGGCGGCGGCACGAAGTCGGCGTCGAGCACGGCGACGTATTCGCTCGTCAGCCGTTCCAGCCCATAGGCCAGCGCCCCGGCTTTAAAACCGTTGCGATTCGCACGCCGGATGTGCTGAATGTCGAGGCCGGTCGCACGCAGCGCCGCCACCCGCGCGGCGACAATCTCGCTGGTTTCGTCGGTCGAATCGTCCAGCACTTGTATCGTCAGCTTATCGCGCGGGTAATCAAGCCGTGCGACGGCATCGAGCAGCCGCCGGACGACGTAGCGCTCGTTATAGATGGGAAGTTGGACGGCTACGGTTGGCCAGTCGGTAATCTGAGGTGTTTCGATTTTGTCCCGACGATGTCGCCAGTAAGCGACCACAAGTATCAGGGCGCTAAACGCGTAGAAGGACAGCAAAATGGCGCAGACAACATATAGAGCTGTCAAAATGCGTAGTAGCATACGATGATCGCTTTGATAGCCGCATGAACCGCGCGGAGTCTATCAACTTCTCTTAAGACTGACAAGTGGAGGCAGTCTGTTGGTCTATTATTGGAATGATTAATGTAAAAATTCTAACAGACTACTCATGTTCAGCGGGGGGAAACGGCTCCGCCAGATCGAGGCAGATGGAGAAGCGACTACCGTGGCCGGACAGGCTCTCCACCTGAATGGAACCGCCGTGCAGTTCGACCAGCTCCCGAGCAATGCTGAGGCCCAGACCTGCCCCATTCTGATCGCCCATGACGCGATAGAACGGCTGGAAGATGTAGTCGATGTGCGTGGGATCGATGCCCGGCCCGTTGTCCTCTACGGCGACGCGCGCCCGGTAGCCGTCCGCGTCGCGCTCCGCCGAGACATGGATCACGATTTCGCCGCCGTAGGGCGTGTAGTTGATGGCGTTCGTCACCAGATTGGTGAGCACCTGATGCATGCGCTCGCGGTCGGCATGAACATAGAACGGCGCTTCCGGCAGGACTGTCTGGATGGTGATCTCCTTAAAGCGCGCCTCTTCTTCCTGCAGGCGAACGACATGATCGACCAGTGACTGCAGGGTGATTTTCTCCCGGTGCAGTTTTATCGCGCCGCGCTCGAACCGCGACAGGTCGAGCAGGTCCTCGACCAGACGGCGCATACGATTGCTCACGTCGTCGAGGACTTCGAGATGTTCGGGCAGCCGTTCGGGCATGCGTCGCAGCAGATAAAGCCTCGTGATGAGGTTGGTCAGGGGTGTTCGCAGTTCGTGAGAGGCATGAGCGACGAAACGGGCTTTCTGTTCCTGCAGCGCTTTCTCCTGACTGATATCGCGCACCAGAATCACGCAGCGTAGGCCGGCGTCGCTGGTCTTACCGAGGCACGAAAGGGTCAGCCCGGCGATCCACTGGCGGCCATCCTTATGGCGCATACGGATTTCATCGCGCCAGACCTGCCCCGGAACCAGCGTCTCGGGCGGCGAATTGAAAATGCTGTCTGCCTGCACGACCTGATCGTGCAGCAGGCTCGTGGGTTGGCCGAGCAGTTCCTCGCTGGTATAGCCGGTTAGTTGTGTTATGGCCTTGTTGGCGTACCGAATGCGCGCCCCTTCGGTGTAGATGATGCCTTCGCCATTGCCGTCGAGAATCGCCTGTAGCAACTGACGTTCGAGGCGCAGTTCGGCGGTTCGCTCGTCGACGCGCGCCTCCAGTTCTGCAAACAGCCGGGCGTTACGCAGCGCAATGGCTGCCTGATCGGCGAAAGCCGCGATCTTCCCCAGATCGGCGTCGCTGAACAGGCCGGGAACCGCGCTGTTGAGGTTGAGAAAGCCGATCACTTTGCCGTCGAGCCGGATCGGCGCGCCGAGATAGGAACGCACCCACCGGGATTCGGGAATCGGCACCCACGACGGATCGGCATCGCTGTGGCTGACGGCAATCGGCAATCCGGTCTGAATCATGTGGCGAAAGGTGGCGAACGCATCGGACGGAAGATTCAGCGAGTGAAACCTGGTCCCGCTGCCGTCATCCGTGCGGTCGAGGATACGCGCGACACGCGCGCGCTCGCCTTCGATCAGCATGATCTCGGCGGTGTCGTGGTCGAAGAGGCGGCTCACGTTTTCGAGGATACGATCGAGCACTTCATTCGGGTCCAGCGTGCTGCTGAGCGCGGATGCGGTATCGCGCAGGGCTTCTGCCAGCGCGCGCTGCTCCGACTCTGCCCGCAGCGCGCGGCGGTAGTCGCTGATGTCGAAGAACGACGCCACCAGCCCGCCCGTGCCACCGCTTGATGGGTCGATGCAGTGGGTATTCAGCGATAACCATAGCGTCTCGCCCTCTGACCGGCGCACGCCGACGACTACGTTGGTTTGCGGCTCGCCGGTTTGCAACGTTTTAACGAGAGCGAAATCTTCCAGCGCGATCGGCGCGCCATCCGGCCCGATCAGCCAGTCGATATATTGTTCGGGGCGCAGGCCGATAAGCGTGCTGGCGGGCTGTTGCAGAATATGCTCGGCGCTGGCATTACAGGACTGTATCGTGCCGTCTTTGTCCACAATCAAAATGGCTTCGGCGAGCACGGAGATCACCGAGCGGTAGCGCGTTTCAGCCTCGCGCAACGCCAGTTCCACCGGTTTGCGGTGTGAAATATCGCGCAGCACGTGCAGGGCGGCGAGCGGCGGGTCAGCGGCATTTGCCGGGGCGCGGTAGCTGGCTTCGAACCAGACATAGTGACCGTCGGCGTGGCGACAGCGAAACTCATAGCGTTCATCGCACGCGTCTGTCTGGCGCAGCCGCCGGTGCGCTGCCAGCACGGTCTCCGCATCGTCGGGATGCGCGAATTCGAGCCAGAGGTCGATGCTCGCCCCTTCGAACCGGGTAGGCGGATAACCAAGCATCGCCTGGATGGACGGCGTGATATAGCGGATGATCCCGTCGCTGTCGAGGCAGGAGATAATATCGCCGGTATGTTCGACCAGAAAGTGGAGCGCGTTCAGGTTCTCATGCCGGTTGTCGCGAAGGAAACGGGTGCGGAGGCTTGCTCGCCAACCGCGCTGCCTGCTGGCGTTGCTAAAACCTTTTCTAGCCCGCGGCACCTGTTCGTCTTTCCATACAGTATTCACCTGTGCCGCGGTGAAAAGACTCGCGGCTACATTCATTATCAGAGAGGCTTTCCCGGCAGACGGTTAAGAATTGCATGCGGTTATGCGGCGACAGGATATACTGGCGGCCTGCGTTGCATACCGGGCTGATGAGGAGCGAAATCATTGAGCCTGTTCAAGCGTTTGCGCCGCGCGCTGCGGTTTCCCCGCGTTGGCCCACTCATCAATCGCCTGCGCGTCGGGCTGGCTAACCGCCTGCGGCGGCGTTACCGGGATCTCGACTATATCACACTGGTGTTGCCCGTGACCATGCCGCCGTTGCCAAAGCCGCGAAGCTGGCTGATGCGACGGCTTCAGGGGCCGCCGCCGTTGAGCCTGTGGGAGCTTGACCGCCGGTTCGAGCAGATCGCTGCCGACCCGCGCCCGAAAGGCGTCGTGCTGACCATGACCGGGTTGGCGATGACGCTGGCCGACCTGCAAACCCTGCGGCAAAGCATTCTACGCCTGCGCCAGCGCGGCAAGCGGGTGATTGCCTATGCACAGGGCTATGGGCTGGGCCAGTATTATGTGGCCAGCGCCTGCGATGCGATTGTGCTGCAAACGGGCGGCGAACTGACGACGCTTGGCTTGCGCGAAGAAGTGACGTTCCTGAAGGACGCGCTCGACACGCTCGGCATATCGCTGGATGTGGTCGCGATTTCGCCGTTCAAGGGCGCGTATGACCAGCTTTCGCGCAGCGACATGTCGCCGGAGGCGCGCGCTCAGGCCGAGTGGCTGCTCGATTCACCGACCCCTCCGTTTGGAAGCCCGCAGCTTTAGCTGTGGGGAGGAAAAACGGGGCGCGGAGCGCCAGTTGCATAGTTCGCACATTTGTGTTATCCTTTCATGTATGAAGCTCATCGCACAGGTTAAACTGCTGCCCGACGACGAACAACAGGCGTATCTGCTGCAAACGCTGGAACAGGCCAATGCCCTGTGCAATTGGCTCAGTGAGCAAGCGTGGGAACTGCAAAAGTTCCGTCGCTTTGACC
>Ga0207864_1002096_pt1 | contig 19678 bp, 14 predicted proteins | sample HigsolmetaAR202D_FD_184834 | JGI IMG/M metagenome (GOLD analysis project Ga0207864, IMG submission 184834) | Ionic liquid and high solid enriched microbial communities from the Joint BioEnergy Institute, USA - AR20-2-D (SPAdes) (version 2) ... | reverse complement strand
CGCCGATCCCGGGCCAGCGGGGCGGCGCGCCCGTGGACTCGGCGTCGACCGCGCCGCCGGCTCCGACGTCGCCCGAGCCGTCGACCGTCGGCCAGACGCGCACCGCGACCGAACGGGCGCCCGTCGGTACCGGGGAGGCGCCCGCGGCGGCCGAGACCGGCATCGTTCGGCTTCCGCCCGGCAGCGCCGTGCCGGTCATCGTGCACGTCCCGTCGGACTCCTTCGAGGCCGCGCTGCGGCGGATGGAGGGGTACGCCCTCACGGAGTACCGCGCCGCCGGGAGCGCGCGGTACGAGGCGGGCGCGGGTCAGCTCGAGCTGATCGGGTCGCCGGTCGTCACGCGTGACGGGCAGTCGATCCAATCCGATTCGCTCCTCGTCTACGACGAGCCGCGCGCGATCCTGTGCGGCTACGGCAACCCGGTGCTCCAGGGGAGCGGCAACGAGCCGGTCGAGAGCGATCAGGTCTGTTACGACGTCGACCGTCGGCTCGGCGTCGCGCTTCGCGCGCGGACCAAGTACGGCCAGAGCGGCGGCACCTGGTTCGTGGAAGGCCAACAGCTCTACACGCGGGAGAACGACCGGATCTACAGCGCGAACGCCACGTTCACGACGTGCGATCTGGAGGAGCCCCACTACCACTTCGCGGCGAAGAACGTCAAGATCGTCCACAAGGAGATCCTCGTCGCGCGCGATGTCACCCTCCGCTTCCAGGACGTGCCCGTCTTCTGGCTTCCGTTCCTGGTCCAGAGCATGAAGGATGGGCGTCGGAGCGGACTGCTCACGCCCCAGTTCATCATCACCGACATTGTAAGGAACCGCGCGGGATACGATCGCAGAATCAGCAACTTGGGGTTCTACTGGGCGATCAGCGATTACATGGACGCGCGCTTCGCGCTGGATTGGTGGAGCGATCACTGGGTCGCCCTGGACGGATCGTTCGGCTACAACTGGGCGCGGCAGTTCCTGCGCGGCAACGTCCTACTCACGCGGTACTGGAGGACCGACGGCTCGAGGCAGCTCGATCTGGTGACCAACCATTCGTGGCAGCCGGGTGAGAACACGACCGTCTCCATCTCGGGCGATTTTCGGTCGGCGGAGCTCATCGAGCAGCATTCGTTCGACCCTACGCAGCTCAACCGCACGATCGCGTCGAACGCGTCGTTCAACCATCGGTTCGGTTGGGGTACGCTCAACATTGGCGCCAATCGCACGCAGTACCTGACGCAGGATCAAACGACGACGACGTTCCCTTCGGTCACGCTGAACCTGACGCCGATCACGCTCTTCCCGGCGACGGGGGAGGCGCGGTGGTACAACAACGGGACGTGGAACGGGTCGGTCTCCTACAAGGCGACCGCGACGGACCGGGACGAGCTGTTGCCCGGTGCGGGGAATAGGGACACGGAGGATCGGACAGCGAGCATCTCGTCGGGTTTCACGCTGGGCAACGTCTCGTGGAGGCAGAACTTCAACTTTGCCGAGAGCGTGCGGGGCGCCAAGCCGTGGATCCCGGACCCGACGAATCCGGTCGCGATCGCGGACACGGCGCTGCCCCTGGAGGTCGCGCGGTCCGCGACGTGGAGCACGTCGCTCGGCTATACTCAGCGACTGATCGGCACCAGCACGTTCACGCCCTCCGTCTCGCTGGGCGGCGAGATCCGCGACACCGATCAGATGGAGCCGGTTGCCGGGCCGACGCGGTTGACGTTCGGCGCCTCGCTCGCCACGAACATCTTCGGCTTCTGGCCGGGGTTTGGTCCGTTCAGCCGGCTGCGCCACCGGATCGACCCGAGCATCTCGTACTCCTACTCTCCGGTCCCGAAACTGACGCCCCGGCAGATCGAGGTGTTCGGGGAACAGGCGGGGAAGCCGACGAACCAGCTGACGATCGGCTTCAATCAGACGTGGGAGGCGAAGTACGCGGACGCGGACACGGTCTCGGCCGCGCCGAACGCGGACACGACGTCGGCCGGCGTGCCGGGCGAGCCGCGGCGCCTTCCGCAGGCGCGCAAGATCATGCTGCTGTCGCTCAGCACGAACGCGCTCGTGTACGACTTCACGAAGGCGCGGGAAGGTGACTACGGCCTTCAGACGACGCAGCTCAGCCACAGCATCCGGTCCGACCTCCTCGAGGGGCTGTCGCTCTCCGTCGGATACGACCTGTTCGAGATCGAGCGCGCGGAGGACGGCGGGCGTGACCGCCGAACCTTCTCGCCGAGCTTGCGAACCGTCAATGCCTCCTTCTCGCTGGACAGCAATTCATGGCTGTTCCGTGTGCTGGGGTTGGGCCGTCCGATGGAGGAGCCGGACACGGCGGCGACGGACTCGACGGGAGCGGAGGGCCTGGACCCAATGGGACCGATCACGCGGCCCGGCTATAGCGCCCCGCGCTCGCCGATGCATACGGGCTCGATCGGGAGCTGGCGCGCCAACCTGAATTACTCGCTCACACGCCCGGCATCGGGCGAAAGCAACCAGCTCGTGCGCGGCTCTCTCTCGTTCCAGCCGACGGCGCATTGGAACGTCCAGTGGCAGACCGCCTATTCGATCACGGACCGAGAGTTCGCCGACCACTACCTGGTGTTGAGCCGCGATCTGCATCGCTGGAAGGCCAACTTCATCTTCACCAAGACGCGGACGGGGAATCTGGCGTTCTCCTTCCGGGTCGATCTCCAGGATCTGCAGGAAATCAAGGTGGAGTACGAGGAGCGCTACGAGAGTCCGCGCGGCGGATCTCGCTGAGCGCGCCAGCCGCTTCCGCCCCGGCGCGGCGACGGCTTGTCGCCGTCCCGGGGCGGTCCTATCTTCTCGCCATGACAACACAGCTTGAGATCTATGGCGACCGGCTTCGCCTGGAAGACATCGAGCGAGTCGCGCGCGGTGAGGTGGCCGAGGTACGCCTGGCCGCGGAAGCGCGCGAGAGAGTGGAAGCCGCGCGAGCGTTCGTAGAACGTATCGTCGAGGAGCGACGCGTCGTCTACGGTATCACGACCGGGTTTGGTGCGCTCGCGCACGTGGTGATCCCGCCCGACCGGATCCGGGAGCTGCAGGCGAACCTGATCCGGAGCCACGCCTCGGGCGTGGGCGCGCCGCTCCCGGTGGACGAGGTCCGGGCTATCACGCTGCTGCGGGCCAACGTGCTTGCGCTTGGCCACTCGGGCGTGCGCCCGGCGGTGATCGACCTGCTCCTCGAACTGTTGAACCGGGGCGTGCATCCGGTCATCCCCGAGCGAGGGAGCGTGGGCGCATCGGGCGACCTCGCGCCGCTCTCGCATCTCGCGCTCGTGATGATGGGCGAGGGCGAGGCATTCTATGGTGGCGAGCGGCTTCCGGGCGGAGAGGCGCTGCGCCGCGCGGGGCTCGAGCCGCTCACGCTGGAGGCGAAGGAGGGGCTCGCGCTCAACAACGGCACCCAGGCCCACACCGGGATCGGCGCGCTCGCGCTGCTGGCCGCCGAACGGGCCGTCGACACGGCGGAGGTGGCGGGCGCGATGAGCCTGGAGGGGCTGCGCGGCACGCCCGACGCCTTCGACGATCTCATCCAGCGGGTCCGCCCGCATCCGGGACAGGCGACGAGCGCCGCGCGCCTGCGGTGGCTGCTCCGGGATTCGGAGATCCGCGAGTCGCATCGGGAGAACGACCCGCGGGTCCAGGACGCGTACTCGCTGCGGTGCATGCCGCAGGTGCACGGCGCGGCGCGGCAGGCGCTCGCGTTCGCGCGGCAGGTGCTGGAGATCGAGGCGAACAGCGCGACGGACAACCCGCTGATCTTCCCCGAGGAGGGGAAGGTGCTGAGCGGCGGCAATTTCCACGGTCAGCCGATCGCGCAAGTGCTGGACGTGGTCGCAATGGCGTGCGCCGACCTGGCGAGCATCAGCGAGCGGCGGATCGCGCGGCTGATCGATCCGGCGCTCTCGATGCTCCCCGCGTTCCTGACGAAGGAGCCCGGGGTGCACTCGGGGCTGATGATGGCGCAGATCGTGGCCGCGTCGCTGGTCACGGAGCTGAAGCTGCGCGCGCAGCCGGCGAGCGTGGACTCGGTCCCGACCGACGCGAACCAGGAGGACCACGTCTCGATGGGGATGGCATCCGCGCTGAAGCTGCGCGAGGCGGTCCGGCTGCTCGAGACGATGCTCGCGCTGGAGCTGCTCACGGCGGCGCAGGCGCTCGAGTTCCTGAAGCCGTTGCGGCCGGGGCGGGGCGTCGAGGAGGCGTACGCGTTGGTGCGTGGGAAGGTGCCGCCGCTCGAGGGCGACCGCTCGCTCTCGCCGGACATCGAGGCGCTGGAAGCACTCGTCCGGTCGGGCGTGTTCGCGCGGATCAGGGAGGAATGATTCAATGAATGCGACGATCTTCGCGGGCGCCGCACAGATCGTGACCTGTGAGTCCACCGATCCCGACAGCGTGAAGAGCGGCGCGGCGGTCGCCGTGGTGAACGGGCGGATCGCCGCGGTCGGCGGCGAGGCGGAGCTGGCGGGTCGCTTCCCCGGTGCCGATCGTGTGGACTGCGCGGGCGGCGTCGTCACGCCCGGCTTCGTCGATTCGCACACCCATGCCGTGTTCGGCCGCTGGCGCGCCGAGGAGTACGCGCTGCGGTGCACGGGCGTGCCGTACATGGAGATCGCCCGCCAGGGCGGTGGGATCAACGCGTCCGTGCGGGACCTGCGCTCCCGGTCGGAGGACGAGCTGGTCGAGCTGACCCGGCCGCGGCTGCGCGAGATGCTCCGGTTCGGCACCACGACGGCCGAGGTCAAGAGCGGCTACGGCCTCACGACGGAGGACGAGCTGAAGATGTTGCGCGTGATCCGTCGCCTGAACGAGGAGGGGCCGATCGACCTGGTCCCGACGTTCATGGGCGCGCACGAGGTCCCGCCGGAGTACCGTGGGCACCGCAGCCGTTACGTCGAGCTGGTCGTCCAGGAGATGATCCCGGCGGTCGCGGAGGCCGGACTGGCGGTCTTCTGCGATGTCTTCATGGAGCCGGGCGTCTTCAACCCCGTCGAGACGCGACGGATCCTGGAGGCCGGGCTCGCGCACGGGCTGTGGCCGAAGCTGCACGCGGACGAGCTGGAGAATTCGGGCGGCGCGGAGCTCGCGATCGAGCTGAACGCCGCGTCGGCCGACCACCTCGGGCAGGTCAGCGACGCCGCGATCCGCATGTTCCCGCGCAGCGAGACGGTGGCGACGCTGCTCCCCGCGACGCTCTTTTTCCTCGGCAGGAAGCAGTACGCGCCCGGCCGGCGGCTCCTCGACGCGGGAGCGAAAGTCGCGCTGGCCACGGACTTCAACCCCGGCTCGGCGCCGTCGCCGAGCATGCCGCTGGTGTTGACGATGGCGTGCTCGCAGATGGGGTTCGACCCGCTCGAGGCGCTGGTCGCGGCGACCGCGGGGGGCGCGCGGGCGCTGCGGTTCGAGGACGGGCGGGGCACGCTCCGTCCGGGCGCGCCGGCCGACCTCATCCTCTGGGACGTCGGCGACTATCGGGAGATCCCTTACCACTTCGGGTCGTATCGGATCCGGGGCGTGTGGAAGCGCGGCACCCGCGTCGTGTGATCGCAGGCTGCGCGTACCGCGCTCCGTCGCCGGGCCGAGCGGCGCGGCGCGCGGGGCGCGTACGTGCTTGTCACCGTTTCGCAACCGACCTATCTTCGAGCCAATGACCGGCGGCGTCCTGGAGGCGGTGCCAAATTTCAGCGAGGGGCGCGATCGCGCGGCGATCGAAGCCATCCTCGATGCGATCCGGGCCGCCGGTGCCGAGGTCCTGGACTGGTCGGCGGACCCCGATCACCATCGCTCGGTCGTCACGTTCATCGGCGAGCCGGCCGTCGTGGAGCGCGCGGCGGTGGCCGCGGCGCGCGTGGCGTACGAGCGGATCGACCTTCGCCGCCACCGGGGAGTTCACCCCCGGATCGGCGCGCTCGACGTACTCCCGTTCGTTCCCCTGGCCGGCCTCGGCATGGAGGCGGCGCGGGAGAGTGCGTGGCGCGTCGGTCGGGCGATCGCTGAGGATCTCGGGGTGCCGGTCTATTTCTACGGCCAGGCCTCGGACCCACCTGGGCGGGGTCTGGCCGAATTGCGCAGGGGCGGGTTCGAGACGCTGGCCGCCGGCTGGCCGGCGGATCGCCCGCCTGATCTGCTCCCCCCGGGGTGGGCGCACCCCGGGGCGCACCCGACGGCGGGCGCGACCTGCGTGGGCGCGCGGCCGATACTGCTTGCGTGGAACGTCTTCGTCGACGGTATCACGCGCGCGGACGCGGCCCGGATCGCGACGCGCGTCCGGCAGACCGGCGGCGGGTTCCCGGGGTTGCGGGCACTCGCGTTGGAGCTGCCTTCGCGGGGCGCCGTACAGATCTCGATGAACCTGGAAGACCCGAGCGTCGTCTCGCCGCTCGACGTGTTCGAAACCCTCGAAACGCAGGTCGGGGACCTGGGCGGCCGCATCGTCGAGACGGAGGTGATCGGGATGATCCCCGACGAACTGCTGCTCACCGCGGCCGCGAGCCGCCTCAAGCTGTCGAGCGCGTCGCTCGACCGGATCCTGACGCGGCGCGTTCTCGAGCATTTGGCGGCGAGCACGCGCGATGAAGTAGAAGAGCGATGAAGTCGATCGCCAGGTTGAAAGAGCAGGCCCGCCTCCACGAGCAGAAGGAGGAGTGGGACAAGGCGATTCAGGCGTACGAGCAGGCGCTCCGCCTTTCGGAGGAGGGCGAGGGCGAGCCGGATCTCCAGCTCTTCAACCGGATCGGCGACCTGCATCTGCGACGCGGCCGGCAGCTGGACGCCGTCCGGAGCTACGAGAGGGCGGCGGACAGGTACGCGGAAGCCGGTTTCTACAACAACGCGATCGCGCTGTGCAACAAGGCGCTACGGTACGCGCCGGACCGGGCGGAGCTGTATCTCAAGCTCGGGCGCTACAGCGGCCTGCAGGGTTTCCTCACCGACGCGCGGCGCTATTTCCTGGAATTCGCGGAGCGCAAGCAGAAGGCGGGTGCGTGGCTCGAGGCGCTGAACGCCCTCAACGAGCTCGCCGACCTGGCCGATGACGCCGAGCTGCGCGAGATGCTCGCGCAGCGTCTCGAGGCCCACGGCGAGATCGGCATGGCGGTGCAGCAGCTCCGACGCGCCTACGAGCTGCGGCTCGCCGCGGGGGAGACCGGCGCGGCGGAGGCGATCGCCGGTCGCCTCCGGCAGCTCGACCCGGGCGCCGAACTCCCGAGCGCGCCGTCACCGGCCGACACGCCGGCGCGGGAGGACGGTCCCGGCCGCGGCGTTGCGGCGCACGATCCGCTCCCGGGTCTCGAGATCGAGACCGCGGCCATGTCGGCCGGCCTCGAGGACGCCACCATCGCGGTGGATCCGTACCCGGAGCCATCGTCGTCCGAGGACTCGGACCACGAGGGCACGCTGGAGCTTCCGACGCTCGATTACGTCGACGAGGCAGACGAGACGACCGACGAGACCCGAGAGGCCGACGAAGCCCACGAGGCCGATGAGGCCGACGACGGCGCGGCGGGCTCGTTCACCGGGCTCGCGGTGTTCGACGAGGACGCGGTCGATCTACTGCCCGAACTGGACGACGGCGGGGACGTGCTCCCCGGCGCAATGGCCGGTACGGACGCCGACTTCGGCGGAGTCGAGGAGCTATCGGGGCTCGAGTCGATCGTCGCCGACGATCCGATCATACCCATCGAAGCGCTCGAGGACACCGGGGAAACGGAGGTCGAGGCCGCGCTGGATCGTGCGCGATCGGCCGCGGAGGCGGGAGATGCGCCCAGGGTGCTCGAGGAGATCGACGGGATCCGCGATCGGCTCGACGATCCGAGCGTGCTCGAGCGGGCGCTGGACGTGGCCGAGGCGCTGGTCGACCGCGCGTCGAACCATCTCGGGGCGCACCAGCTTCGCGTGGAGCTGGCCACGCGGAGCGGCCAGCGGAGCCGGCTCGTCGCGGCGCTCGAAGCCCTGGCCGACTGCCTGAATCGGAAGGGCGCGAAGGCGAAGGCGGAAGCGGTCTACGAACGGATCCTGGAGCTGGACCCGGAGAACCGGCGGGCGCGCACCGCGCTTCGACGCGATCCCGCCCCGGTCGAGTACGTCGACCTGGGCAACTTCATCACCGACGAGATGCTGACCGAGCGCGCCGGCGGCGGGAAGCCGTCGGAGGACGCGGACTTCGACGAGCTGCTCTCGCGCTTCAGGGCGAAGACTGCGGCGCCCGTCGCGGACGATCCCTCGAGCCACTACGACCTCGGCCTCGCCTTCAAGGAGATGGGGCTGATCGACGAGGCGATCGTCGAGTTCCAGAGGGCGCTGGACGGCGGGGCCGAGCAGCTCAAGATCTACGAAGAACTCGGCCAGTGCTTCATGCACAAGGGAGAGTACGCGCTGGCCGCGAAGATCCTCGAGCGGGCGCTGAAGGTGCCGCGCTCGGATGAACGGGAGCTGATCGGCGTGTACTACCACCTGGGGTGCTGCCACGAGGCGCTCGGATCGCGCGCCGAGGCGCGAGCCGCGTTCGAGCGCGTCGTCGAGCTGGGCGGGATCTTTCGCGACGTCGCCGAACGGCTCGCCCGTCTTTGACAAGGCGGTGCGGGGCGCATACCTTTCCGCGCGATCAGACCATCACATCGGCTTGTTAGGAGGGGGATGCTCCGCACGGCGCCGCCGAACCTGGCGCAGATCCAGGAACCCGTTCTCGCCCGGCTCGATCGGATCACGGACGAGCTGCGGCGGATCGTGCTGTCGGATTTCCCGGCCATCGCGGAGATCAACGACTACCTCCTGCTGGCTCGCGGGAAGTTGTTCCGACCCACGCTCGTCCTGCTGGCGAACGAGGTCGGGGGATCTCCGAGCCCAGACGCGGTGTGCGTCGCCGCGGCGGTCGAGCTGGTGCACCTGGCGACGCTGGTGCACGACGACGCGGTGGACCATTCCGTGCTGCGGCGCGGGATGCCTACGGTCAACGCGCTCTGGAACCACCAGAGCGCGATCATCATGGGGGACTACCTCTACAGTCGCTCGGTCAGCGAGCTGGCGCGCCTCGGCCGGATCGAGCTGATCCGCGTGCTGTCCCGAGCGGCCAACGAGATGAGCGTGGGCGAGATGCGGCAGCTCGTCTCGTACGACGCGCTCCAGTTCACGGAAGCGGAGTACGATCGGCTCATCGCTTGCAAGACGGCTTCGCTGATGTCCGCGGCATGCGAGATGGGCGCGCTCGTCGGGGTCGAGCGGTACCGCGAGCCGCTCGCGCGCTTCGGGCACAATCTGGGGATGGCGTTCCAGATCGTCGACGACCTGCTCGACTACACGGAGACGGAAGAGGTCACCGGCAAGCCGACGGGTCACGATCTGAGAGAGCACAAGGTGACTCTGCCGCTGATCGCGGCGATGACGGAGATGGGTGCGGCGGCGCGACGCGAAGTCGAGGATTTCTTCGCGGACCCGGAGCCGACCGACGAAGGGATCGCCCGGGTCGTCGAGCTGGTCCGGGAGCACGGTGGCCTGGCCTATGCGCGGGAACGCGCCCTGAAGTTCGGCCGCCTGGCGGAGGAGTCTCTCGGACCGCTCCCGGCGTGCGAGGCGACGGATGCGCTTCGCGACGCCGTCGCATACGTGATCGAACGACGGCAGTGACCGTTTGGAACCTCAATCTACCGGGGCTGTACGATGATCGGCTCACGGCGTAGCTGGGGGCGACTGCTCCTGGGGATCGTGGTCGGGCTGTTCCTGGGCGCTCTCTTCACCAGGCTCGTGGTGCTGTTCATGCCCGAGAGCGCGACCCGCGGATTCTTGACCACGTCGATCTCTGCCTCGCTGGGGCCGCTCGCGATCGACTTGCTGGCCGTGGCGTTCGTGATCGGCCCGTTGACGATCAACCTCAACGTGCTGAGCCTGGTGGGGATCCTGATCGTCGCGTTCGTCGTGCGGTCCTGGCTATAGAATTCAACACGGAGACGGGAAGATGCCATTCGGCAGCTTTGGGTTCTGGGAGGTCCTCCTCGTTCTGTTGGTCCTCCTGCTGGTGTTCGGCCCGAGGCGTCTGCCGGAACTGGGCGGCGCGCTCGGCAAGGGGATTCGGGAGTTTCGCCGCTCGATGACAGAGATCCGTTCGGAGATCGCCCAGGCGGGTACGGAGAAGAAGGAGCTGAGCCCGCCCGCCGGGAACGCGACGGAAGGGGCGGCCGCCTCGCGGGAATCGGAGACGGCGAGCCCCACGCAGAGCTGAACGAAGCGGCGGGTTTCGGACCGCGACGGACGCGACCGCGGGGATCCACGAGCCGCGGGAGCCGCGGAGCGAAAGCCGGAGCCACGGAGTGAAAGAGGCCCGGTGCCTGACGGCACCGGGCCTCGTCGTTTCCGAGAGTCCGCGTCGAGGGTCACGCCTCGCGGGACGGGCGCAGGACCTGGTCGCGGAAATCGACGATCTTCGCCTGGTCCTTCAGCGCGGAGAGGAAGCGTGCCCACCGCTCCTGCTCCAGCCCGGCAGCGACGCGGGCCCGGAGCGACTCCTTCTCCGCCTCGAACGCCTCACGGTCGGCGGGCATCTTCTCGATGGTCTGGACGATGAAGAGCACGCCGTCGACCTCGATGAGGCCGCTGATCTTGCCCTCCTCGAGACCGAACGCGGTGCCGATCGCGGCGTTCGCCTGCCCGAGGCCCGGGACGAACTCGGCCCGGCTGAACGGCCCGGCCTCGCGGAGCTCGAGGCCGCGCGCGTTCGCGACGTCCTCGAGCGAGGAGGTCCGGAGCTGATCGACGATCTCACGGCCGACCTGGCGCGCCCGTTCTAGCAGCTTCTCCGATTCGAGACGGCTGCGGATCCCAGCCGACACCTCCTCGAACGGGTAGACCCCTGCCGGGAACTTCTCGATGAGCTCGAACATGTAGTAGGCGTCCGGCGTCTCGAAGACCGGGCTCACGTCGCCGGGCTGGGCTTCGTTGAAGGCCCAGTCGGCGGCGTCGTCGACGCGACCGAGCCCGGCCACGATCGGGATGTCGATGTTGAAGGTGGCCGTGCGCGTCGAGAGGCCGAAATGCCGGGCCGCCTCCTCGATGGACATGGACTCGCCGAGCGATTCGAGGGAGTCCGCCTGCTCGAGGAGCGCGAACTCGCTCTCCTCGGTGCGCTCGATCGGGATCAGGATGTGGCGCGCGTGCGCTTGATCGCCGCTGCGGCTGAGCACCTGGATCAGGTGGAAGCCGTACGGCGTGAGCACCGGCTCGCTCACGCGCCGGATCGGGAGCGACCAGACGGCCTGCTCGAAGGCGGCCACCATGACGCCCTTGCCGAAGGTCCCGAGGTCGCCGCCCTGGCCGGCCGAAGCGAAGTCTGCCGATTCGCGGCGGGCGACCTCGGCGAAGTCCGCGCCGCCGACGATTTCCTGTCGCAGCGCGAGCGCGCGATCACGCGCCGCGGCCGTGTCCGCCGCCGTCGGCGCCTTGTCCAGGACGACGAGCCGCACCTGCGCACGCGCGGGCCGCTGGAATTCGTCCCGATGCTTGCGGTAGAAGGCCTGGACCTCGTCGTCCGTCACGGTCACGGCGCCCGCCGGCACGACCACGGCCGGATCGATCGCCAGGTAGCGGACCCGGACGCGCTCGTTCTGGTCACGCCAGATCCCCCACAGCTCGGCGTCGGGCGTGTATGCGCCCGCCACGACCTGACGGTACAGCTTGTTCCGTGGGATCATCTGGCGGTAGTAGGCCTCGAGCTGGAGCAGCAGCGTCGGGTCGCCCGAGGACGCCAGGAACTGCTCGTACTTCGCCGGGTCGAACTGGCCTTCGGTCTGGAACAGCGGGTTCGTGAAAAACTCCGGCGGCGGCATATAGCGCGCCGCCTGCCGGACCTCGGTGTCCGTCGCCTCGAGCCCGCGCCGCTTCACCTCCTGGCTCAACAGCCGGTCCAGCACGACCTGCTCCCACGCCGCATTCTCGATCTCACGAGTCTGCGCCGCGGTCATCGGGCCGTTCATGAACTGGCTCTGCTGCTCGTAGAGCGCGTTGTAGACCCGAATGAACTCCTCGTAAGAGATGGATTCGCCATTGACGCGACCGATCTCGCCGCCACTGGCCTGGGCGCTGCTGCGCCCGCTGAGATCCATCCCCCACTCGAAGACCATGAGCCCCACGAAGGCGAACGCCGTGATCAACATGATCACCTTCGTGTTCTCACGCATTGTGCGCATCATAGGTCGGCTGCTCCCACCACCTTGCGGCGATTGAACCAGGGAATACACCAAAGCTTGAAATTTAACCGTGCCAGGTGGTAGTTTCAACCCGACCGGGGAACGGAGGTTCCGGCCGGGCGCGAAGCGCGTTGACACGCGTCCGCATGCGTTTCTATCTTCACCACCTCACCGAGACACTTGCCGCGCAATCTCCTCGGAGTCTGAAGGAATGGCGGATCCCCATCGCGAAGAGATCGCGAAGCTGGAAGCGTTGCACGCGGCCAATCCGGATGGCCGCATCTTCACGCACCTTGCGGAGGCGTACCGGAAGGCGGGGGATCTGGAGCGTGCGCGGAAGACGGTGGAGCAGGGGCTGTCGCGGCACTCGAACTACCCGAGCGCGCACGTGGTGCTGGGGCGTATCCTGTGGGACATGGGGGACGTAGTCGCCGCGGAGGCCGCGTTCCGGCGGGTGCTCGAGCTGGATCCGGAGAACCGTGTCGCGCTGCGCAGCCTGGGCGACCTGGCGCGGGATTCGGGGCGTCCGGGGGAGGCGCTCGAGCGGTACCGTGCGCTGCTCCTTCTCGATCCGGGCGACGCGGAGGTGCAGGAGCTCGCGCGTTCGGCGGAAGAGCAGATGAGCGTCATCGGCGAGGCGCTGGATCTGACGCCGGGCTCGGGGCCGGCGGAGTCGAACGTCGAGCCGATGGCCGCCGACGACTTTGCGCCCGCGGTCGAGCCGGTGGATGTGGGCGGGCTGGACGGGCTCGAGCCCACGGTGATCTCCGGCGGCGACGAGGTTGAGGGGATCGACCTCGTCCCGGTCGACCTGGATCTGGATACGATCGGTGCCGAGCCTGGGGGCGGCGATTTCGATCCCGTAGCGATCGAAGGGCTGGAGCTGGCCGGCGACGCGGAGGTCGAGGGCGGGCTCGATCTGGGCATCGATTGGACCGGCGCCGACGGGGGGCTCGAGGCGGACGGCGGGATCGACGACGTCGATCTCGATCGCCCGGTCGTGACGGAGACGATGGCGGACCTCTACGCGCGCCAGGGCCTACACGACCGGGCGGCGGAGGTGTACCGGGAGCTGCTGCGGGGACGGCCCGGCGACGCGCGGTTGGAAGCCAAGCTGCGCGAGGCGGAAGGGAAGGCGCTGGGCGGAGAGGCTCCGGTCGAAGACGAAGGCGACATCGCCGCGCCGGGGCTGGAAGAGGCCTGGCTCACGCCGGCCGAGATGGACGCGCCCGTCGATCTGGAGCCGGTCGCCGGGGAGATGCCGGGGGGCGAGTGGACTGGCGGAGGGGCCGAGTTCGGGGAGGCCGAGTTCGGGGCGGCGGACGAGGTCGTGGGGATCGAGGAGATCGGGGTTGGCGACCGGCTCGCGGTGGCCGACGATTTCGGGGTGGCCCCCGAGACCGCGGCTGGCGACGCGATCGGAGTCGCCGATGACCTCGCGGCTGGCGACGAGTTCGGGGTAGGCGACGGGACGGCGGGGCTAGACGCGCTCGCCACGATCGACGAGACTGCTGCCGCCGCCGAGATCCCGGCCGTGGAGGAAGCCGCTGCATCGCCGTGGTCCGACATCGTCGGGGCGGCGGAGCTGACGATCGGCGAGTATCTTCGGGCGCTCCTTGTCTTCCGCGGGGCCGGCGAGGCCGGGCTCGATGCGGCGGCCGGCGGTCCGCCGACGGGGGATGCTGCCGCGCCGTCCGCCGACCAGGAGGGCCCCGCGGGCGATGCCGGCGTCCTCATGCTGGACGAGACCGCGATCGTCGAGGATACGCCATACGAGCCGGACGAGTACGACCGGCTGTTCGACTCGCCCTCGAGTGCGTCGTCGGAAGGGGTGGCGGATCTGCCGGGCGTGGAGCCGTTCGGGCCTGGCGCGACGCCACCGGCGTCGGACGCAGTGACGCCGGGCGGTGCATCGTCGTCGGGATCGGCGGGGACGTCGTCGGCCGGCGACGATGACGACGAAGACCTGGAGATGTTCCGGGCGTGGCTTCAGAATCTGAAGCGTTGAGGATCGGCGTCCTCCACGGCCCCAACCTGAATCTCCTCGGCCGGCGCGAACCGGAGGTGTACGGCTGGGTCACGCTGGAGGAGATCGACAGGCGCCTCGCGGCGCTGGCGGCCGAGCTGGGCGTCGAGGTGGAATGCCATCAGGCCAATGGTGAGGGCGAGCTGGTCGACCGGGTTCAGGAGCTCGGCGACCGGGTCGCCGGTTTTGTGGTCAACGCGGGGGCCTACTCGCACACGAGCATCGCGTTGCTGGACGCGCTCGTGGGCATGGGGCGCCCATTCGTCGAGGTACATCTCTCGAACGTGCACGCACGCGAAGCGTTCCGTCGCCGGTCGGTCCTGGCGCACCGCGCGGTCGGTGTGGTGTGCGGGTTCGGTGCGGAGAGCTATCTCCTCGGGCTGCGCGGGTTGGTCGCACGGTTGAAGGAGAGGGCGTGAGGTTCGGGAATCGAGGGAGGGAACGAGATGCCAGGTACGGGAGGGAAGCGGTCGGGCCGGAGCGGTGAGAACGCCGCGAAGTCGAGCACCCGGAACGGGCCGGGCGACGTCGAGGCGACGATGTCGGGGCGCGCGCTCATCGACCTCGAGTTCGTTCGCGGTCTGATCGCAGCGGTCGACGAGAGTGGGATCGACTCTCTGGAAATCTACCGGGCGGGCACGCGGATCCGGATTTCGAAGACGCCGGCCGCGGCGGCGGCGCCGGTGATGGCGGTCGCCCCGCAGGTGCCCGCGGCGGTCGGCCCGTCGGCGCCGGCGGCCGCGCCGGCGGCGGGAGGCGCGCCTGCCGCGCCCGCGCCCGAGGCGAAGCCGGAGGCGGAGGCCGCGCCTGCGCCGTCGAACCTGGTCGAGGTGAAGTCTCCGATGGTGGGCACGTTCTACCGTGCGCCCGCGCCGGAGGCGCCGCCGTACGTCGAGGTCGGGAGCCGGGTCACCAAGGGTCAGACGCTGTGCATCCTGGAGGCGATGAAGCTCATGAACGAGCTGGAGTCGGAGGTCGACGGGATCGTGCGCGAGATCCTGGTGGCGAACGCGGAGCCGGTCGAGTACGGCCAGGTGCTGTTCCGTATCGAGCCGACCGGGGCGTGAGGCGGACGGCGGGTCCATGTTTCGGAAAGTACTGATTGCGAACCGCGGCGAGATCGCGCTGCGGGTGATCCGCGCCTGCCGGGAGATGGGGATCCGGACCGTCGCCGTGTACAGCGAGGCGGACCGGGACAGCCTGCACGTGCGGTTCGCGGACGAGGACGTCTGCATCGGCCCGGCGCCGGCGCGGGACAGCTATCTGAACATCCCGCGCATCATCGCGGCGGCGGAGATCACGGGCGCGGACGCGATCCACCCGGGCTACGGCTTCCTGGCGGAGAACGCGGAGTTCGCGGAGATCTGCGAGCATTCCAACATCGTCTTCATCGGCCCGACCGCGGACCAGATCCGCCTCATGGGCGACAAGGCCATGGCGCGGCGGACGATGGCGGAGCAGGGCGTGCCGACGGTGCCGGGGAGCGAGGGCACGATCTCGGATGTGGACGACGCGGCGAAGATCGCGGAGGAGATCGGGTTCCCGGTGCTGATCAAGGCGGCGGCCGGCGGCGGCGGCAAGGGGATGCGAGTGGCGCCCGATCGCGCGACCTTCGCCAAGCAGTTCCTGAACGCGCAGCGCGAGGCGGAGGCGGCGTTCGGCGATCCATCGGTCTACCTCGAGAAGTACCTCGTCCGGCCGCGGCACATCGAGATCCAGCTGCTGGGCGACTCGTTCGGACGGGTGATCCACCTGGGCGAGCGCGAGTGCTCGATCCAGCGCCGGCACCAGAAGCTGATCGAGGAGGCGCCGTCGCCGATCATGACGCCGGAGCTGCGCGAGCGGATGGGCGACGCGGCGGTGCGGGGCGCGAAGGCGATCGGGTACCGGTCGGCCGGGACGATCGAGTTCCTGGTCGACGAGGACGGCAGCTTCTACTTCATGGAGATGAACACCCGGATCCAGGTCGAGCATCCGGTCACGGAAATGGTGACCGGGGTCGACCTCATCAAGGAGCAGATCCGGGTGGCCGCGGGCGAGCCGATGTCGGTGCCCGAGGGGCCGGTCGAGCTGCGCGGGCACGCGATCGAGTGCCGGATCAACGCGGAGGATCCGAGCCGCAACTTCGCGCCGAGTCCGGGGAAGATCGAAATCTTCCATCCGCCGGGCGGACCCGGCGTGCGGCTCGACACGCACGTGTACGCGGGATACAAGGTCCCGGCGCACTACGATTCGCTCCTGGCCAAGCTGATCGTGCATGCGAACACGAGGCAGGAAGCGATCGTGCGGATGAAGCTGGCGCTCGAGTCGTTCATCATCGAAGGGGTCCACACGACGATCCCGTTCCTGATCGAGTTGTTGGAGGACCCGGACTTCGTGGCGGGGAACATCGACACGAAGTTCCTCGACCGGAGGATGACGGAGCGGGCGGCGGCCGCGTCGTGAAGTTCGAAGTCGCGTTCACGCCGGCAGAGCTGGCCGGCGGAGACCTGGGCGGCCGGGTCGTGGTGGTGCTGGACGTGCTGCGCGCCACGAGCACGATCGTCGAGGCGCTGGCGAACGGCGCGCAGGCGGTCCGGCCGGTGTCGGCGGTCGACGAGGCGGTGCGGGCGGCGGAAGAGATCGGCCGGGACCGGGCGCTCCTCGCCGGGGAGCGGCGCTCGATTCGGATCGAAGGGTTCGATCTGGGGAACTCGCCGCGGGAATTCGCGCGGGAGCGTGTGTCGGGGAAGGTCGTCGTACTCACGACGACGAACGGCACGGTCGCGATCCTGGCGAGCGCGGCGGCGCGCCGGGTGCTGATCGGCTCGTTCCTCAATCTGGACGCCGTCGCCCGGGAGCTGGTCCGTGACGGCGGCCCGGTGTCGATCGTCTGCTCGGGGCGCGAGGGCCGGTTCGCGTTGGAGGACGCGCTCTGCGCCGGCGCGTTGGTCCGGCGGGCGTCCGAACTTGCGGGCGTCGCGCTCGAGACGAACGACGCAGCGCGGGCGGCGCTCGACCTGCTCGCCGCTCACGGCGCCGACCTCGCCGGCGCGTTCGCGCGGACGGCGGCCGGGCGGCAGCTGATCGATGCCGGGTTGGAGGCGGACCTGGAGTGCTGCGCCCGGGTCGACGCGCACGCGGTCGTCCCCGAACTCCGCGACCGGCAGATCACACTGTAGCGGAGTCGCCGAGATGTCCGAAAAGCAGAAGCGGGAGCTGCTGGGACTGGCACTCCTCGCGCTCACGATCATACTCGCCCTGAGCCTGGTGCCGTCCGGCGCGCTGGGCACGATCCGGACCCGTTCCGTCCCCTCCGACAACATCATGGGCGTGCTCGGAGCGTACGTCGCGCGCTACGGCTACGCCTTGTTCGGCGCCGGGACGCCGCTCCTACCGCTGTTCCCCCTGATCGGCGGGATCGCGAGCTTCGGCTGGCTGGGGCGTGAGAAGGCGCTCCGGGTCTCCGCGCTGCTGCTCGGAATGGTGGTGCTGGTGCCCACGGCCGCCGGGGTGCTCTCGCCGACGGCCGGGCCGGCGCTCGTGCCGGACCGGGCGGCGGGGTGGCTCGGTCAGGTGATCGGCGTGCCGCTGGTCGCTCTGCTCGGCGTGCTCGGCGCGGGGCTCGTCGTCTTCTTCGTCGCGTTCGCGCTGCCGATCGCGACGGTCGGGTGGAACCCGGCGCGGGCGGCCGCGAGCGGTGCCCGGCGCGCCGTGACGGCGTTGCGTCGGCGGCGGGCGACGACGGCGGCGCCGGCCGGCGCGGGTGCCGGGGCCGAGGAGAGCGCGGCGCCGGTGTCGTTCGTGCCGTCGGTTCCGGAGCCCGACCCGGAGCCCGAGCCTGTCCGCGAGGAGTCGGAGCCGCAGAAGCGCGGGCTCCGCGGCCGGCTGTCGCGTCGAAAGGAGCCGGAGCCGGAGCCGATCCTGGAGGATCCGGGCGACCCGGATTCGCCCGACACGCCGCCGCTGGTGCTGCTGTCGGAGCAGCCGCCGCGCGACCAGTCGCTGAGCGAGAAAGAGCTCGACCGACTGGGCTCGGTGATGCTCGAGACGCTGAAGACGTTCAAGGTCGAAGGGCAGGTCGTGGGGCGGACGACCGGGCCGGTGGTGACGCAGTTCGAGTTCGTGCCGGCGCCGGGGATCAAGGTCAACCGCGTCGCCGCGCTGGATGCGGACCTGGCGCTCGCGCTCAAGGCGCCGAGCGTGCGGATCGTGGCGCCGATCCCGGGGAAGGGCGCGGTCGGCGTCGAGGTTCCGAACCCGACGCCGGAGGTGGTCTACCTGCGGGAGATCCTCGAGTCGGCCGCGTTCCAGAAGGCGCGGGGCCCGCTCCCGCTCGCGCTGGGGAAGGACCTCACCGGGAAGCCATACGTCGCCGACCTGGCGCGGATGCCGCACCTGCTGATCGCGGGCGCGACGGGCTCGGGGAAGTCGGTCTGCATCAACACGATCATCACCAGCCTGGTCTACAAGCATTCGCCCCAGACGCTCCGGCTGCTCATGATCGACCCGAAGATGGTCGAGTTGAGCATGTACGGGGACCTGCCGCACCTGCGGCACCCGGTCGTGACGGACCCGAGCGACGCCGCGGTCGTGCTCAAGTGGGCGGTCCTCGAGATGGAGCGGCGCTACGCGCTCCTCTCGGAGAACGGCGTGCGCTCGCTGCCGGAGTTCAACCGCCGGGTCGTCGAGGGGAAGCCGCTGCGGCTCCCGAACCCCGACGGCGAGGAGGGTGACCCGGACCGGTGGATCTACAGGGACGGCCCCCTGCCGTACATCGTCGTCGTGGTCGACGAGCTGGCGGACCTGATGATGGCGGTGCAGGCGGAAATCGAGCGGCCGCTGGCGCAGCTCGCGCAGAAGGCGCGGGCGATCGGGATCCACCTGATCGTTGCGACGCAGCGGCCGAGCGTGAACGTGATCACGGGGCTGATCAAGGCGAACTTCCCGTGCCGCATCGCGTTCCGGGTGAGCTCGAAGGTCGACTCGCGGACGATCCTGGACCAGAACGGCGCCGACGCGCTGCTCGGGAACGGGGACATGCTGTTCCTGCCGCCGGGGACGTCGGATCCGGTCCGGATCCAGGGCGCGTACCTGGCGACGGAGGACACCGAGCGTCTGATGCAGTGGTACCGGGAGCGTGCCACGGAGCGCCCGGAGCTGGAGGAGGACATCCTCGAGGTCGTGCGGGCGCACGAGGCCGAGTCGGCGGAAGAAGCGCTCGACGCCTACGACGAGGAGCGGGATCCGCTGTTCCGCCAGGCGGCGGAGGTGTGCATCCAGTTCCAGCAGGGGTCGACGTCGCTGCTCCAGCGGCGGCTGCGGATCGGGTACGGCCGCGCGGCGCGGATCATCGACCAGCTGCACCACGCGGGGGTGCTGGGGCCGCCGGACGGGTCGAAGCCGCGGGAGGTGCTGGTGGGGTTGGAGTCGCTGGACCATATCTGCGGGGGGAACTGAGAGGGCGCGCCTTCGGCGCGCGGGGGCGG